>Ga0187781_10004615_pt1 | contig 10271 bp, 9 predicted proteins | sample 0715_SJ02_MP02_2_FD_132447 | JGI IMG/M metagenome (GOLD analysis project Ga0187781, IMG submission 132447) | Tropical peat soil microbial communities from peatlands in Department of Meta, Colombia - 0715_SJ02_MP02_20_MG | ecosystem: Environmental > Terrestrial > Soil > Wetlands > Peat | place...
CTTGTCGTCGGCGCCGACGGCCGGCATTCGACCACCCGCAGCAAGGCCGGGCTTGTCAGCGAGGACTACGGGGCGCCGATGGACGTGCTGTGGTTCCGTATTACGCGGCGCGAAGACGACGCAACCGACGCCTTCGGCCATGTCGAGGCCGGCAAGATGCTGGTCATGCTCGATCGCGGCGACTATTGGCAGTGCGCTTATGTGATTCCAAAAGGCGGCATCGAGACGGTGAAGGCGAGGGGGCTCGACGCATTCCGCAAGTCGGTCGTGGAAATGTCGCCATTCCTCGGCGATCGGATCGGCGAGTTGCGAGGCTGGGACGACGTCAAGCTTTTGAGCGTCACCGTCGATCGGCTGAAAAAATGGTGGCGGCCGGGCTTTCTCTGCATCGGCGACGCCGCTCATGCCATGTCGCCGATCGGGGGCGTCGGCATCAATCTCGCGGTGCAGGACGCTGTCGCCGCCGCCAACCGGTTGGCTCGGCCGCTTAAGGCCGGCACGGTGAGCGAAAGCGACCTTCAGGCCATCGAGGACCGGCGCTCATTCCCTGTGCGCTTCACGCAACGACTGCAGCTGACCGTTCAGAATCAGCTGATCAGCCGTGTGCTGGCCAGCCAGCGGCGGCCGACGCCGCCGCTGCTATTCAGGCTTACGGCAATGCTTCCGCTTCTGCGCCGCGTGCCAGCGCGGCTCGTCGGAATGGGAATCCGCCCCGAACACGTCCACACGCCGGACTGCGCGGCGGCCGTCTGATCGTTCGCGGTCAATTGCGCCGCTGCAATTCACTTGCGGCGCGGGCGAGGATTTCAACCAGATGTGCTTCCGCTTCGCTGTGGCCTTGCAGCCGTTTGGCGACGGCCTCGCGCAAATGGTCGAACGCGGCCTCGACGAGCGGCGGTAGCGGCGGGCGGTCCTCACGTTCGCCGCGTGCCGCGCGCCGCCAGCGGTTCACACGTTCGCCAAGAGCGGTCAGCCGGTCGAGCACTGCGTCGGCGAGGTCCTGATTGGCCTCGAGATAGGCGCTTCCTTCCGCCGTGATGGTGTAAAGCTTTTTCGCGCCTTCGGTGGAGGCCGTCACATAGCCTGCCTCCTCCAGGAAGGTCAGCGTCGGGTACACGATGCCGGGGCTGGGACTATACCAATCCGCCGTTCTCTCCTCGACGAGCTTGATGATTTCATAGCCGTGGCGCGGCGCCTGCGCGATGAACGCGAGCGCAACAAGCCGCAGGTCTCCCTGGGCCAGCATACGTCCGGCGCGCATATCGTCAGGGTTCATGGCGTCGTGCCGACCACCGAAACCAAAGCCGCCCCAGCGGCCACGCCGGCGGCGTCCTGTCGCCCAACGGCCCTCGTGGGATCCACAATGTCCATGCATTTGAGATGCTCCGTCTGATTTAAGATATATCGTAAGATAGATCATTGAAAGACTCAAGATATATCTTTTGACCGCGCCAAACGGAAATTGCCCTACGCCATGAAGCACCTGGACAAATGCTGGTGAGGAGGACGGGCAGGCGGCGGTGGCAGCGTGAGACCAGCGCCGCGTAGAATGCCGCAATGTTTGCGACCTTCTTCCATGAGCTCAAGCAGGCCGGCTTGCCGGTGACGCTGCGCGAATACCTCACGCTCATGGAAGCGATAGAGCGCGACCTTGCCGGCCGGCGTGTCGAAGATTTCTACTACCTGTCGCGCACGGCGCTGGTGAAGGACGAGCGCAATCTCGATAAGTTCGATCGCGTGTTCGGTCACGTCTTCAAGGGTCTCGACCTGATCGAGCAGGCGCACACCGCGGAAATACCAGCCGAATGGCTTAAAAAGCTCGCCGAGAAATATCTGACCGAGGAGGAGAAGAAGCAGATCGAGGCGCTGGGCGGCCTCGAAAAGCTTCTCGAAACCTTACGTCAGCGGCTCGCCGAGCAGAAAGGCCGTCATCAAGGCGGCAAGAAATGGATCGGCACCGCCGGCACCTCGCCGTTCGGGGCCTACGGCTACAACCCCGAAGGCACACGCATCGGCCAGGACGGGAATCGCAACTTCCGCGCCATCAAGGTGTGGGATAAGCGCGAATTCAAAGATCTTGCCGGCGACGTCGAACTCGGCACGCGCAACATCAAGATCGCGCTGCGCCGCCTACGCAAATTCGCCCGTACCGGCGCCGCCGACGAGCTCGATCTCGACGGTACGATCAAAGGCAGCGCGCACAAGGGCTATCTCGACATCTTGATGCGCCCGGAACGGCACAACACCATCAAGGTGCTGCTGTTCCTCGATGTCGGCGGCTCGATGGAGTGGCATGTCAAGGCGATCGAAGAACTGTTCTCGGCCGCCAAAAGCGAGTTCAAGCATCTCGTGCATCTTTATTTCCACAACTGCCTCTATGAAAAAGTTTGGAAGCAAAATGCGCGTCGCTGGACGGAGGCGACGCCGACCTGGGAAGTGCTGCATACTTATTCGCACGACTACAAAGTAATTTTCGCCGGCGATGCCTCGATGTCGCCTTACGAGATTATCGCGGCGGGCGGGTCGGTCGAGCACTTCAACGAAGAGGCCGGCCGCATCTGGATGGAGCGCATCGCCGCGACTTATCCGTCCTGCGTCTGGCTCAATCCGGTGCCCGAAAGCGAGTGGGAAACGACCGCTTCCATCCGTTTGATGCGCCAGCTTCTCGCCGGGCGAATGTATCCGCTGACGATCGAAGGCCTGGACGCCGCGATGCGGGAATTGGGCCGATAGCTTCGCCATGTGGCGGGTGCGGCAGGACGACTAAACCGAGGAGGTACCCGTGGCAGCCGACGCCCAAACGACCCCGAATAATCTTCCCGGCACAGTCATTGTGCGCGAAACCGGGCGCGGCGTATTTCAGCAGGAAATCATTGCCGGACGGCATCATTTTCTCGCCGACGAACCGGTCAATGCCCGAGGCCTCGACAGCGGTCCCGATCCCTATGAGCTTCTGCTTGCGGCGCTCGGCGCCTGCACGTCGATGACGCTGCGGCTCTACGCCGACCGCAAGAAGCTGCCGTTGACGCGGACGCTAGTCCGTCTGCGTCACAGTAGGATCTATGCCAGCGATTGCGCCGAATGCGAAACCAAGGAGGGTAAGCTGGACCGTATCGAGTGCATCATCACGCTGGAAGGCGAACTCGATGCCGACGCGCGCAAACGGCTCCTGGAAATCGCCGACAAATGCCCGGTTCATCGCACGCTGAAATCGGAAATCGACATCCGCACGATGGAAGGGTGAGATCACGGGCGGGGGATTTTCCCAACCCGCGCTCTTGCCTCGCTTATCACCTCGGCGATCGCCACATCGTTGCCCGGCGCCATGATGTGGACGCCGGCGACGCCACGAATGCCCGAAATCTCCTCGATCAGTTCGACGCAGATGCGCATGCCTTCGCGGGCGGGATCGTCAGCCTTCTCCAGCCGCGCGATATAGGCGTCGGGGATGATGGTGCCGTAGAGGTGTCGCTTCATCCACTGCGCCGACTTGGCGCTGCGCAGCGGATTGACGCCGATGAATAGCGATAGCTCGTGTGTGATGCCGGCCTTCTCCAGGGCGCCGACATAGCGCCGTACGATCGCGGCATCCATGCAGAATTGCGTCTGCGCGAACTCGGCGCCCGACTTGACTTTGGCGAGAAGCGCGTTCGGCAGCCAGCCGTCGGGCGGGTCGATCGGCATGTCGGCGGCACCGATGAAGAAGCCGGCGTGACCGCCCACTTTGCGCCCGGTCGGCAGAGCGCCTTCGTCGCGCAGCCGGCGCGCGGTCTCGATCAGCGTGCGCGAATCGACATCGAAAACCGGCTTGGTGTCCGGCTGGTCACCGGCCTTGGGATCGTCGCCGGTCAAAAGCAGCAAGTTGCGGATGCCGAGCGCAGCCGCGCCCATCATCTCGCCTTGCAGCGCAATGCGGTTCATGTCGCGGCAGGTGATTTGGAGAATAGGCTCGATACCCGCGTCGAGAAGGAGGCTCGCTGCCGCCAAAGCGCTCATATGCACACGCGCGCCGGCGCCGTCGGTGACGTTGACGGCATCGGCCACCCCTTTTAACGGCGCCGCCTTGTGCAAAAGCGCCTTCGGATCGCATGACACCGGCGGCACGATTTCCGCGGTCATGACGAAGCGGCCTTGCCGCAGGCGTTCTTGGAGCGTGCCGGGAAGGGGTGGTCTATCCGTCTGCTCGTTCATTATAGTTCTCGCCGCTCGCAAGAGCGCTTATATGCTTTAGGCCCGTATATCAATTCGCACTTAAATTTCCGGCTTTCCTGGACAGGAAAGCACCGCCTCATTAGAGAGTTGCCCCAATATGACTGGCGTCAACGAGATCAGGTCGGCATTCGTCGAGTTCTTTGCTGGCGAGGGGCACGAGATCGTGCCGTCTTCGCCGCTCGTGCCGCGCAACGATCCCACATTGATGTTCACCAATGCCGGCATGGTGCAGTTCAAAAACGTATTCACTGGCCTGGAAAAGCGCCCCTATTCGCGCGCCGTGACCGTGCAGAAATGCGTGCGCGCTGGCGGCAAGCACAACGATCTCGACAATGTCGGCTACACCGCGCGCCACCACACGTTCTTCGAGATGCTCGGCAACTTCTCCTTCGGCGACTATTTCAAGGAAAGGGCGATCGAGCTTGCCTGGCGGCTCATAACGAAAGAGTTCGGCGTGCCGGCCGAGCGCCTGCTTGTCACCGTTTATATCGACGACGATGAGGCCTTCGCGCTTTGGCGGAAAATCAGCGGCCTGCCCGAACGGAAGATCCTGCGCATCGCGGGGAGCGACAACTTCTGGGCCATGGGCGATATCGGCCCGTGCGGCCCCTGCGCGGAGATTTTCTACGACCACGGCGATCAGGTTTGGGGCGGGCCGCCGGGCACTCCGGAAGCGGAGGGCGATCGATTCACCGAGATCTGGAATCTCGTCTTCATGCAATACGAGCAGCTCCCGGACGGCAGGCGCGTCGACCTGCCGCGGCCTTCGATCGATACCGGAATGGGTCTCGAACGCATGGCGGCCGCGTTGCAGGGCACCTACGATGACTACAAGATCGATCTGTTTGCCGCGCTGATCCGAGCCGTTGTCGAACTGACCGGCGTCGATCCGGAGAGCGAGCGCAAAGCCTCCCACCGGGTTATCGCCGACCATCTGCGGGCCACCGCCTTTCTCATCGCGGACGGCGTGTTGCCGTCGAATGAAGGCCGCGGCTATGTGCTTCGCCGTATCATGCGCCGCGCTATGCGTCATGCGGAGCTTCTCGGCGTCAACGAGCCGCTGATGTGGCGGCTCGTGCCCGTGCTCGTGCGCGAGATGGGCCAGGCCTATCCCGAGCTGCACCGCGCGGATGCGCTGATCACCGAAACATTGAAGCTCGAAGAGATTCGGTTTCGGCGCACGCTGGAGCGGGGGCTCGCGATCCTCGACGACGCCAGCAAGTCGCTCGAAAAGGGCGACATGTTCGACGGCGAGACCGCGTTTACGCTTTACGACACTTACGGCTTTCCGCTCGATCTGACGCAGGACGCGCTCAAGCCGCGCGGTATCGGGGTCGACATCGCGTCCTTCACCGATGCCATGGAACGCCAGCGGGAAAAGGCGCGCGCTTCATGGGCCGGCTCGGGCGAGGCGGCGGACGAAGCAGTCTGGTTCACCTTGCGCGAAAAGATCGGCCCAACGGAATTTCTCGGCTACGAGACCGAAAGCGCCGAGGGCGTGGTCGCGGCCATCGTCCGCGACGGCAAGGAGGTTGCCTCGCTCAAAAGAGGCGAGAGCGGCGTCGTCGTCCTCAATCAAACGCCGTTCTACGGCGAATCGGGCGGCCAAGTCGGCGATACCGGCGTCATGACCGCGGACGGCGTTCGTTTCAAGGTAACGGACACGAAAAAACACGTTGGCGATGTCATTTCCCATATCGGAATAGTCGAGCAGGGCGAGCTGAAAGCCGATATGGCGCTGGCGCTGGAAGTCGACCATGCGCGGCGCAGCGCGATCCGCAAAAACCATTCGGCGACGCATCTTCTGCACGAAGCGCTGCGGCAGGTGCTCGGCGATCACGTTGCGCAGAAAGGATCGCTCGTGGCGCCCGACCGGCTGCGCTTCGACTTCTCCCATCCCAAAGCCATGAGCAGCGAGGAGATCGAGCGCGTCGAGGACATCGCCAACGAGATTGTGCTGCAGAACGCGCCAGTCGTGACGCGGCTGTTAAGCCGCGACGACGCCATTGCTTCCGGCGCACGAGCCCTGTTCGGCGAAAAATACGGCGACGAGGTGCGCGTGGTCGCGATGGGCCAGAATCCTGCAATATCGGGCGGCGGCAACATCATGGGCTGGTCGGTCGAATTGTGCGGCGGCACTCACGTCAATCGCACCGGCGACATCGGCGTCATCTCGGTCATCGCGGAAGGCGGCGTTGCGTCTGGAGTAAGGCGTATAGAGGCTTTCACCGGGACGAAGGCGCGCAAAGACGCTCGCGAATACCGTGAAATGGTTAAGTCGGCCGCGGCGTCTCTCCGAACGACCCCGACGGAGTTTCTGGATCGCCTTAACGCCCTGATTGACGAGCGTAGGCGGCTCGAGCGCGATCTGTCAGAGGCGAAGAAAAAACTCGCGTTGGGCGGCGCTATGAGTAGCCGCGCGAGTGGCGGCGACGAAAAAGGCGAGCCTGTCGACGGCGTGCGTAAGATCGGCGATATCAAATTGATCGCGCGCGCGGTGGAGGGAATTGAACTGAAGGATTTGCGCAGCCTTGCCGACGACGGCAAGAAAAGAGTCGGTTCCGGCGTTGTCGCGATCGTCGGCGTCACCGGTGACGGCAAAGCCGGAATCGTGGTCGGCGTGACCGACGATTTGGTGACGCGCTTTAACGCCATCGATCTTGTCCGCAAAGGCGCCGAGGCGCTCGGCGGCAAAGGAGGCGGCGGACGTCCCGACATGGCGCAGGCCGGCGGCCCGGATGGATCGAAGGCGCAGGCTGCGCTCGCGGCCATCGAGACCGCGCTCGGCGGCTGAACGATCGACCGTCCATGCCCGGCTTGATGCCGCGCACTTAACGTTTGGACGAGCGGAGCCGATGGCAGAAATCTTTTTCACCAGCCATCTGCGGAATATCGTGCCGGGTGGTCCGCTTTCGGTGGCGGGAGCCACGGTCGGCGATGCGCTCATGAATGTTCTTGCCGCGCAACCGCATGCACGGGCCTATGTGCTCGACGATCGCGGCGAGCTGCGCAAGCACGTCTGCATTTTCGCCGACGGCGAGCGGTTAAACCGCGACTCGGCGCTCGCTCGACCCATAGGGCCAGACAGCAAGGTCTATGTGATGCAGGCGTTGTCGGGCGGCTGAGCGCTGGACGCAGCGAGGAAGATTATGAGCGATCATCTGCTGATAGCGACGCGCAAGGGCTTGTTCGCGCTGGCGCGCAAGCGCGCGGGATGGACGTCGAGCCTTATTGGCTTTCCTGGCATCCCCGTGACGAATGTGCTGCGTACCGGCGGCACTCTATACGCCGCTATCAAGTATGGTCATTTCGGTCCCAAGCTGCATCGTTCGGACGACAATGGCGAAACGTGGAGGGAAATCGCGGCACCGGCATTTCCTGCCGATGCGGCCGACGCGCCTTCGCTCTTTCAGATCTGGACCCTGGAGGCGGGCGGGCGGAAGCACCCGGATCGCTTATGGGTTGGCGCGATCCCCGCGGGCTTGTTCCGATCCGACGACAGCGGCGAAACGTGGCAGCTTGTCTCGTCGCTGTGGAACGTGCCCGAACGCGCGCGCTGGTTTGGCGGCGGGTATGACGCTGCCGGGATTCACAGCATTTTGCCGGACCCGCGCGGCGGAGATCGTGTTTTCGTGGCGATCTCGTGCGGCGGCGTATGGGAGACGCGTGACGGCGGTGAAACCTGGTCGGTGCTTGGCAAGGGACTGTTCGCGCCGTACGTGCCTCCGGAACAGGCCGAAGACAGCGCAATCCAAGATCCGCATCGCGTCTTTCGGTGCGCTGGAACGCCCGATGTCATGTGGATGCAGCACCATGCCGGCATTTATCGCTCGACCGATGCTGGCGCACACTGGAAGAGGCTGTCGTTGCCCTACGACGATTTTGGCTTCGCCGTAACTGCGCATCCGCGGCAGGGGGAAACAGCATGGTTCATTCCGGCGATAAGGGACGAGGTGCGCTTGCCTCGCGATGGCGCGCTGTGCGTCACCCGCACGAGTGACGGCGGCGAGACGTGGGAGATCATGCGCCAAGGGCTGCCGCAGCGCGACGCCTATGATCTCGTTTACCGGCACGGCCTGGATGTCGACGAAAGCGGCGAGCGGCTCGCCATGGGTTCGACGACGGGAGCGTTGTGGACGAGCGATAATAGTGGCGAAAGCTGGAATCTCGTCAACGCGCATCTGCCGCCGATCTATGCGGTGCGGTTTAGCCGGCCTTATCCCTAAAGCTGGACCACCATTCCGTCCTCGGCCGTCTCGTAGGGCAGCTCGCCGCGGCGCGCCAGCATGTCGTTACTCATATGAGTAAGCACGAGGCGCTTGGGCCGAATTTGGTCCAAGTGGCGTTCTAAGGCGCTGAGTGTCATGTGGGTGGCGATCGGCTTATCCCGCGTATACGCTTCGCAGATAAAAAGGTCGGCGTCGCGCCCGACCTCGATCAGCGAATCTGTCCACTGCGAGTCACCGGAATAAGCGAGGACCTTGCCTTCAGCTTCGATTCGAAGTCCTAGGCAGGGGCCGGCGCGGTCATCGTGCAATACGTGGAAGGGCGTGACGCGCATGCCGCCGACATCGTTTCGCCGGCCGATTTCAAGGTCGCGAAGCGTCAAAGGAAAGGACCATTCCATCGTCTCCGAGCCGGGGAACGCGCTCTCCATCAGTCCGGCATAGCGCGACTTGAGACCCGGCGGCCCGGCGATCGTAAGTCTGTTTTGGCGCTTAAGAACGTAGTTAGCTTCAAGCAGGAAGGGCGGCAAACCACCGACGTGGTCGGCGTGAAAGTGGGTGATCAGTATGGTCTGGATGTCGTTGCGGCTTATGGCGAGCTTAGTCATCGAAACGAGTGAAGTCCCGCCGCAATCGATGAGCGCGTTGATTTCCCTTCCGAAAAGGTGGAAGCAGGTATTGAATCGTCCGCCTGAGCCGAAGGCGTCGCCGCAACCAACGAATTGCAGCTGCATGAAAATTCCTCAATCCCAGGGGAGTGGCCAGCACCGAATGCTGGGCAGGCCCTAACTGCGTAAGAGCTTTTGCTCCGGGCGGCAATGACGTCTGTGACCGGCATCACAATGCGGGGCGGTTCTCTCGATACGATGAACAAGTACAAGGCATTGTTCCCTCGGTTATTTACGCTTTCGGCCTAGATTCGGCGGACTCGGCCCATTTTGCGCGATTGGTCTATCCAGTTGATAGCTATGCAATAACTATGCTTGTGCTGCGTAAGCTCGCTAGAATGAGAAGGTTAACATGATCGCGCCGCCATCCTGACAACACAAAGCGGCGCATTAGGTGGTATTTGAGTCTTTGGGTTTCCTGGGGGATGGCTCGGTGCAGCTTCGTGTCAACGATAGCCGCATAATCGGGGCGCTGGCTTTGGCCCTCGCGCTCTGCGCCTGCGCCGACGTGGACGACAACAAGGATGCTTGGTTCGCAAAACCCTTCCAAGTTGTCAGCCGCAATGCCGGCTACACATTTTCCGAGCTCCAAGAGTCGAAAGACCGCGCGAAACACCTCACCGCTGCCGACCTTGTCGACGGCAACGGCGCCTGTCCGACGCCTCTGGCGCAGCCAGCCAATGCGGCACAGCCGGCGCCTGCGGCACAGGCGGGGCCCGCGGCACAGCCGATGGCCGCCGCGGCTCCGGGCAGCAGCCCTGTTAACGGCGCGGCGCCCGCTCCGGACGGAAATTCACTTTTGGGCGGTGGCGTTGCGCTTGGCATGAGCGAGTGCGACGTCGTCTTCCGCGCTGGACAGCCAAACTCGGTCCAATTGGGCAAAAATCCAAATGGCGATCGCACGGCCGTCCTGACCTTTTCCGCCGGGCCGCGGCCGGGCATCTATCACTTCGAGCGCGGTGCTCTCATGGAGGTCGAAGGCGTTCCGGCGTCACCCGCTCCGCCGAAGGTCGCGAAGAAGAAGCCGTCAAATCCAAACAAGCAAAAACAAGCGTCCCAGGACTAGCCGCCAAAGACTTGCTGCAAAGACCTGCTGCAAAGACCTGCTGCAAAGACCTGCTGCAAAGACCTGCTGCAAAGACCTGCTGCAAAGACCTGCTGCAAA
>Ga0187781_10004616_pt1 | contig 10268 bp, 9 predicted proteins | sample 0715_SJ02_MP02_2_FD_132447 | JGI IMG/M metagenome (GOLD analysis project Ga0187781, IMG submission 132447) | Tropical peat soil microbial communities from peatlands in Department of Meta, Colombia - 0715_SJ02_MP02_20_MG | ecosystem: Environmental > Terrestrial > Soil > Wetlands > Peat | place...
ATTAGCGCAAGCGCCTCCCATACGCTGACTGGAGAAATCCACAACTCGTTATTTCGGTTTGATAGTTCATGCGCCACACGTTTTCCAATCCGCATCGGATCGGACTTGGCCCAAATCCAAATGTGCGTGTCAAGGAGCAGGTTCAATCGCGGTAGGCCTCGAACTCATCGAGATCAATAACTGGGGAAACAATGTCTCCGAAAATCTCGACAGTGCCCGCCATATCTCCCAGGAATTTTCGTTTTCGGTCCGGTCCCGCCGGAATAACTTCCACAATGGGGCGACCGTGACGCGTGATCCGCAAGGACTGCCGCGTTTTCTGAATCTCGTCAATTAGCCTCAGGCACTTGGCCTTGAATTCGGAAACAGGTACAGTCTTCATGACCGTTATTTTAACCAGTAGTCATTTTACTAGTCAATTTTCCTTGCCATCAATTCGCCCCGTACATCGCCTCATCCCGGAAGGTCGGACCACCAGTGTCGCCCTTTGCCAAACAAAGATGCATGGTACGTTTCGGGAAAAAAATACTGTCTTCACTGTAATCTCGGCATCAGGTCTTCGAGGCGGGCTTCGGCTCCGTTACCGCCGGATCCGCTTCGATCCTGACCGCCACCTCGGCTCCGGGTTTCAGTTTCACTTTCTCGCCGTTCTCTTTTTCCAGAGTGTTTTCGATGCGAAGCTCGCGATACAACTGATCCGCCCCCTCAACCGCGATCTGGGCTTTTTCAGGCTCTTCCGGAGAGACTGGCTTGATGATTTTCTCCACAGTAGCGTTCAAAGTAGTGCTTGGTTTCGCTTTCATAAAAGCCGACAGGTCCTTCCATCGTTGGTCGACTGCAAATCTTTAGGTCCGCGGCGGACTAGTCTGGGATTGCAGGAGTTGAAGTCATTCTACTTGAAAGACTGCGTATCTGCGCAAAGTTTCGAGCTTGACACCGCCGTCGTGGTTTTAGATGGAATGACGCCACGGGACGATACCTGGAGATCCAACGCTCTTAGGACGCTCTTGCCGTAACTCGCCGGTTATTGCCATCGGGTATATACTTTTTTCGTCGAATACTAACCTTCCCGGCCACGCCTCCATCGGCCGGGACGGGGGCGCACATTCATCCCCCATTAATTCTTGCGCGCCCCGCATAAGTGCAATGCCGGGTCCATCCTGAGGCGGATGGGCGAGGCACCGGTGTATCGCGCCAAATGTAAGCGGGCCACCGGGGGAGGTTTACTGTGTATCTGATTTTCATTCGCTTTATTTTTGTAGTTCTTGTTTCTGTTACTTGTTACGTAATCAGGCCTTTCGGACTTACCCGTGAACTCGATGCTGCAGTGGTGGGTGCGGCAGTCGGCGTAGGCATCGTGTTGTTCGAGTGGAAGCTGCGGACCGTCAGCCTGAAGCGGCTGATCGGCGCGGCAATCGGGAGCATCCTCGGCATCTGCGGCGCTTATCTGTTCGCCCTGGTTATCCGTGGTAGTGTGCCCTCCGGGAATACGCAAAGCTTCCTGCAGATCCTAGTGATGCTGCTGATGGCCTATGTCGGCCTGATTGTAGGCGCGAGCAAGGGCGATCTGCTCAACCTGGCGGCACTGGGCGGCATCTTCGGCGGTGAAAAGCAGTCCAAAAAGGCCTACAAGATTCTCGACACCAGCGTAATCATCGATGGCCGAATCGCGGACATCGCCGAAACAGGCTTCCTGGACGGCATCATCGTCACGCCGCAATTCGTTCTGCGCGAATTGCAACTCGTCGCCGATTCGGCTGACTCGTTGAAGCGGAACCGCGGGCGGCGCGGCCTTGATGTTTTGCAGCGGTTGCAGAAGATGGCAACTTTGCAGATTCAGATCGTGGAGGACGATTTTCCCGCAGTGCGCGAAGTCGATCTCAAGCTGATCGAACTCGCCAAATTGTACGAGGGCAAGATCATCACCAACGATTTCAACCTGAACAAAGTGGCGCAACTGCAGGGTGTGGAAGTGCTGAATATTAATGAGCTGGCGAACTCGCTCAAGCCCATTGTCCTGCCGGGCGAGATCATGAAGGTGTTCATCCTCAAGGAAGGGAAGGAATACAACCAGGGCGTTGCCTATCTGGATGACGGCACGATGGTAGTGGTCGATAATGCGCGCAAGATGATCGGCAAAACGATCGATGTTTCGGTCACGTCCGTCTTGCAGACGACTGCGGGGAAGATGATCTTTGGAAAGTGGGATGAACGGGCGGCGCGGGCGACGGTTCCAGTGCAGCCAGTGGTGCCTGCGATTACAAGCGCGCCGAGTTCCTCGGGAAGCGTGCCTAGCGTGCTGGTGGAGACGAAGCCTACTCAGTCTTAGGCTTGGCCTCGGCGACGGAGACTACTTCGATAGTATTGCCGTTGAGATTGCCGGCGATTGTGACGCGTTCTCCTGCCATGAGCTTCAAAAGCTCCGGTTCGCCGTTCAGGATGTAAGTCTTGTCGCCGTCAACGAGAGCGAAGTGCTCTCCTGCATGGACGCAGGCGCGGGTGCAGTCCGCGGCGGAAAGAGCCACATTCGCGGAGTGTTTCGCCCCGCAGCGGGTGTCGGTCACGATTCCTTCGTAGGTTTCAGTAGCTGCGGCCGGGGATTGAACCGCTTGGGGATGGACAGATTCTTCTGTCGACGAACCGGCGGCAGCGTTGTGAGTTCGCACGAAGAGCGCAAGTGCACACACGACGACAGCCCCGGAAAGCAACACGCCAAGCCGGAAGTGGCTAGGGTCTGATCGCATCGGATGGTTAGTGCGCACGATGGGCCAAAGAGGTTGCCTAGCCAATCAGCCTTTTTCGTAGCAGGGTTGGATTCGCGTAAAGCCGGCGGGTACTCCATCGCTCTTCGCGGGCTCGACGCAACGGATCGAAAGACGGAAGCAGAGGCGAGTGGCGCTCGCATTTTGAGGGATCACCCTTGCAGAAAATGCAAGGGTGGTGGGGCACCCGAAAAATCAGACAAGCGTCAATGAGCAGGGAGCATAGTCACTGTATTGCTGGCTTCGTTGGCTACCCAGATGTTGTTTCCATCGAATGCGAGTGCGCTTGGGTTGCTGCCGACCGAGTATGTCCCAAGATTAAATCCGGTGCTGGCCAATAACTTGGTTACGGTATTGCCTCCGGGGTTCGAAAGCCAGATGTAGATTCCGTCGTAAGCCACAGCGTTGGCGTACACTCCGGCAGGATAAGTGCCGACGACGGCGCCGCTACTGGCCACGAGCTTGGTCACCGTGCTGCTGTTCTGGTTTGCAACCCAAATATTGATTCCGTCGAACGTCAAGCCAGTGGGATCGCTTCCGACGGTATATGTGCCCACGATTGCGCCGGTGCTCGCCACCATCTTGGTGACTGTGCCGGCAAATTCGTTGGACACCCAAATATTGGTTCCGTCGAATGCGAGTTGCGATGGTGAGGGCATGGTGTATGTACCCAAAATAGCCCCTGTGCTGGCTAGCAACTTCATTACCGACCCGCTGCCTATGTTCGCCACCCACATATTCGTCCCATCGAAGACGATCCCGAACGGCTCGTATCCGACCGTGTAGGTGGCGACGACCGCGCCGGTGCTGGCCAGCAATTTGGTCACGGTGCCGCTGCCATAGTTTGTTACCCAGATGTTGGTGCCGTCGAACGCCGCCCCGAACGGCTCGTATCCGACAGTGTAAGTGCCGACGATGGTGCCGACGGCGATCCCGGCGTTGATTGCGAACTTGCTGACGGTACCGGCACCATAGTTGACCACCCACAGATACTCGCCATCGAAGGCCAGTGCGAATGGATTCGTGCCTACCGGGTAGGTCGTGGTGTACCAGCGCACGAAGGAAGCGTTCACGGCGCCAGGTGTGATCGATCCGGGAGGTCCCTGCGGTCCGCTTGCACCAGGGATGCCGGGTGCGCCCTGCGGCCCAGTTGCTCCGGTCGGCCCCTGAATCCCCGGCGGCCCTTGCGGTCCGGTAGAACCGGGGATGCCGGGTGCGCCTTGGGGCCCGGTTGCGCCGCTTGGGCCTTGGACTCCCGGCACGCCTTGCGGCCCGGTAGGTCCGGGAAGACCCGGTGCTCCCGAGGGACCTTGTGCGCCTTGCAAGCCTTGAAGCGCAATTGCGCTCCAGGCAGCGCCGTTCTCAGGCGGAGTTAGGGTGTTGGGACCATTGGCGGCAATCGCCACCCAGCTTGAACCGTTGTAGAAGACGACGTCATTCACTGCGTATGTAGCCGTGGGGTCGAAGGCATTGCGGAAGTTGAATCCCAGCCCGTTTGTGCCTGCGGTTCCCTGCGGTCCGGTAGGTCCGGGAATGCCTTGGGGGCCTTGCGGTCCCGTTAGCCCCTGCGGGCCTTGTGGACCAGTCGCACCGGTGGCGCCCGCAGGTCCTTGTGGACCGATCGCGCCTGTTAATCCCAGTGGCCCTTGCGGTCCGGTCGCGCCCTGCTGCGCAAGCACGCTCCAGGCGCTGGTATTTTGATCGGGTGTTTGCGAGTTCGGGCCATTCGCCGCGATCGCTACATAAGTTGAGCCGTTGAAGTTTACGACGTCATTTACAGCATAGGTGGCTGTTGGATCGAAGGCGTTGCGGAAGTTGAATCCGGCGCCATTGGTCCCAGCGGGGCCTTGAGGGCCTGCCGGTCCCTGTGGACCTTGTGGTCCAGTCAAACCCGTTGGTCCTTGCGGGCCTTGGGGTCCCGTTGCTCCGGTGGCACCAGCCGCGCCGGTCGCGCCCGTTGCGCCGGTCAGACCCGTTGGTCCTTGCGGGCCTTGGGGTCCCGTTGCTCCGGTGGCACCAGCCGCGCCGGTCGCGCCGGTTGCGCCGGTCAAACCCGTTGGTCCTTGCGGGCCTTGGGGTCCCGTTGCTCCGGTGGCACCAGCCGCGCCGGTCGCGCCGGTTGCGCCGGTCAGACCCGTTGGTCCTTGCGGGCCTTGAATACCTTGGGGGCCTTGGGGTCCAGCGGGTCCCTGAGGCCCGGCATTGATGAATACGACGTCCAGTTCCGCAGAATGGCTCTGATTCGTATTTTCCTTGCTGTCGAAGCTCGCGTTCACCGAGCCGTCGCCCACAAGAGCAATGCCATCGTTCGCCTGAGTTCCGTTCACCCATGCCTGGACTGCGGATGTAATGTCGACAAGGATGTACTGATTCACGCTGGAGGTTGTAAGCGGCACCTCGCTAGCAATCGTGCTTCCTAGCGTGGGCGCCGTTTTCGCCGTGATCGTAGACTCTGACCAGGCGCTGGTCACATAGTCGATATCGAAGTTGCCAGCCGTAGTCACGGCATTGACATAGAGCTTAAGAGTGGCCTTGGCTACATTGCCTCCGGTGTAGCTCGTGGGAATAGAAGATAGATTGAACTGAATGTAAGTGGTTTGGGAGCCCGCGACCACATCGAGCAGTATGTTCGCTCCGTAATTCGTGGAGGACGACCCGGTGTTTGTGTAGGAGTCGCCGGTTGGAGTAAGTTGCGCGTAAATGCGGCCTGCCAGACATGTTGCAAGAAACAACAGCAACGCCAGTTTCGCCTTACAGGTAGTCATTGGCTGTCGTGGTCTCCTCTGTATCGTCTGAATTTCACTCCACGGGGCTCGCATCGGTACGACAGAACTCGGCGTCGATCCATACCCGGTAGATAGAGCACCTTCCGAGATGGATCCCTTCGACGCTTTGTTCGATCGGTTGGCCAGAACTATATAGATCGGTACAGGGTTGGAAATTCTGGGCCAGTTTTATGGCGCGATGATAGCGAAGCAGTAGAAAGAAAGCGAGAAAGAAATAGGTGACCAGCTAGATACCTTTACTAATACGCTGCGGCAAACTCTTTTCGTGCGCAGCGTAGTCAAGCCTGGCTACAGTGGCGCAGCTTGCGAGTTACGGGCCTACGAGGCGAGTAAACGGCGGAACATAGGCTTGGAGGAAAACCAGGACTCCCACCAGGCACGCCAGCGCAATGCTGTGCCAGAAGACATAGCGCAGGATCTGGCCTTCGTGGCCGTACCACTCGGTCGCGGTGCTGGCGACCACGATGCTTTGCGCGTCGATCATCTTGCCCATCACGCCGCCCGCGCTGTTTGCTGAAGCCATCAGCACGGGAGAAACTCCGGTTTGTTGCGCGGAGATTTTTTGCAGGCTGCCAAACAGCACATTCGAAGATGTGTCGGAACCGGTGAGCGCTACGCCCAGCCATCCGAGCAACGTGCCGAAGAAAGGATAGAAATGCCCGGTACGCGCGAAGGCCAGTCCCATGGTAGCGTCAAGACCCGAGTATCGCGTAACGATGCCGAGCGATAGCATGGCCGCGATCGTCATCAACGAGTAACGCACGTGCCACAACGTCTGCCACCACATTACGATTATCTTCGGCAAAGATAATCCCATGATGAAGCCGGAGATGATGGCCGCGAAGAGAATTCCTGAGCCGGTGGCGGAAATCCAGTTCAGGCCGAAGACTGCGCCCTCGGCAGTTGGTTTTGCTACGACTGGCGGAACGCGCTGCACAAGTTTGTTGAGGCCAGTGACCGGAATCTGCGGATTCGTGATTTTGCTGGGCGGCGTGCTCCAACTGCTCATCGACGTGAACACTTTTTCCGGCGTGTTCATGATTTTCTTGCCCGTCATCGTTCCCCAGCAGAACACAATTACGCTCAGAACCAGCCATGGAAGCCAGGCACGCGCAACTTCGCTGCGGCTATACCCATGCGCACCGCGCGCAGATCGCTGCTCGCCGCTTTGCGGCCCTTCATGTCCCCAGATTTGTTTCGGCTGCCAGATTCTCAGGAACGCGATAAGGCATGCCATCGAGCACAGAGCCGCAATGATGTCGGTAAGCCACGGGCCGTGATAATTGGAGACTAGATATTGCGGAATCGCAAACGTCACTCCAGCCACGGCGGCCGCCGGCCAGATTTCTTTCATCCCTTTGTAACTCGCATACGCCCAAATCAGCCAGAATGGCACCAACACCGAAAAAAAAGGCAGGATGCGCCCAACCTGCGCACCAAGAACAACCTCGCTATAGCCGGTGACCGCGGCAAGCGCAATGATCGGCGTTGCCAGCGCACCGTAGGCAACCGGGGCGGTATTGGCGATCAGCGACAAGCCCGACGCCTGCAGCGGCTTGAATCCCAAACCGATAAGAATGGCGGCGGTGACTGCAACGGGTGTGCCGAATCCCGATGCGCCCTCGAAAAATGCCCCGAAGGAAAAGGCGATCAGAAGCAACTGCAGTCGGCAATCCTGCGTGATGCCAGTCATGCTCTGCTGCAACACCTTAAAGCGGCCTGTGGCGCAGGTCATGCGGTAAAGAAAGATGACGTTCAAGATGATCCAGCCGATGGGGAACAGTCCGTAGCACGCGCCGTAAATTGCGGTGATGCTCGCCATTTTGACTGGCATGCGGAAGAGGCCAATGGCTATGAGCAACGCCGTTACCAGCCCGAGGAAGGCCGAATAATGCGCCTTCATGCGGAGAAGAGCCAGCGTGCCCAAAAGCACAATAACGGGTAGCGCCGCGCAAATCGTGGAAAGCCACCAGTGGCCTAGCGGATCGTAACCCTGCGGCCAGGGCTGCGACACCGGGGCGCCGCTCCAAGCCAGAACAATAATGATGACGGTAACGAGCGCCATCAGTATTGCAGGAAGCGTGCCGCTTCGTTCGGGAGCTGGTTTTACTGGATGAATTTCGGTCGCGGGCGGGCTGGCGATTCCGGACATGCAGCACCTCGAAACGCGAGCGGTTGCAAAGGCGAAGAGGTGAGCGGATTCCGTCGCAGGGGCGAACTGCCATGCGGCGACCGCTCTCATCCAAGTCGCCCGGGCGCAAGCCTAGCACAGGTGGGAATGGTAGACAAGAATAGGAGGTAACGGGACTAGTATTCCGCCCTTTCGGGGCGAAGCGGGGCGCCAAACCACCGGTTATTCGCTCCGGCGCAGGCGACCAGGCGAAATCTGCCACAGCGCGGCCAGGGAATCAGCCGCTGCCGCGATTGCGTCCTTCGACGAATCGAGGCTGGTTTTTTGTTTGAGTGGAAAGATCGGCTGTTTGGACGCAGGAATCGATGCGCCATTGAGCCGCATCAGAGAACCTTCGAATATTTCTTTCCAGTGCTTTTGGTCAACAGGTTTAGTAAAGGCCGAGCGAGCCATGATGTTTGATTGCCTCCATCTTGCGACTTCTTAACTGTTTATCGTGAGGCTGACTCGCTCACCATACTGTCCTCTCCCGACGGCGCGAGGATTTTGTGTCCAATTTCTTTGTAGAAGCGCACCTAGGTTGCTGACGAATGGCCGAACGGGTCAGCCGTCTTGATCGCGGCAATCCACTGGTAAACTATTTGTTGCGGGAAAAACTCCTCGCACGAATGGCTTGGCTGTATGGCCCATCGTAGGCTATCCGCGCTCGCAGTCGTCGTCACTAGTACACTGCTTTCTTACGCGCTGTGTGTTCCCAACTCAAGTGGATCGCGAAGCGAAACTTTTTCCACAGTTGTGGAGGTTGCAGGGCAAGGCCCCGCGGGGAGCGAGTTGTACCTGGAAGAAACAGGCGCGCATGTGACGGCGACGCTTCGAGACTACTTGGGTGACTCACAGCGCGAAGTGACGAAACTCTTGGGCACAATTTCCCAGGCTCCCGCGGGAAGTCCAAACGGCAACTGCGCTGTAACCCTTGCCGGCCGCGGCCCAAGGGGCCGGGTGGAAATAAAGGGAGAAATTAGCCCTGCGCGCTTCACAGGCTTGGTTACACGTCAGGTTGGCGGGGATGTTTTTTCGCACAGAATATCGCTCAGACGCCGTCCGCCTTCGAACGATAGTGCCGCGGAGGGAGTTCTCGCAGCTATCGTGGATTCTGGTCATTCTCCGGCGGAGTAGCCGGCTCTTGCACGATTGAATTGTCGCGACGCCGTAGCAGAAGCGGCTCCTGGTGCTGACGGCGCTCGGCGCGCTGCTCGGTCACTTTGGCTTCGACCTTCGCATCGCTATCTGACGCGACCTGGGTGAGCCTTTGGCCTTCGGCTGACTGGCGTGAAGCCAATCCAACCGGCCGATTCGCGCCTTCCGACGCCTGCGCTCTTTCGTAATAGAACTCGGCGCTCTCGCGGTCGCCTTCGATCTCCGACAAGTAACCAACATTGTTGATTGCAAACGCATTGTTGGGATCGAGCGAGAAGGCTTTGCGGAAATCCTGGTCGGCGGCGTTCGTGTCGTTGCGATTGAGGGCTGAGACTCCCCGGATGTTCAACTCGGCGACCGCGGCTTCTGTCCCTTGTCGCGCCAGCCGATTGCGCAGGTTCTTTGCGTTTTGCGTGGCCAATTCATTCACCGGCTTGCCGCGCCAAGATCGATTCAACGTCACCACAGCCGCCGCATCGGAACGCGTGTACGCGGCCTTGTCGTAATACCGCAACGCTTCATCCGATTCCCCTTCCATCTCTTTCGCCACGCCCAGGTTATTCAGCGTGAAAACGTCATTGGGGTTTTCCTGCAGTGTGTGCTCCAAAAGAAGATCCGCCTCGGGCGCTCGACCTTGCGAAAGGAGACGGACCGCCTCAACATTCTCGTGATTAATCTTCAACGGCTCATCCGAGACCGCCATCGCTTCTCTCATTGGCTTGCCTTCATATCGCTTCGCGCTGGAGCGGTAGACCACAGCATCCGTTGCCTGCTGATCTGCCAATTCGTAAAACTTCAGCGCGCGATCCACCTGGCCTTGCAATTCGGAAATGAAGCCGAGATTGTTCAGAGTGAACGGATCGTCGGGGTCGAGAAGATATGCCTTGTAGAAAAGCGCCTGCGCCTTTTCGTAGCTGTGCTTGCGAATCTCCTCGACACCTTCCTGGTTGAGGCGTTGAACGGGCGTTAGGCTGCTGTGTTTGGGCAGAGTGATCTTGATGTCTTTGGCTTGAGCCAACGATGCCCAACCTGCGACTCCGGCACATACGCAGACGAGAAGCCATCTCCTCCATAACGAAACGCAGGCATCGTTCCGAGCACCCTTCAATGACATGCGCAAAAGCCCCCATGAACTTTGACACTCGCGAAGCGAATATAGGATGCAAAAACTTCCCGCTAGTTTGGCGGGTTCAGGCGGCCAATTTGCAATCCGTCGGCTACCTCAGGGCGCGAATCGGCATCCAACTCCGGCGTCGAAAAACTATTTTGAGGGGATTATGGGCCGGTTCTTGTCGCGTACCGTTCTCACAGTATTAGCGTGCAGTGCGATCGCGCTTGGGCAAGACGCGCGATCCAATACATCGCCGGCCCCGGCTTCTTTTACTACGTCGG
>Ga0187781_10004618_pt1 | contig 10263 bp, 15 predicted proteins | sample 0715_SJ02_MP02_2_FD_132447 | JGI IMG/M metagenome (GOLD analysis project Ga0187781, IMG submission 132447) | Tropical peat soil microbial communities from peatlands in Department of Meta, Colombia - 0715_SJ02_MP02_20_MG | ecosystem: Environmental > Terrestrial > Soil > Wetlands > Peat | place...
ATCTGGGAATAGGTATGGTGCGCTGTCCGCGCCGGCTCTCGTCGCTCGACGACATGCAACGCGTTGGTGAAATTCGTCAGAAGTCGCAGGAACCGTTCATTACCGGCTTCATACAGAACAACAACTACATCGACCGGCCAGTTGACATGATGAACATGCCCGACGGCTCGATGCTGGTCTCCGATGATTTTAACGGCGCGGTTTTCCGCGTCTTCTACGGGACTAAAGCCATTGCAGGCAATTGGTCACTCGGCGGCCGACGGTATCGTTTCGCCGTCGGCCCAATTGCACGACAGATTGAAGACGGTGGCGCGAAAATTACTTTTGACCCTGACCGCAGGACTTATTTTAGTGCATCCTGCGGCCGCCCAGACCGTGAGGGAGCGCCTTTCGGCGTGTCTTAGCTGCCACGGCAAGAACGGGCAGTCGCAGAGTACGGACGTTCCTTCGCTCGGCGCCCAACAGGCGTTCTACGTCACGGTGCAACTCTTGTTGTTCCGGGAACGCATGCGCGTCTCCGAGTCAATGAACGATGCGACCAAAAAACTGACCGACGACGATTTGCGGACCATCGCAGACCTTATCTCGAAGCTGCCACCGCCGCAGCCGGCGGGCGGACCAGTGAATAAGGATCGCATCGAGCGCGCTCGCGCGCTGATTCAGCGGAACCACTGCAATTTCTGCCACACGCCGAATTTCACCGGACAGCAGAATGTGCCGCGCATTGCCGATCAGCGCGAGGACTATCTGATAGGAAGCGCTGCGCGGGTATAAGAACAATTCCCACGGCCACGACGCCATCATGGCGGAGACCATGACGCAAATCAACGACGATAAGATATTGGATCTCGCATATTGCATCGCTCGCGTGAGATAGAACGATCGGGCTGCAGGCAACGGTTAGTCATCGATCCTGTGCGTTGGCGTGAAACGGCCCGCCTGCGACGAGCTTAATCGCCGGACTGTTTATTTCTGTCACATTGAGCGTGTTTGTTATTGGCGAAGGACACCCCTCGTCTCGTCGCGATTGATCGCGGCGTTGTCCCGGAATGTGGTCTGCAAATGAAGCGCGTGCTTGTCGCTTCGATTGCTTCAACGCTGCTGCTTGCGCAGTCGAGCGAGGTTTTCCCCGCGGGTGGCTCCGGTCCGTTCGATGGGAAATGGATCGGCTCGGCAAAATCGACTGTTGAGCAATGTAAATCGGCAAAAGTTACCATGACGGTCGAGGGCACGACGGTTATTGGCCAGGCTCAATGCGCCAACGATGCTCCGAACATCAGCGGTACGGTTCGAAAAGACGGCTCCTTTGGCGCCACGATTGGCTGGCAACCCCTTGTTGGAAAGTTCGGCGCGGACGGGTTTGAAGGAACGTTTAAGAACGGCGATTGTGAATGGAAAATCCGCCTGCTACGCGGGCAATCAGTCAACGTGAGCAACTGACGCCCAGCCTTCACGGTCCAGATCGCCATCCACCGGAGCAGCGAAATTCGTTTCGTTGCGTTGCCGATTCCTAAGCCGCGCGACAGTGCGTCGCATATGATGCTTCGCGGTCGCCGTTTCGTCAGCTTGTTTTGGCGATGCGCCGTAACTAGATTATTGAACGGTCAGAAAATTGAATCCGGGCCCCTCTGGTGAGGACGCCCTCACGGGGGGCGGCCAACCTCACGATGTCGGATCAGTCTGGTCCCGCGCCAACGCGCGTTGGGATCGGCCGATGATGGGGTCCAAGCAAAAACTCCTCGGCATCGGCTGATCTCGACTCCTCTGGGCGTGATGGCGCATGAAAGAGAGGAGTAGTTATGGCAGTCCGATATATCCGTTCGCGTGCCACATCGGCTGAGATCACAGGCATTCCTCGCGATCATCGGGACGAAGAGGTCATGCAGGCCTTGGTCACCGTAGGAGCATTTGTCGCACTTTCCGACGGTCGGGTTGAAGCGGTCGAGCGCGACGAATTGGTGAGTTTTGTCGATCAACAGGGGTTTGTGCCCACAATCTCACGGCAGGAAATCGCCGAGGCCTTCGGTAGCCGCGTGCGACAACTCGAACATCGGCATGGCGTGAGCGTGATCGTAGAGAACCTTCGCCCGCTGGCCGGCCTGTCGCTCGCGTCGGTCGTGGTTCGAACTGCAGAACGGGTCGCTGCCGCCGACAGCAAAATTCACCTTGCGGAGTTGCACGCCATCCAGCTGATACGACTGGTCATGAAGACCCTGCCGGGCCGCCGATCGCCAACAAGCAACCGCTTCAACAACACGGTGTTGAGATGACACTGCCTAACAGACGTATGCTTAGGAGAAAATCGAAGCGAATCGGCCCCCCGACGACGAAAGCCGATGAAGCAAATCCTTATCGCCCCGGCGCTGGGTCTGATTCGCACGCCATGGGTACCGGCGATTGGCGTCTCGATCGACTTATCGATCGACTACCCGATCGTCTTCGTTCAACCGTTCGCTGGCTGCGGCAACCGCGCTCCATTGGGGTTAGAATACCGGCTGGCGTGCTACTGACCTGCGGAGGTCTTTTCGGTTTTCTTCCAGTTTTGGGGTTCTGGATGCTTCCGCTCGGTCTAATATTGCTCGCCGACGATGTACCGCCGCTAAGGGCGGCACGATCGCGAACTCTCGATTGCATCGAACGCCGCCATCCAGACTGGCTTGCTTCGTCGGCGGCGTAACGAGGTCAAAGGACCGTCATGGAGTGGTTGGCCGATCCGCGAATTTGGCCAGCGCTGCTGACTCTGACCGCTATCGAAATCGTCCTCGGCGTCGACAACATCATTTTAAATTCGGTTCTTGCGGACCGGCTTCCGCGGCATCAGCAGGCGCGGGCGCGGCACCTCGGCCTCGCATTTGCTTTGGTGACGAGGCTGGCGTTGCTGGCTTCCATTGTGTGGGTGGCGACGTTTACCACGCCCATCTTCGAAGCGTTCGGCCGCTCGTTCTCCGCGCGTGACGTTATTCTGATCGCTGGCGGACTTTTTTTGGTTTACAGCGGCACCCGGGAGATCCATAGGGCCATCGAGGGTCAAGAACCGAATCGCGTGCAGGCTTCGGTGTCGGCCAGTTTCGTCGGCATCATTGCCCAGATGGTGCTGCTCGACATGGTGTTTTCGCTTGACAGCATCATCACGGCGGTCGGCTTGGCGAACGAATTTTGGATAATGGCGGTGGCAATCATCATGGCGGTCGTGGTGATGCTTGTGGCCGCAACACCCGTGGCCGGACTCATCAACCGGCATCCGACGATCAAACTGCTGGTGCTCAGCTTCCTTTTGCTGGTTGGAATGACGCTTCTTGCCGACGGCTTCGGCTTCCATGTTCCTAGAGGTTACATCTATGTCGCGATCAGCTTCTCAATTGGCGTAGAACTTCTCAATCAGCTGGCAGCGAGGCGCCGGAAGCGTATATCGACGCGCATTTGATGTTCGCTGTTTTGAGGCGGTGGATGACGTTTTCGAGACCCGTGCGCTGGAGCCGGCGGCGACAAAGGTGCGCTACTTTTTCACCGCAAAGAGATCCGTCGCACCCGGTCTGAGCACGATGTAGCAACGCCGCCATGGCGCATCGCCGATCAGGCGCCACTTGTGGCCGCTCCCGGTATCGTCGGTCGCCACCAGCACAGCGCCAGGGTGTAGGATGAAAGTATCGCCGTCGCGGGTCGTGAATTCGATCGTACCGGTAAGCGTGATGACGTATTGCGCTGCGAGTGCGTCGTGCCAGTCGAACGTAGAATGCGGCGGAGATTCCTTAAAGTGAACGGCCATGACATCGGTGCGCTGATCGAGCGTCAGCGTTCCTTCAAGCACGTGCGAGGCATTGTCCTTGCCGTTGTAAAGCTTGAACGCCTGCATCGCGGAATCCTCAAACGGCCGCGCCCATGCCCGGCCAAGCGGCCTGCAGCTTTGCGAACTCACCGTCCTCTCGCAAGGCCGCAACGGTAGCATCGACGGTGTCGCAGAGATCGGCGCGCTCCAGGGCATAAGCGATCCCAAGCCGTTCGTGAGTCGGCACCTGCATCGCCACCGTAAGCTCTGGCCGCTCGCGCGTGAGCCATGAAATCACCGGAAGGAGCTTGATGACGAGACCGATATGTCCGGCTTCGAGGTCATCGAGCGCTGCGCCAATCCCGTGATAGGGGTAATAGCGGATCGCGGCGATGTCGCCCCGCGCCAGCAGGCGCCGAGCGACAATGTCCGATGTGTTTCCTTTCTGGATGCCTGCGGTCAGCCCGCAAAGGCCGGTGGTCGAGGTCACGCCGGGCGTCAGCCGACGGTTGACTGCGATCCCCTGGTTGAATTCCAAATACGGCCGCGAGAACCGTGCAATCGCGGCGCGTTCCGGCGTGATCGTGGTTCCCGAGATCACCGCGTCGCAGGTATCCTGCGCCAATCCCGCGAAGATGCCGTTGAAATCCTCACCCGCATAGGCAAGCGGCCGCAGTTCCAAGGAGAGCCGGCCACAGACCGCGCGCATCAGTTCGATGTCGAACCCGGTTGCGACATCGTCTTTCATGATGTCGAAGGGCGGGTCGGGATACGCCGACAGGATCGTAAGAGTGCCAGGGATCAGCGTACGCATCGCATCTGAACCCGTCGAAGAGCGGCTCGTTCAGCCTTGATAGATCATCCGAGGTCAGTTGAGAAGGCAAACACGGCTCGAAAGGCGCGATGCTTGGTCGCTCAAGCAACACCCAATCTTGGCATTGGGCGGCGCACCCGCATTGTGTCAGAATTAGCCAGGTAGCGTTCGGACAGGCAGGCGCATGTTGCATCGGCCGATCGCCATCGCGGTCTTACTTCTTTCCGGCTTAGCGGGCGGCCAAGCCTCGGCGCAGGATGCGATCGGAGCAGTCAGCCGCATACAGGGAGAAGCGAGTGGAACGCGTGGCGGCGCCACAGGGGCACTCAACCTCAACGCGCCCGTCTTCCTCAACGAGGTCGTGTCGACCGGCGACGCGGCGCGCCTGGAAGTCACCTTCGTCGACAACACGCGGCTGACACTCGGCGAGAAGGCGAAGCTGACGCTCGATACGTATCTTTTCAACCCGGCCGCGGGCGGTGGAACAATCAAGTTCGGGATGGTCGGCGCCTTTAGATTTCTATCAGGCAGGTTATCGCAGCTGGCGAGCGCCGACGCCCGTGTGACGACGCCGTTCGCGACCCTCGGCATCCGGGGGACGGAATTCTGGGGCGGGCCGATCGATAATCAGGTGCTCGGCGTATTCCTTATCGAAGGCATCGTGGGCGTTTCGAACGCGGCAGGCCAGCAGATCCTGAACCGGCCCGGTCAAGGCACCAATATCAACACGCCCGGCGCAGCCCCTGGGCCCGTCACCCTCTGGCCGCTGGACAAAGTCAACCGCGCGATCGCGACTGTGACGTTCCGCTAGCCGCTGAGAGCGGTCTTCACAATCCCATCTCGCGCGATGCGCGCCGGTGCGATAGGTTGCCGCGCACGCGCCCGCGGCACCAAATCAAGTAGAATGCCATGATCCCCTACACGCGCCGGCAGTCATTTTTGCTTCCCTCAATCCCGTTTGTCCTCTCGAGCGGGCTCGCACGCGCAGTCGAGTTAAATTCTGCTGCCGTGACTTATGAGCTGCCTGATCAATTCCACTGGGGACCGCCGAACGCAGCGGGTGCGCAAAATGCGGTCCTCGCCGGCGATCCCGCGAAGGAAGGGCTTTACATCGTCATGGTCAAATGGACCGCGGGCAATCATTTTAGCCATCCGCATTTTCACCCTCACGATCGTTTCATCACGGTGCTAAAAGGTACCTGGTGGGTGGGCACCGGTACTAAGTTCGACCCCGACGCCGCTGTGCCGATGCCCGCGGGCACCTTTGTGACTCATTTCGGCGAGCAAGTGCATTTCGACGGAGCCAAGACCGAGGACGCCGTTCTGCTCATCGTCGGCGAAGGTCCAGCGACCGCGACGCCTGCGGAGGTCAAATAGGGCATGGCATCGTGGCCGGCCACAACGGCATTTTCGATCAAATCGGAGAGCATCAATGCAGTTAAGAGTTTCGCCCACCAATTTCGAATGCAGCAACGAGGAATGGCAGGCCCGAATTGATCTCGCCGCGGCACATCGGCTCGCATTCATGCACGGCTTTAGCGAGGGTATTTTCAACCATCTGACGTCCGTCGTGCCCGGTCGCCGCGATCTTTATTACCAAATCCCGTTCGGCATGCATTGGTCCGAGGTCACGGCCTCGTCGTTCATGGAAGTCGGCATCGACGATGGCGAGGTCAAGCGCGGTACAGGGGATGTCGAGCGTTCCTGCTACTGCATCCACGCGCCGATACATAAGGCGCTGCCCCAGGCGACCGCGGTCTTTCACACACACATGCCTTATGCCAGCGCCCTCACGCGGCTGGAAGATCCACGCATCAAGGAGATTGGCCAGACCGAGGTCGGCCTGATCGACGCGATCGCCTATGACGATCAATATACCGGCCCCGCTCTCGATCCTTGCGAGGGCGAGCGCCTCGCCAAGACCATCGGCAATAAGAGCGTGCTGTTTATGGCCAATCACGGCGTCACCACGCTCGGTGTTACGGTGGCCGACGCCTATGACCGGCTGTATTACTTGGAGCGCGCGGCGCAGGTTCAGATCTACGCCATGTCGACCGGCCAGCCTTTAAAGCAGCTGCCGCCGGCCGTGATCGAAAAGACCAAACGCGATATTGGAGGGACGCGCTTCTACGACGGTCCTACTCCGGCCGAGCGGCACTTTAATGCCTTAAAGCGCATCCTCGACAGGACGGAACCCGACTACAAGAATTAACGCAAAGGGAAGCCTGGACTTTAGCGAGGCCGCTACCACATCCAGCACGGCGCCGGCGATGCCAACGGCTCGCCTTTTTCGACAATGTAAGCAGCAAGCAGCAACTCTTTAGGGCGCTCGTTTGATTTCGGTGCAGCTAACGACACTGGACTGGGACTTGCCGCCAGCCTGGGTGTAGCAAAAGGAAAGCGTGTTGTCGTCGACGAGCTGGCCATTCAAGTAGCCGTCCGTATCGACGATGACGACCGTTCTGCCATTCGCGCCGGTCAGCTCGCCGATCATCGGCTCTTGCGTGTTCTCCCCGTATCCAGAGAGGGTCTGCATGCCCCAAAAGCGGCGTCCTTCTTGCCCCGCAACCTCAATCACAAGGTCTTTTTCGAACAGCCCGGGCTTGTCGAATGTTCCCTTGTTTGTCGGCCAATGGCCGCCGCTGCCGGCCACAATAGTGTAGGTCTTACCTACCCACTTGCCCTTCACGTCCGGAGCGGGATCGGCGGCAAATGCGGAGGATGAAGCAATTGCAACGAGTGTCAGTCCAATATTCTCTAGCGCCTTGGCGTAAAGGCTCGCTGTCATAGCTACATACCTCTATGTTTGCGTCTATGTTTGCCCGATTTCTGGTGCGCAAGCATCGCCTTTACACGACGGTCGGCGCACTAAATTCAATGTGAGCCTACCTGAGATCTACATTGGAGCATCTCGTTTCTTAAACTCGCTTTTTAAAAGCCATAGAATTTCTCACGAATCGCGTCTTCGTACCGTTTTTTGGCGGCCTTTACCTTATTGCGGACTTCATCTTCTTTAAAGTGCGCGTCTTCCCATTTATCGACTTCAGCGATCGAATGATTGACCGATGCGAGCGCCTCCTCCCTTTTGATCGCAGCTATCCACTCCTCCACAGCGGCTTTATAGGCCGACTGCATTTGATCGAGTTCCGAGTTGTCGTCGCTTTTCATTTCATACCTCGGTGAAAGACTATTGGACAACGACCAATCGCGCTACCGCGAACTCAGCGGTCGGACTGCGGGTAAACCCGCCATACGCACCGCAATTTGCCTGGTCAATCGGTCACTCGCGGGCCCGAATGCGCCAGCGTGCAATTGCTATTTGAGTCCATGCTCTTGGGCGTGCGCTTTTCCAGCTTCTTCCGCGTGATGCCGCGCGTGGCTGGCGTGCCCGCTCGCAGTATGCGAGTGATGCGCCGCCTTTTCTCGATGGCCGCTTTCGTGGCGTTTGGCGGCCTCCTCGTGATGGTGCGCGGCATGCGCGTGGTGCTCTGAGGCTCGCTTGTGGTGCTCGGCTGCTTTCTTTGACATGGATCTTTTTCCTCATGCCCTTGGCGTCCCGGCTGGCGCACACCGGCGACCAGCGACGGAACGCAGCAATCGAAGGCACGCAGCAATCATTGACCTTGTTCGTGACAACGAGGTGACCGGCAGGCCGTGAAACACCGGTACGACGCGCAGCCTTGCCGCGCGCGGCCCGCCGGCAGCTCCACCAAGGATCGCTATGCGGCAAAACCCCTTAGCGCCGCATCCCGCAAGCGCTTGCAATCGCGCTCGCCCTGGCTGGCCGACTTTAGTATGCGCTCGGCCAACGTTGTCTTGAGCACCGTCGCTTGTGCTTCCGGCCCAAGGCAGTTCCAAGCATCGTCCAGGGCCACCTTCATAAGCGTGATGGTTTCCGGATCAAAACGGGCCGCTTTTACCACGGATCACCTCTGGTGCGGTTATCAACGGCAAGGATGCTTCCTTACAAAGGCGACCGAGGTCTGACATTCGGGTGACATCACCCGATTATCTGTCATGCGATTTCGCCAATTGCAGAATCGGGCCACGGTGCATACCGGCGAACCCCGCGACAAAATCGGATTTCCATTATCGTAGTGGTTCTTACCAGCATTTAATCTGTTCGACGGGTTTTCGTAATGTAACATGACTAAGATCAATACGTTCTTCTTTGGCGGACTACCCATTTCCATGCTGAAGCCGCTTGCACACAAACTTTTGATCGTCGAAGACGATGAACAGTTGCGGCAATGCCTTGCCGATGCGATGGCGGCGCGTGGTTTTCGCGTAATAACCGCCGCATCGGTTGCCGAAGGCCTGATCCAAATTGAATTGCAAATTGAATTGAATGAACCCGCGTTTGCCGTCGTAGATCTAAGACTGCCCGACGGATGCGGCCTTACTGTTGTCGAAGCACTCAAGCGGCGACGGCCGGATGCCCGGATAGTCATCCAAACGGGCTATGGCAACATCGCTAGTGCAGTCAGCGCCGCGAAGATCGGCGCCGTCGACTATCTCACCAAGCCCGTAGCCCCGGATGAGATTGCATCGGTTTTGCTCACTCCGGAGGGCTGCAAATTCGAGGCACCCGAGCATCCGATGACGGCCAATCGCATGCGCTGGGAGCACATCCAGAATTTCTACCAAGTGTACGGACGCAACCTGTCGGAGGCGGCGCGGCGGCTCACGATGCACCGCCGTACCCTGCAGCGGGTTCTCGCCAAAGGCACGCCGCGTTGAACGCGCTCGAGGCGCCGCCCGGCTAAGGGCCATGATCACGTTGAATGGATTTGCGCTGATTGCCGAGTTGGCTGCGGTGATAGCTCTCATCGTCGCGCTCGCGGGTTTTGGCATCAGCCGCTCCAAACCATGGCTGGTGAGCTCCGCCGTCGCATTCATTGTGTTGATCGCGGTCGTCACGATGCTCATCGAACTATCCACGTAATGTGCTCCCCGCCTCGCACGCGGTGCTGCGATCGATAGCGAACCGCTTCCGTGAACGCGATTTCATGCTCGAGTTACAGGCCTTAACCTAAATCCGTAAGGTTGCCGGAGAAGTTCGGAACGATTCAAGAATGGATGCGTTGCCGCTCGCGCGGGAGCCATTAATGTGGGCGACCCAGCTTGACCTTTGAGCGAGCAATGAAAGAAATGCAAATGGCTTTTTCCGACACGCCCAGGCAGACACCCACGGCGGCACCGAACCGCTGCTATCAGTGTCACGGTCGATTTGGCCTCATTCGTCACAGATATGCATTGAGGCAATTTTGCTCTAAGGAATGCCTGGAACGATATAGAAGGGATTGCGATCGTGAAGCGTCACGTCTCAAAAAATGGACAGAGTTTCTCATGCGTAAATAACAAATAAAACGCATCGCCGCGCAATGAAGACTCTGATAACAAAGATCTTGGCGATAACGAAGACCTGGGACGATCACGAGGCGGGCCGACGCTGCGAGGCGCATTTCAAGTACCCGGCCACAGCTGGCGGTTACTTCGCCTTGTCCTCCGAGCACTTGGCGACGAGCAATGCCTTGAACACGTCGAACGATTGAACCGAAAGTTGGCACTGCGTCGTCGGATCCGGAGCGACATTGATCGTTTGGCCGGCAGAAACCGATTGCAGCTTGCCGTTGACACTAAGCTGGATGCTGTCGTTCCCCGGAGTGCCGACCAGCCCGAC
>Ga0187781_10004619_pt1 | contig 10263 bp, 11 predicted proteins | sample 0715_SJ02_MP02_2_FD_132447 | JGI IMG/M metagenome (GOLD analysis project Ga0187781, IMG submission 132447) | Tropical peat soil microbial communities from peatlands in Department of Meta, Colombia - 0715_SJ02_MP02_20_MG | ecosystem: Environmental > Terrestrial > Soil > Wetlands > Peat | place...
ATGGATGGTGGGCAGCCGAATACTCCAATAGCCGGCACTCTTCCTCGGGGCTGACATAGCCAAGTGCCAGCCGCAAACCGAAGCGATCCAACTGGGCTTCGGGAAGGGGATAGGTGCCCGCCTGCTCTACGGGGTTCTGGGTCGCAATGACAAAGTAGGGTTGCGGCAGGAGGTGCCTTTGCCCGTCCACGGTCACCTGTGCCTCCGCCATGGCCTCCAGTAGCGCGGACTGCGTACGCGGTGAGGCCCGATTGACTTCGTCCGCCAGCAACACGTGGGCAAACACGGGACCGCCATGGAAGCGGAAGGACTGGGATTGGGCGTCAAAGATCGAAACGCCGACGATGTCACTCGGTAAGAGATCGGGCGTGAATTGCACCCGCGAAAATCCTGCCTCAACGCAGCGAGCCAGGGCCTTTGCCAACGTCGTCTTCCCAGTTCCAGGAAAATCGTCCAGGAGGACATGTAGCCCGGCGACCCAGGCGGAAACGATCTTGCGGATGTTAGCCTCCTGGCCGTGCAGCACGGTCGCCAGGTTGGCCGCGATGCGTCGAAGTGCAGTAGCGTCTTCTATGATGATTACATCTTCCATGGTGATTCCTCAGCACTGGGGCGCGTCATCTCTCAGGCCCGCTGCCGTTGGTTGCCGCGAGATTTTGCGCACTCGATACTCCCTGCTCGTCAGCGATCGAGAGGAAGACCGTAGGGAATGGCCAAACGACGTCAGATCGCTTCAACATGATTCGCGCCTCAGTCTTAGCATCCGGAGCGGTCTACAGGCCGATAAGCTTAGAATCTTAGGTCAAGGGATTCTGGGGACTCGCTCGCATTGCAGCGACGTGAACCGAAAAATGACCTCTTTTATTGGTTACGCCCGGAAAGCGGACAGCAGGCATTCGCCGCTGAAGAGGCGGGCGGTCGCTGGCATCACTGGGCGGTCTTCGACCGCATCGAGGCCTTCGCAAGATTGGCGCCCAATAGCAGCCGGGACGACGACACCCCGGTCGTACCACCACGGCAAGCGGGGGAGTAGAGGACAAGTTGCACGGCGGCTAGATAGATCCCCGGTAGCCCCGCCAGCGCACCGCTTCGCGACGCCGAGCGATCCTTGCCGCCACCCAGCCGGCGCCAATCTCTGCGAACGTCCAGAGCAGCAGCAGGCCATTGGTGGCGTGAAAGTAAACACGCCCTCTCTAACCCACTGGCGTCTCCGTGGACTGCATAATCCGGCCACAGCGCCGCTAGCCCGATCGTGGAGGACTCATGGTCAGTGCCGTCCGTCAGGGCCCTGGTAATGATCCCTCGGTCCAGACGCATCCTGAGTCGATCGGCGAGAATGCTCGACGATATGCCCCCTCGGAATTTCGCAGCAAGTCAAGATAGTGCCGCCGATCGCCGAACATCCTGGCACGTACGTTGTTGCATCAGTGGGACGTAAGGTTCAATCTTAAGCTAAGCACGACTCGGGGATCATGCGCTGCCTGAGAGGAGAGTCATGGAACCGAACACAACCGTTTCGCAAGACGAATGGCTCGATGCTCGCCGAGTGCTTTTAGCGAAGGAGAAGGCGCATATGCGCCAAGGGGACATCCTCGCAGCGGAGCGGCGCTCGCTTCCCTGGCTCAAGATTGAGAAGAGCTATCGCTTCGACACCGAGCACGGTCAAAGAACGCTGGGAGAACTCTTTGACGGTCGCAGCCAGCTCATCGTTCATCATCTGATGTACGCGCCTGAGTGGAACGCCGCTTGCCACGGCTGCTCCTTTCAAGCGGAGCACATCGACGGGCCCAGTCGGCATCTCATTCATCACAACGTGACAATTCTCGCGGTCTCCCGCGCGCCACTCGCGAAGCTTCTTGCTTATAGGAAACGGATGGGCTGGCGCTTTGACTGGGTGTCTTCGTTCGAGAACGACTTCAACTACGACTTTCACGTGTCATTCCCCCGGGAGCAGATCGACCAAGGCCGGATCAATTACAACTTCGGAACGATTACGGCTGACCCACGGTACGTGAGCGAGGAGCTCCCCGGTCTCAGCGTGTTCTTCAAAGACGAATCCGGCCAGGTTTTTCTCACCTATTCCACCTACGCCCGCGGTCTGGATGCGCTGCTCCTCACTCATCATTACCTCGACCTGACGCCGGAGGGCCGCAACCCGGAAGGCTACCCGAATTGGCCACGGCGACATGACGAGTATCCGACGCATAAGCGACCGGCGTGTTGATCGAGTGGAGCGAAAGGCCCAAGAGGTCAGCGCCGTGGTTCGAGTCAAGAACCATCGCCGAGAATCGCGACAGTCCCTGCTTCGCATGAGCGCAATTGCTGCGCGTTATCCTCGGATCGCGATCGTACCTTCACATGATCCACGCGAGTACGGATCCGTTCCCGAGTGGTCACGATCGTAGAGCAACCATCCACGACGTTTCAGTGCAAGCATCGGATCGCCAGGGAGGTTTGCGATGAACAGAATGCTAAACGCTACCGCCATCACACTGCTCGCTGTATCCGTGCCATCGTACGCCCAGCAGGCGACGACCCAGGATCTCATCATCGGAACGTGGAAAGTTGTTTCGCTGAAGGGCCTAACACCGGGCCTGGTGAAGTATCCGCTAGGGGAGCAGCCGCGGGGCTACGTGACCGTAACGCCGACGAGGATGTGGTTGCTATTCGTTGATTCGAGGCGAGCAACTCCCGCATCGGCGACGCTGACCGACGCTGAAGCCGTCGCTGCGATGAAGACAAGCGTCGCCTGGACCGGCCGATACACCATCGGGGGGCAGAGTTCGGACGGCCTCAAGGCGACGGCCCACGTCGACAGCGCATCGAGTCCGGCACTCCCCGGCACGGACCGGGTCTATTTCATGAAGGTCGAGGGCAACCGACTGACGATGAAGTCACCGGGCGTGATCGAGCCTATGACGGGGTTAGCCAGCGCCCTCGTCATTGAGCTCGTGAAGGCCGACTGAGGCGAATCAGGCGTCGGCAAGGCCAGCCGCACTCATTCGCGATCTTTGATCGGGAGCTGCACCGCGGCTCCCACTCCCCGTGGGGTCGCTCACCCGAGCCGAACCCATCGGCCACTCAGGCGGCGGCCAGCAAGTCCTTGAAGTATCGATGGGATTCGGGACCGCGTAGTCGTACGTCTCTCAAGAGCGCAAGACCCGCTTTCCCTGGCCTGATCGGACGGGAATAAATCGGCGTCCGGGCCGGTACTACAGGGGAACACGCGCGGTGCGTGCTTCTGGAGGACCGTATATGAGCATGCCAATCGACCGGCGTGAGTTTCTGCGCCTTGCCGGACTCGGTGGAGTTGTCTTCGCTTCGGGCTTGGGCGTCGGCGGCTGCGCCACGACGGGCGCGCGCGCGTATGGGCCGCGCGCTGATGAGGACTTCTACTTCGTGCAATTGTCCGACACGCACTGGGGTTTCGACGGGCCGCCCAATCCCGACTCCCATGGCACCCTGCCCAAGGCGATTGCAGCGATCAATGCCCTCTCGGTGCCGCCCGACTTCGTCGTCTTTACCGGTGACCTCACGCATCTGACTCCGGACGCGGCGCTGCGACGCACCCGCCTTTCGCAGTTCCGCGAGATAGCCGCAACGCTCAACGTGCGCGACGTGCGCTTCTTGCCGGGCGAACACGACGCCTCGCTCGACCAGGGAGCAGCCTACAGGGAGCTCTTTGGCGAGCCTTACTACACGTTCGACCACGAGGGCGTGCACTTCATCGCGTTGGACAACGTGTCCGATCCGCGCGGGGCGATTGGCGACGAACAGCTCGCATGGCTGGCGGCCGATCTCGCGCGCTTGCCCAAGGAAACGCCCATCGTCGTTCTGGCGCACCGGCCGCTCTTCGATCTCGTGCCCGAATGGGGATGGTCAACGGTCGACGCGGCCCGCGCCATCGAGTTGCTCATGCCCCACTCGAGCGTCACCGTATTCTACGGTCACATCCACCAGGAGCATCATAAGATGACCGGCGCAATCGCTCACCATGCAGCGCGCTCGCTCATCTTCCCGCTTCCTGCGCCTGGGTCGCCCGACCACAAGCCTGTGGCCTGGGACCCGACACAGCCCTACCACGGCCTGGGCTGGCGCCAGATCGAGGCTGGACGTGCCCACAAGGAACCCGAGATCCGCGAGTTCAACGTAGACTACTTGCCACAGCGCCGAATCGTGTGAGCCAACCCCGTTTGTTTTCCACGTTTGTCACAAGTCAACCTGGGATTGTTATGCGTCATCCGAGCTTCTGCGCAATCGCGGCAATCGCAGCCGCCTCGTCCGTTGCCGCGACCACCGGCAGCCCCGCCATCGCCGATGCGGGCCACGGTCAAATCAAGTTCATCGCGCACCAGTCAGAGGTCGCGCTCGACGGACGCTTCGACAAGTTCACGGCGGACATCGATCTCGATCCAGCGCATCCGCAAGGCGGGAAAGTCGAGGTCGCGATCGACCTCGCCAGCGCGGACGCGGGCGGGCCCGACGCCAACAGTCTGCTCAAGAGCCAAGAGTTTCTCGATATCGCCCGGTTTCCCAGCGCAACGTTCGAGGCCACGTCGATCGAGGCACTGCCCGACGGCAGGCTCCAGGCGAAAGGGCCCTTAACTCTCAAGGGTCACAGCGCCAGTATCGTCGTTACCTTTGCGACGCGGCGCGACGCGAGCGGCCTGTGGTTCGACGGCGGTACGACGATCTCGCGCCTCGCCTTTCAGGTCGGCGAAGGTCAGTGGGCCGACACCAGTACTCTCGACGACGACGTGCAGATCCAGTTCAAGCTGCCGATCGCGCGCTGAAAACCGTTCGGTCCACACATGCCGGCGCGCGCCCGCTTTGAGGAAGAAGTCTTGCCGCACCTGGATGCAGGTTACAACCTCGCACGCTGGCTCGCCCGGAACGCTCACGATGCGGATGACGTCATGCAGGAGGCGTGCGTTCGTGCGCTGCGTTACATTGACTCCGTGCGGCCCGGCAAGGCTCGGTCCTGGTTCCTGACGATCGTGCGCCACGCTTTTTACGACTGGTGCAAGGTCAACCGCCCGGCTGAGCTCGTCTACGACTCGCAGGACTCGGTCGCAGCAATGGCCGACTCCGTGGTCATCGATCCGGAATCTGCGGCCCTGCGCGGGGTCGAAGCGCGCCGGCTCGCCGAGGTCGTGGACGCTCTGCCGCTGCCGTTGCGCGAAACGCTCTTGCTTCTGCAGCTCGAAGCACTGTCGTACAATGAGATCGCGCACGTCCTGGGCGTGCCGATCGGCACGGTGATGTCGCGCCTGTCGCGAGCGCGCGCCGCGCTGCTGGAAGTGACGCAAGAGGTGCAGATCCGCCGGGGACGAGTATGAACTGCAGCACGGCAATCGAACGACTTTCACCCTACGTCGACGGCGAGCTCCATGCCCTGCCCCGTATCTTGCTGGCACGCCACCTGCGCGGCTGCGCATCGTGCGCTGCGCGTGTGGAGGAACTGCGGCGCCTGCGCTCGCGGCTGCGCAGCGAGCTGCCGCATCACCGGGTGTCCCCGCAGCTGCAAGCGCGGGTGCAGACCCTGCTCGCGACCTTGCCGATGGCCGGCGCGCCGAAAGGGCCTGCTTCCCGACGGCCGGAGCCGGCGCCTCGCTGGCGTTGGCTGGCCGGAAGCGCGCTGGCAGGCAGTGCGGCCACGCTCGCCGCCTTGCTCGCGGTCAACCTCGTTGTCAATCGCATCGCTGCGCAGGACATCGTTGCCGAGGCGGTGGCCAATCACGTGCAGGCGACACTCGGCCAGCACCTGATCGAAATCGCCTCCTCCGACCAGCATACGGTCAAGCCCTGGCTCTCGGCGCGCCTGGACTACTCGCCGCCCGTGCAGGATCTGGCCGCCGAGGGCTTCGCGCTCTTGGGCGGACGCCTCTCGACACTGCACGCGCAGCGCGCCGCCACGCTGGTCTACCGTTACCGGTTTCACGTGATCGATGTGTTCGTGCGGCCGCTGCCCGTGGTCGCTCCCGAAGAGAAGCGCAGCCTGCGCGGCTTCAATGTGGCCCACGCAAGCGCCGGTGGCATGGACTTTCTTGCCGTCTCCGATGTCAACGCCGACGTGTTGGGCGCGTTTGTCGCGAGGCTCGCCGCAGGCTCGCCCGGGCGCTAGCCGTAGCACAGCGATCCACGCCGGCAGATCGAGTATCAAGCAGGCTTGAGCGTGCTTTTGACCTCAGCCCACGCATCTATCCGTGAAGGCGTTGAAGGCCCATCACCCGGGGCCGCGGCGACTTGGCAATGAGGCAGACGCAACCCGCCGGGCGAGATTTGACTTCGAACGCACACCGTGAGGTCCGGAAGGCGGCTGACCAGATTGAGCGATTGGCGTAGCAGCCGTCAAAACGAGCCGGCGGTCCGCCTGCAGCCGGGAAGTTTGAGCCACGTTTCGTCTTCGTTGCGCTTTGCTCTTTGAACCATGCCTAACCATCGCGGCGGCCCGACTCGGCACGGCCGACGGGCGCGAGGCGACGACAAGGAGCAGCCATGAAATGCCATTTGCTAATCGCGTGTTGGCTCTACCAGGGGGCACTCGCGGCGACGCCTCCGGCGGTACCGCACGACTCCGTCCATGGGACGGTCTCTCTCAAGGACATCGACGTCGCGTCGGCGGCGGGGACAGCGGAGGCGATGAAGCGCATCGTGAGGATGGCTCAACACCTCTGCAGCACCTTTGGCAATACTTCGCGGATCTCGGATCGGGAGACGACGGCAGATTGCGTCCGAGACGCCGTTGCAGAGGCGCGAGGGCGTCTGTCTGCCACGACCGCTGCGCAGCTCGCATCGCGCTGAGCGCCACCGCAAGTGCCATGTGCGTTTGGCAGTCTCAATAACGGATCCGTGCATTAGAATTTCGCCGTAAACGCGACGAACAACTGCCGGCCGAAGATGTCACAGGCGCCCGACGTGTTCGCGGCGCCGCCCGCAATCAATCCCGCCCGGCAAAGCTTCCCGGATGCGGCCGGCGCCGCCCTTGCAGCGGTCACTCGAGATCGCATTATTATAGCTGCCAGAGACCTCACCCAGATCATGTCCCCTGCTTGCCCTCTCCGGGTGCAGGCAGGCCGACCTTGCGGCAGAAGGCCGCGAAGCGCGGATCGTCCTTGTAGCGCAGGATGAAGGGGTCGAAGAGGAGATTGCCGATACCCGCATCGCGATTGCTCCAAGCCCGATCGAGCCACTCGAAGGTGGCCCTGGCATCGTTACGCAGTGCGTAAACCACCGCGATCTGGTAAGCGGCAATGCCGGCATCCTTCTCGATCAGCGTCCTGAGCGCTGCCTCGGCCGCGCTCCGGTTACCTCCGATCTGCCGCGCCAGGGCGAGCGCTTGGTCCTGCCACGGTCCCGGAGGCTCCTGCTGCGCGGCGGCGAGCGCCGCCGGCGCATCACCGCGCTGGATCTCGATGATCGCAAGCTGCTGGTGAGCCTCGACCGCACGGGGTTGCAGCTCGATGGCCCTGCGGATCGCCTGCTCGGCCTCATCGAGGCGGTTGAGTCCCGATAGATACGTGGCGAGCCAGGAGTACCACGTGGCCCGCAGCGGCTCGGTGGCGAGCGCTTGTCGGGTAAGCTCGATCGCCCGCTCCACCTGACCGAAATATGCGAGCTGGAGCCCGAGATAGAACTTCGCCTGACCGTCATTCGGCGCGAGCGCTAGCGCACGGCGATACTCCACTTCCGCTCCCCGCCAGTCGAAGTCGGCGTTCTGAAGGAGATAGCCCCGGGCAATGCGCGCTGCCGCCAGGTCCGGCGCGAGGACGAGCGCGCGCTGCGCCGCCGCGCGCGCCTGCTCATACGCCTCCTGCGCCGGTGGGCCCTCGAGGAATGCCAAACCCAGGCTGGTCGAGACCCAAGACAGCCCGCTCCAGGCGAGCGCATAGCGCGGATCGAGCTTGATCGCCTGCGTGTAATACTCGATCGCCTTGCGATCATCGGGTTCCGTGTTACGCGAATTGTAGAACCGAGCCTGCAGCACCGCGTTGTAGGCCTCGAGGCTGCCCCCGGGAGGCCGGTCGCTCTGCGCCGCCGCATGCTCACCCGGCAGAAGCTTCGCCTTGAGCGCCCCCACTACCGAGCGGGTGATCTCATCCTGCAGCGCAAATAGATCCTGATAGGGCCGATCGTAGCGCTCCGACCACTGTGTGCTTCCGTCAGCGGTGTCGATGAGCGCGGCGCTCACTCGAATCATGTCGCCCGACTTGCGCACGCTCCCCTCCAAGACGTGCGCAACCCCGAGCTTCCCACCGATGCTGCGGCTGTTTTCCTCGGAGTCCCGGAACTGGAACGAGGAGCTACGGCCGATCACCTTCAGCGCCGGGAACTGCGCGAGCGCCGTGATCAGATCCTCCGAGATCCCGTCCGAGAAGTACTGCTCGCTCGCCTCCCCACTCTCGTTCGCCAACGGCAGCACCGCGATCGAGAGGGCCGGCGGGTGAAATGGCGCTGCGAGCACCGGGGGGCTCGCCCGGCGATGCTCGAGCGCATAGGTGCCGATGGCAAGGACCGCCACAGCCGCCAGCGCGCTCACCCCGATCATGGGTCGATTGCGCCGCACGAACTTCCTGAGCCGGTACGACACCGGCGCCCGCCGCGCCCGAATCGGCCGGTGCTGCAGATACCGCTCCATATCCTCAGCCATCGCCTTGGCGCTCTCGTAACGCTCAAGGGGCTCCATTGCGAGTGCCTTGAGCGTGATCACATCGAGATCGCCCCGCAGTTCCTGAGCGAGCTTTTCTTGCGTCGTGCCCCGAGCGGCTGCCGCACCCTCGGCCAGCTGGGTGCTCGGCTTCTTCACCTCGACCGTTGCGATTGCTTGCTCCAGCGCCCCCAGCGATGCGCCGCCCTTGAGCTGATACGGCCGCCCGCCGCTCAAGAGCTCATAAAGCACCACTCCCAAGGAGTAGATGTCGCTGGTTGCGTCAATGGATTCGCCCTTGAGAAGTTCGGGGCTCGCATAGTCGGGGGTGAGGGCTCGACCATAGACGCTCGTGAGCTGGGTCTCCTGAGCTTCCTCGGCCAGAAGCTTCGCGACGCCAAAGTCGAGGAGCCGCACTTGACCCGATTCGGTGACGAGGACATTCGAGGGCTTGATATCCCGGTGAATCACCTGCTTCTCGTGCGCGTATTGCAGCGCCTCGAGGATATGGAGGAAGAGTTTTAACCGCTCGCCAATCCCGAGCTTATGCCCATCACACCAGGAGGTAAGCGACTGCCCCGGCACATACTCCATCGCAAGGTACGGCAGCCCCTGAGCATCTACGCCCCCATCGTACAGTCGGGCGATGTTCGGATGCTCGAGCTTGGCGAGGATGTCGCGCTCGCGAGAGAATCGCTCCTCAAGATCCTTGCGCAGCCGGCTCACCATCGGGAGCTTCAACGCCACTTCCCGCTTGAATGCCCCATCGGCCCGCTTGGCAAGCCACACTTCGGCCATCCCACCCGCACCCAAGAGCCGCACCAGTACGTAGGGACCCACCGGCCGGCCGGGTTCGAGGCCGCTCGCTGGCTGCGGGCCGAGTAGGTTGGCGGCGGCCGGGGTGTTCAAGAAGCCGCTGCCCGCTGCCGTGAATGCGGTGAGCAGCGAGGCGACCTCCTCGCCCAGCCGTGGGTCCTTGGTTGTGAGCTCGCTCAGGTAGACGCGGCGCGAGTCCTCATCGAGTGCCAACGCCACATCGAGCGCCGCTTTCACCTCCCGCCAGCGCGCCGGCGTCATCTCCCCGGCGCTCATTCGGCGGGCATCTCCCGCCGGCGCGCGCTGTGCTCGAGCTTCAGTGCCAACGCCTGCTCCCCCGAATCCCCCCCCCGCAAAGATAGCGCGTTGATCAGGGGTCGAGCCAGCGCGTGGACTCGTACGCCTCTGATCCGGCGCTCGCGGTGTTTCGCTCATTGAGCTTGTCAGCTGCAGCCACGACTCAAGACCGGTCGTCTGCCCCAGCCAGGCGGCCGCAGCGCCCACTTGAGGTGGCGGCGATAAGTCGCGGCCTGCTGCGGCGCTGGCGAAGGCTTAGGACGCAGCGACCTCGACGGTGGGCTGCGGCTGCTGCGCGCCGAGGTACGCGGCGAGGTGTGCACTTAGGTCGCGTGCATCATCGCCGACACCATCGATCAGCGTCGACTTGCGGCGCCGAAGAAACGGGAGGCCGAGCACGTAGAGGCCTGGCGCGCCGGTGACGACACCACCCTCGTGCACGAGGTTGCCTTTGCGGTCGAGCGCCGGCACCCGCAGCCATCGATAGTCCGCACGGAAGCCGG
>Ga0187781_10004620_pt1 | contig 10261 bp, 3 predicted proteins | sample 0715_SJ02_MP02_2_FD_132447 | JGI IMG/M metagenome (GOLD analysis project Ga0187781, IMG submission 132447) | Tropical peat soil microbial communities from peatlands in Department of Meta, Colombia - 0715_SJ02_MP02_20_MG | ecosystem: Environmental > Terrestrial > Soil > Wetlands > Peat | place...
CAGGCGTCGATTGCCACTCGGCTCTCATTTTTGCGGGCTGTCGATTGCCGGGCCAGCAATCACACGCCGATCACCATGCAGTCGGGCAATCCGCTCGCGCGGCGCACCGATGATGGCAAGGACGGCGCCGGCTATCCTTCGATGGGCTCTGTCGCCGCCAAATTCCGCGGAGCCAACCGTCCGGAAATGCCTGCCTTCGTGGGACTGGCCCGGAGTTGGCGGAGCGATGTTTGGGAGGCGGGAGCAATGGGTTCGGCCTTCGCTCCAGTCAAGGGCTTGGAGCTCGTCGGACGCTTTTCGCTCCCCAAAGGCGTTCAAATCGATCGTTTGCAAAACCGCGAGGCCTTGCGCCAATCGTTCGACCGGCTCCGTCGCGACCTGGATCGCGGGAACCTCCTCGAGAAAACGGATCTTTATAACCGCCGCGCCTTCGAGATGGTCATGGGCGGACAGGTCGAGCGGGCCTTCGACCTCAAGCGCGAACCCGATACCGCGCGCGACCGTTACGGACGCACGAGCATCGGCGAAAAGGCCCTTTTGGCGCGGCGTCTGGTCGAAGCCGGCGTGACGTTCGTCCTCGTCAGCGGCGCCTGGGGCTACTTCGACCACCACGGAGACAACGTGGTCTGGGGCGGCATCCGCAAGGGGCTGACCCCGATTCTGCCGACCGTCGATCGTGCCTTGTGGGCGCTCGTCACCGACCTGGCCGACCGTGGGTTTCTCGACAGCACGCTCGTGTTGATGTTGGGTGAATTCGGCCGTTCCCCCGTTATCAACAAGGACGCGGGCCGCGACCATTGGACCAATGTCATGTCGATGGTGATGGCCGGCGGGGGCCTGAAGCACGGCCAAACCGTCGGCAGCACCGACCGCCGCGGTTACGACGTCAAAGACGGCCGCGTGCGTCCGCAGGACCTCGCCGCGACGGTCTTTCAACACCTCGGTGTCGACCTGTCCGCCCACTGGACCAACCCGCAGGGGCGTCCCATCCCGATCGTCGTCGAAGGCGGCCGCCCCATCCCCGAGCTGGTCTGACTCGCAGTGCAGCGGCGGCGCCGATTCCGGCACCGATACCTTCGGCCGCGTCATGGGCACTCCGCAGTACCTGGCGCCCGAGCAGGCCACCTTCAACGCCGTGGAACCAGGTGGATCGGCAGGCGAATCACCTTTTTTCGGGCAGCGTCGCTTCTACTCGTTGCCCGTCAACATGCCAACCTTGGAGCGAGGTGAAAGCGAAAAGATCGTCCTCCGGCGAATGCCCGGACGTATTTCGGCACCGAGTTCTGCGTTCCGGATTTCCATACGTTTTGCCGGAATTGGGCGCACACGGCGTCAAGGCGCCCAAGATGCCATGGGGGGCCACGGCGGAATTCGAACGGTTCCGCAGCGTCTTGGCTCCCGAATTGCCGGACGTTGTTCGGAATCGGGAACCGACGGTTTTGGCAATTACTTGTGCCGATCTGCATTTGCCGGTTTGTTGGCTGCGGGCTCATTCAGCAGGCGCTTGAGCGAATCGATCGCTTTCTGCACTGCCAGAAGCTGAGCCCGGGCTTCGTCCAACTGCGTATTGCGTACTGGCGCCGGGGCTGCGGTTTCCGGTCTTGGCGAGCGGAACAGAGCGGCGAGCGCTTCGTCGAGAGTCGGCTCCATCACGACTCGGTTATCGGCCGCCACGATGACGCGCTTCAACTGCGGTAAATTGGTCCCTTCGGCCAGGAGATAGAGCGGCTCCACGTAAAGGAAGGACTGGGCAATCGGGATCACCACGAGCCGACCCCGAATCACCTTCGACCCTTTTTGATCCCACAAGGTCAGTTGTTCCGAGATCGTCGTGTTCTGGTCGATGACCGCTTCAATCTGACTTGGTCCAAGGGTCAGTTTCTCTTTGGGAAGTTCGTAAAACACCATTTTCCCGTATTCCGGGAAATCGCACTTTGCGGCCAGCCAGGCGATCATGTTGTTCCTCTTCTGCGGAGTAAAAGGACTCATGATCAGGTACTCGAGCTGATCGCTTTCCGGCAACCGCATCAGGATGTAATACGGCCGCATCGGACTCAATTTGCCCTCGTACTTCTCCAGCGGCGCCACCCACAGATCCTCACGGTTGTAGAAGACCTGGGGATCGGTCATGTGGAAGGTCTCGTATTGAGTCATTTGGATCGCGAACAAATCCTCGGGATAACGCAGGTGACGTTTCAGATCGGCCGATAGCTCAGTCAGGTCCTTGAAAACACCCGGAAGCGCACGCCGATAAACGGCCAGCACGGGATCGTCGGGATCCATGACGTAAAACGACACGGCGCCGTCGTACATGTCCACGACAACCTTCACGGAATTGCGGATGTAATTCAGTCCGTAAGCCGGCTCGATTCTTGAAGGCTGTGAATAGGGAAAGCCGTCTGAAATCGTGTAGGCGTCCTGAATCCAATAAAGTTTGCCCTCGCTCTCGACTGCGAAAGGGTCGGCGTCGAGCTGCAAAAAGGGAGCGATCTGAGACACGCGCTCTTGCACGTTCCGCCAGATCTGCAGCCGGCTCTCGGGCTTCAGATAAGAGGTGAGCAAGATGTTGATGTCGCCTTGCGTCCAGGCGAACAAGAGCCGCTTGGCGAAGCTGTCGATCGGAATTCCGCCGTTTCCGGCGTAGCTCGTGTAAACGTTTTGATTACCCTTGGGGTAATCGAATTCCTTGACGCCTGTGGCAACGATTCGCGAACCGGGCATCGCTTCCCCGAAATAAATGGCGGGCTGAGTGATTGTCAGGCCGAGTTTGGATTCGGGCGGAACGTTCTCGATCACGAACTCCGGAAAACCTCCCGGCGTGATTTTCGAGACGAAATTCATGACGAGGCCATAACCGTGGGTAAACTGCAGGTTCTCGTTGACCCATGTTCTCGCCTGGGGTGGAAGCTCGGGCGAGAGCTCGCGGGTGGCCACCATCACCTGGTGATAACCGTCTGCCAGGCGGTAGCGATCGGTATCGACGTGGGAGAACTGGTAATAAAGACGGAGAGCTTGAGTCTGCTGATACGTCTCGAGTAAAGGACGAGAATCCCACAGACGGATGTTTTGAATGGTGCCGTGATTCTTGGCAATCGCTTCGGGCGTCAGATCCTCGAGCGCCGGATAGGCCGTGACCTGGATCGCGTCGAGGTTGTAGGCCTTGCGAGTGAACTGGATGTAAGAGGTGAGATACGAAGTTTCCAGTTTGAGTTCGCTCGGCTGCACCACGAACTTTTGAAAGAGAGCCGGCACAAGGTTGATGCACAGGATGTGCAGCCCCACGTACACGCCCGCTCCGATCACCAGGGCTCGTCCCGGAAGACGGAAACCGTTGAGGGCCAGAATCGCGCAAACCGCCGCCGAGATGCCCACCATCATCCAACAGGCGGGCCGCGTCACATGGTCCGCTGTATAACCAACTCCATAGACCGCGCCCCGCGTGGAGTACATCAATTCGTACCGATCGAGGTAATAACCCCACGCAAGGAGGGCGGCCAGGATGAAAAGGAGAACGGAAAGATGCGGAAGGACTGTCCGCCGGGTGTTGATCGGTCGACGGGCGAGTTGCGCCCCCAGTTCGGACAGCGCGTACTCGGCCAGGACGCCAATGACGGCGAGCAGCGTCAAGAAGACGAGACTGGACTCGAGAAGCCGATAGAAGGGGAGACGAAAGAGGTAGAACCCGACATCGTGTCCAAAAATGGGGTCACTCAACCCGAAAGAGCCGCCGTAACGAAAGCGAAGATACGCGTCCCATCGACCGGAGAAAAACAGGGCAAAGAGCGCGGAGACGATGAATACGATCAAACGCGTCAATCCGCTTCGAGAGATCGGGATCACGCGTATTGTGAATCGAGATGGCTGCTCAAAAGACGGAGCATGCTGTGTGGAGCCCATGTCTGCCGGCGCGAATCTCCGTCGGGCGGCCTGACGGAGATTGATCCAAAGGTAGAGATACGAACCGATGAACGCCACGCACGCTATTCCCCATTTGATGCCGAGCAGCGTCCAGAAGATGCCCGCGTAATTGAGTTGCCGCATCCACAACCACTTCTGCAGCAGAGCCGGGATCGCCCACAGGATGGCGATCATCAAGACAGCGATAAGAGCGCTCCGGGTTAACAGCTTCGCCCACCAGGAGGCCTGTTGCTTGCGGGCCGCGCCGTGGGCGCCGGGAAGAAGAATCTCGTGCTGCAGGGGTCGCATTGACGTATCGTCCGGTCGCGTGAAGCCACTACGCGTAGGCGAACCTTTGGCGAGTGATATCAGACACCGCTTGGTTCATCGAGCACGTCGCCGATCGGTTGCAGGCTTATTGAAGATTCTCAGTGCCGACTGCAAGCGGCCTCGGACCTGCCGACATGCTTGTGCTGCCATCATACCGAGCCGCGAAAGAATGCGTCGAGCTGGCGCTTCGATCGATCGAGCTCCGAGATGGACAAGAGGCAGGTTCTTATGCTCGGCGACCGGGGCTGCACGTTGGCCGTCGGATACGGAAGCAACTTGCCGTCTGTGTTGGCCGCACCGAGCTCGAGTCGTGGGGTTGGGCGCGGCCGTCACCGGTTGGCCGACACTCACCGGGTGGTCGATGATGATGCCCTTGATCGGCGATCGGATTGTGGCGAAGTCGAGATCGATTCCGCCCCCAGGGCGGCGCATCTCCTCCACGATTACTCGAGGCAATGTGCTCATGTCGGCCCGCCGCCGAGGTGCGACTTACTCCGTCTCTGCCCCGGCAGGCGAATTTGGTCGTCACGCGTGCAGCTTTCCCGAAATCTCAAACCTTTTCCCGAACACGCCAACAAAGGACCGATAAGTGACGCTCTGCCTGGTCCCGGAAAGTCATCCGTATTTCGGCACGCACTTCTGCGTATCGGATTCCCATACGTTTTGACGGAATCGCCCGTGATTGCGCGGCGGCGGTCAAAACGCCTCAGATGCGACCTCAGTAATCCAACCTTTTTTGGGGCGGATGGGCCGACCACGCCGGCACGCCGGCGGGATTGTGGAGGGGCTGGCGTGATTCGGACCGGCACGGGTGCCAGGCGATGACTCGAGGCTGGGGATCTGTGCCACGCGAGACCTCGCCGGCCCCTTTTTTGCCGAGACGCATCAGCGCTATTTGCTACTGCCTGCGCCTCACGATCCCCTGTTCGTCGATCACCGCTTTTCGACCTTGGCCGAAACATTCGGCGATTGGGGAGACGACGGCTGATCCTGCTGTTTTCCCAAGAGCGCTTCCGCTTCGCGGAGGAGGATCTGACAGTGCAACCATTCGTGCCAGTCGCCGCCGAATGGCCGGCCGGCGCCTGGGTCGGGCATCTTCTCGGCGAAGATCACTTGCGCGCTGTGGAGCGCCGCGTGGGCTTGCTCCTTTTGGCCCAGGCGATGCTGCGCCATGGCCAGTACCGCGAAAACGGTCGCGTCGATGTGTGCGCCGTCGGCATTTGGTGCAAAGCGCTTTAGCCACTTCACGGCCTCTGCGTGCCGACCGGCGCGATACTCCGCGAGCCCCTTGGCAAACACAAACCAGCGGTAAGAGCCATGCTTCTCGGTACCGTTCACGGCCCGGTCGGCGAGCTTCTGGACGCGGTCGAATTCGGGCACCGAGTCGGGCAAGAGCAAGCAGGCCTTGGCGGTCCGGTCCGCGACCTCGGGCGCTTGGGTGTCTTGGAACCGCTCCAGCATCGCCCGGCAGGCGCGGCGGTAGCCCGCGACGTCGCCGGCCCGGAGATGAAGCGTCGCGGCATGGTACACGTACCAGTGGTTGGCAGGCTCCAGTTCGGCGGCTTTGTCAATCGCCGCCAGCGCTTGATCCCAGCGGCCCGACCGAGCAGAAGCGTCGGCGAGATTCCACTCACGATCGGCCGCCTTAATCGCCTTGGAGGCCTCCTCGAAAGAGGGCAGGGATTCTTTAATGCCGAGCAGGGACGCAGCTTCGACACGGAAGCGCCATAGTTCCTCGTTCAGGAACATCCGTTTGACGGCTTTGTCGTACCACTTCCGCGCTTCATTTTGATTGCCAAGCTGCCGGTTGGCCATCGCCACAAAGAACCAGTCAAAACTGTCGCCGCCGTTGCGAAGTTCCATCGACTTCTTTAAGGCCTCGAGGGCCGCCTTCCAGTCGCCGGCGCGGTACTCGGCAGCCCCCAGAGTGTTCCACCACCCCCCCTGCTTGGGCTCCAATTCGACCGCCTTCTTGGCCAGCACGACAGCGCGGGCGGGATCGCGAAGCTCCGTCTCGGCGCAGGTCGCCAATATCCAGGCCAGATTGTTGTGCAGAACGGCGCTCTTGGGATTCTGCTCCAGGATTTTGGTGAAGGTTTTTCCCTGAAGGTCGGCCCACGCGCGAAGGACAGGCGTTGCCTCCTGCGGTCGGTTGTTTTTCCTTAGCAGCCCGACCAGATTGCCATAACACGTCTCGGCGGCATTGCGGCGGTCATCCGCGACAAGCTCGGTGACGGGGACGTCCCTCAAGAGCTTGGCCGCATTGCGGTAGTTTTCCTCGGCCTCCTGAATCCGGCCTCCTGCCTCAGCCATTGGTGCGAGTCGGTACGTGTAAGTCCAAATCGCGTGACTCCGGTAGACGGGCTCTGTCGGCACGTCGGCGCCAAGCTTCTGCCAAATGGAGGCGGCCTGGCGAAAACGCTTCTCCGCCTCGTCCAGCCGGTTTTCCGCTCGCAACACTTCTGCTAGTTCGAAGTGGCTCCGTGCCAGCCGATCGCGAAATCCCCCGTCATCCGGCGCTTCTGCGACCACTTTTTCGCAGGCGTCGATGGCGTCTCGATAAGCCTTTTCCGCATCATTCAGACGGCCGAACCGTCGCATCAGTCCGGCAATATTCCAGTCGCTGAAGCATTGTTCCCATCGCCAGTAGCGGTTTTGGGGAAAGTCGGCCGCGAGCTTTTCAAAAATCGCCAAAGCCTGGCGGTGCTGCTTTTCCGCCTCTTCCGGCCGCCCGGAGTCTGAAGCCATATCGGCCAGATGCCACAGCGTGTGACCAACTTCCGATCGGTAGTTGACTCTCGATGGGACCTCGCCGGCCAGCTTTTCAAAGAGGCCCAGCGCCTGACGGTAGAAGTCTTCTGCTTCCCTCGTCCGTTTGTTGGCACTCAGGAGATAGGCCAATCCCAAGCATGAGTGGGCCAGATGGAAACGGTAATCGGGATTCGCGGGCGCATCGGCAACCAATTTTTGCTTGAGGGCCAGTGCCTGACGGTACTCCCGTTCGGCGTCGGCGGGCCGACCGACCGACCAAAGCATGGTGGCGAGGTCGTTGTGACAGTTAGCCAGTTGCAGCTGGGTGAGGGGATCTTCAGAAGGATTCGTAGCGAGCCGATTCAAACTCGCGAGAACCGGCGCGAGTTCCTGCCGAGCCCACTTCGCGGCGTCGATGCCGCTTTCGTTTGAGCAACGGAGGAAATCTTTTGCCGCAGTCGCGGTGAGCAGCGCGTAATCGGCAACCGTTGGAAACTCCGTGAAGAGTGCCTTAGCCAGGTCGAACTCCCGACGATAGGCGTCGCCGGCCTGGCGCCTCTTTCCGGCGGCTTCCAGAAAATTGCCTCGATACTCAAAGCTGCCCGCGAGACGAACGCGGTATTGGGGCACTTTCGGATATTGGGCGGCCAGTTGCTCGGTCAGGGCCAGCTCGCGATCGACGAGCGCCTGCCCCTCTGCATGCCGACCGGCCCCGTAAAACCGGTTTGCCAATTCATGAAGCTCCATGACCAGGTTTTCTCGATACTCTGGAACTTCGGGATGGGAATGGCTCAGTCGATCCCAAATCTCGATCGCCTTGCGATACGAGTCGATTCCGGCCTTGGCCAGGTCGCTGGAACCGTAGTCGACTCCCGCGGCGGCTTGCCAGCTCGCCAGGCTGGCGTGCGCCTCCGCCAGGTCGTTTTGAAACGCGTCCACTGAGGGATGCTCTCGTGCCAGGGTTTCCCACAACTTCACGAACTTCATCAGCGTCCGTTCCGCCTTTGCCGGGTCCTTCGGCATCACCGTGCCCGCCTTCGGGGTCCGATTTGCTTTCCAAAACCCCGCGACTCGGCGCTGCTCGTCTTTGGCGTCCGGATATTTGGTGTGCAACCGCTCCACCAGTTCCAGTCCCGAGGCCAAGGCATCGATGGCGTCGTCGTTCCGGTCGACCTCGTGATCGATTTCGGACAAGAGGAGATCCGCCACCGCCAAATCAGCAAGCAGCGTGGGACTCTCGCCGCGATCGCTCAGAAGTGTTTGGTAGTAATGGACCGCATCCTCCAGCAGTTCCTTGCGAAGCGGCTGTAAAGTCGGCACGTCGAATAACTTGCTTTGGCTGACGCGCGTGAAGTACTGGTCGACCGCTTGACGGGCGCGCTTCAGATTTTGTTCCGCTTGTTGCCGCTGACCTTCTGCGATTTGCCGTTGGGCGGCTTCGTTCTTCCGCGCGGCTTCGGCTTCGTTGTGGGCTTCGGTTTCCGCTTGCAGCCGTGTCTGCGCCAGGCGTTCCGCTCGGGTCGCTCGAATCGCTTCGGTGACGCTGATCCCCGTGCCCAACAGGATCGCCGTCAGTACCACTACCGACGTCGTGAAGGCCACGCGGTTGCGGCGGGCAAACTTGCGGAGGCGATACCCGGCCGAAGGAGGACACGCCAGCACCGGCTCGTCGGCCAGATAGCGCTCGATGTCCACCGCGAAGCCGTTGGCCGTTTCGTACCGGCGCGAGCGTTCCTTCTCCATCGCCTTCATCACGATCCAGTCCAGGTCTCCCCGCACAAGCCGGCTTAAGCGATGAGGGTCCGCGTGTCGATGGGCCGCCACCACCGCGGACTTGTCGCCCAAAGTGCTAATCCGCGTGCTCGGCTTGGCCGGCTCCTCCTCCCGGATGATGCGGCGGATTTCGTCGTAGGCCGCCTTCTTCAGCCGGTCCTTATCGAACGGCGTGGTGCCCGTCAGCAACTCGTACAACAGCACGCCCAGCGAATAGATGTCGCTCCGTGTGTCGATGTCCAGGGCGTTCATCTCCGCCTGCTCGGGACTCATGTAGAGCGGCGTTCCCACCATCTGCGCGAGTTGCGTGTAAATCGTCTTGTCGGTCAGTGGTTGATACAGGGCCTTGGCCACGCCGAAGTCGATCACTTTCACCACGGGCCGACCATCGTGCTCCGCGACCAGCACGTTCGAGGGCTTGATGTCGCGGTGGATGATCCCTTTTTGATGAGCGTGCTGCACAGCGCGGCAGACGTTGACGAACAGCTCCAGCCGCTCGTGCACGGCCAGATTCTTCTGGTCGCAGTAGTCGGTGATCGGCACGCCGCGGACCAGTTCCATCACGAAATAGGGGCGTCCGGAAGCGGTGGTGCCGGCATCGAGCGCGCGAGCGATGTTGGGATGGTCCATCAAAGCCAGCGCCTGCCGCTCAGCTTCGAATCGCGCCAGAACTTGCCGACTGTCCATGCCCGGTTTGATGATCTTGAGCGCTACCCGACGGCGGACCGGGGCATGCTGGTCGGCCATGAAGACGATGCCAAAACCCCCTTCGCCGATCTGCTCCAACAGCTTGTAGGAGCCGATCTGAGTGCCGGCTTCTTCGATGGCTGGCTTATTGACGGTCTGCGCCAATTCCGGAGGGGGCACTTCCAGGAAGTTCCCGGCCTGGTCGTGCTTTCGAAGCAGGACCTCCAGCCGCTGCCGCAGCGCCGTGTCAGCCCCGCAAACCTTATCGAGATACGCGGCGCGATCGTCCGAAGGCAGTTCCAGCGCAGCCTCGAATAGCTCCCGTTCAGTCATGGGCAGCTTTCTCCAGTCGCTATTATCTTGTGCGAAATCGGCGCGCGAAGTGTGCCAAGAAATCGCTCAATCCCGCTTTAGTTCCTGGAGAAGCCACGCTTTCGCGTATGCCCAGAGCCGGTGGGTACTCCGCAGAGACAGCCCTAGCAGTTCCGCAGAGGTGCTCATCGTCTGCCCGCCGAAGTAGCGGAAGTTGACTAATTCCGCGGCCTGCGGCTCGACCGCCGCGAGCCGGGCCAAGGCCTCGTCCAGCGCCAAGAGATCATCGGCACGCTCGGGCGAAACGATCGCGGGTTCGTCGAGAATGACGCGCTCCAGCCCGCCACCCCTTTTTAAGCTGCTCCGAGCACGGGCGCGTTCCACCAGGATGCGGCGCATGGCTTGGGCAGATGCCGCGATGAAATGGCGGCGGCTGTTCCAGTGGTCTTCCCGGTCGCCGTCCACTAACCGCAGATAGGCTTCGTGCACCAGCGCCGTCGCATCCAGCGTC
>Ga0187781_10004622_pt1 | contig 10260 bp, 9 predicted proteins | sample 0715_SJ02_MP02_2_FD_132447 | JGI IMG/M metagenome (GOLD analysis project Ga0187781, IMG submission 132447) | Tropical peat soil microbial communities from peatlands in Department of Meta, Colombia - 0715_SJ02_MP02_20_MG | ecosystem: Environmental > Terrestrial > Soil > Wetlands > Peat | place...
AACACTCGGCCGGTTTCAGGGCTGAGCAGAAAGGTCGCGTCCGGACACTCTTTGGCCATCCGGTCAATCAACTGCCGGACAGTCGTAGCCTTGTTATCAGCATCCGGGGAACATAGACTGACGGAGCACTCGTCGGGGAAAGCTACATTGGTCATGACGACTATCCTCTTTTTCGAATCTTCCCAAACGTGACACGCCGCGAAGGGTCAGAATGCGGCTTGCGGGTTGAAAGCCATGGATACGGGATTTTGTCTGATCGTAGCAACGCAGGAACGGGACAAATCAACCTTCGTGCATCAGCCGAAATGACTGCGCATGATCAGTTTGGGCCCGAGGGCAGTGCTCAAACCGACCTAATCGCCAAACGTGCGGCGGCCGTCAAACTCTGTCGTAAACGTTCTCACGAGCGGCTTCTTGTCCGTGATCGCTGTAAGAGAACAAACCCACTAAGCGACGTACCCACGGACAACGGTTGTCGCCGAGTGCGTGAGACACCCTGCTGGTGAAATGGCAGAGAGCAAAACCCAACGCAGTGCCCAACGTATTCGTGATGATGTCCGTCATACCGGAATCGCGCGTGGGGAGAAAGGCCTGGATCGTCTCCACCGTCAAGCTCAACAGTCCGCCGGCAAGGATCGCCAGCAAAGCCGCGCGCTGGACACGTAGGCTGAGAGCCATATAACCACACAGAACGAAGCCCAGAGGAACAAAACCCGCGACATTAATCAGGACATTTTTCCAATAGCCCCAGCCGGGATAATATTCGTCCCAGGGGCGCTTCAGGAAAGACTGATGTACTTCGAGGTACCGATCTGGAATGTACAGGTCGGCGTCCGAATAAACTTGGTTGTGGATGACGTCTCCGGAGCCTTCATCAAAGAGATAAACCGCAACTCGCTTGTCTTCCTGCGTCACCGCCGGCCGTCCCGTTCCGGTCCAGCTGGCATAATGCCGCGCGACCTCGTCAGCGCTCAAGTCGCGGCTGTAAAATGCCAAGCCCCGCAGGTCCCCGGACCAACTGTCATTGTCGACTGGCGAATCGGCCACGACGAGCTGGCCGGAGAAATCGTCGCTCGATAGCCGGAATCGGCGTGCGACCTGAGCCAGGCTGCCGTCGACATACAGCCTGGTTCCCGCAGGCCCCGACGCGAGCGTCAAGAAACTCGGTCCATGTGGGCGAAGCACGGCTCGCGCCAAGAATGCCGGCGCAGCGGGATGGTCTTCGTCCTCCACTTTCTTCCATGGCTTGCTCTCCAGGACAAGATCCGTATCCGACTGGCACAAGGACAAGCCACGCTGCTGTGCGGGATTGTAGAAAGCCAGAATCGTGTCGGACGCCCAGGGGTTCTCGGGCTGCAGCCATATCTCAATGGTCCAGGCTTGCTGCGTCAGCCGGGCCGACGGAAAGATGGGGACATGGCTGATGACAGTTCCATGCTCGCCGAATCGTATCCCACCACCGCTTAGCCATGAGACCTGGTTTCGAGGGGAGTGAAATGGCCAGAGACAGGCAATCACGATACCGGCAACGAGCAACGCGCAGCCTACTCCGTAGAATTGCTCTCTGGTGACCATAGCGTGAGATGCTTAATGATATCAGCCCGCCGCGTTAGGATCGGTGTCGTATTCTGTGGTTCTGACAAGCACGGGTATCAGGCCCCCGCTTCTTGCATCGCGTCGGTCCTTTCAAGCAAAAATCCCGCAAGTGCCTCCGCAGCACGCTCGGCCTGTTCAATCGACATTTCGGGGAAGAGCGGCAAGCTGAACACTTGCTCACAAGCTCGTTCCGTATGGGGCAGAGAGCCCGCGCGGTATCCCAGCGCTGTATAGGGTCGCTGCAAGTGAACCGGCCGCGGATAATGGATCGCTGTCTGTACCCCGGCTGCCGCCATGGCCTCGCGGACCTGATCGCGCTCGGTGGCGTAGGCAACAAACAGGTGATAGTTGCACTCGCAATCAGGAGGGTCTTGCGGAAGGGCCACGGGGGCGCCCTCGAGAAGCTCCCGGTAAAGCTGGGCGATCTGCTGGCGCTTCGCATTCCATTCATCCAAGTGTCTTAGTTTTACCCGCAGCACAGCGCCCTGAAAGCCGTCCATGCGGTAGTTGTAGCCGATGAAGTCGTGAAAATAGCGCTTGGTCTGACCGTGGTCGCGCAGCGTTCTCGCAAGCTCGGCAATTTGCGGATCATTGGTGGTCAAAGCGCCGCCCTCGCCATAAGCCCCGAGGTTTTTGCCGGGGTAGAAGCTGAACGCTGCTGACTGGCCGAAGCCCCCCACGCGACGGCCACGATAGCGAGCTCCATGGGCCTGACAAGCGTCTTCGATCAGCGTGAGATTGCGCCGAGCTGCAATTTCAGCAATGGCGTCGAGAGCGGCGGGCCGTCCATAAAGATGGACAGGAAGGATCACCTTCGTCCGCTCCGTAATCGCCTCTTCAATCAACAACGGATCGATGTTCGCCGTGATGGGATCAATGTCCACAAAAACTGGAACCGCTCCCGTATAGGAAATGGCCTCCGCCGTAGCGATGAATGTGTTCGAGGTCGTAATCACCTCGTCGCCGGGCTGAATCCCGGCAGCCAGCAAGGCGAGGTGCAAGGCGCTCGTCCCTGAATTCAACGCCACGCAGTGCTTCACCTCGCAGTAGGCTGCGAACTCCTCCTCGAATTTTGCAACCTCGTCGCCAAGTACGAAGGATGCGCCGGCACAGATACGGTCAACGGACTGCAGAATCTCATCGCGAAGCGATGCGTATTGAACCTTCAAGTCAAAGTACGGTACGGTCATCGAACCTCTCTTTATGATGGTTGGCGATTTGGAATGTCCAACGAGATGCGGCCGCTGACACGGCACGTTCAGCTTCTTATACGTGATTTGTGCTCAGGCGGTACGCTCGGTTGCGCTATGAGTTGGTCGGCGGCAGGCGAGCACCAACCTCGACGCCGGCAGTCGGCTACGTCGGGCCGAGTGTGAGGGCCTTTGGATTTCTGTTTACAGCTGTGCACTTTCTGGGGCAGGGGTCAGAGGAAGTGGCACGGAATAGAATCGCTCAGGAGAAATTCACCTTTGCGGGCAAACACTGATACCTTTATGGGTCTTACCACCATTGCGACGAGCGCTGCGGATTAGTGTCGAGCCCACATATCTCATCGGAGTGTTTCAATTTCACGCCGCTAAGGAGTCGGCACTCTGGCATACGCCTCTTTTGACTGGCGGCTCTCGGCCTTCTGCTGATTCACGGCTGTGGCGACGTAGTAGTATGTGTGCCCGGCGAGAACGTCGTTGTCAACATACGAGGTCCCGATAACAACTGCACTGTTGATCTTTTTGTACGGTCCTGCCTTGGAGCTTGAGCGATAAATATTGTAGCCAGTGACCGCAGCTGATGTGCTCGGCGTCCAAGTGAGCGATACCGAGTGGGCTGGCCGGCGAGGCGGAGAAGCTGCAGGATTCGTGGATTCTCCGGGCTTTGTTGAACTCTGCGACGGGGCAAAGGTAGCGCTGAGAAGAAGCAATAATGATGAGACGATCGCTCGCTTCACTGAAGAAACCACGCTCTTTTTACGGGCGGCCAGGCTGCCGTAAACCGGCAGCCTGACGCTACGAATGCAACGCGCGTTCAGTGCGTGCAAGGCGGCTCGCCAGGAAGCCACGACGCCGCAGAACGAGAACGGCCACCGCGAAGAGCGCCAGGTCCGCCCCCAGAGTGCCGTATTGAGACGGCTCGGGCACGAACATCATAAACTCCTGGTCCTCGCCCTTCCCCTTGGGATCTGGTGTGAGGATGTCCCAACCATCGCTAAGGCTATTATTATTAGCGATGGTGGAGCTCTCGGCTTGATCCAGATAATTCACCGTCGCTAGGTATTCTGTGCTGCTGGTCGAGATATAATTCCCCATGTACGCGAGCGGATCACAACCAGCTCCGGGGGTTCCGGACGAGCAAGTGTCGGGCCCCGAATAAGTCAGCTGCCAGATTGCGAACGAAATCTCCGTCTGGGCGGTTCCGTTCTTTTCGTTCGCCGGGTTGAGCAATTGCGCGCTCAGCCACGCCACTCCATTGTACAGCCCTTGGTTATTCCCGAACAGCGGTGTGCCATCAGCACTGTTGCTTACCGTCGCGGCGTTGATGACGGTGGCGGTCCATGAGTCGCCGAGATTGCTGTCGTCCGACCAATCGTCGCATATCACAGCGATGTTGGCCGTACCCCCGACCGTGGCCGTATACGGATCAACGTAAACATCACCGAATGTGTTCCCGTCGCCCACACCCGTGAGCAACATCGACGTCGTTGTCTGCGCTCGTAGCGCAGCCGCCGTAGCCAACAGAATAGTCGTGATCAGCGCGAGATTCTTAGCTAAGAGCTTGATTGCCGAGTGTCTGATGTGCATTCCCACCCTCCATATTGCGACACGGCCTGTCTCGTAACTGTGAGTGGACCCCAACCTCACGCCTATTTCACACCGTGCGCGAGGTCACGTCAATCGGTCTAAAGGACAGTTAATCAATTATGTATCAAACGGTTGCGGCTTAACAGAAAGCCAGAGCCTCTGGGCGGCCAAAAAGAAGGGTTGCCAGGCGGCCTGATTTGCATGCGAAATCCCGCCGAACCCGAGGCCGCTCGGGGCAACCCGCCCCTTCGTACCTCGAAACCCGGAGGGCTGCGTTGCGGTTCGAACGGTCAGGCTTCTTGGGGTCCCAAATCCCGTCTTCCCTTCGCCTTCTGGCGAAGGCACTTGAGATGCGGCAAAGCGCAGAGGACTCCTCGTCCTGCAAAATCGGCGGCGCTCGGTAAATTTTCTATAATGCAGTGTAGTATCTACTTTGCTAACGAAGGGCGGACGGTCGCGGCGCAAAAACGGCTCTGCAAATCAATGAGATAGACGCTTAAGGAGTGGCACACCAATTGCCGACGCCAAGAGCTTTGAGCCCCGGGGGCCATCCTCGAGAGCCTGCCCGCATCGCGTTGCCTGTTCGTCGCTCGACGCGCGAGACTGGCAATTCAATTGTGCTGTTGCTTCAGTAGCCGCTTCTTCGCGTAATCCTTACGGAAGGCATGGATTCAGGCGCCCAATAAGTAGTTCTTCAGGACACTGATCGGAACAAAGGTCGCGTTCAACGGTCTATCGCCAGAGCACGCGTTTGGATCTGTTGGCGGACGGTAGCTAACCACCGGCAGCTATCTGCGTCGCCAGCGTCTACGAGCTTGGAACGTAATAGCCCTGTTCCGGCACCGGAGCGCCGATCTCGTACGCATCGACATGAGCTCACAGCGTAGTTGATTGCTCAATCTGGCCGCCTTGAAGCGGGTTGCGGATCGCGACACCGGCTGCGGGTTCCGGATGCGGCTTGATGGCACCAAGACACGGAATGCGAACCATGGCCTAGGAATCTAGGCTGGCTGCCAAAGATCGAGAGCATTCGGAGGAAAAGTCTGTCCGTCTGTCCGCACGCAGCGGCGGAGCTGCCGCTTATGGGCCCTCACGGCCTGCAGATATTGCCACACCGCAGCAGCCTGCGAAGTCCATCGAGCGATGACTTCTTTTGTGGAAGGAGACGCTATGAAATCCGCAAAACATGGCCTCCGTGGCCACCCGCAGATCGACGGCATTATAGTTCGGCGCGCCTGTTCGCTTCTGAGTGCGTTTTCGCTTGTTCTCGTCATTGTCTGTGGGACTGAAAAAGCGCAGGATCTTCAAGCCGGGCCCATGTCCGCCCAGAGGCAAGCTTCGAATGAAAACCGCCCGCTATTAGAAGCTCCAAAATCGGGCGCCAGTTTCGGCGATGTGGTTGTGGGCAGTACGGCCACAAATACAGTCACGGTGACAAACAACGGCAAGAACGCCATTACGGTGAGCTCCTACCTAGTCTCCGGACCTCCCTTCAGCGTCAGCGGTCTCAATTTGCCGGTGACACTCCAACCCGGCCAAGGCCTCTCCTTCACGGCCGCATTTGCTCCCACGTCCACTGGCACTTTCAGCGGCAGTGTTACGCTCAGCGGACCCAAGTCACAGGCCTCCACGATACCTTTCAGAGGTACCGGCGTGACCTTAACGCTGTCGTTGAGTCCGAACTCCCTGAACTTTGGCAACACCACCGTCGGCAGTGAGTCACAGCTTCCTGTGCTCGTCCAGAACACCGGAACTGGCAGCGTCACCATCTCGAGTGCCTCAATCACCGGCAGCACTTACACGGTCAGTGACCTGCAGCTTCCCGAAACTCTAAATTCTGGTCAAAGCACGTCCTTCACGGTGACCTTTACTCCGAGTGGCACCGGAGTCTTCAGCGGTACGGCGTCTCTCATCAGCAACGCCACGACTTCGCCGAATGTCGAATCCCTTTCGGGAACAGGGGTCCACTCCGTGAGTCTCAGTTGGACCGCGAGCACTTCTTCGGGGGTGGTGGGGTATGACGTCTATCGGTCCACCACATCAGGCGGGCCATACACGGAAATCACGGCTTCTCCGGTTTCGGGAACCAGCTATACCGACAGTACGGTATCGGCGGGCGAGACCTACTATTACGTGACCGCAGCCGTGGCGGAAAGCGGCGAGAGTGGCTATTCCAATCAGGCGGTGGCCACCGTTCCGTAGCTGTCGAAAGCGGTGCTGACTAACCACCGCATTTTGATCTGGGAAGCCTTTGGGTTAGAGCCGATGGGTTCTGCGGCTATCACGGCCTCGAACAGACTGAGATCCTGAAACCCAAAAGCGCTGAATGCGAGACACCCCATGCCTTGCTCGCATTACTGGAGGAAACTCTTGAAAAGCTCACCTCGCGTAGACAAGGCCACAGAAAAGAGAGTGACACATGGCAAGCGGCGTGACGAGTGCATTGTTGATTGGTTGCCGATCGTGCGCCTGATCGCCATCAGTGAGCTGAGGCGTTTGGGCGGACTGCCAGCCCTCTTGGTCATCGATCTCGAGGATCTCGTCCAGAGCGGTGTCGTGGGGCTGATCAGCGCTATCGACCATTTCGATCCTGCTCTTTCCGCCTCCGAGACCTATTTCTCTCGGCGGATACGGTGGGCGATGCTCGATTTTCTCCGGTCTTTCCCTTACTTCAAGGATGGCAAGGCGCTCAGGAGGGAAGATGAAGACCTCCTTGCATCTCAGCCAGTGGAGTGCAGAGAACTCCAAACAGTGGAGAACCGAATTGATCTCGAAAAGCTCATAGCCCTGCTGCCCTATCCACAGCGAAGAGTGCTCCGCGCAATGATGTGTGGCTTCGCCCAGCGCTCGATCGCTTCCATGCTCGACATTACAGCGGGGAGGGTGTCGCAGATTAAGACCGAATCGCTCGCCGGCTTGCGCTGGCGGTTAACCGCCCAAGCCTCCGCCACATGAGCCCGTCAGAAAACTGCCGGACCTTGGATTTGAGAAGACAGTTCAGGCCGCAGAGCTCTCAGTAGCTGCAGTATGCCTGAGCTTGCCGTCTGAAGGAGTCCGCCTCTCTGACCAATGAAGAAGGCAGAGTATCGGCACCAGCATCCCCATCGAGAGGATCGAGAAGACAAACCCTCCTTTGTGATGAAGCCAACCGTTGAGAAAGCTCGGATCCACGTAGACCGAGAGCAATGAAATCGTGGCAATGCGGATCACATTCTTCAGCACGGCGATCGGAACGACGAAGAGCATCAAGACCGTCTTTCTCGACGCGGTCCTGAGAAAAAAGTGGGCTGCCAGCAGGCCAGTAACAAAAAGGGAGATGCTCGACCGGATGCCGCTACATTCCGGCGCAATACCGATGTTTATCCCCGGAAGCGCGAAGTTGAAGCCATCCCGCTGAAACGGCACCTGCAATAAGCTGTACAGCATGCCCAGCATCACGGCGGATCCTTGCCTTAATGCAAGAATTATTCTCGCTAGCAGGAATCCGGGCAGAGGCACCATCAGAAAAAGACACAAAAGCGCAAACGCCCCTGCATGCGAGGCTTGAATGCCATAGAAGCAGGTGAAGCCCGCTAGCCAGAACAGGACCATTGAGACGGCCATGAGAGCTAGACCGTCTTCGGGGCTTGCTGACCGAGAAAAGATCCGAGCAACACCGTAGCAAAGTATCACGGCAGCGAGCAGAGCCGCGCCCGCAACGGGCGAATAACGTAGGTGGGCGAATATCCGCTTACGTTCTGCGACAATCAGGCCGGTGCTCATCAGGGGGGTGAGCGCAATTTGGGAGTAGGCGTCATTGCTCAGGGAAAGGCCCACCAACGCTTTCAGCTGCGTCCAAAAAATCGCGGCGGATAAAGCCAGAGTCAGCACAAGGCCAGCGGTTCGGCGAGTCATAGGCCGGACCTGCAGACCGAGTACACCAGATATAAATTGCATATTCGCCAAGCTACAGCGTCCTTGCTTCTCTAAACGGCCGGAGTTCGTTCAAGGTCAAGGCTTGTGGGCCAGTCGATGGAGGAGAAAGTCGCTTCAGTTACTTGCCAACCCGTGATTCAGGGCGAAGATTGCAAGCTCCACACGGCTTGAGATTTCCAGCTTCTGATAGATGTTGCGCAAGTGGTATTTTACCGTGCGCTCGCTGATCGAAAACTGTTTTCCCACGTCCTTATTGGAACATCCCGTCGCAATTCTGCCAATCACGTCCAACTCACGACGAGTCAGCCGGTAGCCGTTTGGGCTGTGCGAGTTGCCGTTGGCGGCAGGGAATTGGGGTGTGCTCTCCGTAAAGGTTGGTACGGCCTTCTCGCCTGACCAACGCCGGCCTGCAAGTACCGTTCGCACGCACTCAAGCAGGATTTCCTCTGTTGAACCTCTCGGAAGGACACCACGGGCTCCAGACGCGAGTGCCGCGGTTGTCTCGTCGTTTTCGACCGAGCGCACGATGGCGATCGTACGAGTTTTGGGGCGAATGGCAGTTAGGTGCCTGATTGCAGTCGCCGCCCCCTCGCATATCGAAAGGTCCAGGAGGAAAAGATCGGGCTTCAGATCCCGAATCATGCAGGCGGCTTCAGACATGCTGGTCGCCTCACCCGTGACCCTCAGGCTCTTTTCCGTCTCGAGCAGCTTGCGGATTCCGAAACGGAGGAGAGGCTCCCCAGCAGCAATCAGGGCGCAAGCGTGTTTACTTGTGTTGTCCATCGCTGTGTTCTCGGCAGGATTGTCGGTTTGTCTCGAAGGCTTTTGGTGGGCCCGGCTCGGTAGTTCAAGGAATTAGAGGACGGCGCAGTCAGGCGTTCCGCCTAACCAACCCCCTGGCTTCGTTCCGCAAGCCATGAGAGGAGCAGAGGGGTGGGCGCCGCGCTTACTTGTCAGCGTAACCGTAGTACTTTCGATATCCGGCTTCCATTCCTTCCAGCGCATTCAGGACGATCCCCTGTACGAATCCAGCTCCAAGCTGTGCAAACGCTTCTGCGACTGTTTCTCGCGGCGTTCTTCCGGACCGTACGACCAGGAGGCATCCGTCGGCGTGCTGCCGCAGAACCATGGTATCCGCGATCGGACCCGTAGGCGGCGAGTCAATCAGAATCCAGTCGAAATGCGGGCTTAGATTTTTGAGAAGCGCAGGAAACTGATCGGATTGCAGAAGTTCGGTTGGGCTCTCTGCGGCTTGGCCGGCCGGCAGCAGATAAAATCCAAGCGGATCGATGCAGCGGACTGAGGAAATAGGGTCGGAGCCGTTGCTCACGCACTCAGATAAGCCAGACCACGGTTTCAATCCTAGCCGCGCGACAAGCCGCGGACAGCGCAAGTCAGCCTCGAGCACCAAGACGCTGCGCTTGTGGTGCGCCAAACTGACGGCGAGATTGAGAATCACGGTCGACTTACCGTCCTGCGCCCCTGGGCTCGTGACGAGCAGGGTTTTTAGTTTTCCGGCAGTCTGGAGCCTTTGCAGTTGTAGTCGAAGCAAACGAAATCGGTCCGCTGCAAGAGACTGCGGGCTGCTCCAAACGGCGAGCCTGCTTTCCAGAGAGATGTTCGCAATCTCATGGGATACTTCCGACAGATCCCGCAACCTGTCAGCAATGTCTAGAAACGCCTCAGGAGAAGATAGTTCCTCGTCAGACCTGCCGAGTTCCGCCTTTTTCAAGGCTTCAAAAAGACGGCTCATCGCTTTCCATTGACCTCTCTTACCGACCGAACCATGCTGGATATCATCAGTAAACCTTTTATTTCTTTGCTGTTCCGTTCAAGCGACCGATTCCTTTGCACCACCGCGACGCGGACCTCATGATAGCCCGCCAACCCGTTAAATTCGCAGTTGCGCTGCCCTGACTAGATCACCGCGCGCAAGCATCCCGTCGAACTAGCC
>Ga0187781_10004623_pt1 | contig 10257 bp, 7 predicted proteins | sample 0715_SJ02_MP02_2_FD_132447 | JGI IMG/M metagenome (GOLD analysis project Ga0187781, IMG submission 132447) | Tropical peat soil microbial communities from peatlands in Department of Meta, Colombia - 0715_SJ02_MP02_20_MG | ecosystem: Environmental > Terrestrial > Soil > Wetlands > Peat | place...
CTCACCGCGCGAGCGCGGCTGCGGACGATTCGGAATGACAAGACTAAAGGACTTTGGCGGCGCGGCTGAAGCCGCGCCCTTTCAAAACAGGGACCAACGAGAGTTTTTCAGCAGCCTGCTAGGGTCCGAGAACCTCCAGCTCTTCTTCGTACGAGCCATTGCTAGTGGCGCGGCCTTGTCCCGGATTGGAAGGCTTGAATTCACGTCGATTGCGCGAATAAAAACAATTGCGTTTCACGAACTGACGGACCAGGCATTTGTCTCGGAAATAAATCCCGCACTGCAGGCAGACTTCCTCGGGATTGGATTGGTCACCAATCAACGAAGCCGAGAGGCGATCGAGCAGTCTGGCGGAACGTCGAAGCTCGTCGTCGGAAAACCCACGGAAGAGCTGAGCCAGCTTTCGTGCCTTCCTTTCCTCGTAGGCTGCGAGCAAGCGCCGGCTCGGCTCGGTGAGCGAAAGGCAGATCTCGCGCCGATCCGGCTGCCCCTCCGCGCGATGCAGCAAATTGCGTCGGACCAGTTTGTCGACCGCCTTGCTGGCGGCCGCGTTGCTTACTCCCAAGAACCGGGCCACATCGCTGATGGTATGAGCATCGGTGAGCTCAACCATCCGGAGAAGCTTGAACTGTGACAACGTCAAGTCCCGGTCTGCTATCTCCTCCAGGAGCCTTTTCTCCACCGTCTCTTCTACCGCTGACGTAAAAACGTGCGTGCTGCCCAAAAAGTCATGGCCGATATCGCCATTTTCGCCCTTCGGCATGTGAAATCCTTTTCTCCCCAAAATGATTTCTTCGGTTAATTATCTCATGGGCGTTATCGATGCCAGGTATTGTCCCCTTTCTGACAAGTTATTGGACGAGCGGACATTTCGTTCTTTGGTTCGTTCCACGCAGACATCGTGCTAATCGAACCTGCACGTGGCTCGAGGAGATGGAAACCAGCGGGCTGGGCATCATGAACCGGCAAGTACTCACGCACCAGCCACTTCGCCGCATGAGGCAACGCCGCCAGGACGGGGGGCGACAAGCCCGGAGAGATCTCACTGGGCAGTGGCCCCGTCTGACATGCCAGCACTCGTACTTCGACCCCGCAGGATTCCTGGAGCTCCCGCAGAAGGTTGGAAGTGGGAATCTGGTGTATGGAGAAATCATCCAGCTTGATGGGGGGAATGTCAGCAGGATTGAGTTCGAACAGCTCGCCGGGCGACCGGCCCGCGTCGAACGCGTCCACAATGAGCAGGCGTTGTGGACGCGCTAGACTCAGACAAAGCGTGAAGAGAAGGTTGCGTACACCAGTGCCAGCGTCCAGAATGCAGACGTCATCGGGCACGCGATAGTGGGACTCCACAAACTCCACCAACGCGCACCCAAAGCCGTCGTCTCCGAACAAGAGATTGCCGCAGCCCAGCACGAGTGTGGGTTCTTGGCAAAAAGCCGGGAGGTCCGCTTGGGTGGTCGCCGGCATCCAACTCCCTCCTAATTCATGAGCGTGCCTAGCAACTTGCCTTCTGCGTCCACGATATCCAGCTTCACCGAAATCTTGCCATCCAGACGATGGGTGGCACAGGAGAAGCACGGATCGTAGGCGCGGATCGACATTTCTACTGTGTTCAGCACTCCCTGGTCGTACTTGCCGTCATGGATCAGCCCCTTGGCAGCCTGCGTAACCGACATGTTGATAGGAGCGTTATTGTGCGTGGTACCGACGATCAGATTGGCATTGGTGACCATGCCATCGGCATCGGTGGTGTAGTCATGAATGAGCGTGCCACGTGGCGCTTCCGTGCAGCCTACGCCTCGCGCCGCTCGCGGAGTCACCTTTACTCGGGTCTCGGTGCTGGTGATTTCCGGATCCTCGAGCAAGCGGATCACATTTTCCGCGTTGTAGAGCAGCTCGATCAGCCGCGCCCAGTTATAGAGGAGCGTAAGCTGGGCCGGCCGCCCGAACTTCTCGCGGAACTCAACGAGTTCTGCCTGGGCTAGAGGTGTATCGATGTGGTCGCAGACGTTGATGCGAGCCAGCGTGTTGGTGCGGTAAATTCCCGACGGATTCGCCAGGTCCATGGAGAAATTGCCCCACTTTTTGGCATAAGGAAACTTCAAGTAACTCCACGACTCGATGTGCTCGCTGATGTAGTCGGTATAGCGGTCGTAGGGGAAATCCTCAAACGAGCCGTCCGGGGCCATCATACGGAGCTTGCCGTCGTAGAGGTTGAGCGCACCATCGTCCTTTACTGTGCCAAGGAAGCCGGTTGTGATGATTCCCAGAGACTTCACGGTTTCCAGGTACTTGGGGAACACGTTTTCTTTGGCGAAAGCGATCGAGAACTTGGCGAGGTCGAGCGTTTCGTCTGCCATCTTCCGCAACTGGTCGCGGTTTTGCGACGACAGCGGCTTGCTGAAGCCGCCAGGGACCGCGGCTTGGGGATGGATCGCCTTGCCAGCCAGGATTTCGAGCATCTTGGCCGCCATGTGCCGGACCTTGACCACGCGTTGGGCAACGTCTGGTGCTGCTTTCAAGATTCCGATCACATTGCGGACGGAATAATCGGCGTCCGGGCCGAGCAGGAAGTCGGCACCTGCTAAGAAATAAAAGTGCAAGATGTGCTCTTCCATATAAGCGATACTGTTGCAGAGTTCGCGGATTTTCTTGCCTGCGGGTGGTGGGTCCACCCCAAACACGGCATCGCACGCTTTCGCTGCCGCGAGGTGATGCGACCAAGGACAAACGCCGCAGATTCGCGGCATGATGCGCGGCATGTCCTCAACCGCTCTGCCGGTGCAAAACTTCTCGAAGCCACGCAGTTCGATGACGTTCACGCGTGCCAGGTCCACGTTGCCGGCATCGTTGAGTTGAATGGTAACTTTCGCATGGCCCTCGATGCGTGTGACAGGTTGAATGACCAGTGTTTTCGCCATAGTTCACCTCTTGGGCAGCGGGCGCAAACGTCCGCCGGCGCCGGCAAATCGGTTGAAGGTGGCAGCCCGGTCCGGAATTTGTTTCGGATCGAGCCCGATGGATGACAGCGCGCCCATCATATCGACCATGGGATTGGCCTTTTCTGAGAGAGGTCCAAAGCAACCCTCGCACGGCATGTATGCGTTGATGCAACGCGGCACGCCCTCGTGTCCGCCGCAGCCCCCGCGAGTGGCGGGGCCGAGACACATAAAGCCTTGCTCCATCAGGCATCGCATTTCGGATAGCGGGGCTCCGGGTGTGAACTGAGGACCCTCCAGGCGCCGCTTGAGCGAAGAGACTGCCTTTTTCTCGCGTTTGGTGGGGCATTCGTCGCAGACACTCTTTGTTGACAATCCGGGTAGGGGTTTGCCTTCCAGAAGAGCGATCAGCGCTCCGGCTACCATGTCCGGCGTGGTTGGACATCCGGGCAGCGAGGCATCCACCTTGACGACTTCGCTCACGGCGTAGACACGGTCGGTGAGTACCGGAATTTGCTCCCGCGGCAGCCCGTTCTTTTCCGTTGTGACGCTGTCGCGGTACACCTTCTCCATGAGTTCGTCGGTGGTGAACTGGTTGGCGAGTGCCGGGATGCCGCCACAGGTGGCACAAGAACCCAAAGCAATCAAGACCTTGCACTTCTTGCGCATTTCTTGCGCCAGCTTCTTATGCTCGTCGCTGCGAATTCCGCCGGCAATCAATCCGACATCCGCTTCCGGGATTTCCATCTCTGTTTTTTCGCCAGTCTGACCGAACAGTTTGTGATCCATCAGGACTGGCATGTGGACAATTTCCACTTGCTTGAGTACATCGATTAGCGGTTCACCAATGTCAAGGATGGTGACCTCACAACCGCCGCAGATGGCGAACCACTCTTCCGCAAGTCGAGCCGCCATGCTGTACCTCCTTTCAGAGTCAGAATTTACGGGCCTTGGAACCAGAGCCTGCATCCACCCTGGAGGTCGCGCCCTTCGTGTGCGCGACATACCAAGCCGGGCCATTTCGATGAGATTTCGTGTGAGTGCAGAGCGAAACAGGGAGACAACGCGGATACGATGCGCTGCGCCGTGGCCGAAAAGCCCGTTCCATGAGCCACCGCCGAGATGCAGAATCTCTTCCGGGGAACGCTACAATAAGCCAGGGATATTGTCAACTATATATATAATTATCTTAATTAAATAATTTCCTTGACGGGGAGAGGCTTCACGGCTAGAGTGAGCTGTCGCGGTCCGCTTGGGCTGCACACGCGGCGCTCAATGCTTCTGAAGCCGAAGGAGCCATCAACGATGAGCCCGAATCTCTCTCTGTTTTGTGACGGAAAGAAGTACATGTGGGATGGGTCTCTTTACTCCACCCGAGAAGAGGTGTCCGCAGTAGAGGGGGCCTACCAGAAAAACAACTTTGAAGTTTGCGTCAAGGAAGAAGACGGAAAATTTCTCGTTTACACACGGAAAGTCATTAAGGAAATTGTCGTCGCGAACCATTAGAAGTGGCCCCCGGTAATAGGAGGTGGCCGATGGCTACAGGAACCCTTCCGGTTAGTGATCCCTCTCTGTTGGCCGATATCCGGCGTTATGGCAAGTTCGACACCACAGGCTGCTATCAGTGCGGCAGCTGCACCCTCTCCTGCGATCTGGTCGAGAATTCCACAACCTTTCCGCGCAGAAGCATCCGTTACGCGTTGCTCGGGTTACGGCAGCCGCTCGTCGCAAGCCTCGACCCCTGGGTCTGCCATGACTGCGGAGATTGCTCGATCGTTTGTCCGCGGCAGTCCGAGCCCAGAATTTCCATGATCACGCTGCGTCGCTTTCTGAGCGCGCAGTACGAATGGACGGGCTTGGGTTCCAAGCTGCTCCAGTCCACGGCGTGGTATCTCGGGTCCTTGTTTGTCGTTGCCGCTCTCACGCTACTGCTGATCATCGCGTACCACCTCTGGTACCTGGCGTTGGGAACGCGCGATTTTGCGAGCAACAGTCTGGGGCTCGGGCTCGAACACATGTTTCCCATCATGACGTACTACACGCTGGTGGTCATCCTGCTTCCGCTCTTGCTCTTGCTCTCGCGCATCATCCACATCTGGCGGCTCACGATGACCGGAGAAGGGCAACCGCGCATTTCTCTCTCTACGTATTTTGTCGAAGCTTGGGTATACGTATACGAGTTGGTCGTGCAGCCGCTGATGAGGAAATGTCCCGAGCATCGCCGTTGGTTTGGCCACGAAGTGCTTGCCATCGGTACGATCGTGATGCTGGCGATCAAAGTTTTTGGCCTGCGCTGGTTCCAGACGGACAACATCTATCCTTTTTATAACCCTCAGCGCTGGGTCGGCTATCTCGCCGCCGCCGCTATCCTTTATGGAATTGGCGGCATTCTCTACGGCCGTTTGCGCGCGAAAAAAGAAATCTACAAGGAAACCCATTTTCACGATCTGGTTTTTCCTGTCCTGATCGTGTTGACCGCGCTCACCGGCCTTACTGCCCACGTTCTGCGCTATGCCGGTTTCGCTCTCGCTTGTCACTACGCCTACGCGTTACACGTCGTTGTCGCGACCCCCATGCTGGTGATCGAGATGTCGTTCGGCAAGTGGTCGCACATGGTCTATCGTCCTCTGGCCCTCTATTTCATCGCCGTCCGCGAAAGGGCCATAAAGCAAGCGCCGGCGGGGGAGGCGGTTCCGCATGCCATCTAACGAACTCAGAACTCACCCGGTTGGTGCAGCGCTGGTAGTTGGCGGCGGCATCGGAGGTATGCAAGCAGCCCTCGACCTTGCCAATGGCGGTATCAAAGTTCACTTGGTCGACTGCAAGCCCGCTATCGGCGGGGTCATGGCGCAGCTCGATAAGACGTTTCCAACCAACGATTGTGCCATGTGCACAATGGCGCCTCGCCTGGTCGAGATCGGCCGCCACAAGGGCATCGACATCCACACCCTTAGCGAAGTGGAGCGAATTGAGGGCCGTCCCGGAAATTTCACAGTCACCATTCGGAAGCAGCCGCGCTTCGTTGACGCGTCCAAATGCACCGGCTGTGGCGCCTGTACCGAGGATTGCCCGGTCACGCTTCCGTCGGAATTCGATCAGGGACTGGCGGAGCGCAAAGCGATCTTTCGGCCTTACCCGCAAGCTGTTCCCAATGTGTTCACCATCTCTCGCCGGGGGACGTCTCCTTGTCAGGCTGCTTGCCCCGTCCATCAAGGAGGGCAGGGATATCTGGCCCTGATCGCGCAACGCCGCTTTGAAGAAGCACTCCAGGTCGTTTTGCGTGATAACCCACTGCCATCCATCTGCGGCCGAGTTTGCACCCATCCTTGTACTGAAGCGTGCACGCGCTGCCAGATCGACGATCCGGTCAATCTCCCTGGCCTGAAGCGTTTCGTCACCGACCAATTTCCCGACTATAAACTTCCACAACCTAGCGTCCCCGACCGTCCGGAAAGAGTCGCCATTGTCGGTTCGGGCCCGGCCGGGCTCGTTTGCGCTTATCAGCTCCGTCAAAGGGGATATCGTCCAACAATTTTCGAGGCGCTCTCAACTGCGGGCGGAATGCTGGCCGTTGGCATCCCAGCGTACCGGCTGCCACGCCGAACACTGAATGCCGAAATCGACAAACTGCGGGCGATTGGCATTGAAATCCTCCTGGATACGGCAGTGGGCCGTAGCATCAGTTTCGAAGAACTTCGAAAAAGTTTTGCCGCCGTGTTCGTTGCTATTGGCGCTCATGTTGAACGCAAGCTAGGGATTCCAGGCGAAAATCTGGCCGGCGTCAGCGGTGGCATCGACTTCCTGCGCCGCGTGAATCTCGATAAGCCGGTTCTACCCGGCAAGAAAGTGTTGGTAATCGGCGGCGGAAACTCCGCTCTGGACGCGGCACGTACCGCTCTTCGTTGCGGGGCGAACGACGTCACCATTGTTTATCGTCGCACTCGCGCCGAGATGCCTGCCGACCCGCGTGAGATCAAAGACGCCGAGCACGAGGGCATCAAAATCGTATTTCTGGCCGCACCGAAATCCTTCCATGCTGGGGCGGACGGGCGCGTCAACGGTCTCGAATGCCTGAAAATGAAACTCGGTAAGCCGGACGCAAGCGGGCGACCAGCTCCCGAGCCGATTTACGGTTCCGAATTCGTTTTACCGTGTGACGCCGTCATCGCCACTATCGGCCAATCCCCCGATATCAGTAGCCTGGGAGAAAAGCTCGGGTTGGAAACCACAAAGTGGGGAACCCTCAAGGCCGACCCGCTGACGCTCGAAACGGGGATGCCTGGAGTCTTCGCAGGTGGAGACTGTGTTACAGGTCCTGACGTAGTCATTAACGCCGAGCTCGCCGGCAAGAAGGCTGCTACGTCGATTGATCGTTGGCTCAATCATCAAGACCCGCGCCTCGGGCGCGAGGGAGAGGGACCATACCGTACCGAATATGAAGTAGATACAACCGGCGTGTTGATGCAACGCCAAATCCACATGCAGGCCCTCGATCCCGCGACTCGTGGGAGAACGTTTGCTGAGGTCCATGTGGGCTATACCGCAGATGAAGCGGTCGCTGAAGCCAAGCGTTGTCTCGCCTGTGGCATCTGTTGCGACTGTCACGTCTGCTCGACCGCTTGCGAGGCTAACGCCATCGACTACTTCCAGAAAGAGCAAAAAGTAGAGCTAAAGGTCGGGGCTGTCGTCCTCGCACCTGGCTACGATGTTTACGATGCGCGCTTGAACAAAGATCTGGGATACGGGCGTTTTCCTAACGTAGTTACGTCCATCGAGTTCGAGCGGATTATGTGCGCCTCCGGGCCGTTTTCCGGCCATGTGGTCCGTCCCTTTGACCACAAGGAACCCAAGCGCATCGCCTTTCTGCAGTGTGTCGGATCGCGCGATTCAGAACATGACTACTGCTCGTCGGTTTGCTGCATGTACGCCACCAAAGAGGCGATCATCGCCAAGGAGCATCTCGGCGAGGGACTCCAGTGCGACGTCTTCTTCATGGATCTTCGCGCCTTCGGCAAGGGTTTCGAGCAGTACTATCACCGCGCGCAAGAGTTGGGCGTGCAGTATATCCGTTCGCGAGTACCGATCATCGAAGAAGTTCCCGAGACACGGAGCCTGATCGTCAAGTATCTCGGGGAGAATGACAGAAAGCTTTCCCGCGAATACGACTTGGTCGTGCTTTCCGTCGGTATGCAGCCGCCAAAAGAAGTGAAGGCGCTGGCGGAGCGGTTTGGCATTGCGCTGAACGAATTCAGTTTTTGCAAAAACTCGGAATTCACGCCAGCAGAATCGTCGCGGCCCGGAATTTATGTTGCGGGCCCGTTTGTCGAACCAAAGGATATTCCGGAAACCGTCATGCAGTCCTCAGCAGCGGCCGCGCAGGTGCTTGCTCTATTAAAGGACGCCCGAGGCACGTTAATCTCTCCAAAAATCTATCCCCCAGAGAGAGACGTGGCTGGAGAAGAGCCACGTGTGGGAGTCTTTGTCTGCCACTGCGGAACCAACATTGCCGGAGTCGTCAAAATCCCCGACGTAGTCGAATACTTAAAAACATTGCCCAACGTGGTGTACGCGGAGAACAACCTCTACACCTGCTCTAATGATACCCAGGATCGGATCAAGGAAAAGATCACGGAACACAATCTGAACCGGGTTGTTGTCGCTTCCTGTACGCCCCGCACCCACGAGGCTCTGTTCCGCAACACGCTTGCCGAAGCTGGCCTCAATCCTTATCTGTTTGAGATGGCCAACATCCGCGACCAGTGTTCCTGGGTGCACATGCACGAGCCGGAAAAAGCCACCAAGAAATCGCAAGACTTGGCGAGAATTGCTGTTGCGAAGGCGCGCTTGTTGCAGCCGCTCCACCGCCACATGGTCAAAGTCGAAAAGTCTGCCCTGGTCATCGGTGGAGGACTGTCAGGCATGACTGCCGCTCTCAGCCTCGCTGATCAGGGGTTCGACGTCTATCTCGTGGAAAAAGAAAAAGAGCTGGGCGGAAATTTGCGGCACGTCCATTACTTGTTCAACGGCGTGCGGCCACAAGGCGAGCTGGTCCGTCTAAAGGGCGAGATCGAGCAGCACAGCCGAATTCATTTGTTTACGGGCGCAGTTATCGAGAACATTGAAGGAACCATCGGAAATTTCAAAACCAGAATCGCAGCCAAAGGTGAAACCACAGAAGTTACCCACGGAGTGGTCGTCGTCGCGACCGGCGCCAAGGAGTATCTGCCGAAGGAATACCTGTATGGACAAGAACAGAAGGTAATGACGCAACGTGAACTTGAACTGCAGCTGGCGTCGGGAGGCAGTCTGTTAAGAACGGACAATGGCGACCGTCCGAAGACAGTCGTCATGATCCAGTGCGTAGGCTCGCGGGAAAGCGAACATCCCTACTGCTCGCGAGTGTGCTGTGCCGAGGCCATCAAGAATGCGCTGCGCATCAAGGCACTGTCTCCGCAAACAGCTGTCTATGTCCTCTACCGCGATGTCCGTACATACGGCTTCAAGGAGAGTTACTACACCAAAGCCCGCCAGCAGGGAGTCATATTTGTGCGCTATGAGGAAAATGCCAAACCCGAGGTGTCTCGGAATGGCGCTGGGCTGCAGGTTGTCGTGCGGGACCAGACTCTGGGCATGCCGATGATGATCCCTGCCGATCTCTTGGTTCTGTCAGCCGGTGTTCATCCGCATGAGGACAACAAGACGATTGCACAGTTCCTCAAAGTCCCGCTGAACAGTGAGGGATTCTTCCTTGAAGCCCACATGAAGCTGCGGCCGGTTGACTTCATGACCGACGGCGTTTTCGTCTGCGGGCTAGCGCATTCTCCCAAGACAATTGAGGAGTCTATTCTCCAGGCGCAGGCTGCATCGGCGCGCGCGGCAGCTATCCTGGCTAAGGACAGCCTTGAACTCGAGGCCAATGTGTCTGAGGTCGTGGACCAAAGCTGCGACGGCTGCGCCTATTGTGTGGACACATGCCCCTTCAAAGCCATTACCCTGCTCGAATATATGTGGCAGGGCGTGGTCAAGAAAACTGTGGAGTCGAACGAGACCACTTGCAAAGGTTGCGGCTGCTGCCAGGCGACTTGTCCTAAGAACGGTATCTTCATTCGTGGATTTACCCTCGACCAGATCCGCGCCCAAATTGAAGCAGCCCTGGAGGTGGCGTGATGGAACCGCACAGCATGCAAATCGGCTCAACCCCTCTCGTCGCACCCCCGGAGGAGACGTTTCAGCCATTGATCATTGCTTTGTGCTGCAACTGGTGCTCATATGCCGGAGCCGATTTGGCAGGTGTGTCGAGAATTCAATACCCGCCCAA
>Ga0187781_10004624_pt1 | contig 10257 bp, 9 predicted proteins | sample 0715_SJ02_MP02_2_FD_132447 | JGI IMG/M metagenome (GOLD analysis project Ga0187781, IMG submission 132447) | Tropical peat soil microbial communities from peatlands in Department of Meta, Colombia - 0715_SJ02_MP02_20_MG | ecosystem: Environmental > Terrestrial > Soil > Wetlands > Peat | place...
AAGAGAATCGAGCAGTTGGACCAAGCGCTGAAAGCTCTGACCGTCGTCAGTACGATGCGAACGACAACCAGACGTCGCGGCCGCGTCGGTGCGTCGGCAAAGCCGCGAACCCTGTCAGCTGCGGCACGCAAACGTATTGCAGCGGCGCAGCGTGCGCGTTGGGCAAAGTGGAAGGCAGCGCAGAAGCGCAAGTAATCCAAATCACGCCTCGTTTTCCACAATTCCATTCACAGATATTTCGTTTTCAGGCCGAGAATCGCGTTGACATCACTCCAGCAACTGAACCAGCGCCACTATTGTCGGTATTGCCCCACCGGGGTCTGTCGACCTTGACCCGAGTGCCACCACGGATTTTTGGCTGCCGCTTGTGATGCAGCCCGCTGTAGCGCCCTATCTTCCGAAAAGAACCACACCTAGTGCCTGGCTGGAAATGATTGCTCGGCTTAAGCCCGGAGTCGGTATTGCTCAGGCAGAGGCCGCAGCAAGTACCATCTTCGCCGCGGAGACCACGACCGGACCGGGCGCTGTGTTCAAGCCGGGCATTGTACCGCGGATTGATCTCCCCATCGCCGCGCACGGCCTGGCATCGCTCCAGCAGGAATTTGGGCGTCCTCTCTCGGTTCTGATGGGCGCAGTTGCGGTTGTGCTGCTCTTGGCCTGTGCCAATCTTGCCGGTCTGATCCTGGCTCGGTCCACGGTGCGCCGCAGCGAAATCGCAATGCGGTCGGCGCTTGGGGCGAGCCGGCTGAGGATCGTTCGGCAACTTCTGACCGAAAGCATTTTGCTGTGTGGTGCGGAGGCCTTGGTTGCATTCCTGTCATTGAACTGTTTCCGGCCATTTCATTTGGACGTTCACCCCGATTGGCGTGTTCTTGGCTTCACGTTGGCGGTGTCGGTTCTGGTCGGTGTGCTTTCCGGTTTAGCGCCTGCATTTGCGGGAGGGCGGATCGATCTCGTTTCGGAGCTCAAGGATACCGCGGGCAGGTCCGGCGGGGGCTCGCTCCGGACGTGGCTCACTCCGGGCAAGGCGCTGGTCGTATCGCAGATCGCTCTGGCCATGGTGCTGCTTTCAGGGGCCAGCCTTCTGGTTCGGACCCTCGCAAATTTGAGGACACTAAACACGGGCTTCGATCCGAAAAATCTCCTGATCTTTGGAGTGGATACAACCTTCAGCAGTCGAACCGGTAAGAATCTCAACGGGGTAGGCCTTGATCTTCAAGAGCAGTTGGCAGGGGTGCCAGGTGTCACATCCGTGAGCTACTCCTCATTTGCGCCCGTATCAGGTTCGAGTATGGAGGAGACCCTCGAGTCGATCGGTGAAGCGAAATCCTTGCAGGAGACCGTGTATTGGTTTCCTGTTGCACCCGATTTTTTCAGCACGATGCGTATTCCTTTGCTTGCTGGAAGAGCCCTGAATGCTCACGATGTACAGAGTCAGAAGGTTGGGAACGACTACGCTGTTGCTATAGTCAACGAAAGCTTTGCCCGCCGTTATTTCGGAAAACAGAACCCCGTTGGACAGCATTTTCGTGTCGGAGGAGCAACATCTGAAACCCAAATCGTAGGTTTCGTTGGCGACGCAAAATATGACCACTTGCGTAGCGATGTCCGGCCGATCGTTTACGTTCCGATCGATTATGTGTCCGTCTTCAATTTTGCCGGGGAAAGTTTCGCTGGCGAATTCGAAGTACGCACGGCCCTGGACCCCAAGGCAATGATGTCGGCGATCCGCGCCGCCGTCAGCCGCTTCGACAGCAACCTGCTGATCACCGGCATGAAAACCCAGACGGACCAGATCGATCACAACATTTACCAAGAGCGTCTCGTGGCCACTCTTTCCAGCCTCTTCGCCCTGCTGGGGCTGATCGTGGCTTGCATCGGGATTTACGGACTGCTTTCCTACCAGATCACGCGGCGCAGGCATGAGATTGGCGTCCGTCTAGCCCTAGGCGCCGAGCGAGCCGACGTGCTTCGGCTTGTCCTTTCGCAGGGTGCTGTACTGGCCCTTGCTGGGGCGCTGATTGGGGCTGCAGCAGCGTTGGCTGTGATGCGCTATGTGGAGAGCTTCCTGTTCCAGGTGACTCCTTCCGATCCCCTAACCCTGGTAGCCGTGGCGGCCTTGTTGATCGCGGTGGCGCTCATCGCCACCTTTATTCCCGCACGAAGGGCAATGAAGGTCGATCCCATGGTGGCCCTGCGCTATGAGTAATCGCTCATAGATACCTGAGCAACATTTGCATGCAGCCGAGGCGGACCATGCCGAAGAAGTTTTCGACGTGGTACTCCCATCGGATCACGAGCCGACGAAAGTGATGTAGCCAAGCGAAAAGTCGTTCCACTCGCCAGCGTCGACGATAGCGACGTAGTGGACGCCCATCTTGCGTAGGCGTTCGCCGCTATCCGCGATGGGGGGCGATCATCTCAATCCCGTAGCGCTCGGCCAAATCGCGGTCCAGTCGGTCGCTGTCATAGGCTTTGTCGCCGATCAGTCGCGCCGGGAGAGTGTCGAGGAAGCTGTGCCCGAGGAGTCCTTCGACGAGTTGGCTTTCGTGCGGAGAAGCGCTTTCGATACTAACGGCGAGAGGAAGACTGTGATCATCGGCGAGAGCGATGATTTTCGTCCCCTTGCCGCTTTGGTGGGCCCGACCGCGAGGCCCCCTTTTTTGCCCCGGTGAAGGAGGCATCGATGAAAGCCTCCTCCACGTCGAGTTTCCCTCGTGCTTGTAACTCCTCGGCCAGCGCGCATAAGATGCGCTCCAGCTTGCCCGCCCGCACCCACTGCTGGAACCGGCGATGACAGGTCTGGTACGGCGGGTACTTGTTGGGCAGTTCACGCCACTGCGCTCCAGTGCCCAACACCCAAAGAATGCCATTGAGTACGGCCCGAGTGTCCTGCCAGGGCCGACCACGACCGTCGGCACGCCGCTGCGGTCTTAAGATCGGCTCGATGAGTTTCCATTGGGCATCATTGAGTTCCCATCGTTCTCGCATGCCCACCTTGTGACCGGTTTTCGACCGCCAGCAAATAGCGAAGTAGGTTCAACCACTATTCATGAGACAAGTTCTAGATAGCGCCCGCCGAAATCACGTGGTCGTGGGCAACAAGCAATGTCCCAACCACAATCTTTACCAGCGGCTTTGATACCTGAGCTGAGGGACTCGCTCATGACGGCTTACTCGTACACCCGAAAAGCTCACGGCTTCAAGTCCTCATGCGCTGGGCGTCGGAGCATGACGAGTAGGCCGCTCAGTTGCTGTCGCTCGCAGGCCTCCAGACGAAACTCTGTAAATCCGCAATCCAAGCAAATCCGTAACCGAGGAAATGCCCACACAGTTGGCCTATCCAAACCTCTCAAGCCGGGAAAATGAACGTTTACTTCTGCGGGAAAATCCTCTTGATTCACAGAACAACAAGATAAGCAATACATTACTGCTACCTCACACCGTCACATCAATTATCGCCAATGCTGAACATGGCAAGAATGAATTTTCTGTTACAACAAACCGATGATGTGGAGTGCGCCAGGCACCTCGAAGTGCAATCAACGTGCTAGGTTGAACGCCGATCTCGAAAATATTCACCCAATCGCTTTCGGAATCCAAATAGCCTCCACGGGAAGCGCCACCCACCCGCGCCAAAACCGAACTTCTCTGCCCTCACACTCGTGCTAAGAAAACGCTTCTTGAGCAACACCTCAATCACAGCTTCGTATAGTTCGGCACCGAGATCGCCTTTGTTCAGAAATCCACGCGCTCCTTGAGCAAAGGCTTCACCTACTAAAAATCGGTTGTTATGCTGGGTCACAATCAAAATTTCGGATCGAGGTGCGACTTTCTTGATCAACGGAATGGCTTGAAGTCCGTTCAAATCGGGCATGCTTATATCGAGGAGGACGACGTCTGGTTGGTGTTCTTTAGCCTTTTCAATGGCGCTAATGACATTAGCTACCTCCGATACCACTTGACATTCAGGCCGTGCGGACAGAGTGCGACAGATCGCCCTGCGGAGCACTTCGGCATCGTCCACTACCAAAATGCGAATCACGGTTCGTGCCTCGTGAACATCTCGCTGGTTTTTGGGATGTTAGCGGACCAGTCAAACGGTGGGCGCTTTCAGATGTCGGGCAAGAACTGGTTGTGCGAAAGAATAGCAGGGTTTGCAACGCGGCGAATCAGTCACAAGTATTAAGACCTGAAGCGGTGTATTTGTGAACGAATGGAAAAAGACAACACATTCTAAACGCCTGTGAGCCTCAGTTGAGTTCGACCAGTCTAGGCTTGGTAGCAAGTGCTCAGGAGGCCGTATGAAACGTTCTTCTTTAGTTGCCATTCTTGTGTTTTTCGCAGGCCTCGGCATCGGCTACTTCGTCCGAAGCGCTGCGGGCCATGTTTCAGGGGAGAAGACATGACGCAGACTTGGCGGCTATCGGAAAAAGGGCACCAAGATGACATTGAGGCCACACTGACGCAAGGCCCGAAGAGGCTGATGGACGAGTGGGCGGTGGATGGGGCGCTGTTCACTCCGGGAAGCCCCCTGTGGTCGGTAAGCAAGCCATTACGGCTAATAATGAGTAATTCCACGCCCAATACCCGGGCCCGAAGGTGTTGAGCTACACGTCCAATACAAAAACCCTTCAAGTCGAGGGCGGATTGGCATGCGAGTCGTTCGAAAAAGAAGCCGAGTATAAGATGTCTCCGGAGTCCCCGCCAATCAGTTGGCACGCCAATGGACTGCTGTGCTGAAAAGGCAGAACCAGGGCTCGTGGAAAGGGGAGATGATTTTCGTTGCATGAAGGTGAGGTTACCCTCATGCACAGGCAGGGCATACGACGAGTTTCACGCCGCCCGCCACGAACCATTCTTGAGCACGCCAGCCCTTACCGATTTCGCCTTGAATTGCGGCGAATCCAGTGCCTTCACCACATAGTCAACAACCGCCAGGGGATCTCCTTTTGAAACCACTCCGATTGCGCCGCGCCAAGCGAAGTACTCAATGTCTCCTTCGCAGACGACCTTCCGCAGAATCAAGACCGGAGGGCACACGCCTCGAAAGCTGAAGTCATCGAGAATTGCTGCCGAATCGAGTTCAGGAGGATGATCGCCGATGACAACTAGGTCGAAAGGGTCGTTTTCCAACCATCGGGAAGCTTCCCGCTTGTCCCAAGTTATTGTTGTATCGATGCCGGCGCCCTCACACATATGCTGCAGGCTGATGAGCCAATCTGCATCAGAATCGAGAATGAGCACTCGGCGTGACCGCTCGTCCATGGTCTACTCCTCGTCGAACAGTCTTCCAACAAACTTCGACGTTAGCTGCTCAGAAAGCCCATGCTCAGTCTTGCGCGAGGCGAGTGAAAACCTCTGATTCGAATCACAGATCCACTGGGATTGGAATCGACGAAAGGCACACCGAGATACGCCACGCAAACGAACGACGTTCTCCCTGACAGAGAACAGTATGCACAGCCGCCGGGCGACATCCAACTGTGAAGAGTTCCAAAGGAGGACTCGAAATTGTTGAAGGAGACATGCACGTCTCTGGTAAAAATGCTTGCTCGGTGATGCATCGACGCGTGTGCATCGTCCAAATCTCTGAGGTGAGCGATTCTGCGTATTACTATTTTCTGAGGAAGACAAGCAAACTTGATGTGATGAACTGAAGATCAAGAGTTTGCGAACGGCTGGAATCAACAAGTTGACGCTGTCCTGCGAATTCAGGGGGCTGCCGATGGGGTCTGCGTAAAATCCCATCGCATTCAAAACCCAAAGTCGCGCTGATCAATGAGCGCTGATGATGACGACAGCTGGCCTGCAGCTACCTCGCAGGGCTGACTGCCTGCGTTTCGAACTGCCCCCGGGACGCGAATTTCCGCACGATTTGCCGTTGAGTCCACTTTAGGTCTAACCCAGATCCTATTCTCAACCAGATCCTTGAGACCTTCGTTGAATACGACAATTGGCTTGTGCCTTCGTTTCGCCTTGTGGTACCGATCGTACATCACCCAGAGGTATTTCCCACTTCACCTCGTTTCCGAAAGCCAACCCTCCGCTTGAAATTTTCGGCTTTGAAGCTGGGTTTCATCCTTCGTGTCTCGACGACCTCGCCTCGGGTTACATTTTTGCATGGCGCGATTCGCTGGGTTGAGCCGGGCAAAGCCCAAGTGATAGAATCGGCACCGATTTAAGTCCCCCCTCTGTACTTACTGGGTCCCTGAAAAGCCTGCAAAAACACACCTAAATCGGCCGCAACGGCGAGGCCTTCTGAGGAGGCACTATGCTAGGTCTGACCAATCGCACCACTTTGGATACCACGCGCTCCGCGATCACGGCCGCGCTCGTCGTCACGCTGGCCATGCTGTTGTTCGGGGCTGCACCCGCAATGGCTGCCATCGTCGTGGATCAGAATACGGCTATCGGTGCACCGTCGTGCACTGGAGCCACGACGAGTTACAACACGATTCAGTCCGCGGTAAGCGCCGCGCCGTCGGGGGCCACTATCCAGATCTGCCCAGGAAACTACGCCGAGCAGGTCGTCATCGCGACGTCGCTGACGCTGAAAGGAGTGACCGATACGACAGACAATGCCGGTGCAGCGGTCGTAGTGGTGCCCAGCACGTTCACGGGCGGCCAATTCACCCAGATCGACATTCAAGCGTCCGGCGTGACGCTGGTCAACATCGGCGTCGATGGCACCAACACGCTGAGCAGCTGCGATTCTGGCCCGACCATAACCGGGATTCTGTTTGACGCGGGCTCCTCGGGGACTCTCAAGGAAGTGGCACTGAGAAACCATAACATCAGCAACGGCGGCGGGGGCTATTGCAACAGCGGGACGCCCGTTTTATCGAACAGCGCTTCCAGTGTCACCATTGCGGACTCGAGCCTGCGCAACTTTGACTCGATCGGCATCAACCTGACGACCAGCAGCAGCATTACCGTGAAAACAACCACGGTTGCGCCGGTCTACGTGCCTTCACCGCTCACCTCTGTCATCCCCAACTGCGTGTATGCGAATGCCCCGACGGTCCAGGTCAGTTCCAACACCGTAAGCAACTGCGCCACCGGTGTGGAAGCCGACACCACCGTCTCGGGAACCGTGTCGAGCAACACCATCGTCGGCTACGGCACGTCCAGCACGGGTTTCGGTTTCCTGTGCTTCCTGAACTGCACTGGGATCACGGTGTCGGGGAATCAGATCTTCAATACGGCGATCGGTGCCAGCATGAAAACGGTCGATGAGACCGGCTCAATCATATTCGACAACAACAATATTTACGGCACCGCGACTGCTGTTTACCTGTTCTTCCAGCCGAATAACACGGTCAGCAACAACACGATCACCGACTCCGGGACCGGCGTTTACGGGGTAACCGGTAACACCGTCACCGGGAACACCTACAGGACAGTCACAACGCTAACGCAACCGTGAGTTCGTTCGCTATCGCTAGACTCGCCGCTCAGCAGTTGTTAGGCTCTCAGCGACGATATCGGCTCCCAGGCCTGGCAGAATGAGTTTCGTCTGACAAGATCGAGTATCGACCTTGACGGCGTTATCGCGTAGGAGGAGCATGCTCAACTCTCGAATGGCTCTTATAGTAATCCTGGCAGTCTGCGCCGAGTGCACGACGATGCTCGCACAGGCAGTGGATACGATTGATCCCGCGATGAAGGCGCGCTTGGATGCGATTGTAGCGGGCGTGATGCAACAGCGTGGGGTACCTTCCGCAAGCGTAGCCGTGGTACAGGGCGGGAAACTGGTGTACGCGCACGCGTACGGGCGCGCCCACATTGGTCCCGACAAGGCAGCGACACCGGAGATGCGATACTCGATCGGATCGATCTCGAAGCAGTTTACATCGGCAGCGATTCTGCTCCTGCAGGAACAGGGAAAGCTCACGGTCGATGATCCTGTGGAGAAGTACGTACCGGGGCTCACGCGGGGCGACGAGGTAACAATCCGGCAGATTCTGAGCCACACGAGCGGATACCAGGATTATTGGCCGGAGGATTACCTGATGAAGCCCATGGAACAGCCAACGACGGCGCAGGAAATTCTGGGCAAGTGGGCGAAAAAGCCGCTGGACTTTGAGCCCGGAACGCAGTGGCAATATTCGAATACCAATTACGTGATCGCAGGGCTGATCGTTGAGAAGGTGGCGGGGCAGAAGCTCATGGATTTTCTGCAGGAACACATTTTTCATCCGCTGGGAATGCGAAGCGCCTGGGACTCGGACCAAACGAAGCTGACTCACGGCGACGCGACACCGTACATCCGGTATGCGCTGGCGCCGCTTCGGCAGGCGCCGAAGGAAGGCGCAGGCTGGACGTTTGCGGCGGGCGAACTAGCCATGACCGCGCACGACCTCGCGCTTTGGGATGAGAGCTTGATCGCGCGAACGCTGCTCAAGCCCGAGAGCTACCAGGAGATGTTCACAGAGGTAAAACTCAAGGACGGCAAGGGAACTCAGTACGGACTCGGTGTGTTTGTGGCGGATTTGGATGGGCACCGCGACATCTCGCATGGCGGCGAGGTGACCGGGTTTGTGTCGGATAACGAAGTGCTGGTGGATGACCGCGTGGCCGTGGCAGTGCTGACGAGTCACATGGCGGGTGGGGCCGGCGGGATTGCGCAGCTAAGCGCGTCGATGCTTGCGGGAGCAAAGCAGGAGCCGGAGGAAGAGGAAACGCTCGCGATGTACCGCGGCCTGCAAAAGGGCCAACTGGACCGCAGCAAGCTGGCACCGAATCTCGATGCTTATTTCGATGGGCCGACTCTCGCCGACTTCAAGAACAGCCTCGGACCTCTGGGCGACCCGTTGACATTCCGCCAGGATGCGTCGAGCTTGCGCGGCGGCATGACATTCCACTCGTTTCGGGTGGTGTATCCCACGCGAACGCTCAGGCTGACGACGTACACATATCCGGATGGAAAGCTGGAGCAGTTTCTGGTGTATCCGCAGGACTGATTAAAGAGACAAGGCCAGATCGACAGTGCGTACTCATATTCGTAGCCAACTGACTAGAACAGGCGTGAGCGTCCAAAACTCTGCCGTGGATTATGAGTGCTTTATCGCGATTTATCCTCAGGAGAGGCAACGTGTCGGCCAAAAACCGCAGGCGCTGAGGAATGACTTGTTAAGGTACCGCCAGACATCCGTTTAATGTTCAGCGTGGCCCTCGAATCGAATGGAACAACCGCAGGAGCTGGCAAGCGTGATCTCGAACGCAAAACGGGTGTTGGAGGAGAAACAAGACTTGAACAATTCGCTCCTTCAGACGAAATCGCTACTGCAATGAGGATACCGACAATTTCGGCTAAGAGTTGCAGGCAGTTGGTGACGAATTAGAAATGTGCTGTTTGACGCTTGAGGTTTTGAGACGCAAGCGCCTGACGGCTAGAGCCCAGTGCCGTCACTAGATGGCGGTCCAACCACCGTCGATGAGAAGAGTATGACCGGTGATCAATGATGCCGCGGGGGAAACAAGAAATACGATGGCGCCGGCAACGTCCATGGGCTCTCCAATGCGGTGCAAGGCTGCAATGCGCTCGACTATGTTGCTGCGGAATGGCGGGTCGGCCAGGACTGATTCGGTACCTGGTGTGTGGATGAATGTGGGAGCAACGGCGTTGACCCTGATGTTGTACTGACCCCACTCGACGGCCAGACATTTGGTCAAGTGCGCAATAGCGGCTTTCGTCATGCAATAAACGGATTCAGTCGGCAGGGCCACAAAGCCCGCTTGCGAACTCATGTTGATGACACATCCGCGCTTTTGGCGAATCATCACGCGTCCAGCCGCCTGGCTCGCAAAAAATGTCCCTTTCAGATTCACCCTCAGAGTCAAATCGAAATCTTCCTCTCGCACATTCTCCGCAAGGTTTTCCGGGGACAACCCGGCATTGTTTACCAGAATGTCGAGGCGACCAAAATGAGCGGTTGCATCGTCAACGGCGCGCGAGATTTGATCGAGCCGTGTCATGTCCATCTGCAATGGCAATACGCGTCGGCCGATGGCTTCAATCTCGCGTGCCAACTGACCTCCCGTTTTCACATCTCTCAGGCCGAGTGCCACATCAGCGCCAGCATGAGCAAGCGCTAGGGAAATAGCGCGGCCTAAGCCGCGAGCAGCGCCGGTCACTAGCGCGACATCACCGGTCAGGTCAAAGCGAGGAAAGTCATCGGCCACTGTTAAGCATCTCCGTGCCGCTGTTGTTCAGTACTGGAGGTTTTAATATACGTCAGTTCCACGAGAAAA
>Ga0187781_10004625_pt1 | contig 10257 bp, 6 predicted proteins | sample 0715_SJ02_MP02_2_FD_132447 | JGI IMG/M metagenome (GOLD analysis project Ga0187781, IMG submission 132447) | Tropical peat soil microbial communities from peatlands in Department of Meta, Colombia - 0715_SJ02_MP02_20_MG | ecosystem: Environmental > Terrestrial > Soil > Wetlands > Peat | place...
CGTCTCGCTCATCGACCTCAAGGGCAACAAAAAGAAAATCTCACAAGAATGGGAGTCACTGCAAGGTCTCGCTTGGTCGCCGCGTGGTGACGAAGTCTGGTTCACGAGCGCAAAAGTTGGCAATGACCGTTTTCTGAATGCAGTTACTCTCGCTGGGGTGGAACGCCTGCTGGCGCGGGAACCGGGCACCCTTACTCTGCAAGACGTGACGCGCGACGGCCGCGTACTTCTGACGCGCGATGTGCCACGTGTCGGTATGGTGGGAATGGGCCCTGGTGCGACCAAGGAATCTGATCTTTCATGGCTGGACTGGTCTGCCCCAACCGATCTTTCGTCGGATGGTAAGACGCTGCTGTTTTCTGAATCCGGCGAAGGCGGCGGTGAAAACTACAGTACCTATATTCGCCCCACCGATGGCTCACCAGCGGTGCGACTGGGCGATGGGTCTGCCTACGCTCTTTCTCAAGACAAGAAATGGGTAATCGCCGGCCCAGTACACTCTCCGCTGGAGAGTATCCTTCTGCCCACGGGTGCCGGGGAGAGCAGGAAGTTGACTCACGCCGGCGTCGAACTTGTAAGGGCGCACTGGCTGCCCGACAACAAGCGGTACACATTCATCGGGAATGAGAAGGATCGGGGCTTGCGACTATGGGTCCAAAGTGTGGAGGACGATAAACCGAATCCTATTTCGCCGGAGGGCATCCGGGCGACGCAGTGGGTGCCATCGCCCGATGGGAAAGTGGTCGCGGCAGTACAGTCCGATCATAAAGGATATCTGTTCCCCGTCGATGGGGGCGAACCGCGACCCATCCCTGGTTTCCCGGACGGATATGTGCCCGTTGGTTGGACCGTTGATGGTCGGTCCCTCTTCGTATATAACCCGGGAGATCTTCCTGCCGAGGTCTACCAATTGAACTTAGTGACTGGGCAAAAACAACTCTGGAAAAGGCTCATGCCTGCGGACGCCGCGGGTATTACTGACATAGGCCCAATTCTGATTACTCCCGACGGAAAATCATACGTTTACGAGTACGGCCGCACGCTCTCCGACCTCTATTTGGTGGAAGGCATCAAGTAGACGGCATTTCCAAGAAACTTCGTTGAGGACTTCCTCACGCTCTGGAAAGACGCCGACCCCGACATCCCCATCCTGAAAGAAGCCAAGGCCGAGTGCGCAAAACTGCAGTAGCCACTGGCAATCGAAATACTCTAACGGGCAAACTTTGGCCCGGCAGCCTCGCACTGAGCGTTGAGAGTCGCGGGACATGGCGCAGTTGGAGTCAGGAGTTGCGCGACATTCGTGGGTACGCCGACGTTGACCTTGCCGTAACGCCCGCGACCAACACCCTTCCAATCAGGCGTCTCAATCTCCAAGTCGGGAGCAGCGAGTCGTTCATCGCCACTTGGGTCAAGTTCCCAGAACTTACGATCAACCGCTGTCACAACGTTACACACGGCTTGGGAGAAACATCTATCGCTACGAAAGCAACACCGGATTCTCGGCTGAGATCGTAGTCGATGATCTTGTCAGATGGCGAATCAGGGTTTGACAAAGGCGGCATCAATCGAGTTCTCGAGAGTGTGTTCAAACGCCTTCCAGGGACAGCCCATCTTCGGCTCAGCTGTACTGCAACCTGGGACGAAAATCGGGGACCTGAGGGGTGGCGAGTCCAGCGTTAAGGGCAGGGCTTTCCGCATTTGCTCCAGGCTCTGCGCGATGTAGTAAGTACTGACGTTCGCTTCCCCGTCACTGTTCTGCCATAACTCAAATACCAGCGCACCTCCGGGCGGCGTGTCGTTTGGTTGGTAGCCATCGAGCAGCCATGAAATCCCCAACATACCGGCGAGGTTCGATATGTTCGTGTCGTGTCCGACAAGAATCAGCAGTCGATCGTCAACGTGGCCCAGGGCCCCGGGCACCGGCCTGCCTTTGATCGCTTGCTCGATGGAGCGCAGGATGTGGCTCAGCAGGTTTGAGCCTTGGATGCGAGCGATGTAGGGTGTCTGGCGCGCCAAGTCTGTGTATCCGGCATGGAGTCTCATGATCTCCAGCAGCTTATCAAGGTCCAGTCGGTCCCAGCCGAGGTCCTTCCCCTCCATCCCGTTCAGGTACTCAAGTTGGAAAACTTCCGACAACGTGGATCCGATCCTGATGGGAGCTTGCAGGTCTGCCGGTTGATCGCCTTTGCCTGTTTCAATTGACGAAGGCTGCTGCAGAACGGATCGTTTGCCTGGCTTTGCCTCAGCTGGACAGGGCGAGGCGGGAGCACAGCCATAGAGCACCTCGCGCAACACGTCGAATGCCCGTCGATAGGCTCCCACTAGGGCGCTGGGGTTGCCGCCGATCCGGCCAGATAAGGATGAGACAGCCAAGGCACCGTCCGGTTTGCCGATGCCTGCCGCAAGCGGGCTAAACAATGGATCTGGTCCTTCACTGGATACATCTATGTCCAATTTGCAGCCAGGCATCATACCGGAGGCGAGGGCTTGAGCGGTGTCGCGGTTGCGCGAATCCACGTCTGCGCGCATGCTCACATGACCGACATCGGAGCAGCCGGCGGCGGGTAGAAGTCGGGCAGCAGAAAAATAAAGGCGGTAATAGGAGCCGAAGAGCTTCATTAACTGGCTGCCGTGTGGCGTAAGATTCCCGGGAAGAACGCCCCAATCCGGCCACGGTTCGGCGGAATACTCATTCAGGCGCGACACGTTCCACGTCGGTGAGCGAACGCCATGACGGGTAAGGACAACTGCGAACTTAAGCTTTGGTTCTGCGGTCGCGGCGGTTTGAGCAACAAGGACAGTCGCGGTGACAGTCAGAAACAGGACAGCGGGCAAGAATTTGGCAAGCATTTTTGTCCTGGCCTTTCAGTTAATAGGGCGTTCACTTGCGTGCGCTTTTGCTGTAACCATCAGCCCCGCGATGAAATCTGCACCGAGTCAGGTTGGGTCCAGATGGCCTTCCCATTAACCAACTCCAGGCGATGCATGGTGATCTTCAACTGATGCTGGTCCACTTCGACGAGCAGGTAGTGATAGTTGATTTCCTTGCTCTGAAAGGGATCATCCGGGTTGCGGTGAATGGGATAAGCATGGGCCGCCCCTCCGCCGGAGACAAAATAAGTAACGCCGCCGTGTTCGTGGCGTTCATAGTTGTGGACGTGCCCGGAGAAGACCAGAATGCGAAAACGAGCCTGAGCCTGGTGTTCCTCAAGCATTTTCGCTAACTGTTTTTCCGGCGACCGGGCCGAGTGTCCGCCGCCGAAGAGTTTTGCGCCTGAAGAACTCGTATAGGGAGGGTGATGCAGCATGACGAACACGTAATCTACATCGGCCGGTACATGATCGAGCTTCTCGACCAACCATTGACCTTGGGCTCCAGTCACTTCGTCAAGTGAGCTGTCGAGCAAGAGAATCAGGGTGTTGGCGGCGCGCAGGGAATAATATCTGCTGTTTTTCAAGTCGGGGAAGCGTTCAAAATAATTGCTGAGTGCGACTTTCTCGGGCCCGTGAAGGTCGTGGTTACCCAGGGCGGGATAGACGGGAATTTTCTTTTCACGCCAGATACTGGTCTCGCGGTCCCAGACCTTCCAGTCATCGGCATCGTAGCCGTTGTAGACAACGTCGCCGGTCAAAGAAACGAATGCCGGGTTAACCTCGGCAATGGCCTGCACCAGGGCAACGCGCACCAGCGGATTAGCAGCTTCAGTGTCTTTCGGATCGTGGAAACGCATATCTCCGTATGCAACAAACCGAAATGGGACCTTTACTTCGAGCTGCAAATCGGCTGGGTGGAAAGTCTGAGCGCTTGCCCCCTTGATGCAACCGGAGAACAAGATCAGAATCGCTGCTGCCAAACGCCGGAATGTGGCTTGCTGGAGCGCTCTGGGTCGCAAGTTCATCGTCAACACCCAACTTGTGGAATTGAATTCTACTTTTCAACGACCAAGATTTCGAACTGCCCACTCTCTGCTGTGGAGAGAAAAAGGCGGTGCGTCTTGGGATCGAGTGCCATGGTTTTCGCCCGCGGAGCGGTCTTTACCGTCTCTACGAGCGAATACTGGTCGGGGTTGTCCTGGTGAATGACGGTGATGGTGCCTTCACCATTAGAGTTGAAAATCAGTTTGGTCGCTGGATCGAAAGCAGTGGCATCCACATGTTCGCCGATGGGCAGCGTGGTGATCACTTGCCCCGTATCTGCATTCATCACAGCCATAACCTTGCTGCGGCAGCCCAGGAACAAGCGGCGATTGGCGCGGTCCATGGCCATGCTGCTGGGGGAAGCACATGGAGCGGTTGACCAACGCTGCTCGATCTTGAGGTCGCGGGAGTTGATCTTCACAACTTGACTCTGATCCTCCAGATTGTCGAACACGTAGCCGGTGCCGTCGGCGGCCGCAAATTCAGGCCCGCCTCCGAGGTCAATCGTGCCCGCGACTTTGCCGCTGGCGGCCTCGATGGCAGATACGCTGTTACCGCCGCCATTGAAGACAAAAACGCGCGCGGTAGCGGGATCGTAAATAATGGCGTCAGGTTTCTGGCCGGTGGGAACCTCGGCGATCGGCTTTAGCGTCTTCAAGTCAAAGATCGTCACAGTGGAGGCCTGACCGTTGCTGACAAACCCTCGGCCAGATTCGGGAGCAATCGCAACGCCATGCACCCCGGGTGTTTTCGGAATGTTGCCCACAACTGCCAGGGAGTCGATGTCTAGCACTTCAACCTGGGTTCCGTGAGAAACGTACAGGCGGCGGGCACCCTCATCCACCGTGAGGTAGTCAAAGCTGCCTTGGCCGGGTATAGGGATCTTCTTGGTCACCGAATAGCCACCCTCGGCGACTGCTGCAGCAGTCAGAAAGAAGGCAGCAATGAGAATGAAGTATCTTCGCGCGGCAACAAACACCCAGTTGATCATCGTTCTCCTTGATTATTCTCAAGCTTTACGCGCGTTTTATTGCCGCTGCGCGCATTAAACCTGATCATAGAAGATTGCTGAACATTTCACGAGACGCGGCACCCGACGTTGGCTGCTGCTCAATATTCCCTGCGCGGTTCCCATCTCAGGCCGAAGGAGTAGGTCGGCTTGTAGTATTCGCGCTGAGTCAGGTACCACGGGCTGCCATTGTAGAAGCCGAATACCTCATCTGTCAGGTTCAATCCCTGCCAGAGCACGGTCAGACTCTTCTGCACGCGAAAGCTGGCCTGGGCGTCCACCTGCAAATGTGCATAGAGGTAGTTGTCGCCCAGCGGCCCTTTCGGACCCAGATTGGCCGGGTCCTCGCAAACACCCAGTTGCGACTGTGCTGGCGTGCATTGCTGCCATTGGTACTGGTAAATACTGGCGCTGTTGTAGGTTGCGCCGAGACGGGCGGAGAAGCGTCCCCGGTCGTAGGTAGGACCTAGATTCCAGATGGTCGGCGTCTGGCGCTGCAAAGCGGGATTGTCTGGTCGAAGCGGAAGAGTGCCAGCACTGGAACCGGTCTTGCTATAGTTCGCCGCGATGCCAAAGCCGCTCAGCGCACCCGGCAGAAAGCCGAGGTGCTGGATGTACGCAAACTCAACGCCGTAGAGCTTCGCGGTGACTCCGTTGATGATGTAAGAAAAATTGTCGCCTACATACTGCGGATACTGCGTTCCCTGGTAGTGCGGATCGAGAATGTAGTAAATGGGCTGGCTCAGCGCTTTGTAAAAGAAACCGGCCTGCATCTGACCATACGGTTTCAGATAACGCTCATATAGCACGTCGTAGTTGTTCGCGTGTTCCGGCTTCAGGTCGGGGTTGCCGACGGTCACCGTGTCGGGATTAGTGCTTTGATCAATGGTTACGTAAGGCACCATGTCGTAGGGATTGGGACGAGATATTCCCCGCCCATAAACGGTGCGAATGTCTGAATTCTCGGTCAGACGATAGCGCAATTGAACGATGGGCAACGGATCCCAATACCAGGAGTTGGACAGTTGGGGAACGACAGTTTCGGCGGTGCCTGAGTTGTTGTTGGTAATCGAATATCCAAGGATGTTCAACTGCGTAGCCTCAATGCGCAATCCGGTTTGCAGGCGGAAACGTCCGAATTCGATTGTGTTCATGGCGTAGGCAGCCGATACGCGTTCCGTTAAGTCAAAGTTTGAAAGAACTGAACCGAAAATGGTGGCAGGCTCGTCGAGCGCCAAAACGCCCTGGTTAATGACGTTATTGAGGTTGTTAACAATCTTGTTGTAGTCGGTAACTGGCCCCAGCGGGTATGCGCCAAAGTAGTAGTGCGGATTTGTGAATCCGCGTAGATAGTCCGTCATCGGCGAGACGGGAGGGTTGCCAGGGTTGGGGATAAACGTTTGGTCATATGTCGGCGAGTAGGCGTCCTGGCCTTTATGCGCATTGCGGATCTTGCCGCCAAATTCGAAAGTGGAAAAGTGCGAGGCCAGATGGTAGTTCTTGGCGTAGGACACCGCACCCTGCAGATTGACTTGTGAAGTTATTCCCGTCGTCCCATCGTACTCGGTCAACGTGTACTGACTCGGATCGTAGGTGGGAGAACCGAAGCAGGATGGTGACCACTGCGGCAGGCGAAAATTCGGGCTCGGCAAGTTGACACAAGTCGTGAGATTACTCAGAGCACTGCCGGGAATCGGTTCGAAGGTCGCTCCCGGATTGCCGGCAGCTGCCAACTGTCGTGAGCGGGCCGCTGCGATCTCCCAGCTCAACCAGGAGCTACTGAATGCGCTCTTGCCGCCAATCGCAAGGCTGGCGATGCCAAAGTCTGGCAGGCGTGAGGAGGTTTTGAATTTCGGCGCTCCTCCGTCATTCAAGGTGTAGACCCACTTGTCGCCGTAATCCTTGAAGTCGGAGTCGAAGTAGTGCAAGTAAAGACCGGAGGTTGGGTCTTTCAATTTGTAATCAAGCGAGCCGCCAAAACCGTAACGCTTGCGGCGGTAGCGATATTCCCTGATGTCCATGCTGCTGTACGAGGGAGCCAGGGTATCGTTAGGCATCGGCTCGATGTCATCGATCCCGCGACCGTTGTAATCGTAGCTTCCTGAGAACAACGCGCCAAAGCGCTTGTTGGCTCCAAACCGTTGCCCCACCGTACCGCTCACCAGACCGATGTAACGAGTATCCTGAATGGGAGTGAATCCGCCGATTCCTTCCAGCGTCAAGGATGGCAAATCGCCAGCTTTCTTCGTCACCAGATTTACAGTCCCGCCAATGGCGTCGGCGTCCTGATTGGCAGCCAGCGTTTTATTGACTTCGACCGATTCGACGATATCCGCGGGAATGGTGTCCAACCTGAACTGACGTACGTTATCCTCAGGCGCCGGGAGCTCAACTCCGTCCACCGTGGTGTTGTTCAATCGCGGCTCTGTTCCGCGAACTTGAACATACTCGCCTTCGCCCTCATTGCGTTCCAGGCTTACACCAGGCAGCCGGCCAACTACATCGGCAATGTTGGCGTTCGGCAGACTCTGAATGACACCTGCCGGCATCACATTCAGAATGTTGTCGGAAGTACGCTGCACGTTGATGGCCTCAGCCTGACCTTGCGCATCCGCTTCTACTGTGACTACTTCGCCCTGGGCAGCAACTTGCAGCTTAGCCTCGACGCGAGTTGTCTCGCCGGCAATGACCTTAACCTCCTGAGTGAAACTCGTGAAGCCCACGTAGGAAACGGTCAGGGTATAGCCACCCGGAGCGATGCCGATTAAGGTGAACTCCCCCTGACCGTTTGTCGCACCCGTAATCTCCCCCGGCTCCAACTTCAAACGCGCGCCGGGGAGTACGGCGCCTTCTTTGTCTGCGGCTCGGCCGCTGACTATCCCCGTTCCCCGCTGCGCGGTTGCACTGGTCGCGAGAAGCATCGTGATCGCGACCATGTAAAGTAGAGTGAACCTAACCGGGTGAGATCCCCTAAGACGGGTCGATTTCATAACATCACTCCTTGCGCGAAATAATAAGCGGGAAGCGCTGACCAAGAAATAAGTACAATCACATTCGCCAAAACGATGCCCGACAGAATGGTGAAATGCTCGGCTTACCCACAGATTCTAGGAATGGCTTATTACTTCACGATGAAACGCAAGTTAATATTTTTTCAGGTTTGAGAGATTACTCCTCAATTTGCGTTTTTCGCTCTAAACTCGTGGTGGAAATCGATTGCATGCTGGTGGAAGAATGAACTTTCAAGCGTCGGGAATACTGTGAAGCTGCTGATTGTCGAAGACGAGATTCGCATGGCTGAGCTTCTGCGCCAGGGATTGATTGAGGAGGGCCACAACGCGACCTGTGCATCGGACGGCGCGGAAGGCCTGGCCCTGGCGAGGTCAGGTGAGTTCGATGTAATCATTCTCGACATCATGATGCCCAAACTGAGCGGCTACGAACTAGCGAAGCAACTGCGATGGGAGCAGATCCCGACGCCCATTTTGATGTTGACGGCCAAGGATTCGGAGGACGATGTTGTGCAGGGCCTGGATCTCGGCGCCGATGATTATATGATCAAGCCCTTTTCATTCGACGAACTTGTGGCGCGTCTGCGCGCGCTCAAACGGCGCCCGCTCACGCCGGATTCCCACCTCCAGGTCGCCGATCTGGTTCTCGATTCTGCCACCCGTGAAGTGATGCGGGGCGAGACCCGAATCCCGCTGACAAGAACCGAATACACTCTGCTGGAACGGCTCATGTGCTGTGCCGGCAACGCAGTCTCGCGGCAATCGCTCATGGAATCGGTCTGGGGTCTTGACCGCGAGATTGAAGAGAATACCCTCGAGGCCTTCATGCACCTGTTGCGCAACAAGATTGATCCACCGGAGCTCCCGAAGCTGATTCACACCATCCGTGGCGTGGGGTATGTGATTCGCTCGGGCGCTCAAGCACAGAACGGGCACAGATGAGAAAACTTTCCATCGGCGTGCGGCTTACCCTCTGGTATTTGACTATCTTTGCCGTTGCCCAGCTCATCTTCGGCGTAGGAATGTGGCTTGTCTTGCGGCAGCATTTGTATGGCTTGGTGGACGACGGACTGAGAGGCCAGATTGAGGACTTGAAAAGTTTTATGGAGGCGCAGAAGAAGGACGCTTCGATCGCCAAGCTGCAGGAGGAAGTGGGCGAGACCTACTACCTGGAGCATTCCGGAGATTATTTTGAACTTTACGCCGAAAATCATGCGCTGCTCTTTCAGTCCACTTTCTTGCGGGACCATCCTTTGACACCGAAGTTAGATCAGGACGCTCGCAGCAAATTCAAGAACTTCTGGATCGAAGGGCAGCCGTTTCGCTTCACGCGCCAGAGGGTAGAAGCCAACGGCCACACCTACATCGCGATCACCGGTATTCCAATCGAAGATGAGATCGCAACTCTCAATGTGTTTCGTTCCTATCTTCTGATGTTTGCTCCCCTACTGCTTTTAGTGGCGGGGGGTGGTGGCTACTGGCTGAGCCGAAAAGCACTCTCTCCGGTGGATGCCCTTGTACGCACAGCGCGCGACATTGGCGGGACCAATCTCCACAGCCGGCTTCCGCGACTGGATACCGGCGATGAGTTGCAGCGGCTCACCGACACGCTTAACGAAATGCTGGAGCGGATCGAAGGGGTGTTTCAAAGGATCACGGAATTCACCGCCGATGCCTCGCACGAACTCAGAACGCCTATCGCCCTGATCCGCACCGAGGCCGAACTGGCCCTCCGGAGGTCTCGGGACCAGTCTGATTACAAGGAATCGCTCCGCCACATTCTGCTCGAAGCGGAACGCACCACCGTGCTGATTGAACAACTGCTGGTCTTGGCCCGTGCCGATTCGGGCCGTGAGGCGTTGCAAATGCAGCCAGTGAATCTGTCCCAGACTCTAACTGGCGTGGTGGAGGGATGGCGGCAGGTGGCCACGATTCGCAACCTGCAGTTTTCAGCCAGCATCTCAGCCCAGAGTTCGTTCGTGATGGGCGACGAAAACGCTTTGCGCCGACTCGCAGATATTCTGCTCGACAATGCATTCAAATACACTCCGTCGCCGGGGTTCGTTCATCTTTCCTTCGAACCTGATGGGGAGCGAATATTGCTGAAAGTTCAGGACTCCGGCGTGGGGATTGCACACGAAGAGCAAGGCAAGATTTTCGAACGCTTCTATCGGGTGGACGAGGCGCGAAACCGTGCACAGGGAGGAGCTGGCCTGGGTCTTGCCATCGCTCACTGGATTGTAACCCTGCACCGTGGCTCGATCAGAGTAGAGAGCAGCCCCGGCAACGGCGCTACGTTCCTGGTTGAGATTCCCACGA
>Ga0187781_10004626_pt1 | contig 10256 bp, 8 predicted proteins | sample 0715_SJ02_MP02_2_FD_132447 | JGI IMG/M metagenome (GOLD analysis project Ga0187781, IMG submission 132447) | Tropical peat soil microbial communities from peatlands in Department of Meta, Colombia - 0715_SJ02_MP02_20_MG | ecosystem: Environmental > Terrestrial > Soil > Wetlands > Peat | place...
TGGCGTGTGAATATGCACTTAAACTCACGGAAATGTCGCTTTCCTACGCCCAGTCGTTCCATACCCTGGAGTTTCGCCACGGTCCTAAGTCGATCGTCAGCTCGAAAACATTGCTGGTGTTTCTCCTTTCCCAGCATGGTTACGAAGCGGAGTGTGAACTGCTTGGCGAAATGAAATCTCTAGGCGCCCCCATCCTGGCGGTTGCTAACCATGCTGATGGTCGGGTGCGGGCGGCCGCGAGCCTGGTTGTGGAGTTGTCACTCGACCTGCCTGAACTTGCACGTTTGGCGCCAGTTTTATGGCCTGGGCAGCTGCTCGGCCTATACACGGGATTGGATAAGGGTCTGGATCCCGACGCGCCAAGGAATCTGAGCCGCGTGGTGACCCTTGAGCAAAGCACTCCCTCGATGACGACCAAACATGCCTCGCTTTGATGTCACGATCGCGGGCGAACTGAATCTCGACTTGATTCTTTATGGTCTCCCGGACGAGATACCCGCCGAACGGGAACTCCTGGCTGAACGTATGGTCCTCACACTCGGGAGCTCATCGGCCATTGTTGCCCACAACCTGGCAGCGCTGGGCAGCCGGGTAGGTTTCCAGTCCCGCATTGGCGATGATCAGCTGGGCCAAATGGCGCTCGAGCGCCTGGAAGAAGCCGCGGTTGACGTCTCGCGGGTGCGCCGCGTCCCCGCTCCCACTCAAACCGGGTTAACGGTCATTCTGCAGCACACCGCTCAGCGGAATATCTTGACCTATCCGGGCAGCATCGCGGAGTTGACGTTAGCGGATCTCGATTTGGAATCTCTATCCGATTCACGCCATTTCCACTTGTCATCGTATTACTTGCAAAAGGAACTGCAGCCACAAGTGGGGAATCTATTCCGCAAACTCAAGGCCTCCGGGCTAACGATCTCGCTCGATACCAACGATGATCCTGAGGATCGCTGGGAAGGTGGCCTGCGCGACGTGCTCCCTTCTGTCGATGTTTTCCTGCCGAATGCACGCGAGGCTCGCAAGATTGCCGATACCCAGGATCTCGACCTTGCGGTGAGCAGGTTGACTGAGCTGGTCCCTTTCGTGGTGGTGAAGCTCGGGCCGGAAGGCGCCATGGCGCAACGGGGCAAACAGAGAGTGGTCAGTGCGGCAATACCTGTGACCGCAGTCGATCCGGTGGGTGCAGGGGACAGTTTTGACGCGGGCTTCTTGCATCAGTTTCTCAAGGGGGCGGATCTCGCTACTTGTCTGGCCGCGGGCAACCTGGCTGGCGCCTTGTCGACCACGCGTCCCGGGGGAACCGAAGCGTTTCGCGATTCCCCCCACAGGGAGAGCTTCCTTCGCCAACACGGTCGAATCGCGTCTCAGACCGATTGAGTTTTCAGGCCGCGAACGACATTTCTTACCGGGAAGCTACTTCCAACAGCAGGTGTTGCTTGAATTCGGTCTTCAGTCTGGCGGCTTGCTCCGCGGTTGCCTGTACCGATCCGAGATCGACGTTATTGCCATAGTCCAGTACTTCGTATGTCCCCGGCTTCAATCCGCGCAGCTCCACTTCTCCCTTCCAAGGAGTGGTGTCGTTGGGGGCGAAAAACGCGTAGTACATCTTCCCGTCTTTCTCGATCGCGTAGCCCTCGGGCAGATCGTAACCGTAGGTGTAGAGATCGAGGAAGGTGCCTTTTGAGAGCATCTTCTCGTTGTAGATCGCGATCCATTTCTTCCAGTGTTGTTCCTTCGCTTCGGTTAGCACTACTGGCTTGAATTTCGGGCCCGGATCCGGCCACACGAATTTGGTTCCAACCACCCCTCCCACACCAATCGTAGATGCGAAGTCATCCCCGTGTTCGCTCCAGTCGTGGCCCACCCGGGTCATGGCGGAAAGCTCCACGTGGTCTCCATAAACTGCCGATTCAGGTCCGAGCAGAGCCTTGTACATCTTGATTCGGCGGCGCACTTGAACTGCACCTACGGGATCGGCAGTCACGGCTTGATCGATATAGGGCAGCCAAGCCAGAGAAGGCGGCGTACCGCACGGACATGCCTGGGTCACACTCTCGGGTTTCAGGGCGCGCGTGGTCTGAAAGATGGTTTTGTACACCTCGCCCATGGCGTTGACCGAGTCCTGCGGTGAATTGTGGTGATGAGCAGGGTTGTAGCAGGCGGGTACGGAATAAATGTTGTCCAACTTGGAGCCGTCGAATCCCCAGTCTCGAATGAACCTCTCTGTGAGCTGCTTGTGATATGCCTGGACCTCAGGCAGCGCCGGGCACAGGGCGGCCAGGTTACGCGTCATGCGCCCGTGGGAACCGTCCTTGTTAAGAATGAGCCAGTCTGGATGCTGGCGCACAACATCGGCAACCTTGTAGCGGTGGGACTCCCATCGGCCCTGACCATCTTCGACTCCCAACGGCAACCACCAGAGCTGGACCAGTTCTCCCTGCTTGTGGAAATCATTCGTCATCTGCTTGATGGAATCGCCAGGAAAGGTGTCAGAACGAGGATTCCAGTCCCCGTAGGCATCGAACCAGCGGTCATCGAGTGTCGCCCACTTGATCCCGAATTCTTTCAGCTTCGGAATGGTGCCCACCATCTGAGCCGGGGTTACGTTGAACTCATAGCCCCAGCCACACCAACTCACCTGGTAGGCTTCCGCGGAAGGCTTGGGCAATTGCCATCCCTCCTTCTCGAGTACGCGCGACCACAAGTGCAAAGGTTCATAGAAGTCCCCGGAGTACACGGCGAGAAAGCTGCGGGGAGTGGAATAGGTCTCCCCGGGGGTGAGCGTGGTCTTGGCGGGGATCTCGACCGACGCGTTGACATCCTGGTCGGTGCCGACTGCGACCGGAATCGAAAGCGTCAAGGGCACGGTCTCGACGTGTCCGATCGCCTCCCCCACCGAAGCTGTCCAGAAGGCCACGACCGGAATGCCTCCGCCGTAGCCGCCTTTGACCATCTCGCCCATGACATTCGGCTGTCGAAACCCGCGCGACAGCTTCAAAACATCATCGCTTCCCCAGTTGTAGCTCGAACCCTGGTACGACCACATCTCGTAGGGCTCGACCTTCGGGTCTACCAGTTTGGCGTTGAAGCGATGCTGCTGGTCGATGGCACGCTCAATTTGGAATTCCGCGTTTCCACTGTTCTTATATGCGACGCTGGTGAGCAGGAGGTTGGGAAAATCGTCATAGCACTCAATTTGCAGCACGCGTTCGAGACTACCGGCAGGCCCGGAAAACCGGGAGGGAATCTGCACCTGCTTGCCCCGACCGAGCTTGCCGGTGGCGTCGGAAACTTTCGCCTGGTCAAACTCCAGCTGGAAACCAACTTCGTGGCTCCCGGACAGCAGGTAGTCGCTTCCGGCGGCTTTTCCTACGGACGGCTCATCGAGCGTAAGCTTCTTGCCATCCTTCAGGAGAGAGCCTCGCACGTAGCCAGAAGGCAGAACCTCAAATTCCGCCGCGGTGGTCGTCAGGATCAGCGGTCCACTGGGGTTCAGTTCTATCTTGATCGCAGAGGGCTGCACATTCTGGGTCGCAGCAGGCTGGTCATTCGCGGGTGGATTTGCTGCCTGCCGGCTGCAACTACTCCCGGTCAGAACAAGAATGAAAGACAGGGCAACCGTCGTACGACGATCGGCGTTCCTCATCAGGGCCTCCAACATGCCGCACCAAACGAATTTCGACTTATTTCGTTTTATTATTATTTCTTGCGTGCTTGGCTAGCTTGCCACAAACGCGCCAACGGAACAAGTCCTCGTGACCGAACCCACCATCGTCCGCACAGGAGCCAACCCTGCGCTCGACCGGCGTCTCGGTCTGCGCACGCTGTCGGTAGGAAAGGTCCATCGTCTCTGGGGTGTTGCAAGTCTGCCGGGCGGAGAAGCCGCTCCTGTTGCCACGGTTGCGGTTTCCAGGGTAAGCCGCGCGAAAGCGATTGATGGCGGCATCCGGATTGCGGGCTCCACCGTCTCATGCACATTTCCGAAACAGGAAGGGAAGTCGCCGCTTCAATTCATTAGCGTGCAGCCCGTTGGTCAGGACCGCCGGTGGTTTCGTTATATGATGGCTTGTTTTTGCATTCTTTTGGCACGACTTGCATCCACACCGTGAGGATCGTCGCTCAAACGCGGTGTCTCGAGAGGCGAGAAAGAGCATATGGAACACACTGAAAAGCCCCTGCGTGGCACGAGGCAGCCGCCACGGAACCAACAGTGGGGAGAGGCTGGTGGCCGGCTCCGGGAGATTCTGTGTGCCAACCGGAAGTCGGGAAAAGGCGGCACGTATGCGGTCTGCTCCGCTCACGTTGCCGTCATCGAAGCTGCCGTTCAGCAGTCGCTACAGGACGGCTCGATTCTGCATGTCGAGTCGACTTCAAGCCAGGTCAACCAGTTTGGGGGGTACAGTGGTTCTACACCGAGCCAGTTCGCACATTTCATCCGATCCGCCGCACAGAAGGCGGGACTGCCGTGCGAGCGAATTCTGCTCGGTGGGGATCATCTGGGTCCTTTCCCTTGGCGCGCAGAACCGTCAGGCTCCGCATTAACAAAAGCTTGCGACCTGGTCGAGGATTGCGTAGCTGCCGGCTACCAAAAGGTCCACCTTGACGCGAGCATGCCGTGTGCCGACGATCCGGGCAGGAGTCTGCCGGAGAGACTAATTGCCGAGCGAGCCGCGCGTCTCTGCCATGCTGCCGAAAAGGCTTTTCAGAAATTGCCTCCGGGCTCTCCACCACTGACGTACGTGATCGGGAGCGAGGTCCCCGCACCTGGCGGAGAGTCTGACGCGGCGCAATCGCCTGCTGTAACCACCGCCGAGCATGTGAATCGAACGCTCGAGACCTTTCGGAGCGCGTTCTCTGGCCTTGGCCTGTCGTCCGCATGGGAAAAGGTAATCGCCCTAGTCGTCCAACCTGGAGTCGATTTCGGATCAAATGCGATCTTCGACTACGATCCCGTAAAAGCGCAATCGTTATCCGCCACATTGTCCAATCATGCTGGAATCGTCTTTGAAGCACATTCGACGGATTACCAGTCCCCCCAAGCCTTAGCCCGCATGATCAGGGATCATTTCGCAATCTTGAAGGTCGGTCCCTGGTTGACCTTTGCTTACCGTGAGGCGGTGCTGGCCTTGAGCAGCATGGAACGAGTGCTGTTCGGAACGAAATCAGAGCGCCAACTTTCAAAGGTGTGGCAAGTGCTGGAGGAGGCGATGTTGCACAACCCGAGTCTGTGGAAGGCTTACTATCATGGCAGCGAAGACGAGATTCGCCGCGACCTCATATATGGCTTCAGCGATCGTTGTCGATATTACTGGAATCAACCTGCGGTCCAGGCAGAAGTGTCCCGCCTGTTCGATAATCTCGCGACAGAATCGATCCCTCTGACCCTCGTCAGCCAGTATCTACCCATGGAGTACCAAGCGATTCGGGCCGGAGCACTGCAGGCTGTTCCCGAACAGATGATTCAGTATCACATTCGGCGAGTTTTGAGTGTGTATGCCAAAGCATGCTCGGCATGACCAGCCTGTTGCAGGGAATTGCTCTTACCTCGGTAGGAGTCGTAAGCAACGAGGTTCCTTCGACGCGTGGGACGGTAACCTATTCTTCTTCGCCAATATCTTCGTTCCATACATCCGGGTGAGCACGAATGTAGTCCGCCAGCAATGTGACGCACTCTTCGGAATCGAGATCGACAACTCGGACCCCAAGCGAGCGGAGCCATTCCAAGCCACCTTGAAAATTGCGGCTTTCACCAACCAATACCGTGCGAAAGCCAAACTGACGAATCAGCCCGCTGCAATACCAGCAGGGAGCAAGTGTAGTGACCATGATGAGACTGCGATAGCTGCGCTGGCGTCCGGCATTCCGAAAGGCGTCCGTTTCACCATGGATCGAAGGATCCCCACTCTGCACACGGCGGTTGTGGCCGGCGCTGACCAGCCGTCCGCCTCGATCGAAAATCGCCGCCCCCACGGGGATACCGCCTTCGGACAACCCCTTGCGCGCTTCGGCGATGGCGACCGAGAGCATGGCTGTGTGATCGGCTTCTGGACTCATTGGTGTCATGTCAATTGTACCCGGCGGCTGCGTCACACCCTCGAAGCAAGACGTCTAGCCGCATAATGACTGGTCCGATATGGGCAGTTACGATCTACACATTCGCCGGCACCAGCCCACTTACTCTTCGATCGCAAATAGTCACCTTGGTGAATTTGCTTGAGGCCATAGACCGGGCGAAATAGAAGAAGGTCTTTGAGCAATGCATCCTCTCTTCGAATCCTCGTAAGTAACTGATTCCTGGGCATGTTCGATTCCTCAGTGCAACGAATGCGAGCCCCCCATGTTGACGCTTCTGGCTTTGTCGAGGAAATGATAGGGTGGGAGCCTGGCCTGATGCCTCGCTGATTTGAAACCGGACGAGCATGACGACGCTCCGGTCGACCAGATGTCAACGGGTAAAAGAGGCCGCGGACCGTCGTGGGATGCCTAACCCTGTCCTTAGCTGCGAATCGATTTCCGATGCGTTGAGCAAGCGCTTCCAGCAACTGCATGGCACCCCTCCCAAGATTTTTCGAGCCCCGGGCCGTGTCAATCTGATTGGCGAGCACACCGACTACAACGACGGCTACGTAATGCCCATCGCCATTGAGCTCTATACATGGGTGGCTGCGGGAAAACGGGACGATCGTATTTTGCACGTGCATTCGGTCCACTTTGGGGAAACGATTGAGTTGCCCTTGGACGAGCTCGCGGGGTCTCCACGCCAGCACTGGAGTGACTACATCCGCGGCGTAGCTGCAGTGCTCGAGAGCAGTGGGCAGAAGTTATCGGGAGCTAATCTGGTCATTCACGGTGAGTTGCCTCTCGGAGCCGGATTGAGTTCCTCGGCCTCACTCGAGGTCTCCACTGCGTTGGCAGTGATGTGGACGTCCAATTTTGAGCTGTCTCCTCTCAAGATGGCCAGACTCTGTCAACAAGCTGAGCATGAGTACGCTGGCACGCGCTGTGGGATGATGGACCAGTTCGCTACTACTTTCGGTCGCTCGCACCATGCTCTGATGCTCGATTGCCGCTCCTTCCAGTACAAGCTGCTTCCGATTCCTGCCGAAGCCAGCTTCGTGGTCTCGAACACCATGGTGCGACACGAACTGGCAGCGGGCGAGTACAACCGTCGCCGGGCAGACTGTGAAATGGGGGTGAGAATCCTTCGACAACATCTGCCAGGTATCGTTGCCCTGCGCGACGTCACCCTCGCCGATCTGGAGCTGCGCAAGACTGAGTTGCCCGAGGAGGTGTATCGGCGGTGCCGTCACGTTATCAGCGAGAACCAGCGTGTACTCGGGGCGGCGGAGGCACTTCAGGTAGGCGACCTGGATCGGTTTGGGCAGTTCATGTATGAGTCGCACCGAAGCTTGCGTTGCGACTACCAGGTCAGTTCCCCCGAACTGGATGTGCTCGTCGAACTGGCTTCGGGCTGCCAGGGCGTTTACGGCACCCGCATGACTGGAGGAGGATTCGGAGGATGTACCGTGAGCCTGGTGCGTTCGCACGAGGCCGAGCGGTTCCTATCAAGGATTGCGGAAGGATACGCCAGAGCGACCGGGTTGATTCCGGCCATTTATGTATGCTCGGCGGCGGAAGGCGCTGGGGTCTGGTAACCATTCGGGAGAACCCAAAATGGATGTTCCAGTAATGGGCGATGCCGTCAAAGTCGGCGCCTTCGAAGCATAAACGATGGACCTCGAGCGGACGACGCATCGGCGCTTGAACCCACTCACCGGGGAGTGGGTGCTGGTTTCGCCAAACCGAGCCCAACGTCCCTGGCGAGGGCAAGTCGAGAACATGTCAGGTGCAAGTCCACCTAGGTATGATCCCGACTGCTATCTGTGTCCCGGTAACTTGCGGGCGAACGGAGTGCGCAACCCGCACTACGGCGCAACCTTTGTCTTCACAAACGACTTTGCTTCTCTCGAACCCGATATACCCAGCGCAAGAATCGACGAGGACGGACGGGCATTGGTTGTGGCCGAGAGCGAGGCGGGCACTTCGAAGGTCGTGTGTTTCTCTCCTCGCCACGATCTGACTCTGTCCCGAATGAGCGTCGAGGAGATTGCTCGCGTGATCGAGGTCTGGACTGACGAGTACGCCAGTCTGGGAGCGCTGCCCTACATCAATTATGTTCAGATCTTTGAGAATCGGGGCGAGATGATGGGGTGCAGCAATCCGCATCCCCATTGTCAGATCTGGGCGAACCAAACCATCCCCAACCAGCCGCGCCTGGAACAGGATTCGCAAGCGGCCTATCGAGGCAGGAATGGTTCATGTCTGCTTTGCGATTACCTCGATCTCGAACGCAGGGTTGGGATCCGCATCGTCTGCGAAAACGATTCCTTCCTGGCGCTCGTCCCCTTTTGGGCGGCTTGGCCATTTGAAGTCTTGCTCATCTCACAAAAACACTCCCGCGATTTCGTGCCCTTCAACCCGTCGGAACGCACAGGCCTAGCGGACATCCTCAAGCGAGTGACCACACGCTACGACAATCTCTTCGCGATCTCGTTCCCTTATTCCATGGGTTTCCACCCGGCACCAACCGACGGTGAACCGCACCCAGAGTGGCATTTTCACGCGCACTTTTATCCTCTTCTGCGCACCGCGAATTTGCGCAAGTTCATGGTCGGATATGAGATGCTGGCAGCCCGGCAGCGTGACATTACTCCAGAACTTGCGGCGAACCAGCTACGCGAAGCCAGCGAAGTCCAGCGAGATCGCCCTTAAAATCAAGTAGGTTAAGGAGATACCACTCATTCTGGCGATCATTCTCGGCCCTAATCACGGAGCCATCGGCCGTATGGCCTCGACAGAGCGCGAACGGACCGACGGTCCTTTCGCGATTTCCGTCTACCTTGTCAAAAATGAGGACTAAGGCCTCAAGTGCATACAAACGGCGGGTTGGTGAATCTAACGAAGGATGAAGATACGAGCGGGGTTGATTGGGTTCATCGTTGTCGTGCAGACTGTTCTCTTCCTAGCACACTTGCTTTTGTATGACACGTGGACATTATCGCTTCCAGCGAACCCTGCCACTGGCCCGCTGTGGCTCAAGCTTCTGCTTGGCCTTTTGTCTGTGAGTTTTCTTATCGCGTCGCTCCTGGCCTGGCGGTATACAGGCAAGCTCGTGCGGGCCATCTACAAAGTGGCGGCGGTGTGGCTCGGCTTGCTTAGCTTCCTGTTTATTGCAGCCGTTTTCTCCTGGCTTGCCTTTGGTTTGGCTTGGGCCACAGGCTGGCAGGTGAACTTTCACATCATTGTAGAGGCGCTGTTCGGCCTGGCTGTGGCCACCGGCCTCTACGGCGTTTTCAATGCCAGCTGGACGCGCATCACGCGAACCACGGTGCGGCTGGCGAATCTGCCGGAGGCTTGGCGCGGGCGCAAGGCGGCGCTGATTAGCGACCTTCATCTCGGTCACGTGCGAAACGCGAGCTTCTTGCGGCGAATCGTGGCCGATCTACTAAAGGAGAAGCCCGACGCCATCTTCATCGCTGGCGATTTGTACGATGGCACGGCCATCGACGCGAAGCGCGCGGCGGAACCGCTCCGCCAATTGACCGCGCCACATGGCGTGTATTTCGTGGCCGGGAACCACGAGCAATTTGGCGACGACAGCAAGTACCTACAGGCGGTCGAAGCAGCGGGCGTGCGAGTCTTGAGCAACGAAAAGGTCGAAGCGGCGGGATTGCAGATCATCGGGGTTCCTTACCGCCACGCGGCGCGCAATGCGCACTTCGCCTCGGTACTGAGAGGCATCGGCGTCGACCGCGGGCGCGCGAGTATCCTGCTGACGCACGCCCCGGACCATCCGCAGGTGGCGGAAGCGGCGGGAGTCTCGCTGCAACTTTCCGGGCACACACACGTGGGCCAATTCATTCCCTGGAGTTGGATGGCGCGCCGAATCTACCGCCAGTTTGTCTACGGACTGAGCCGCATTGGAAAGATGCAGGTTTTTACGTCGAGCGGTGCGGGCACCTGGGGGCCGCCGCTGCGGCTGGGATCGAACCCGGAGATTGTTGTGCTGCAGTTCGAGTAAACACCGCACCCTGCAATGTGCGATTCGGCACTGCGAGAACGACAATGGTGGCCGTTCGGGGAGGCGGATGGCGGCATTCGCAGTCGATACAGCTGTTATGACGTCGCCAATTTCTGAGTTCGCTGTTCCGCATGCAGGCCACAGGGAGCGCTAAGAGGGTGAGCCCCGAATTGGCTAA
>Ga0187781_10004627_pt1 | contig 10256 bp, 5 predicted proteins | sample 0715_SJ02_MP02_2_FD_132447 | JGI IMG/M metagenome (GOLD analysis project Ga0187781, IMG submission 132447) | Tropical peat soil microbial communities from peatlands in Department of Meta, Colombia - 0715_SJ02_MP02_20_MG | ecosystem: Environmental > Terrestrial > Soil > Wetlands > Peat | place...
CCGCCTTGTTCTCCCAATACAGGCGAGCCGCGGAAACCCCGGTGTTGGTCAGCCAGTACAGCGTGATGTTGTCGAGGAGATCGTCCCGCGTTAGGTCGCTCTCGTAGCTCCCGTCAAGCACACGCTCGACTAGGCCGGGCTGCCCGGTCCCGTCCCCGTGGTCGAGCGCAAACGCCGCTAGATCGATCGGCGAGTCGGCCAGTCCGTAGAGCGTTTGTGGGCGCGTGGCCATGATCAGCGCGTAGGCCACGTGCTTGGCGTAGAAGCCGCTCAGCTGCTGGTAGGCGGTCAGCTCATCACCCGACAGATCGGCTGGCGGCGGGTCGCCGCGCTCGAACCCCGGCACGAGATCGGCGGGGGCGGTACCGGGCATATTGGAATGAATGCCGAGCAGCTCGGGAGGCGCGAGTATGCCCATCTGCTGGGTGACCGCCGCGCCCCAGTCGCCGCCCTGGGCGACGAACTCGCTGTAGCCGAGTCGCTTCATCAGCTCCACCCAGGCCCGCGCGATCCGGACGGGGTCCCAGCCCGTGGTGGTCGGCTTTGCGGAGAACCCGTGCCCCGGCAGCGAGGGGATCACCAGGTGGAAGGCGTCCGATGCGCTCGCCCCGTGCGCGGTTGGGTTGGTGAGTGGCTCGATGATCTTCAGTTGCTCGATGATCGACCCGGGCCATCCGTGCGTGACGATCAGCGGGAGGGCATCCTGATGCTCTGACCGGACGTGGATGAAGTGGATGTCGAGCCCGTCGATCTCGGTGATGAAATTCGGCAGGGCGTTCAGCCTCGCCTCGCACCGATTCCAGTCGTAGTCCGTCGCCCAGTAGCGGGCGAGGTCCTGCATCAACGCGAGCCTGACGCCCTGCGAGTCGTCGTTGACGGTCTCGCGTTCAGGCCAGCGTGTCGCTCGTATGCGCCGAACCAGATCGGCGAGCTCGGCCTCCGAATACGCCACCCGAAATGGGCGGATAGCGGTCTTTTCTCCGGCTACCGGATCCACCGTGGTCGTAGCGGACATCCGCTCCTCCTAGGTCTGTGGCCGCATCACGTCACTGCATGCGGCTCGTGGTCAGTTTCGCTGGGTACGGTCCTCGCTTGTGCCGCTGCTCGCGCCCGTGACACTCCCTGGTCGTGATCCCCGGTCTCCAGGTCGAGCAGCAGCGACGACGACGTCCGCAACGCCAGGCTCGGCTCACGCTCGGGTTCATGCAGCGCGCCCCGGAGTTCTTTGCGGGAGCTGATTCCGAGCTTGGTGAAAACCTTGCGCAGGTGCCACTCCACGGTCCGCGGGCTGCGGAACACCCACGCGCCGATTTCCAGGTTCGACAGCTCACCGCGGGCCAGGTGCGCGACCTGTTCCTCCTGGGCGGTCAGATCGTCGCGCGTTGCGACCGTCCGCCTGCGGACCTTCTCACTCGTCGCCCGGAGCTCCCGACGGGCGCAGATCGCCCAACGGCCCGGCCTCTGCCACCTCGCCGATCGAGTGCTTCCGGTCGCTGGCCGGCTTCATCGCCTGCGTGTGGCTGTCGGTGCACGCCGGGGACGTATCGGAACGCGACCAGGGACGACACCTCGCACCAGGCGGCTAGACCAGGGACCGGCACGGGCGCGACTGATGCACGACCGCGCAATGGTGACCGCCGACAACCGACTCGAGGTGAGGGCCACATGTCTGAGAGTGGTGTGAGCAGTGACTATGACGTGATCGTCCTCGGGGGAGGAGCTCCGGGGGAGCACTGCGCAGGCGCGCTGGCCGAAGGCGGGCTGCGCGTGGCGGTGGTGGAGCGCGCCCTGGTCGGGGGCGAGTGCTCCTACTGGGCGTGCATCCCGTCCAAGACTTTGCTGCGACCAGGCGAGGCGGTGCAGGGTGCGCGCGACGCCGCGGGGTCCGCTGAGGTAGACGTCGCCGCGGCGTTGGCCTGGCGGGACTCGGTAGTGAGTGATTACTCTGACAGCACGCAGGTCCAGTGGCTGGCCGATCGGGGAATCGATCTGTTGCGGGGTTGCGGCCGGCTGGACGGCGTCGGGGCCGTGACGGTCGATGGCAGGCGGTTCACCGCCGACGAGGTGGTCCTGGCCAACGGAGCTGACCCGTTCGTCCCGCCGGTGCACGGCCTACGGGAGTTGGACGGGGTGTGGGGCACGCGGGAGGCGACGGCGATGAAGGCCGTGCCCGAGCGCCTGCTGGTGCTGGGCGGCGGCCCGGCCGGGGTCGAGCTCGGTCAGGCGGCGCACCGTCTCGGCGCTGCGGTCGTGATCGTCGAGGGCGCCGGCCGCCTGCTGCCGCGCGAGCCGGCCCCGGTTGGCAACGCGCTCGTGGAGGCGCTCCAGCGCGACGGGGTCGAGGTGATCATTGGTCAGGAGGTGATGGAGGCCTGGCGCGAGGGCGACGACTTCGTTCTCACACTGGCCAGTGGGCATGAGGTGCGCGGTGATCAGCTACTGGTCGCGACCGGCCGGCGCCCACGCGTCGCCGACATCGGTCTGGAGACGGTCGGGATCACAGCCGACCCACACGGGGTGGCGGTCGACGAGCGGCTGCGCGCCGGCGAACGGCTGTGGGCGGTCGGCGATGTGACCGGCATCTGGCAGCTCACTCATGTGGGGGAGTACCAGGGCGAGATTGTCGCGTCCAACATCCTGGGCGAGGCACGCACCGCCCATTACGAGGCCGTCCCGCGCGTGACCTACACCGATCCGCAGGCCGCGAGTGTGGGCGCCACCGAGGACCGCTTCAGCGGGACCGCTCGGCTGCCCGAGGTCTCACGGACGGCGACCTACACCCGCGCCTACGCCGAGTCCAACGGATTCCTCACCCTGCTCAGCGACGGGCACCGGCTCACCGGAGCCTACGGCGTGGGCCCCGAGGCCGGAGAGTGGATGCAACAGATCACCCTGGCCGTCCGCGCCCGGGTGCCGCTGGAGATCCTGCGCGACACGATCCAGCCGTTCCCCAGCTTCTCAGACATCGTGGCCGCGGCAGTCAAGACGCTACGAAAAACGATATCCGGGGCGCCGGCCACCCAACCAGTCGCGTCCGTCGGAGGGTCACGATGAGCGCCACCACATCAACCACGCCCGCTCCAGACCTCGTGGTGCTGCGCAGCCGCGCCGGCGCGGCGCTGATCGCCGCCACCGTGCTGGCCTCGGCGTCGGGCACGCTCGACGCCACCGCCCCTCAGGTCGCGGTGCCGGCGATCGGCCGCAGCCTGCACGCTGGGGTCGCCGGACTGCAGTGGACGCTAACCGGCTACCTGCTCACGGTCGCGGCGCTGCTCCTCCTGTCGGGCGCGCTCGCCGACCGGTTCGGCCGTCGCCGGCTCGTCACCGTAGGCCTGGGCACGATGCTGGTCGCCGCCGTCGGGTGTGCGCTGGCCCCGTCGATCGGCGTGCTGATCGCGGCCCGCATCGTCCAAGGGATCGGCGGCGCGATGGTGGTACCGAGCAGCCTGGCGATGCTCAACGGGACGTTGCGCTCCGAAGACCGGGCTCGCGGCATCGGGATCTGGGCCGGGTTGGAGACGCTCGCCGCGAGCGTCGGTCCCTACGCGGCCGGCTGGCTGGTCGACAACGTGACCTGGCGAACCACGTTCCTGCTCAGCGCACCGCTCATCGTGGTCGGTCTCGTCGTCCTTCGGTGGGTCCCCGACGTCACGTCCGAACGACGGGGTGAGCCGATCGACACGCTCGGCGGCGCGCTCGCCGTGCTAGGCCTCGGGGGCGTGGTGTACGCCTTGACGAGCGGCCCGGACCACGGCTGGCTCGCGCCCCAAGTGATCGTCACCTCCATCGTCGGGGTGGGCGCGCTGATCACGCTGGTGGTGGTCGAACGTCGCCAGCGTGCGCCGATGCTCCGCCTGTCCCTGTTCGCATCACGCCAGTTCGACGCGATCAACGTCGCAACATTCGTGCTCTACGGCGCGCTCGGCGCCGCGGCCTATCTGGTGTTCCTCCAGTGCGAACTGCACCTCGGCTATTCGGCGGCGCAGGCGGGCGCGGCCCTCATCCCCGAGACCGTGATGTTCCTCCTGCTCGCGCCGGTCAGCGGCGCGCTGGTCGCTCGGGTGGGACCACGCTGGCTGATGGTCGCGGGCATGCTGGTCGTCGCCGCCGGGTTGATCTGGATCTCCAGCGCCCACCCCGGCGAGTCGTACGCCGCCGCGATCCTGCCCGGCGCTCTGCTGTGGGGCATCGGAATCGGGATTGCCGTCACCCCGCTTACCGCCGCGGTACTCGGAGCCGTCCCCGATGCCGATCTCGGCGAGGCGTCCGGTGTCAACGACGCCGCCGCGCGCGTCGGCGGGTTGGTGGTGATCGCTCTGGTCCCAGCGCTGATCGGTGTCACCGCCAGCCACACGCTCGCCGACGCGCTGCGCGACGGCTTCCAGCCCGCGATGCTCGTCATGGCCGGCCTCTGTGCGCTCGCCGCGGCGATCAGCGCCGTGTTCGTCTCAGACGCGCGACGCCGGGCGCCCCGCATGGCGCCGCGGGCACCTGATCACGGCTGCGCACTACCCGTCACCAAACCGTCCGCGGCCTGATCTCGTCCGACCACCATCAACCGATGCAGACCATCGCATCAACTCCAATAACGGAGGTCAGCAATGAGCACCATCGGCCAGGAGATGGTCTTGGCCCATTTCATCGTTTCCGCTGACGTCGAGCGCTCCCGCCGCTTCTACACCGACGTACTCGGCGGCAGAACCGTCGTCTCAGGCGAGGGGAATGACCAGGTGACATACGTTGCGCTGGCCAACAGCTGGATCATCATCAACGTCGGCGGCGGTCCAACCGACGACAAGCCCACCGTCACGCTCGAGACACCGCCTGACCCGGATCGCGTGAGCAGCTTCCTCAACATCCGGGTTGCCGACATTCAAGCGGTGTACGCCGAGTGGAGCGCCCGGGGCGCCGAATTCCTGACGCCCCCCAAGGAGCACACCTCCGAGATCCGCTGCTACATCCGTGATCCCGACGGCTACGTGATCGAGGTGGGGCAAACAACACTGGCCAGAGGTTGGCGACCACCGTCTTGATCACACGGCTACCCCTGCGGGTGCGTTCATGACGGTGCCCCTCCGGATCCGGGGCCGCCCGGCCGCGAGCCTCAGAAGGTTGGTGTCGGGGCTCGCGAGGCCCAGCGTAGGTGCGGCTGAACGCCGCGTGACCGAATCCGGCGGGGCGAGCCATCGCTAGTTTGTTGCCTGTGTGCTGGGTGCTCTCCAGGTCCGGGGGCGTCGGCGCCGCATGGCGCCTGGGGTCATCTCTTTGACGCGCTACGTGTGAAGCCCGAGGACACTGAGTCCCTCTCTAGTTGCGATCCGCGGTGTGCAAACCGAAGAGCGCCCGGCCAGGCCCGTGGGCATTATCCTCGGCCAGACTCCCATGACCCGGGGGATCGGCGCAGGCCAGTTAGGCCGGTAGCAGTTGGCTTTCTGGCTCGGCGAGTGCGCCATGGAGCTCCTTGCGGGAGCTGACCCCGAGCTTGGTGAACACCTTGCGCAGGTGCCACTCGACGGTCCTGGGGCTGAGGAAGAGTCGCCCGCCGATCTCGGGGTTGGACAGCCCGTCGCGGGCGAGTTGGGCGATCTGTCGTTCCTGGGCGGTGAGATCGTCACGGGTATCGACCGTCCGCCTGCGCACCTTCTCACCCGTGGCTAGGAGCTCGCTCCGAGCGCGCTCGCCGAACCCGTCCATGCCAATCGCAGTGCATTGGTTGTGGGCGGACCGTAGTTGGTTACGCGCGTCGATCCGGCGATTCTCGCGACGCAGCCACTCGCCGTAGAGTAAGTGCGCCCGGGCGAGATCCGGCCGCAGTCGCGTGCGGCTCAATCGCTCGATCGCCTCCCGATACAGGCGCTCGGCGGTGTCGCCCTCGCTCAGGAGCGCACGGGAGCGTGCTTCGATCCCTAACCCCCAATCGGTTGGGCTGGCGGCGACATGCTCGGCGAGCCGGCCGACCGCGCTCAGCGCTAGCTCGGTGTGTCCGCTCCTGGCGGCGGCTTCGATCAGCTCGGCGAGTGCCCACGCGGAAACGAACAGTTCCGGCGCGTCGTCGCTGGCGTCTTCAGCCGCGCCGAGGGCCTCTTCATGTCGAGCCAGGCCGTTCAGCAGAACCGCGTCTGCGTAACGCGCGTACTGGACGGCCGTTCCCTGGCCTCCGGCTGTGGCTTGCGCGACGGTGACGTCGATCAGCCCTCGCGCCTCAGGCTCGCTGCCCCGGAGTCCGGCCAGGACGAGGGCGCCGTACGGTGCGACCGGAGTGCCGGTGGCCTCCCTCACCGACTCGGCCTCGGCGATCAGCAACGCCGCCCGCGCGAACTCCCCGGCCAGCGCCACCGCCTGGGTGAGCACATTGAGGCCGACCGGCAACACCGTCAGCGCCCCCGACGCCCGCGCGAACTCGACCTCGCCAGCGGCAACGACCAGGCACGTATCGAAATCCCACGCGGTGACGGCCGCCGCGGTTGCCAGCCACCCCCAGCGAAGAACTTCCTCAGTCGACACCCCACTCCCGGCGAAACCCGCCGCAGCCTGCTTAAGAACGGGCATCGCCACGCGACGCCCGTCGGTGAACAGAAGCGAGAACCCGTCGAGCAGCAGGTCGCAGGGCCGCTCGGCGCCAGCCGGTCGAGGGGCTGTCCGCGCCGCTCGCGAGACGTCGCGCAGGCTGCCCGCGCCGGCGAACCGGCCTGCGAACAGCGCCGCGCTCCACGCGTCGAGGTAGGTCTCGCGCGCGAGCTTCGAATCGAGCGGCTCGAGCGTCTTCGCCGCCCGGAGCAACAACGGCGGCGCGTCGCTACCGCGGCTCTGAGCAAACGCCGCCTCCGCGCGCAACAGGTCCACCCGCGCACGCTGAAGCTCGTCCAGCGGCCCAGCCTCCGCTGTGGCCACCAGCTCAAGCGCCGCATCCAGCGCGCCAGACTGAAAGCTCGCCTGCGCCGCGGCCAGTGCTCGATCGGCGCGGCGAGCGCGGTCCTCCGTCAGCGCGACCGCGCGCTGCAAAAACGCGGCCGCGGCTGCCAGCCCGCCGCGCGCTTGCGCCCGTCCGGCCGAGCGCTCAAGCTCGGCCGCCACGTCCTCGTCCACGCCCGCCGTCGCGAGCGCGTGGTGCCAGGCCTTACGATCGGGGTCGACCTCCGGATCGGTCGCCGCCGCTAGGGCCAGGTGGACCGCTCGGCGCTCCGGGGCACGAGCCGACCGGTACACGGCCGAACGCACCAGTGGATGGCGAAACCTCACGCGCCCGCCGACCGCCACCAACCCATCCGTCTCGGCTGGTGCAGCCGCGGCGGCGTCGATCCCGAGACGCTCAGCGGCAGACCACACCAGCAGGGGATCACCCAGTGGCTCCGCCGCCGCAACCAACAAGAACAGACGCGCCTCGTCTGACAGCTTCTCCAGCCGGCGCCTGAAGCTGTCCTCGATCCGGCCCGACAATGTATGGGCACCCAGAAAACCAAATCCCACAGCCAACTCCGCAGCGTTCATGCCATGCGGCAACTCCAGCAGCGCAAGCGGATTCCCCCGCGACTCAGCCACGATCTGGTCCCGAACCCTCCCATCCAGCGACAACAGAGCCTCCGAGGCCAACAGGGCACGCGCATCCTCCTGATCCAGTCCCGGCACTTCGAACTGCGGCACCCCCTGAAGCTCCTCGGGCGCTTCACGCGCGGCGAAGACGAGTCCGACCGGCTCCGCCAGAAGACGACGCGCAACGAACGCGAGCGTCAATCCGGACGCGCGGTCCAGCCACTGCGCGTCATCCACGACACACAGCACCGGCCGCTGCTCAGCCGCCTCGGATAACAACGTCAACACCGCCAAGCCCACCAGAAAACGGTCAGGCGCCGCCCCCTCGCTAAGCCCAAAGGCAACCTCCACCGCACGACGCTGCGGAGCAGGAAGCACCCCAATCCGATCCAGCATCGGCGCGCACAGCTGCTGCAGGCTCGCGAAGGCAAGCTCCATCTCCGACTCCACGCCGGACGCCCGGAGCACCTCCAAATCCGGCGCAGCGCCGACCAAATGCTCCAGGAGCGCCGTCTTACCCACACCCGCCTCGCCCGCCAACAACAACGTGCGACTCTCACCCCGCTGTACAGCCGCGAGCAATCCATCGAGCAGGGCGGATTCGCGACGACGCCCCCGCAACGCCTTCGTCCCGCCCGGTACGGGACGACCGATCGGCATAACCGGCCCCACATCCTAGACCCAGCCGAACTAACCCCACCCGCATTGTCCAGAACGTTCGTTTCCAACGTTGCGGGGCAGCGCCGTGGCGCCGGCGGCCGCGAACTCACAAACCAGGGCACCCGACCAGGGACTCCCCCAGGCGCGACCGGTCGACCGAAGCGCGAGGCTGCCTTCCGAACGAAATGGGTGCCCCCAGGACAAAGCTACTTCGGCGAGCACGGGCGGTTGCACTCGAAAGGATGACCACGGAGCCCGCACCGCCCCCGAACGGGGGCCCGTTCGCCCACTTCATCGTCTCATACGATGTCGAGCGGGCTCGGGGCCGCGACAGCGAAGCACTCGGCGCCCCGTTGGCCTTCTCCAATCCCGGAAGGCGACCGTGGGTGCGTCGCGAGCGACGGGTCCGGCGGGGCCCGGGGGACGCCTCGGGAGCCGACGGACAGGCCTCGGATCGGCTCGTCCGCTCCAGACGATCGCTGCGTAGCCCTTGTCAGACCGCTGCTGCCGTGACCGCTGATTGATCTCAACCGTAGGAGGAACCATGACCGCCACGATCACAACCGGCGCGACGCAGCGCGAGCCTGAGCTCTTGGGACAGACGGTCGTGGTGATTGGCGGCAGCTCCGGGATCGGGCTGGAGACGGCCCGACGCGCCCGCGTTGAAGGCGCCAACCTGATCCTCACCGGCCTTCACCCCAACGACGCCGTGCAGCGTGCAGCGCTCGAGCTCGACGCCCTAAGCACCGCGGCGTTCGACGCCAACGACCCAGCCGCGCTTGAACGGTTCTTCGCGGGCCTACCAAAGCCGATCGACCACGTCATGGTCACGGCCGGCGGCCCGCATTACGGACGCCTCCTCGAGATGAAGTCAAACGAGCTGGGCCGCGCCCTGAGCGAGCACCTCGTCCTCGCCGTCGAAACCGCCCGCAACGCAGCCGACCGGGTCAGGCCGGGGGGGACGCTGCTGTTCATGAGCCCTGAAGCTGGCCGAGCGACCCTCGGCAGCGGGTCCGAGTTGACGGTCGCAGCCGCCTTTCCCTCGCTAGTAGCCAATCTGGCGCTGGAGCTCGCGCCGGTGCGCGTCAACCTGATCGCCGCCGGATTCATCGACACACCGCTGTCGGCCTCGCTGCTCGGCAGTGACCTGGAAAACCGGCGCGAGCAGCTGCACGCCACGCTCCCGATCGGCCGCGTCGTGGAGCCCGAGGACGTGGCGGCACTCGCGGTTCACATCATGATCAACACGGCCCTGACCGGCGCGACCTACAACATCGACGGGGGCGAGCAACTCGTTTCGGCGTAGCGAAGTGCGGGGGAATGGGCCGTCGCGCCGACGCCCTAGCCCCGCCCGGCGAAGCGTCACCCACGCCGTATCAGACAGGCAGCCACTAAAGGAGATGCCGACATGCCAAGCCAGGCAATGCAGCAGCTGATCGACGCTCTCAGGGAGGAGCAGAAGGCGAGCGCCAGCCACGCCGCGCCGACGCTGGAAGAGCGCCGCGCCGATTTTGCCCCGGGCGGTCGCACGCATCCGATGCCTGACGACGTCGTGGTGGCGGACGTGACCGCCGATGGGGTGCCCGCCCACTGGGTTGCCGCTCCGGGAGCCGACGCGGGCCGGGTGCTCCTGTTCCTGCACGGCGGAGGGTACGAGCTCGGGTCGCTTCACAGCGACGGCGAGCTGGCCGCGCGGCTGGGCCGCGCGAGCGGGATGCGGGTGCTTTTCCCGGAATATCGCCTGGCCCCCGAGCATCCCTTCCCCGCCGCGATAGACGACGTCCTGGCCGCATGGCGTTGGCTGCGGACCGATCAGGACCTGAGCGCAACCTCCCTAGCGGTGGCCGGCGACTCGGCCGGCGGAGGGCTCGCCGTCGCCCTGCTCGTGGCCACGCGTGACGCCGGGGAGGCAATGCCCGCGGCTGCCGTGCTGATGTCACCGACGGTGGATCTGACCAGCTCGGGTGCCTCGATGACCGAACGCGCCGACCAGGATCCGATCTCCACGCCCGCGATGCTCCGTCAGTTCGCCTCCGACTACCTCGCCGGGGCTGACCCTAAGAACC
>Ga0187781_10004628_pt1 | contig 10256 bp, 10 predicted proteins | sample 0715_SJ02_MP02_2_FD_132447 | JGI IMG/M metagenome (GOLD analysis project Ga0187781, IMG submission 132447) | Tropical peat soil microbial communities from peatlands in Department of Meta, Colombia - 0715_SJ02_MP02_20_MG | ecosystem: Environmental > Terrestrial > Soil > Wetlands > Peat | place...
GCCATCCGCGTGCCCAGAGTGATCGGACAAGCCCTCTGCGGTCGCGGCAGGCACGCAAAAGGCGATGGGCTGCGGCCGAGCGGCCATCCGCGTGCCCAGAGTGATCGGACAAGCCCTCTGCGGTCGCGGCAGGCACGCAAAAGGCGATGGGCTGCGGCCGCGCCGGCCATCCGCGTGCCCAGAGTGATCGCAGAAGAAGAGCACGCCCGACACCTCCAGCACACCCCGCCGCCTCGCGGCCTGCAGCGCCTCGGGGGCAGCGCGAGTCGAGATGCGGCATCATGGCGCGCGCGGTGGGGTAGCGTCCGATTGTGGCGATCGCGAAGGTCTGCGGAATCGAGACGGAGTACGGGATCCTCGTCGTGTCCAGCGACGAGATGAGCCCGACGACTGCCTCCTCACTGCTCATCAACGCCTACGTCTCCCGTCTCGAACGGAAGATCGGATGGGACTTCGAAGACGAGTCGCCCCAACGGGACGCCCGAGGCTTTGCCCGCGAGGGCTCCATGCCGCCCGAGGTGGAGACCCATCTCGTCAACGCCGTGCTCACGAACGGGGCGCGCTACTACGTCGACCACGCCCACCCGGAGTACTCCACGCCGGAGTGCTCGAACGCCCTCGAGCTCGTCTGCCATGACCGTGCCGGCGAGATCATCCTCGGCCGCTCGATGGAGGCGGCACGCCAGCTCCTTCCCCCGGGTGACGAGATCCTCATCCACAAGAACAACAGCGACGGCAAGGGCAACTCCTACGGCTGCCATGAGAACTATCTGATGGACCGCGCCGTCCCTTTCTCCCGCATCGTGCAGAGGGTCACGCCCCACCTCGTCACGCGGCAGGTCTACTGCGGCGCCGGCAAGGTCGGCCAGGAGACGGGGGACAGCGATCACCCGGCCCACTTCCAGTTGAGCCAGCGGGCCGATTTCTTCGAGGAGGAGGTCGGGCTCGAGACGACCCTCAAGCGGCCGATCGTCAACACTCGCGACGAGCCCCACGCCGACCCTCAGAAGTACCGGCGCCTGCACGTGATCGTGGGCGACGCCAACCTGTCGGAGGTGGCGACGTTCCTCAAGGTGGGCACCACCGCCATCGTGCTCGCCATGATCGAGGACGACTTCCACGCCGGTCGGGATCTGAGCCTCGCCAACCCGGTTGCGGCCATAAGGGCCGTGTCTCGGGACCCCGATCTCGGCCTCACCCTCGAGTTGGCGTCAGGCGAGCGCATGACCGCTGTGGAGCTGCAGTGGGAGCTGCACGGGCTGGCGCGCAAATACGCCGACGAACGCGGCCTTGCGTGTCTCGGTGACGACTCCGAGGTTGCCCGCATGGTGCTCGACCGTTGGGAGCACGTCCTGGCCGGGCTCGAGACGGACCCCGACTCGCTTGCCAGGCAGCTCGACTGGGTCGCCAAGCGTCGCATCGTGGAGGGCTACCGCGAGCGCCACGGGCTCGACTGGGGCGACCACCACTTGGCGGCCGTGGACCTCCAGTATCACGACATTCGCCCGGCGAAGTCCCTTTTCGCGCGCCTCGACATGGAACAGCTCGTCGACCGCGCCGACGTCGAGCATGCGGTGACGGAACCACCAGCGACGACGCGGGCGTACTTCCGCGGCCGGTGCCTTTCGATGTTCGCTTCGAGCGTGGTAGCCGCCAACTGGGATTCGGTCGTGTTCGACGTCGGAGAGGATCCGCTCCGACGAGTGCCGATGATGGAACCGCTCAGGGGCACCGCACGCCACGTCGATACTCTCTTCGAGGATTGCGAGAGCCCGGCTGAATTATTGAGACGGCTGGGGTCCTAGGAGGCACCACAAAGATGGCTGAACGAGAGCAGAAACGCCGACCGGCACAGACCCGCGAGGAGCCTGTCGCCGCCGACGAGGAGGCGGCGGCGTCGACCGAGCGCGGTGACCGGCTGAAGGCCGAGATCGACGACCTCCTCGACGAGATCGACGAGGTGCTGGAGGACAACGCCGAGGAATTCGTGCGGAACTACGTGCAAAAGGGTGGTCAGTGAGGCCGGGGCGATAGCCTTCGCCGCAATGAGCCTTCCACTCTTCCCCGCCGGGGGTGACCCGGGTCCGAGCTTCGTCGACCTCTTGTGCCGTAGCGCCCTGCCCGACACCGACCGCGGTCGCCTCCCGCGTCGCGTGCCACCGGCGGCCGGTGGAACCATCGGCGGCGTCACGGGTGCCGCGGTCGAGGGCGGGCACGCGCAGATGGCGGGCGTGCCTCACGGCACGACGATCGTCGCCCTCCGATTCGCCGGCGGGGTCGTCCTCGCCGGTGACCGCCGCGCCACGGAGGGGTACTCGATCGCCCACCGAGGGATAGAGAAGGTCTTCCCGGCCGACCGTTTCTCCGCCGTCGGCATCGCCGGGGCGGCCGGGCCCGCCGTCGAGATGGTGCGGCTCTTCCAGACCCAGCTCGAGCACTACGAGAAAGTCGAAGGACTGACGCTCTCGCTCGAAGGCAAGGCGAACCAGCTCGCCCAGATGGTGAGGGCGAACCTGCCCATGGCGATGGAAGGCCTCGCCGTCGTGCCCCTCTTCGCCGGCTACGACACGCGGCGAAAGCTCGGGCGCATCTTCTCCTACGACGTCGCCGGGGGTCGCTACGAGGAGCTCGAGTATCACGCCACCGGTTCCGGCGGCCGAGACGCCCGCACGACCGTCAAGCTCGGCTACCGGGACGACCTCGGCGTCGACGACGCCGTCGAGCTGGCCGTCAAGGCGCTCTACCAGGCGGCCGACGAGGACTCGGCCACGGGTGGGCCGGATCCTCTCCGGGGCATCTACCCGGTGGTCGCCATCGTCGACGAGGACGGCTATCGCAGGTTGGCCGACGAGGAGGTGGCCGAGCGCTTCTCGGTTCTTCTCGGGTCGCTCGAACGGGTGCGGCGAGGTGAGCCGTCATGACGATGCCCTACTACGTGGCACCCGAGCAGGTGATGAAGGATCGGGCCGAGTACGCCCAGAAGGGCATCGCCCGCGGGCGTTCCCTCGTCGCCGCCCTGTACGGCTCGGGTGTGCTCATCGTGGCCGACAACCCCTCGCGCACGCTTCACAAGATCAGCGAGATCTACGACCGGGTCGCCTTCGCCGGTGCCGGCCGCTACAACGAGTTCGACCAGCTGCGGGTGGCCGGGGTGCGGCACGCGGACACGAAGGGTTTCGCCTATTCGCGTGAGGACGTCGACGCCAGATCACTCGCCAATCTGTACGCCCAGTTCCTCGGCCAGGTGTTCACCCACGAGATGAAACCCCTCGAGGTCGAGATCCTCGTCGCCGAGCTGGACGCTTACGGTGACGACCACCAGCTCTACCACATCGCCTATGACGGCACCGTCGTCGACGAAGTCGACTTCACGGTGCTCGGCGGTGATTCGGACACGATCAGCGAGCGGCTGAGCTCCTCCTACCGGCGTGGGTGGCCCCTGGCCGAAGCCGTGCGCAACTGCGTGGCCGCCCTCGCGGGGCCGGACCGGACCTTCGAGCCCGGCGATCTCGAGGCGGCCGTCCTCGAGCGAGGTAGCAGCCGGCGGGCCTTCCGGCGGCTCTCGAACGACGAGCTCAGCGAGCTGATGGCCGAGCCCACCGCCGAGGGCTCCTCGGCGGCGCCCGAGGGAGCCCCCGAGTCGGCCGGTCAGGCGGGCGAGACCCCGCCGGACGCCTCGGCGAGCGAGGGCCCCAAAGCCGAGCCGGCGGGGGAGCCACCGGCCGTGCCCGAAGCCGAGGGCATCTAGTCCAGGTAGCCCCGGGTAGTCCCCGGAGCCCGGCGGCGGCTCTCAGCGCACGACGACGGCGAGGCAGGCCCCCACGATCATCATCGCCACGATCACGACGACGAGAACGGCCGGCAGCCCGTGCAGGCGGCCGCGCGGGTGGTGCTCGCCGGTTCCCGTGATTGACCCCAGCGTGAACGAGTCCGAGGGATCACCCGAGGCGACGGGCCGGTCGGCTGGGCCGCCGCCTTCCCCGGCGGCGCCGAGCTCGCCGTTCGTAAAGACGTCGTCGACCGCATCGGCGAGGAGGATCTCCCGCGCCAGCCCGAGTTGGTGGGCGGGCACGAGAACGTCGACGGTGCCCTGAATCGGGTAGGGCCCTTCCGTGGTGCCCTTCAGCACCACGATCACGCCCTCGGCACCGAGGCGGGCAGCCAGCACGCGGCCGTGGAACGACCCCACGACCGTCGTCAGGTAACACATGCGACCGAGAGAAGGCACCGCTAAAAGGTTAGGGCCACACCGGCACCGGCGCGTACCGACACGTACCGGCGCGTACCGCGCGTACCGCGGGTACCGGCCCGCGCAACGCGCCCACGCCTCGCTGGTCACGACCGGGCGGACGGAGAACGGCTGGGGACCGCTACCCGCCCACTACGGTGGTTAAGGATGGATCGGCGCATCTTCGGGCTCGAGAACGAGTACGGCGTCACCTGCACCTTGCGGGGGCAGCGACGGCTGAGCCCGGACGAGGTCGCTCGTTACCTGTTTCGCCGCGTCGTGAGCTGGGGCCGCTCGAGCAACGTCTTTCTCGAGAACGGCGCTCGCCTCTACCTCGACGTCGGCAGCCATCCCGAGTACGCCACGCCCGAGTGTGACTCGATCGAGGATCTCGTCGCCCACGACAAGGCGGGCGAGCGCATCCTCGAAGGCCTCGTCCGCTCCGCCGAAGCCCGCCTGCGGGACGAAGGCATCCGCGGCGTTGTCTACCTCTTCAAGAACAACACCGATTCCGCCGGCAACTCCTATGGCTGCCACGAGAATTACCTCACGAGCCGCCGCGACGACTTCAGCCATTACGCCCAGGTGCTCATCCCCTTCTTCGTCAGCCGGCAGATCTACTCGGGGGCGGGCAAGGTCCTGCAGACGGCGCGGGGGGCGATGTTCTGCCTGTCGCAGCGGGCCGAGCACATCTGGGAGGGGGTCTCCTCGGCCACGACACGGAGCCGGCCGATCATCAACACCCGCGACGAGCCGCACTCCGACGCCGAAAGGTTCCGCCGCCTGCACGTCATCGTCGGCGACTCGAACATGAGCGAGTACGCCACGTTCCTCAAGGTGGGGGCCACGTCGATACTCCTGCGCATGCTGGAGGAGCCAGGAGTCGTTCTGCGGGATCTCACCTTGGAGGATCCGATCCGTGCCATCCGGGAGATCAGCCACGACACCACGTGCCGGCGCCTCGTGCGACTCGCGAACGGGCGGGAGGCGAGCGCCCTCGACATCCAGAAGGAGTACCTCGGGCGGGCGATCCGCTTCGACGAGCAGCGCGGGCTGCCCCCTCTCGAGCATCGGGTCCTCGAGATGTGGCAGCACTGCATCGAGGGCATCGAGAAGGACCCGCTCAGCCTCGACCGCGAGTGCGACTGGGTCATGAAGCACCGCCTCGTCGAGGCGTATCGCGAGCGCCACCAGCTCCCGCTCGGGCACCCTCGGGTCGCCCTCCTCGATCTCCAGTACCACGACGTCGATCGTCGCCGGGGCATCTTCTACCTGCTGCAGCGGCAGGGAGGCGCCGAGCGGATCGTCACCGACGAGGTGATCACAAAGGCGATGGACCACCCGCCCGAGACGACCCGGGCGCGGCTGCGGGGCGAGTTCATCCGCCGGGCGAAGGAGAAACGCCGCGATTTCACCGTGGACTGGGTCCACCTCAAGCTGAATGACCAGACCCAGCGCACCGTGCTGCTGAAGGATCCGTTTCGCTCGCATGACGAGCGAGTCGAACGTCTGATCGAGGCGATCTGAGGGCAGGCGGTCTGCCGGGTAGTCTCGGCGCCGATGAACGAGGGCCTTCCCGCGCCAGGTGACGCCGTCGCACCCCTCGCCAGCCAGGAGGGCAGGCACTCGTGAGCAGATCGGCGACGGTGGCGCCGACCGAGACGAGCGACACCTGGGCCATCCACAGCGGTCGAAGCGTCCGCGACCGCGTCGGCCGCCGTCACGGCCTCACCAGCCTTCTCGTCGTGTTCGCCATCGCCGCCGCCCTGGCGGTTCTGCTGCGGCTCTTCGTCGTGCAGACCTTCTACGTGCCGACCGGCTCGATGATCCCGACGCTGCAGGTGGGGGACCGGATGCTCGTGCTGAAGGTCGGCTACACCATCACCCGCGGCAGCATCCTGGTGTTCCGCCAGCCGCCTGCCGACACGGCCGACGTCAACCACGAGGACCTCGTCAAGCGCGTCATCGGCCTTCCCGGCGAGACGATCTGGTCGGAGGGCAACACCGTCTACATCGACGGCAAGCCCCTGGCGGAGCCGTGGCTGCCCAAGGGCACGGTGCTCGGAGCGCCCATCCCCCGCCAGACCATCCCGCAGGGCGAGTACTTCATGATGGGTGACAACCGCCAGTACTCCGACGACAGTCGTGACTGGGGGGACCTGCCGGCCAGTCTCATCGTCGGCAAGGTGCTTGTGGTGATCTGGCGCGACGGCCGCCCGGCCTTCCATATCCAGTGAGCTCGCCCATGAGCGACCTCGAGGTCGAAACCCCACCGTCCGCGACCCCGGAGCCACCGCCGCCGCGACGGCACCACTGGGCCGTCGGCTGGCTGGTGGTCATCATCGTCGCCCTCGTCGTCTCGGTCCTGCTGCGGCTCTTCGTCGTGCAGACCTTCTACGTGCCGACGGCGTCGATGTACCCCACCCTCCAGATCGGCGACCGCATCCTCGTGCAGAAGTTCGACTTCAGCCTCCCGCGAGGCGCCATCGTCGTTTTCGAGCACCCGAAGGACGATCCGGAAGGCCCGCTCAACGAGGACCTCGTCAAGCGCGTCATCGGCCTTCCCGGCGAGACGATCTGGTCGGAGGGCAACACCGTCTACATCGACGGCAAGCCCCTGGCGGAGCCGTGGCTCCCGAAGGGGACGCCTCTCGGCGACCCGATCACGCGCCAGACGATCCCGGCGGGCGAGTACTTCATGATGGGGGACAATCGCACCGATTCCTACGACAGCCGCCACTGGGGCCCGATCCCCCGTAGCACGATCATCGGGCGGGTCTTTCTCATCGTCTGGCGTCACGGGCACCCCGTCTTCGACATCCCGTAGCAACGACGCCCTCGGGGGCCAGTACCATGCTCGCCATGGGTGGCCTTGACCCCGCAAAGATCCTGATCGTCCTGTTGCTGGCCGTGATCATCCTCGGGCCGGAACGCCTGCCGAAAGTCGCCCGCCAGCTCGGCTCGGCCTGGCGCGAGCTGACGAAGCTCCGCGACCGCCTCGAGGAGGAGGTACGGAGCGCCATGCCGGACCTCGACCTGCCCAAGATCCCGGCGCTGCCCGCTCGGGGCATCACCGGCTACCTCGCCGGCATGATGCTGAGCAGCTCGGCCGAGGTCGGGACGGCGAGCGCCGGCAGCGTCGGCACGGCGAGCGCCGCCACGGAGATGGATGCGGCCATGGCGACCCCATTGCTCGGCTCGACCGCTGGGGGCGGCTCCGAGCTCCTCGAGAGCAGTGCTCGTCCGAGCCGGGGGGCGGCAACGGAGATGGGGCGTGGCCGCTCAGCTCGTGGCACCTCGGAGTGGAGGGCCTCCGGCTACGAAGCCGCCGCCGAGCACTCGGAGCTGCCCGCCGGTTGGACGGCGATCGGAGCTTCAGGGCCCGGGTACGCGAGCGGCTCGGTCCTTGCGCCCGTGCCGTCCTCGGCCGCCTCGAGCCAGCTCGCCATGGAGGCGTCCCTCTCCTTCGACGAGCCCAGCTGGAACTGAGGCCGGAGCTGAGAGCCAGGGAGCGAACGCCGGAAGGCCGAGGGGGGTGACCGATGTCGAAGACCTTGCGTAGGACGGTGGACCGTCCGTCGCCCGACTCCATGACGCTGCTCGAGCACCTCACCGAGCTCCGCCGGCGCCTCGTCATCTCCGTCCTCGCCTTCGCCGGCGGTGCCGTCTTCTGCTACCTGTTCTACAACCCGATCCTCGAGTTCCTCGAGCGTCCGTACAACATCGCCTGCCGTAGCCAGGCGCACGCCACCGCCAGCTGCCTCCTCACGACCCTGGCGCCCCTGCAGGGCTTCACGACCCGGCTGAACGTGTGCGCCTACGGCGGCGTCGTCATCGGCCTGCCCATCATCCTGTGGCAGCTGTGGAAGTTCGTCACCCCCGGGCTGAAGGCGAACGAGCGGCGGTACGCCCTCCCCTTCGTCTTCTCCACCGTGATCCTGTTCTTCCTCGGCGGCCTGACGGCGTACTTCATCTACCCGAAGGGCCTCACCTGGCTGCTGAAGCAGAGCGGGCCCGGTATCAGCTCCGCCGTCTCGGTCCAGAGCTACATCGATCTCATCTGCCTGCTCATCGTCATCTTCGGCATCACCTTCGAGTTCCCCGCCGTACTCGTGGGCCTCGAGCTGGCCGGCGTCATCAAGACCTCCTCGCTCAAGAGGGTGCGGCGGTACGCCTTCCTCGGGATAGTGATCTTCTCGGCCTTCATCACGCCGAGCTCCGACCCCTTCTCGATGATGGCCCTCGTGGTCCCCCTCACGCTCTTCTACGAAGGTGCCATCGTCATCGGCAGGCTCCTCGGCAAGTGACGCCGGGCCCGCCGGCGGGCTCAGATGCGCGGGCGAGCTTCCTCGCCAGCCGCGGCTACGAGCTCGATCGCTTCCAGCTCGAGGCGCTTGACGCCCTCGACGCCGGCCGCTCCGTCCTCGTGTCGGCCCCGACGGGAGCGGGCAAGACGGTCGTGGCCGACTACGCCGTGCATCTCGCCCTGCGCAGCGGGGTGAAGGCCTACTACACAACCCCGCTGAAGGCCCTCTCCAACCAGAAGTACTCCGATCTGCGCAAAGCCTACGGCGCCCGCCGGGTGGGCCTTCTCACGGGCGACAACTCCATCAACGGCGGCGCCCGCGTCGTCGTGATGACGACCGAGGTGCTCCGCAACATGATCCACTCCGAGCGGGCCGGGCTCGCCTCCCTCGGCTACGTCGTCCTCGACGAGGTGCACTTCCTCGAGGACCGCTACCGGGGAGGCGTGTGGGAAGAGGTCATCCTCGGCGCCCCGAGCGACGTCGTGCTCGTCTGCCTGTCGGCGACGGTCGCCAACGCCCAGGAGCTGGCGGACTGGATCGGAAAGGTGCGGGGCGACACGGCGATCGTGCGGGAGGACCGACGCCCGATCGAGCTACGCAACCTCTTTGCCATCGGCGACCGCTCCGCCGAGGGCGTGCGCCTGCTGCCGACCTTCCTCGAGGGCAAGCCGAACCCACAGGCGATCGAGCTCGACATGCTGCTGGGGCGGCGCGCCCCGGCCACTCGCCGGCCCCGCACGCGGCCACAGCTGCCGCCGGGCGGTCAGGGCCGCCGCCCCCGCACCTACCGCCCGCGGCGCGCCGAGACCGTCGAGTGCCTCGAGGACGCCGGTCTGCTGCCGGCCATCTATTTCGTCTTCTCGCGAGCCGGCTGCGACGAAGCCGTCCGCTACTGCCTGGAGGAGGGCCTGCGGCTCACGTCGGTGGCGGAACGATCGAGGATTCGGGAGCTCGCTGAGATCCACCTCGAGGCCCTCTCCGACGACGATCTCAACGTGCTCGGCTACGGGCGCTTCATGGCCGCCCTGGAGGCGGGCGTCGCCTCGCACCACGCCGGCATGGTGCCCCCCTTCCGCGAGACGGTGGAGGCATGCTTCACCGAGGCGCTCGTGAAGGTGGTCTTCGCCACAGAAACCCTCGCCCTCGGCATCAACATGCCGGCGCGCTCGGTCGTGATCGAGGACCTCACGAAGTACAGCGGCTCCGGGCACGCCGAGCTCACCCCGGGCGAGTACACCCAGCTGACGGGTCGGGCCGGGCGGCGCGGGATCGACGAGGTCGGCTACGCCGTCGTGCTCGCCTCCCCCTTTCACACCTTCGACGACGTGGCCCGCCTCGCCGGCGCCCCCGGGAGGGCACTCACCTCGTCCTTCCGGCCGACCTACAACCTCGCCGTCAGCCTGGTGCGGCGCTTCGAACGGGCCGAGGCGTACCGCGTCGTGACGTCGTCGTTCGCCCAGTACCTCTCCGAGGAGGATCTCGGCCACCAGCTGGACGCGGTCCTCGAGATCCTCTCGGAACGCGGGTACGTGCAGGGTTGGTCGGTCACCGACGCCGGTGAGACGCTCGCCGGCCTCTACCACGAGGCAGACCTACTCATCGCCGAGACGCTGCGAGCCGGCCTCTTGAACGGGCTCGAGCCGGCGGCGCTGGCCGCCGTCGTCTCCAGCTTCTCCTTCGAGGCGCGCCGGGAGCGCGAGGGCAGCCTGCAAGCCCCTCCC
>Ga0187781_10004629_pt1 | contig 10255 bp, 10 predicted proteins | sample 0715_SJ02_MP02_2_FD_132447 | JGI IMG/M metagenome (GOLD analysis project Ga0187781, IMG submission 132447) | Tropical peat soil microbial communities from peatlands in Department of Meta, Colombia - 0715_SJ02_MP02_20_MG | ecosystem: Environmental > Terrestrial > Soil > Wetlands > Peat | place...
GCCGCCATTCGCCCCCCTGAGCTGGCGGTTCAGACATCGAGCAGTCTCCGTCCTTCGAATGCGCGGCCCAGCGTCACCTCGTCGGCGTACTCCAGGTCGCCCCCGACCGGCAAGCCGCTCGCGGGCCTGGTCACCCGCAATCCCATCGGCTTTACCAGCCTAGCGAGAAAGGTGGCCGTTGCCTCCCCTTCGAGGTTCGGATCGGTGGCCAGGATCAGCTCGGTCACGGTTCCGTCGGCCAGCCTGGTCATGAGTTCCTTGATCCGCAGCTCGTCGGGGCCGACCCCGTCGATGGGGCTGATCGCTCCCCCGAGCACGTGGTAACGGCCGCGGAACTCGCGGATCTTCTCCACCGCCGCGACGTCCTTGGGCTCTTCCACCACGCAGATCACCGCCGGGTCGCGCCGCGGGTCAAGGCAGATCCGGCACTGGTCGGCTTCCGCCACGTTCCCGCAGGTCCGGCAGAACCGGACCCGCTCGGTGACCTCGATCAGCGCGTCGGCGAGCCGCTTGACGTCAGCCTGGTCCGCGGCCAGGAGATGAAAGGCGATGCGCTGGGCGCCCTTCGGCCCCACCCCCGGCAGGCGCCCGAGTTCGTCGATGAGGTTCTGGATAACCCCTTCGTACACGGCGGGTCCCAGGTCCTAGGTCTCCGGGTCATCCTCGTCGTCCGGCTCGCGCGCGCGGGGGGCGGGGCCGCCGAGGCCGAGGCCGGACAGGTCGAGGCCGCCGGGCAGGTCGAGGCCGCCGGGCATGCCCGGTATCCCGCCGCCCTGCATGGCGGCGGCGAACGGTCCCATCTGCTGCTGCTGAAGGTCCTCGGCCGACCGGTACGCGTCGCGCACGGCAGCGAGCACGAGATCGGCAATCGTGCGCGCCGTCTCCTCCGGATCGTCGGCATCCACCGCGGCCGCGGAGATGCTCAGGTCAAGCAGCTCGCCCTGGCCGTTGACCGTGGCCTTGACCAGCCCACCGCCCGCCGTCCCTGTGACCTCGGCGTCGGCGAGCGCCTGCTGGGCGTTCATGAGTTGTTCCTGCATCTGCTGCGCCGCGGCGAACAGCTGCTGCATGTCCATCTGGGGTTCCACATCGGCCTCCTACCCCAGAGCCTACGACCAGCCCGCTGCGGTCAAGCCCAACCAAGGCCTGTTCATTCTCGGGGCTCAGTCCTCGATCTCGCCGATCACCTGGCCGCCCAGCTCGCGCTGGATCAGGTCCATACCGGTGAGTTCGGTCGCGGCGGGCGGCTGATTGCCGTCGGGTCCGTCGGGCGGCATGTCGTCCGGCTCCTCCGGGGGGAGATCGTCGGGCGGCGGCTCGTCGTGTCGCGGCCGGGACCGGGACGGGACGGCCGCGACCGGTTCACTCGCCACGGCCGGTCCAGGACTCACCGGCCCGGCGGACCGGGCCGGGCCGGTACCCGGGTCGGCGCCAACCACGCCCCTGATCGTCACGTCCAGGCCGAAACCGGCCTTCAGCACCCGCTTGAGGATGGCATCGTGGCCGCTCACGCCGAAGCCCTTCAGGTCTCCGTCTCTCGGGAACCGCAGAGTGAGGACCTTGTCTTCAAGGGAAAGCACGCTCGCGTTGCGGAGCAGCAGCCACGCCACCTTGCGCTCCTGCATGACCGCTTCGAGGACCGCGGCCCAGTTCTTCCGTAGCGAGTCAGCCGCGGACAGGTCCGGCGCCGGGCCGGTGGCAAGCAGAGTGGCGGGGGGAGTGGCCGGCGGAGTCGCCACCGGGGCGCTGGCCGCCTCGGCGGTCTCGGCGGGCCTGGTGGCCTTCCGGTCGGCGGCCGGAGGAACGCCGGTCCGTTCGGCATAGTCACTGGAGCCGGAGAGCGGCGCGCGCGGGGGGGAGGCCGGCTGCGGAGCTGGCGTTCCCCGGCTGCCGGACTCCAGCCGCTCCAGCCGGGTGAGCAGCGATTTCTCGTCGGTGGTGGCGGCGGGCAGCAGCACCTGCGCGCACATCAGCTCGAGCAGCAGCCGGGGTGAGGTGGCGCCGCGCATCTGGTCCAGGCCCGCGCTGACGATCTCGGCCGCGCGGGCCAGCCCGGCCTGGCCGAACCGGCCGGCCTGGGCGGCCATCCGCTCGGCCCGGTCCGGGGGCAGGTCCAGCAGCCCGATTTCGGCCGCGTGCGGCACGGCGGCCAGGATGATCAGGTCACGGAACCGGTCCAGCAGGTCGGCCGCGAACCGGCGCGGCTCGTGCCCGCCCTCGATGACCCGGTTCACCACGCCGAACACCGCGGCGCCGTCGGCCGCGGCGAATGCGTCCACGATCTCGTCCAGCAGGCTCGCGTCGGTGTAACCGAGCAGTGCCACCGCACGGTCGTAGCTGAGCCCGGATTCATCGCTCCCGGCCAGCAGCTGGTCGAGCACGGACAGGGAGTCCCGGACCGATCCCGCTCCGGCCCGCACCACCAGCGGCAGCACCGCCTCCTCGAAGGCCACGCCCTCGGCCCGCAGGATATCCTGCATCAGGTCCCGCAGGATTGAGGGAGGGACGAGGCGGAACGGGTAGTGGTGCGTGCGCGACCGGATGGTCGGGATGACCTTCTCCGGTTCGGTCGTGGCGAAGATGAACTTCAGGTGCGGCGGCGGTTCCTCCACCAGCTTCAGCAGCGCGTTGAAGCCCTGCTGGGTGACCATGTGCGCCTCGTCGATGATGTAGATCTTGAAGCGCCCGGACACCGGGGTGTAGAAGGCTCGCTCGCGCAGTTCCCTGGCGTCGTCGACGCCGCCGTGCGAGGCGGCGTCGATCTCGATCACGTCGATGCTGCCCGGCCCGGACGGGGCCAAGGCGAGGCAGGAGTCGCAGACTCCGCACGGCTCGGGCGTGGGTCCATTGACGCAGTTCAGCGACCGGGCGAGAATCCGGGCGCTGGATGTCTTGCCGCATCCGCGCGGGCCGCTGAACAGGTAAGCGTGGTTGATCCGCCCGGTGCGCAGGGCCTGCCGGAGCGGGCCGGTGACATGGTCCTGCCCCTTGACCTCGGCGAACGTCGCCGGACGGTACTTGCGGTACAGGGCCAAGCTGGACCCAGAAACCGGGGTCGCCCCCTCGCGCTCCGACGCGGCTGCGGCCATCAGCTCATCCTCACCGGTAAATGAGAGGACCCCCCGCACACCCGTCAGAGCCCGCGTACCCTTGCTGCCTTCCGGCCCTGGGGGGGTTGGCGGGATAAACGCCGTGCGGGGGGTCACCGGTCAGTGTAGTCAGCCGCCGGACCAGATGGTGCCTCGATCGCGGCCTCTACGGCCCCAGGCCGTTCATCCGCCCCGTTGACCGGCCGGTGTCCGGCCTGCTTCGGGTAAGCTTCGCGGCGGAGGATTCGCCTAGTGGCCTAGGGCGCACGCTTGGAAAGCGTGTTGGGGGCAACCCCTCGCGAGTTCGAATCTCGCATCCTCCGCCAGCGTGACCAGGACCGATGTGGAAGCGGCGAAAGGCGGAGTGATCCGCTTGTTCCTGCCGTGACGTACTCTCCCCGACGGACCGCCACACCAGGGGAGGAACCATGCGGGATGACCTCGCCTGGTAAAGCGACCCTGAGCGCCGACGCCGCGGGTGCAGCGGTGACTAGTCTCCCGGCGAGAGCCGTGACGGCTACCTCTTCGGCGGGGCAGTCGGGAGCTTGGCCGGGTGGGCCTTGCCCTGAGCGACGGTCCGGGCGGCCGCCGCGGCGGCCGCGTCCGCCGCCGCGGCTTGCGCGGCCAGTTGCGGGGTCATCCAGGTGAGCAGCGGGCCCAGCGCCGTCCGCCACACGCTGCCCTGATGGCCGCCGCCCTGGACGACCAGGAACGGCACGACCAGCGGGCCGTTCTGCAGTAGCTCGCGGTTCTGCAGCAGCTGGCGGGCCTGCAGCAGCTGCCGGAAGTTCGCCGCCCCGCTGACGTCTGCCTTGTCCTCCGCTCCGGCCGCGAGCCAGAAGGCAGGCAGCTGAACGCTGATCGGTATCTTGGTGATGTACACGCTCGGCGTGTTGACCAGCAGTTGCGCCGGGTACCCAGCGAACACGTTGGTGGTGTAGGGCCTCCCCCCGGGCTTGTTGCCCGCGGGCACCTGGCTCTGGATGGGGGCGAAGTACCCGGACATGACGCCCGCGGCCCCGAACCGGTTCGGTTCCTGCAGCGCGATGTTGGCGGCACAGTACCCGCCCTCCGAATAGCCGGCCACGCCCCAGGCCCGGCCCGGCGGCTGGACCCGTACGAACCGCGCGATGTAGTCCGGCACATCCTCCGCGACGAAGGTCATGTCCTGGATGCCGCCCGGATTGTTGAGGCACTGCAGCCCGTACTGGCGGCCGCCGTCGGTGTCTGGCATCACCAGGACCGCGGCATCTGACGGATGAGCCACCAGCAGGTTCAGGAAGGTCGGGATCACGTCCAGCACGGACACCCACGCCTCCGGGTCACCGGGAGAGCCGTGCAGCAGCTCGATGACCGGGAACTTGTAGTGCGCGTACGCCTTCTGGAAGTACTGCGGCGGGAGGTAGACGTACACGTCGCGGACCAGGTGGCTGCGCGGGACCGTGATCGTGGTCTGGAACAGGTAGCCGACCTGGGCGTCTTCGGCGGTACTGGTGACCCGGCCGATGTCCTTGTCGAACTGCTTGTGGGAGCCGGTCCCGGCGACGGTGTACTTGGGAATGCTGCTCGCGCCCTGGCCGGTGAGGTCACTGATCATCCCGCCCCAGGTCTGGTAATAGTCGTAAAACTTGTTGACCGAGGCAATTCCGAAGACCATGGCCGGAATGAACGCCAGGCAGGCGGCGAGCACGCGGAACACGACCTGTTTAGCCACGATCACCCAGGCGATCAGTCCCCCGAAAACCACCAGCAGAAGCAGGAAGAACCCGGTTCCCTGGGGTTCAAACACTCGGGGTCTCCTCGCGGGAGTCTGGCCAGCGGCCTGGTCGCACCAGCCCGGGCAGGCCGTATCAGCGCACTGCCGTGATCACTTCTCCGAACGTCCGAGACGTGACAGTGAGTTCCCCCGGTGAGCACGCCGAAACGTACTCTCAGCGCCTGGTCAGCGGTGGAGGTGGTCTTTAGCGGTGGAGGTGGGATTTGAACCCACGGAGGGGTTGCCCCCTCACACGCTTTCGAGGCGTGCGCCCTCGGCCACTAGGCGACTCCACCGTGGGTGAGCTTACCTGAATCGGCGGCCCCACGGTGGCCGGGCCAGTACAGGTGCTACCCGCCATGCAGCCTGCGGGCGGCGAAGAACTCACGGAGTACGGCGCCGCATTCGCCGGCCAGGACGCCGCCGATGACTTCCGGCCGGTGGTTCAGCCGCCGGTCCCTGAGTACATCCCAGAGCGAGCCCACGGCGCCGGCCTTCGGATCTTCCGCCCCGTAGACCACCCGGCCGAGCCGGGCCAGGGTCACCGCCCCCGCGCACATGGTGCAGGGCTCCAGGGTCACGACCAGGGTCAGGCCGGTCAGCCGCCAGCTGCCGACGGCCCGGGCCGCCTGCCTGATCGCGACGATCTCGGCGTGCGCGGTGGGGTCGCGGTCGGCTTCCCTGCGGTTGCGTGCCCGCGCGAGAATCGTGCCCGCCTCGTCGAGGATCACAGCCCCCACGGGCACGTCATCCTGGCCGGTCCCAGTCATCTCCTGCCGGGCTCGAACCGCCTCGGCCAGCGCCAGCCGCATCGCGGGCTCGAAGCCCGCGGCATAACCGGTCACGCGCCGAGCGCACGATCCAGGGCGCGCTCCACCGCTTCCCCGAACCGCAGCCGTTCGGCAATGCCGGCCACGGCATCCTCGGGGTAGACGTCAAGGTCGGCCGCGATAGCCCCGAGCTCCATCTCCTCCAGGCCTAGATCCGCGAAGATGGACAGGTCACCCGCCGGAAGCACCTGATCGAGCTCGTCATCCGACGGCACCGGGATATCCAGGGCCTGGAGCACCTGACGGGCCAGCGGGTAGTCCACTGCCGCGGTGAGGTCGGACAGGAACAGCGACACGTTTTCGCCAATCACCCTGACCGCCAGCCAGAAGTCGTCGCCCACGCCCGCGAAGCCGATGGTGCCGCCGATGCTCGGCTGCTGCCGCAGCGCGTGCACGAGGCCGTCCAGATCGGCGGTGAGCGCAGCGGGCAGCGCGTCGGCTTCCCACTGGTCCTCTTCCCGGTAGACGATGACCGCGAAGTCCGTCTCACCCACTTCTGACACCGTCACTGCACCAGCATGCTCCGCACGGAGGAATGTTGTCAGATCACCACCCGCCGTGGCGGCAGAATCGCCGATCAGGCCGGCCCCGGGGAAGGCCTGCCTGAGCTGCGCCGGCGTGGCCGGCCCGGCTCACCGGGCATGATCCCCGCCGATCCGGCATACTGGGCCTGGAATAGGGCATAACTGATGCCGACACGGCAGCTTCACCCCTTACCGTTGGCCACAAAATCGGCGCAGGCTAGCATAGGTTCTCTGACACATAGGCACGAGTCCGGGCGCCCGCGGGAGGCGACGTGAATCTGAAAACCGTCATAGGATGGCTCGCAGTGGCGTTCATCCTCTGGTGGATAATAGTGGAGCCTCAGGCCGCTGCCCAGGTTGTGAAAGACATCGGGGCCTTCCTGTCCACCGCGGCTCACGGAATTGCCCGGTTCTTCGCGTCGCTCTAGGTCAGGCACCGGATGAGGCTGGTCCCGAATACTGACACGATCCCGCGCCCGGTCAAGAAGTATCTCCTGCCCCACGAACATCAGGTCATCAGCGTTCATCAGCACCCGGCCGTGCTGATCGGGCCGATTTTCTGGGTCCTGCTCGGGCTCGCCGTCGCGGGCTGGCTGAGCAACGCGGTCGCGCACGGCAGCACCGGGGTCCTCCTCGTGATCTGGATCCTGTGGGCGATCCTGCTGGCGCGGCTGGCCTGGAAGATCGTGGAATGGGCGCTGACCTACTTCGTCATCACCTCGCAGCGGCTGCTGCTGGCTAAGGGCTTCCTCTTCCGCCGGGTGGACATGATGCCCCTCGCCAAGGTGACGGACATGAGCTTCAACCGGTCCCTGCGGGGCCAGCTGCTCGGGTACGGCGAGTTCGTCGTCGAATCAGCTGGGCAGGATCAGGCCCTGCGGCACATCGAGTACCTGCCCTACCCGGAGCAGCTGTACCTCGAGGTGTGCGGGCTGATCTTCAAGGACACGGAGGAGAGCCCCGACTAGACCGCTACACGGTCACGAGCACCACGCCGACCGCCGCGAGCAGCAGGCCCGCCCGCTGCAGCCAGCGCATGCGCTCCCCGAGCAGCACCCGGGCCAGCAGTACCGTCATCCCCGGGTAGAGCGACGTGATCACGACCGCCAGCCCGAACAGGCCGACCCGGGTGGCCAGGACATAGCACACGTTGGCCGCCGCGTCGATCGCGCCGGAGGCCAGCGCGATGCCGGTGACCCCGCCCCGGCCGAACCGCAGGCGCGTGCGGGTGGCCAGCACGATGCCGAAGGCGACCACGGTTCCGGCCGACCGTGAGATCGCGACCGGCCAGAGCACCCCGGACTGGCCCGCGTTCTTGAGGAAGATGAAGAACAGGCCGAAGCCGAACCCGGCGGCGGCGCCGTAGCCCAGCGCCAGCAGCCGTCGCGAGGTGATAAGCCGGGTCCCCCCGCCTGGGCCTTCGCCGCGCTCCCCCGGTGCGTGGTCGGCTGGCTGCGCGCTGACCAGGACTATCGCCACCAGGCAGATCAGGCCTCCGGTGAGCACGGTCGCGCCGGGCCGTTCGCCGCCGACGATCGCGACGCCCACCGGCAGGACCGCCGAGACCAGGGCCGCGACCGGTGCCACGACGCTGATGGGGGCGGAAGCGAAGCCGGCGTAGAACGCGATCAGGCCAGCCGCCCCGCAGACTCCGGAGGCCGCCGCCCACCCGACGGCGCTCCAGTCCCCCACCGAGGCCGGCGCGCCGAGCCCGCCATGCCCCAGGAGCCCGCCGACGGCCGGCACCTGGCCCAGCAACGCGATCACCACCATGACGACCGCGCCCGCCGGAACGGTCAGCGCCAGGACCGCGAACACGCTCGCCCGCCGGGAAGCCACCCCGCCGAGAAAATCGGCGGTCCCGTAGAGCACGGCTGCGGCCAGTGCCAGGATCGTCACCACAGCTTATTCCTCAGGAAAGTCCGACAACGGTCGGAGTATTGATACGATTAGTTCATCATACCGACCGGTGGCCTGCCGGGGAAAGGAATTATGTCCGACGTACCGGACCTAACGACCGCGGTCGCACGGACCCTGCAGGCGCTGCGCGCCGATCGCGGCTGGTCACTGGACCAGCTCGCCGCTCGCTCCGGCGTGAGCAAGGGCGTCCTGGTCGCGCTCGAGCAGGGGCGCTCCAACCCGAACCTGGCCACGCTGGCCCGGATCGGCGACGCGTTCGGCGTTCCCGTCACGCTGCTCGTCGACGTCGGCGGCGAGCCGGCCGTCCGGATCAGCAGCCCGGACGCCTCGCGCGTGCTGTGGCGCGGCCCGTCCGGCGGCACCGGCACGATCCTCGGCGCCACCGACCCGCCGTGGGCGGTCGAACTGTGGCACTGGGAGGTGATGCCCGGCGAGGAGTTCGGCGGTGACGCGCACGCACCGGCCACTCGCGAGATGGTCTGGGTGGAGGCGGGCCGCCTGACCCTGACGGTCGCCGGCGAGCGGCATACGGTCGGTCCCGGCCAATGCGCCCGTTTCCCGGCCAGCCGCCCGCACCGCTACGGCAACGAAGGCGAGGAGCAGGTCAGTCTCATCATGGTCGTCGTCGTCCCGCCGACCCAGGAATTACATCTCGGCAGCCTGGACCGCGGTATCCACGCCGGTGAGCCAGTCACGCGCCGCGATGGCGGACCCGCGGGCGCCGGCCATGTCCAGGTCAGGCACCAGGGCGATTTCCGCCGCCCTGGCCTGTTCCTCGCGCAGCACGGTGCCGGCCCGGACCTCGACCAGGAACCAGTCACGGAAGTGCGGCGCGGCCTCCACCACGCCGCCGCCCAGGAAGTAAGCGCCGGGGTCGAAGAAGTTCGCGGCGATCGTGAACAGCCGCCCCAGGGCCATGGCCTGCTGCCTGAAGATGGCCAGCGCCATGGCATCGCCCTGCTCACCGTAGCGCCGGACCTGCTTGGCGGCCTCACCCGCGGGCAGGCTGGCGATCGGATGGCCTTGGTACCTGGTGAGCCAGTACGGCAGCAGGTTGTTCTGGATCCCGGTGAGCGAAGCTACGCTCTCCGCGTCGCCGAGCTGGCCGCAGTTGCAGCCGGGCGTCGGCTGACCGGGACCCAGCAGGCCATCCAGGGGGATCGGGACATGGCCGAGCTCTCCGGCCATCCCGGCCGCGCCCTTGATCACCCGCCCGGCCTCCACGAGCCCGCCCCCGAGCCCGGTGCCCACGATGGCGGAAACCGAGCTGTGCCGCGCCGATTCCACGCCGAACCGCACGTGATGCGCGTACAGCGCGGCCGCGTTCCCGTCGTTGTTGTAGATGACCGGCAGCCCGGTGCGTTCGGCCAGCGCACCCCGGATATCAAAGCCACCCCAGCCGGCATCGCCGAAGTTGGTCGCGCCCTTCGACGAGATGACGCCATCCGCGCTGGCCGGACCCGGAGTGTCCAGGCCTACCGCACGGACCGCAGCGAGCGGCACGCCTGTGAGCCCGAGCACCAGGTCCACGGCGTCGACCAGGCACTGGATCGCCTTGTCCGGGCCCCCCCTGACGTTACTGGGAACTTCCGCCATCTGGTCGAGGAGGAACCGGCCCTCGGAGTCGAGTATCGTCCCGTTGTTCGTCGTCCCGCCGTTATCCAGGCCGATGACGACCCAGTCGACTGGCATGCGTCCTCCTCGTCCGGCCGCTGAGCCAGGCTAAAGTCTAGGGAAATGCGTTAGCGGAGAGCAATATCGTCGCAGGGGTCACAAAGCCAGCACGTGGAAGGCATGCGCAGCCAACTCGGCCGGGCTCATCGCGGCGCCCTCCGCGCTCACCCGCAGGAGCGTCGACATCGTGACCGTGGCCGAGCTGATGGGGCCACGGCAGCCTGGAGGAGGGGCGAGAAGCGGCAGTTGGGCAGCACGGCGGGAAGAGTATCGGTAAGCGGCAGGCCGTGACACGGAACCCCACGTCAGGTGCGGAGGATCGGGGATTTGAACCCCGGAGGGTGTCACCACCCAACCGCATTAGCAGTGCGGCGCCATAGACCGGACTAGGCGAATCCTCCACCCGCACCAACAGGTGCGGTGGGCCATAGCGTACCGGGACTGGCCCCGCCCCGGCAAAGC
>Ga0187781_10004632_pt1 | contig 10253 bp, 9 predicted proteins | sample 0715_SJ02_MP02_2_FD_132447 | JGI IMG/M metagenome (GOLD analysis project Ga0187781, IMG submission 132447) | Tropical peat soil microbial communities from peatlands in Department of Meta, Colombia - 0715_SJ02_MP02_20_MG | ecosystem: Environmental > Terrestrial > Soil > Wetlands > Peat | place...
GAACTCCGGCTGCGCGTGGTCGGATTGCCCCCGACCGCGCACCGCACCATCCGGGCGATCCGGGAGTCGGACCTCAACCGGTTCCTGGGGCTCGATGGCATCGTCCGGCGGGTGAGCGAGGTCCGGCCCCAGATCCGCGACGCGGTGTTCGAGTGCGTCTCGTGCCGGACGAAGTTCCACGAGTGGCAGGACGAGACGTCCCTCATCTTCCGAGAACCTCTCGAGTGCCCGGAGTCACAGGGTGGCTGTGGGAAGACGCAGGGCCGGACCCGGTTCCGCCTCGTCGCCGAGGAGTCGACCTACGTCGACGCCCAGCGGATCGAGATCCAGGAGCATCCCGAGACGCTCCGCCACGGCGCGCACCCGCAGGGGCTCACCGTCCTCCTGACCGAGGACCTCGCCGGGAAGGTCCTGCCGGGGAATCGGATCGTCCTCAACGGGGTGCTCAAGAGCTTCCAGCGGGCGAGCGCCTCCCGCGGCGGCATCGTGCGCAACACGACGTTCGACCTCATGGTCATCGGCAACTCGATCGAGTCGAAGACCCGCGAGTACGAGGAGATCGAGCTGACCCCCGACGACGTCCGGCTGATCGAGCAGTTCCGCGGTGACCCGACGGTCGTCGACAAGATCGTCCTCTCCCTCGCGCCGACCATCAAGGGGATGGAGGAGGAGAAGGAGGCGATCGCCCTCCAGCTGTTCGGGGGCGTCGAAAAGCGGCACTCGGACGGGATCCGGGTCCGCGGAGACATCCACTGCCTGCTGGTCGGAGACCCCGGGACGGCGAAGAGCCAGCTGCTCCGCTACATCGCCGACGTCGCCCCACGAGGGATCTACACGTCGGGCAAGGGCGCGACCGCCGCCGGGCTCACCGCCGCCGCCGTGAAGGACGATTTCGCGGGCGGTCGCTGGGTGCTCGAAGCCGGTATGCTCGTCCTCGCGGACGGCGGCATGGCGATCATCGACGAGCTCGACAAGATGAGCGCCGAGGACCGCTCCGCGATGCACGAGGTGATGGAGCAGGCGACCGTCTCCATCGCGAAGGCGGGCATCACCTCCACCCTGAACGCCCGGTGCCCGATCCTCGCCGCGGCGAACCCGAAGTGGGGGCGGTTCACGAACGACCGGACGATCGCGGAACAGCTCGACCTTCCGCCGACCTTGCTCTCCCGGTTCGACGTGATCTTCTCGATCCGGGATGTGCCGGACCAGGAGCGGGACCGGAACCTCTCGCACAAGATCCTCGCCTCGCACCGCGAGGTCGACCTCGAGGCGGCGGGCGCGACCGGTTCGGAGGGAGCGCCGTTCCCGCAGGAGCTCCTCAAGAAGTACATCGCCTACGCCCGGCGCAACGTGCGACCCCAGCTCACCGAGCCCGCCCTCGAGTCGATCGAGAACTACTACGTCCGGGTGCGCCGTCAGGGCGAGGAACCGAACGCCCCGGTACCGATCACGGCGCGTCAGCTCGAGGCGCTCGTCCGCCTGAGCGAGGCGGCGGCGCGCGCCCGCCTCTCTCGACTCGTCGAGCTGGAGGACGCCGAGCGGGCGGTCCGCGTGATGGAGAGCTTCCTCAAGCGCGTCTCGATGACCGATGAGGGGAAGCTCGACATCGACCTCACCCAGACCGGCGTGAGCCACAGCCAACGCGAGCGGATGGACATCGCGATGCGGGTGATGCGCGAGCTCCAGGGGGAGGTCGGCGGGACGTTCACCCTGGAGCAATATCACGAGGCGACCGAGAAGGCGGGGATCCCCGCGACCCGCGCCGACTCCATCCTCCAGACGATGCGGAACCAGGGGGAGATCATCGAACCCCGCCCGAACCAGTTCCAGCTCGTCCGATTCTGAGGGCCGCTCGCGCTCCTCTCTTTATCCTCTTCCGGGCCTGACTCCACGGGAGTCGAAGGACCGCGGCGATGGACGATGGCGTCGTGATGCGGGTGCACCGGGTCCGCTCGGAGTTCGTGGTCGCCGCGTGCGACGCGGACCTGATCGGTCGGGACCTCCCCGTCGGCGAGCACGGCCGCACGGTCAAGGTGACCGCGCAGTTCTACGGCGAGCGGCGGGTGACGCGCGAGGAGCTCCTCTGGGCGCTCGAGCGCGCCACGATCGCGAACCTCCTCGGGGAGCGCGTGCTCCGGATCGCCGCGGAGGGGGGCCACGTCTCCCCCGAGGGAACCGGCACCCTCGGGGGCGTCCCCCACGCGGAGATCTTCGCCATCCTCGGGTAGCGCGCCACCTCGGTCCTCCCACCGAGAACCTTACGAGCCCTCGCGTCCGTTCTTTCCCTCCACGGAGCCGGGACGATGAGCGACGAGGAGTTCTGCGTCCTCTGCGGACGGACCGACCGTCCGCTCGTGGACGGGGTCTGCGCGGACTGCGCGGCGGACCGGGCGCCGCTCCTCTCCGCGCCCCTGCGGGCGGTCGTCACCCTCTGCCCGACGTGCGGCGCGCGGCAGGTGGGGGCCCACTGGGAGCGGGCGGGGGCCGGCTCGGCCCTCACCGCCGAGGACCTCGCCCCGTTCCTCGTGGTGCCCCCGGAGGTCAGCGTCCGGCGGGTCCGCTGGGACGAGACGAGCGCGACCGCGACCGTCCGGGAGTTCGTCGGCCACGCGCGCGTCCGGTTCCGGGGGGTCGAACGCGACGTCGAGGTTCCGCTCTCCGTGCGGACCGTCCACAAGACCTGCCCGGAGTGTAGCCGCAAGAGCGGACGGTACTACACGGCCACGATCCAGCTCCGGGGCCCCGCGGAGGGACGCCCCGAGAAGGCCGTCCCGCTCCGCGCCCGCCTCGAGGAGGAGTGGGTCCGCCTCGTGCGCGAGATGCGGCCGGAGTGGCGGAACGCCGTCTCCTGGCGCGAGGAGCTGCCCGAAGGGTGGGACTGCTTCTTCACCGACACGCTCGCGGCGCGGGCCGTGGCGAAGCTCGCGAAGCAGCGGTTCGGCGCCTCCGTCAAGGAGTCGTCCAGTCTGGTCGGGCGGAAGCACGGGGAGGACCTGTATCGCGTGACGTTCTGCCTCCGATTCCCCCGCCGGTCGGCCGAGGAGCCGCCGGGAGCCGTCCGGCGGCACGGCACAGGTTCCGTGGAACAATAGACTTAAGAAGCAACCTCTCAGTCGAGGCTTCCGAGAGCGGGGGCATTTCTCCATGAGCAAGAGCGGCATTCTCCGGCGCCACCATGGGTCCGATACGTTGGAAGAAGGGACGTTCCTCGACCTCGGGGCGATGAGCTTCGAGGACGAGGCCGGCGCGCTCGCCGGCCAGAAGGGTACGGTCCGCCTCGCGGAGATCATCCGCTTCGAGGACCTCCATCAGGTCTCGAAGCTCGCCTACCAGGGCGACATCATCCTGCTCGACTACACTTCGATCTCGAACGACCAGACGGCCGTGAAGAGGATGAGCATCGACCTCAAGAACATCGCGAAGGATACGGGCGGCGATGTCGCTGGGATCGCAAAGAACCTACTCGCCATCACGCCCGCCGGAATCCGCATCGATCGACAGAAGATCCGCCCCTCGTTCTAGGCCGGTCGGAGGACCATGAAGGTCCAGGTCGACCGTCGGGACGGCTTGACGGTCGCGGTCGATGTGATCGCGAGCGGCGTCTTCGAACGGCCGGAGAAGGACGACACGTTCCCCCGGACCCTCCAGAAGGAGGACGAGGCGACCGGCGGCCTCCTCAAAGCCGCCTGGGCGCGCAAGGAACTCAAGGGAAAGCGCAAGGAGTTCACGGTCTTCCATCGCCCGGACGGCAAGGGGAGGGTCGTCCTCATCGGGCTCGGACCCCACGGAAAGTACTCCGCCGACACCGTCCGCCGTGCGGCGGCCGAGGTCGTTCGGGGACTCCGGGGCCGGGGCGCCCGGACGCTGGGCTTCCGGCTCGGGTCGTTCGTGGACGAGACCGTCCGCGCCGACGCCGTGGCGGCTGCCCTCACGGACGGCGCGATCCTCGGCAACTACGAGTTCCTCAAGTACAAGGCGACCAGCGAAGGGACGGTCGAGGAAGCGGGGATCCACCTCGGGGAGGAATTCTCCCGCGACGAGGCCGCGCTCCGCAAGGTCGTCACGGACCAGGCCGTCGTGGACGACGTGGTCGTGTGGGCCCGGGACATCGCGAACCTCCCGGCCGACACCGCCTCGCCGGCCCGTCTCGCCGAGGAGGCGACCGCGCTCGGGAAGGAGTTCGGCCTCAAGGTGAGCGTCTTCGACGAGAAGAAGCTCGCCGAGATGGGCTGCGGAGGGATCCTCGCGGTCGGGAGCGGCTCGGCCGGGCACCCGCCCCGGATGATCATCCTCGAGTACCCCGGCGGCGCGCGTCGGGGCAAGACGGTCGCGGTTGTCGGGAAGGGGATCACGTTCGATTCCGGCGGCATCTCCATCAAGCCGGCGCTCGCGATGCAGGAGATGAAGTTCGACAAGTCCGGGGCGGTCGCGGTCCTCGGGATCCTCCGGGCCGCGGCGACCCTCAAGGTACCCCCTCGGGTCATCGGGGTGATGTGCTGCGCGGAGAACGTCCCGAGCGGCACCGCCTACCGGCCGGGGGACGTCGTGCGGTCGTTCAACGGCAAGACGATCGAGGTCCTCAACACCGACGCCGAGGGCCGCGTCGTCCTCTCGGACGGCCTCGGCTACGCCGTGAAGCAGTACCGTCCGGACGAGGTGATCGACCTCGCGACCCTCACCGGCGCGCAGGTGGTGGCGCTCGGGGACGACACGGCGGGTCTCGTCTCGAACGACGAGAAGCTCGCCCAGGGGCTTCTCGGCGCCTCGGCGGCGACCGGCGAGCCGCTCTGGCGGATGCCCCTCACCGACTTCCACCGCGAGCTCGTGAAGAGCGACATCGCGGACGTCCGCAACTCGACCGAGATCCCGGTCGCCGGGATGCTCACGGCGGCCGCGTTCCTCGAGACGTTCGTCGGGTCGACGCCGTGGGCCCACATCGACATCGCGGGCCCCGCCTACACGACCAGCAAGACGCGCAAGTACCAGCCGGCGTACCAGCCCACGGGCGCGACCGCGTTCGCGGTCCGCCTCGTGACGCGCTACCTCGAGACGGCGCCGCCCCGAGGATAGTCCGCGCTCGACAGGAGCGCGCGGCGGTCCCGGTCGACCCAGGCCGCGCGGCTCCGCTCACGCCGCGACGATCGGGACGCTCTCGCCGCCGTGGCGCGTCGCCCGAGGACGGACCTCGCAGAAGAGCGGGGTGTGGTAGCCGCCACCCGTGATGAGGGCGGTCCCGACGGGGAGGGACTGGATCATCTCGGTCATCCCGTTCGTGAGGCCCTCGATCGACTGGGTGATCGCCTTCAGGTCGAGCGGGTTCGTCACCTGGAGGATCAGCTGAGTGTTGCACTGGGAGAGGACGCTCTTGTCGATGCGCGCGGGCCGCTGGGTCACGATGCACAGGCCGAGGCCGAACTTCCGGCCCTCGCTCGCGATGTTCTTCAAGACCCGTGAGCAGGTGACCTGGCCCTGCTGGGGCGCGAAGTTGTGGGCCTCCTCGACTACGAGGAAGAGCGGCGGGATCTTCCCACGCTTGCGGCTGTCGAAGAGGGTCGCGGCGATGCGGGCGACCACGAGCTCCTGAACGTCCGGCGCGGCGCCCCGCAGGTTGATGAGGGTCGCCTCGCCGCGGTGGACGAGCTCGTTCAGGCTCGTCCCCTGCGGACCCAGGAGCTTCGTCTGCTCCACGTACTCGAGCCGTTCGTGCAGGGTCTCCGCGACGTTCCCCTCGCCCGCCTCGGCGCCCCGTACGAGGTCGTGGACGGTGAAGTCCGGGTTCGCGACGCTGACCCGGTCGATGAGCTGCTTCAGGGGCGCGAGGAACGTCTTGACGTTCGTGAGTCCCATGAAGACGAGAAGGTCGCGGGGGTCGAGATGCCGCAGGGAGAAGGTGAGCGGCTTCGCGGCCGGGTTGAGCGAGACGTCCGGGGAGAACTCCTGGAGCTGCTTCGCGAACCCCTGGGCCGAGACTCCGAACCGGGCGTGCACGCCGTTCGGCTCCGCGGCGAACCGGAGCGACCCGTACTCCCCGTGCGGGTCGATGATGATGCACGTGACGTGGTGGCGGAGGAGCTCCTCGATGAGGACCCCGAGGAGGTAGCTCTTCCCGCCGCCGGTCTTCGCGAGGACGCTCACGTGCCGCTGGACGAGCGCGTTGATGTCGAGCTCGACGTGGATCGAGTGGTTCCGTAGGAGCCCGACGTACGCGCCCGAGTTCGGCCGGTGCTTCAGGCCGAGCACCTCGGCGATGAGCGACTCCTCCGCGCGGTAGACGTGCGCTCCCGGACGGAACGGGATGGTCGGGATCTTGACAAGGCCCTGGCTGTCGCGGTAGCCGATGATCCGCGCGAGCCCGAGGAGGCTCTCGTGGATGGGCATCTCCTCGGACGGCTTCAGATGACCCGCGGCCTCGAGCCCGAGGTCGCTCTTCCGCTTCAGGTCGTCGAGCTGGCAGAGGACCTTTCCGTGGACCTCGTCCTCGACCGCGAGGTAGTCCCCGCGCTCGACCGGTTGCGAGAGGCTCAGGTGGAACTGGCCGAGCCCGACGTCGCCGAAAATGCGTCCGACCTCGTCCACGGGGCGATTCATCGAGGGTCGCGGTTATTAGACTGACGCGCCAAGCGAAACCGTCGATTCCCCCAGCCGGGGCGTTGTCGCAACGCCCCCGCGCGGCCGTAGAGCTCCCCTCGCAGGTCGTAAACCCACCCCTTGCCGGCGGAAGCCTCTTCCGTGCTAGGGCCTCCGATAAGGTAACAGACGTCCCGGGTCTACGTCCCCAGCCCCCCACCTTCCGAAGAGAAACGACGAAGAGGACGACGTGGAGATGCTCGGCCCCCCCTGCCGTCACGACGAGCCGGACGGGCCGTACGGCCGTCTTGGGCGGATCCATCCCGGTGGAGCGGGACACTCGTGACTCCCCTCCGGCAGCGCCTCGCCTGGCTCTTCGAGGACCTGCACGAGCGCCAGTCCGGGTGCGAGAACCCCTGGGTGCTCCAGCGGGTCCGTCGCCTCGGAGGCAGCGGGACGATCCGTTTGACCGGGGGAACGTCCCTTCGATTCGGGCGGTCGCAGTATCCAGACGTCCGGAAGCTCGTCGCCCTCGCCTCGATGGGCGTGGCCTTCCGGCCCCGCGGCCAGCGTCACGTCGGCGCGGAATGGGCCGTATCGATGGACCCGCCCGTGGTCGAGACCCCCCGCGGGACCACGTTTGCCCTCGCCTCGGTGCACCCCGGTATCTTCGCCGAGACGTTTCTCCACGAGATCCACTTCCCGGGGTTCGACGCGGCCGGTCGAAACGTCGTCGACGCGGGGGGCTTCGTCGGGGACACCGCTCTCTACTACGCGTCCCTTGGAATGAGGGTGAGCTCCTACGAGCCCGACGGGCAGAACGTGGCGCTCTTCCGCGCGAATCTTGCGCTGAACCCGGAGCTGGCCCCGCTCATCTCGGTCTACGAGGAGGCGGTCGCCGAGGACGGCTCGGTATCGTTCACTCAAGGCGGGTTCGGGGGCGGCGGGATCCGCGGGAAGACGCCGTCCGTCCGGGTCGTCCGGTCCTCGGGTCTCCGGACGATCCTGAACCGCCTCGATGGGCCTCCCTTTCTCCTCAAGGCCGACGTAAAGGGTGCGGAGTTCGACATCGTGCGGCAGCCGGCTATCCGAGAGTTCGAGAAGGTCCAGATGGAGTATGCGACCGATTACGCGCCCGGCCGCCGGGTCGAGGACCTCATCGACGGGCTCAAAGCCGCCGGCTTCTCCCGGGTCCGCCGGTTCAAGCACAACTGGGGGAACTTCAGTCTCGACGTCCACGGGATGATTCACGCGGAGCGGGAACCGTAACCGGAGCGTCGCTGCCCTCGGACGTTCTACACCGACTTTCGGTAAACTCGCTCCTCTCGGCGGAGCCGAGTGACGAGTTCCCGGGTCGGGAAGCCTTTATATCGCGCATTTCTCTCGAAAACCACCCCGACCCGGGCGAGTTTCCCGAGGCGGAGCGGCCGTGACCGACGCGATCGAAGAACTTGAACGGAAGCGGGCCGAATCCAACGCGAAGGCGGACGAGTCGCGGGGGCGACGCGACCGGCTGAACGCCGAGGCGCGGGCGACGGCCGAGACCCGGTCCCGCATCCTGGACGAGCTCCACGACAAGAGCGCGGAAGCGCAGGAGCACCGGCGCCTCCGCGACACGTTCAACACGCAGGTCCGCGAGGAGAAGCGCCTCCGCGAGGAATGGAACCGCAAGCTCCAGGAGTTTGGGGACCGGGTCCAGGAGCTCAAGCGCAACCGCCAGCCGAAGCCCGGCGCGGTCCCCGTCTGGCGCCTGAGGAAGGAGCTCAAGGAGCTCGAGTTCCGGCACATGACGACCGCGCTCACCGGTGACCAGGAGAAGCGCCTCATCGAGGAGATGAAGCGGCTCGAGGCGGCGATCCGGGACCAGGAGGACCAGCTCCGCCAGGACCCCGAGGTCGAGCTCGTCCTCAAAGGATTGACCGAGGCGCGCACCGAGGCGGAAACGCACCACCAGGCGGTCGGGAAGCTCGCCGAGGACGCCCAGAAGGAGCACGAGGCGATGGTCGCCCTCTACGAGTCGGTCGATGCCCTCCGGCGGCAGGCGGACGAGGTCCAGGCGCATCTCCTCGAGGTGAAGGGCCAGGCGGACGAGGCGCATCGGGCGCACATCGCCGCGATCGAGGAGGTCCGCGACATCGAGAAACTGCTCTACGCCGCCCGCGGTGGGCGAGCGCCCCCGACGTGGGGCGAGGCCGAGCCTCCGAAGGAGGAGGACTTCCTCGCGCGGCTCAAGAAGGGCGAGAAGGTCTCGACCGAGGATCTGCTCGAGCTCCAGAAGAACGGGCGCCCGTAGCCCCAAATCGATCCGGGACCGACCGTGACGCTTTCCTACGGGACCGAGGAGGTCGAGGCGGTCCTCTTCGACCTCGACGACGTGCTCGTGCCGTTCCAGACCCCGTCCGCGTGGCAGTGGGCCTGGAAGCCCCAAGGCCCCGTCCTCGGTGACCGCCGGGTCAAGGCGGCCGTCCGACGGGCGCTCAAGGTCTGGGATCGGCGCCGTTGGCAGGGCGTCACCGGCCGCGCGCCGCCCGCCGACCTCGCGGCGCTCCGGGAGCACCTCGCGAACACCCTCGGAACGATCGCCGGCCACTCGCTCCCGCCTCCCGAGACGGAGGCGGTCGTGCGCCGCTTCCTGAAACCCGCGGGCGAGATCGAGCGGTACGACGACGTCTCCCGCACCCTCGACCGGCTGCGCGCGCGAAACGTCCGGGTCGGAACCGTGACCCCGCTCCCCGCGGAGTCGGCTCACTGGTTCCTTCATCGCACGGGCCTTCCCGATTCGCTGCTCGTCGGGTCGGGCGACGGGCCGGGTCCGTCGGTCCCCGACCGGGCGGCGTTCCGGGCCGCGGCCGCGGCGCTCGGCGCTCCCGCCGGTCGTGTGGCATACGTCGGGGACCTCTTCTGGAGCGACGTCCGCGCCGCCGCGCGGGCCGGACTTCCCTCCGTGCTCCTCGACCGGCGGGACGCCTGGCCGAAGGTCCACGCGGGCCGGCTGACGAGCTTGGACGACCTCGAGACGACCCTCTCGAGCGGAGGGCTGGCCCCGGAAGGCGCGGGACCGGACGGCGAGGACGAGGAGAACCCACCGTCGGCGCACGGACAACGTATATGAATACCGCGGCGGTGCCGCCCCCGTCCATGCGATCCGTCAAGATTGACCAGACCGAACTCCGTCAGATCAAGGAGCTTTACGAGGGCGTGATGTCCCACGCCTGCCACGGTCTGTTCTTCAAGGAAGGTTCCGTCATCGGCTCGGGGATGGCGGACGAGGCGCTCAAGGACCGCGCCCACTACTTCGAGCGCGTCGCGCACCTCTTGAAAGAGCGGGGCTGGGTCGACGAGATCAAGTTCGCGGACCCCGAGGTGATCGTGAAGGGTTCGATCGAGGTCGCGCCGAGCGATATCCCCACCTGCCACCGTCTCCGGGGGATGCTCCGCGAGTTCTACGAACGTTTTAAGGGGGGGCGCGTTAAATGCACTGAGGAGATGTGCTCGAGCACCGGCCCCTCCGAGTGCCGCTTCCGGATTGAGGAGCTCTAAGGGGGGAAACAGATGATGGCGACCGGCAATGTGGGAGCAGTCGTCAAGGACCTGAAGACCCGGATCGGGGGGATCGCGACGGCCCTCGTCTCGCGGGACGGCCTCGTCCTCTACGCCGACGTACCGGCGGGCGTCTACACCGAGAC
>Ga0187781_10004633_pt1 | contig 10253 bp, 7 predicted proteins | sample 0715_SJ02_MP02_2_FD_132447 | JGI IMG/M metagenome (GOLD analysis project Ga0187781, IMG submission 132447) | Tropical peat soil microbial communities from peatlands in Department of Meta, Colombia - 0715_SJ02_MP02_20_MG | ecosystem: Environmental > Terrestrial > Soil > Wetlands > Peat | place...
ATTACCGGTCGGGCGAGAAGCCGGATACGCGGTTCATGCCCGCGCCGATTTTTTGAGACCTTCTGCGTAAACGCACTCGTGCCGCAACGTGCGGTCGACGTCTGGATGGGTCACCGGTCCGATCAGTCGATGGCCGCGATTCATTACTCGATCTCTGACACCGAATCTAAGGCCATGATGGCCAAGGTTCCAATCAGTCTTGAGCCCGGCAGGAGACGGTGAAGTCGCGTAGCGCAAACCAAAATGAGAGAGGGAAATCGAAATGAATACGAAAAAACTCGTCGCGAACGTCGCTGTCCGCGGAGCGCTGGTGGTTAACATCATGCTCACCGCCGCTTTAGTGCCCGCGAATGTGAACCGCGACAAAACCGGGACAAACGCGGAAGGCTCGAAACACCAAGGCGCGCAAGTCGCTTGTGGTGTGCAACTTGCGACCCTTGGCTCGTTGCAGGCGGAGAAAGGGATCAAAGTGACCCCATTTCATGGATCAACGTACCTGCATGATCCAAGCTAACCGTCGCGACAAACACTTTGCAAAGGGCCCAAGCCCGCGGAACCTTCCGCCTCATGCCTCCTGTGGCGACCACTCGGTCTTCTTTCAACAGCCCCGAACGTTATTCGACGACGGTGCAGCTCGCCGATCCCCCACAAACTCTTTTTTTTACGATGGACCCGCTTGAGAGAGCAGTCGGCAGACTGAGCCGGCGCGACCCTGCGATTGCGACAAGCTCTTGTTGGTAGTTCCCCCTATTCGGACTCAGCGGCGGCCACTGGGAGTGGATTCGGAGATCAGGCTGCGGTTATTGTCGAACATCATATCCGAAGCTCCTTCGGAGTTCAGAGGAGCGGCGCTGCGCGAATCTTGCCCGCATTCGAACCGAGCGATCTTCAGTTGTCCGAGCGGCTTTGCCGCAGGTCGCGACGGCTACCTCCCCTGACCCCGCTTCCACGACGGCCAATTGAGAGATCGGGCTGCCGTTGACGGGGCAAAAGTCGTAAGAGCGAGCATCCAATGGCTAAGGTGCGCCGCTGTCCGAGCTCCGATGAGTTGCAGCGGATGGTCTTAGGACAACTTCCGGACGTCAAGGCCCGGAGGATTCAGCTGCATCTCGAGCGGTGTCCGAAGTGTTGCAGCGCGTTAGACCAATGCATGGCTTCGGACGCGTTCCTCGAAGCTCTGCGCGCTAGCCGCCGTTTCGCTGAGCCGACGAAAACGATGCAGGTTCCCATTGGGTGCCTTCGAGGCGCCCTTTCGACGTGGAGCCAGGGCTACGACAGAACGCACTCGGGCCAAGGCGGACGTCCGTTTTCAAAGATGGAGATCGAATCCCAACTTTCCCCGCCGCAATCTCCCGATGAAATCGGCCGACTCGGTGATTTCCGCGTGCTGCGCGTGTTGGGCGTCGGCGGATTCGCTGTCGTGTTCGAGGCCGAGGACACGCGCCTCAAGCGGCGTGTGGCGCTCAAATTGATGCACCCGTCAATTGCCGCCAGGCATGGTGGGGCTGAGCGCTTCCTGCACGAGGCGCAAAGTGCTGCGGCCTTGAAACACGAGCACGTGGTGACGATCTACCATGTGGGAATGCAGGGCCAGACCCCATTCATTGCCTTGGAATTGCTGCATGGTGAAACGCTTGAGGATTATCTGATTCGTAAGGGCCACCTGAGTATTGGCGAAGTGCTGCGGATCGGCCGCGAGATCGCGTCGGGCCTCGCGGCTGCTCATGCGCGAGGCCTGCTCCACCGCGATATCAAACCGGCGAACATCTTTCTGGAATCGCCCGAAATGTCGGTTCCCGACCAGCAGGTCCCCGATCGTCAAGATGCTTCTCAGCCTCAAACTCCCGCCAAGTCCAGCCATTTTGTGCCCGGCCCGGACCCTGTCGGCAAGGTCAAAATCCTCGACTTTGGGTGCGCAAAGTCCTGGGCGGACGAGGTGGCGATCAGTGACCACGGACTGTTGATCGGTACGCCGGCCTACATGGCGCCCGAGCAATTTTCGGGGGGTGCCGTCGATTCGCGCACCGATTTGTTCAGCCTGGGATGCGTCCTGTATCGAATGGCCGCCGGCCAGCGGCCCTTTAGCGGCGACAACGTGTTTGCGGTCGTGCGAGCCCTGGCGCTCGACGACCCAAAACCACTTGTCAGTGTCAATCCCCAGGTGCCACAGTCTCTGTCCGATTTGGTCGGCAGACTCCTGTCGAAAACTCCCAGCGGCCGCCCCGCAACGGCGCAAGCGGTTATGGACCAGTTACGGGGAATCGAGCAAGGAGTTTCGTCCCAGCAATTCGCTGAAAATAAAGCTGCTGACCGTTTGATTTTCAACGCGGCGCGTCGCCAGCAGCGAAGAAACTGGGTGATCGGGGCGGGCATCGGTATTGGCGTACTTTTGTTTGCCTATTTTCTTTTTGGCGCTCAGCTCATCCGCATCGCAACGAACAAGGGGCAGATCGTCCTTAAAGTCGATGACCCGAGCGTCGCCGTCTCATTGACCGAAGGCCAAATCGTGATCCACGACGGGCAGGGCAACGCGGAGATCACCCTGGCGGCCGGCGATCATCAGTTTGACGTGACGCTGAAAGAGCCCCGTGGCGAGGCCCGGTTCAAGACCAGCAAATTCACGCTCAACCGCGGCGGCAGAAAGGTGATCGAGGTCGAGGAAGAGTTAGCCAAGGCAATCGCCGCACACACGGCCGTCGCTCCCAAGGAGATAGAAAGCGGATCAAGTAGTGCACTCGCCGGAGACCAGAGACCGCAAACTCCGACGACTCCCGATCTGGACCGCCGGGCAGCACTTTGGGTCCTGTCGCTGGGCGGGACTGTCGGCGTGCGTGTGGGCCCAGCGGAGCAACGGATCGACATCCAACCTGGGCACGATTTGCCTGCGACGGATTTCGAGCTGACGAATATCAATCTTCAAAACTGCGCAGTGAGCGACGCGGGACTTGAGCAACTGTGCAACCTCAGGCATTTGATTGAACTGATTTTGAATCACACGCCACTCACCGACGCCGGTCTGGAGCGCCTGAAATGTCTGTCCGAGTTAAAAGTGCTGATGTTCTCCAACACTTCGGTGACCGATGGAGGTCTTCAATCCGTTGAGCGCTTGCAGAAACTCGAATCCCTTTCGATGGGCGGCACGCGCATCACCGATGCCGGGCTGAAGCATCTGCGGGCCTTGAAGAACCTGCAGCTCCTGGAAATGAATTGGACGCACGTGACCGACGCGGGGCTCGTGGAGCTGGAAGCCCTGCCGCAGCTTGAGGTCCTCCACATACGCGGGACCCGAGCGACCGATGCGGGAATCGCGCACATTCGCGGTCTCACGCGGTTACACTTTCTGAACATCAGCCGGCTGCCGATCACCGACGCCGGACTGGCCAACATTGAGCCTTTGACAAATCTGCAAACTCTGGCTTTGGAGAACACGCGAATTGGGGACGCAGGACTGGCGCATCTGAAGGGACTCACGCGGCTCGACACTCTTTTGCTTAAAGAGACGGGTGTGACCGACGCCGGATTAGATCAGCTGCTGGGGTTGCAGCATCTGGTTGTGCTCGACTTAAAAGGACTCAAAGGAGTCAGTGATGCCGCCGTACCCAAAATCCTCCACCTGCGAAGTTTGAAACAGATCGACCTGCGCGACTGTCATGTTTCAGCTAAGGGGTTGGCCGCCCTCAAGGCTGCGATGCCAAATCTATCGGTCGAGTGGTCCGAGCCCAACTATGCGGCGGCACAAGCCGTGCTCGAGGCCAACGGCACCATCGATCTCATTCTTAAGGGAACCGGGGAGAAGCGGCACGTCAGCATTTTGGCTCAACTCCCAATCGAGTCAATTCGGATCACCAAAGTGCGGTTAGCCGGCTCAAAGTCAACGCTGAAAGGCGTGCTAGCTGCGCTAGCAAATCCCGGGCTTGATGCGCTGGTTTCGCTCGACCTGTCGAACACTCCGATCAACGACGCCGATGTCGAGGGCCTAAAGTCACTTCGCGCCCTACAAGAGCTCTCGCTGGCCGACACCCGAATCACGGATGGGGGCTTGGCGCATTTGAGAGAGATGACCGCCCTCCAACGACTCGTGCTGGACGGAACGGCCATCCGCGGATCAGGACTCATCCACTTGCAAGAGCTCCCCGTGCTCGTGGAGCTCCGAATTGGCTGTCCGGGACTGACAGGGCTTTTTCTTGTCGAACTGGCCCGCTTGAAGAAACTCGAACGCCTCTCTCTGGCCAAGAGCAACTTCTCCGACGAGGGAGTGCAGGACCTCGTGCCCCTGACTCGCCTCCGGGAGCTGGACTTAGAGGGCACTCAAGTCTCAACTGCCGGAATTGCAAAGCTCAAGGCGGCGCTTCCGCAATGTCGGATCATCGTGCCGCAGCCTGCCGGGCCGTAAGGCTCCCGATTGTGGGGCCGCACAGGTACTCAGCGGGTGTAAAAAATTCGCGCAACTCACCTCGCGCGAAGGGATCGATGCACTCGCGACGAAGCGCTATACGACTGGCTCGTCAGCTCGCGGTGATCGCAGTCCTCTGGCTGGCTTCGCGAAATTGGTGGCAACGGAAGCCAGAACAGTGTGAGCAACAATCGGCGAATCGTTGCCGGGCGCGACGTCCAGACGAGTCCATTCAGCAAAGCCGGCCGCGATGGGATCGCCTGGCGGCCGCGGTCGCACGGGCGCGAAGTGATGGGCGAAGATCGCTGCTGCGCGATAGCGTTCGGTGTGCCGGGCGAACCATGAATGCTGCTCGCGGGGTTCGTTAGACCGCCAATCGCAACAGCCGTGGTTGGCGGCCGTCGTGCAAGTTTCATCACGCGTGTGTGCATCAATGAGGGCACGAAACATCCTGATGGGCTTTCAGAAAACACGAATCCTCGAGTTGGATCGCCTCTTTCGCACACAACATCCCCACGCCCGCACGCCGCCGATCTTGCCTGCGCTGCCTCAACTTCGTCCGGCTACCTCCTGCTTTCCCGGCCATTCTTATCGACTCCCGTTTTGACCCGCACGTCGACTTCGCCAATGGCGGACTGTCAGCCGTTAGCGTGTTCTCTGCCGCCCGCGGATCTCAGCTGTCCGACCGCCGGACAGTAGTTCTACTAATTGCATCTCGCGCGTCGCGCCGCCTAGGCTGGTCGCAGTCGCGTGGTGCGTGACTCAAGTTCCCTCGGGCCCCCCGATGTCGCACTTGCCGCCGGCCCCGGGATTCTAATCGCACTGCTACCTGGGTCGCGGGTTCTTCAGTTGTCGGCTCTCTGCCTGGGCGTCGTCGTTAAAACCACCCTCCCGGGTTGCGACGGGGCGCCGCCCGGGTGGATCGGGGCAAATGCGTTCGGGTTTGAGATTAAAAACACCTAAACGTGAGGCGCCTGGGCGGTTCGTACGTTTAAATCGCGCTTTTAAAACGGACGAAGGTCGACAAATGCCACAAACCGATGGTCAGAATCTCTCGGACAAAGACGACGACAACGGCAACAAGACCAAATGCTGGTGTTCTGTCTGCGGAACGGAGATCAGTCTTGTTGAGGCGTTACAGTGCGACGAGTGCGGCTGCTTGTTTTGTAGTGCCGATTGTGCAAGGAAATATCCGCACTGCCACGCGGAGCTCCACCGCTGAGCCAACTTCACCATGAGTTTTCGAATTCGCCAGACGCAAGTCGGAGCCACCTCAAGTGGCTGTCGATCGTGGAGGAACACACGCAGGATGGCTTGGCGCGACTCGCAAACGTACCAGGGTTGACTGGCGCGCCGCTGGTACCGCGTGCTCATCCGGAACCCGCAACGGCACAAGATCAGGAGCCCACCCAGGAGGACCCTTCCTGTGCCGAACACGGTCACGCCGCCGTTAGGGAAACATTTTGGTGGAAACAACCCACGAATCCTGCCGAGGCGCTCTGGAATTGATAGGCTGGAGGTTGTGCGAGTCACTTGTCGGGCCGTCCGGGGGACTCTGATGCGGGCTTCTGCATCATCATCGCCAGCGTGGAATTGCCAGGACTCATTTCGCTATTCGTGAAGTCGCCATCATGAATTCGCCGCCTTTCCAACAAACAGTGCTCATCCAAACAGTGTTCATCGTCGATGATGATGCGGCAGTCCGAAAGTCGCTGCAGTTGCTGATCGAAATGGTCGGCCTGAACGTGCGGACCTTTCCCTCTGCCGCAAATTTCCTCGATGCCTACGAGCCCGGGAGCGCGGGCTGCCTGATCCTCGATCTCAAGATGCCCGGGATGAACGGCCTCGATTTGCAGCAGGAATTAATCCGGCGCCATTGCGGGCTGCCGATCATCGTGCTGACGGGCTATGGCGACATCCCCTCGGCCATTGGTGCACTCAAGGGGGGCGCGGTCGAGTTCTTGGAAAAGCCCGTCGATGACGACGTTCTGCTGGAGCACGTCCGGCACGCCCTCGCCCTGGACGCTCATCGCCGACGCGAGCACAGCGAACGCGATCTCGTTCGCGAGCGGATGGAGCTGCTAACGCCCCGAGAGCGCCAGGTGCTCGACCTCGTCGTGGAGGGGCTCTCGAGCAAGGAGATCGGCCAACGGCTACACGTCAGTTGCAAGACGGTGGAGATGCACCGCTCAAGAATCATGAAAAAGATGAAAACGCAAAGCGTTGCCAACCTCGTGCGGATTGTCGTCGGCGTTGAAGCAAAAAGTTCCGGCACGAGCACGATCGATTCATGAACGCCCGCCTTCGATCAGCGCCTACGGTTTGGATTGCCAAGGTTTTCTGCGTTGCCTTGGCTGTTTACATCGTGGGCCGGCTCGGTCGCGTGTCGATCGCCCCCTCCGGCGAGTTCGCTCGCATTTGGACCGGTTCCGGCGTCGCCCTGGCCTCACTGCTGTTTTTTGGCAACGGGATCTGGCCGGGTGCCTGGCTCGGGAGCTTTCTGATTGAGAGTGCCACAACCCTTGAGGGCTCGGGCACGCAGGCGACTGTGTCGCTGTTGTTTGCGAGCGTTGTGGCGACGGGGACCGCTTTGCAAGCGGCCACAGGCAGCTGGATCATCCGGCGTGTGCTCGACAAGGTACCGACTGTCGACAGCGTCAATGAAGTACTTGCCCTTCTGGGCCTGGGGGGCGTTCTATGCACGCTTCTGGGCGCCGCTGCGCGCAGCGTCGGTTTGTTCAGCCCGGACTTAATCAGTCGCTTCATCAGGGACGACCTCAGCAGCCACGGGGGAATCTCAGATTGGCGCACCTGGGAGGCCAGCTGGGGGGCCGAATTGACGGGGGTCTTCGTCTTTGCGCCGCTGGCACTGATTCTACTCAACCCTAAAACGCATCCCTTTGCTGGGCCTGGGAGGCTTGGTCGGCTGGGGCGACGGCAGGTCCTGCGATTCCTCGAGTTTGTGACGCTGTTTGTGGCGATACCCGTCGTAGTTTTGCAGATTGGCAATGAGCGCGCGACCGACTTCGGAGTGATCCTGATGACCGCCTCGGCCCTGTGGGCCACGCTTCGCTTCGGCAGGGCCGGGACCGGTCTGAATCTGTTCGTGATGGCGATGATTCTGGCATCGAATGTCAGTACGGGATCGCAACTGCTGGGAGCGATCCGGACGGGCCCAGCGACGGCGACGACCGATGCCCAGATCTTACAAGGGACATTCAGCGTCACCTTCTGGAGCCTGGCTGCGATTTTGAGTGACCGGGAGCGAGTCGCCACGGAGCTTCGGGAGAGTGAAGGACGATTCCGCCAATTTAGCGAGGGAATGCCGCACGTGATCTGGATGATGACTCCCGACAAGTTTCATTTTTTGTATGTCAACCGAGCCTTTGAGCAAGTTTATGGCCTGAGTCGGGAGGACCTGTACGCTTCGAGCGGGCTCTGGCTGGCCAGTATCCATCCTGAGGACCGCCAGCGTGCGGCCGAAGCCCGTTGGGGCCATGCCGGGGCGGGCGAATACTGCGAAGAGTACCGCGTGATTCGTCCGGACGGGACGGTGCGCTGGGTGCGCGAAAGCGCCGTGCCACTTCGAAACGAGCGGGGAGAGATTGCTCTGTTCGGTGGGACCGTCGAAGACATCACTCAGAGCCGACAGGACGCCCAGGACCTTTCCCGACAGCAATCGGAATTATTGCACGTGTCGCGGCTCAGCTCAGTCGGGCAAATGGTCGCGACACTCTCGCACGAAGTCGCACAACCGATGAGCGCCATCGGTACTTTTGCAACCGTCTGCGCGAGTCTTCTCAAATCGGAGCCCCTGACTGCGAATCGGCTGGAAAACATCAGACAGTGCATCGAATCCATCACGGCAGAAAACCAGCGCTGCCGCGCAATTTTGCGGCGGCTGCGTGACTATACCCGGAAGGCTCCGCGGCAACGAACCGCCTGTGACCTCAACGCTGTGATCAACGAGTCGCTCGATTTGATTTTGCACGAGCTGCAGCGGGACAACGTCAAAGTCCGCCGCAAGCTGGCTCCGTCCGCGGTTCTCGTCAGCGGCGATCGAATTCAGCTTCAGCAGGTGATCATCAATTTGTTGACGAATGCGCGCGATGCGCTGGTGCACGTCGATCCCGCCCGGCGTGTCGTGGCGCTTCGTTCCGAGGCTGACGGGGAGTTTGTCACCATCGAGGTGGCGGACCAGGGGATCGGCCTACCCGCCGAGGAGAACGACCGTCTATTTGAGCCGTTCTTCACCACCAAGGCGGAGGGCGTGGGCATTGGTCTGAGTATCTGTAAGACGATTTTGGAAGAGCACGGGGGCGAAATCAGCGGTTTTACCAACGAATCCGGTGGTGCGACCTTTCGCATCCGGCTTCCCGTCGCCGGCAAACGACCTCAAGAGCAAGAGTTACCGCGGCAGCCCGCGCAAACTGACGGGCAACGATCAAGAACAGCGGGGGGCATGGCCTCTCAGGGTTTTGAGGCCCAAGCACCTCGTGAGCCAAGCCGTGTCAACAACGACTCTCTTAAGACGGACTAAGATCACCGTCTCGGGAGTCGGTTCTCGAGAGGGCTTCGACACGGATCAGGGCTTCGACACGGATCAGGATCGACAAAACGTGGGCGCCTGCAGCGCCGCTCAGCTGCGATTGCCTGCGGGGCTCCCGCGCTGGGCACACCTCGGTCGCGCATTACCTGTGGGGACTAACGCGCATCACTTGTTGGGCTGGGCCTAAGTTGGGCCGGGCCTAAGTAGAACTACGAATCCCGCACCGTTGTCGCATTCTGATATGATTCGACCGCACGCGTCGGAGAGACTTCCTGGAGCCGCGATGATCTGGAAAGAGGTCGGTGGAAGCCGTTTGTTAAGAAGTAAGACGGTTAAGAGGTAAGACTGTTAAGAGTAAGACCAGAGGCTGACGAGCCACGGGAGATCGTGATGAGCCCCTCGGGTGACTTCGTGGTCGAGGAAGGCGAGGGGACCCTCGTGATCACGCTGGGGCCGCGGGTCAGTGCCCTCGACAACACGTCCCTGCTCGAGAGGCGAAGCGCGCTGGCTGAGGCAATTCAGAGCACCACGGCCTCCGCGGTGATTATCGACTTTTCCCAGGTGGGATACTTCGGCTCTCTGTTGCTGGATACACTCTGTGTTTTGTGGAAACAGGTTCGAGAGCGGTCCGGCGCGATGGCTTTGTGCAACTTGTCGGAAGTCTCAAAGGAGATTCTGACCAGATCAAAACTGAATTCGTTGTGGCCGATTTATTCGTCGCGACACGATGCAATTCAGGGTCTCCAGCACGCCACACAGCGGGCTCAAGCGAGGCCAAAATTCGATCCGTCCGCCGATTCGAGAGTCGTCCACAAAAGCGCGGATCCCACCCCCAGCCGACTTCGGATCCACTCGACCGGACATCGCACTGTGGTCGGATTCGCCGGCGGCGATTTGCCGCCGGAACATGTGCTGAGCCGCTATCTCGCGCAAATTACCGGGTTGATTGACCAGCATGCGTGTCGGGAGTTCGCGTTCGACATGGCTGGGGTTTCGACGGTTCCGAGTGGATTCCTCGCCGTCGTAACTTCGATCCTGAATAAGGGGGTCGAGGTTGCCATCATCAACTCTTCGACGGAGATCCGCGAGGTTTTGGCGCTCACGAACTTCGACCGCCGTGTGCGTGTCGATGAATCCGATCGAGCGGTCTGACTTCTTCGCCGCTGCCGGCGAGCGAGCAAAAATGCTCGGGTTCTCCGCGGGCTCTGCAAAGCCCCTGGAACTGCGAGCAGGCGTTTTCTATCGCCGACGGACGTTCCACGCTTGTCGTGTCAGGCAGATGGACGCGGCTGCGTTGTCAGGTCAGCTGAC
>Ga0187781_10004634_pt1 | contig 10251 bp, 15 predicted proteins | sample 0715_SJ02_MP02_2_FD_132447 | JGI IMG/M metagenome (GOLD analysis project Ga0187781, IMG submission 132447) | Tropical peat soil microbial communities from peatlands in Department of Meta, Colombia - 0715_SJ02_MP02_20_MG | ecosystem: Environmental > Terrestrial > Soil > Wetlands > Peat | place...
CGGCGTATCAATATACAGCACAGGCTCGTCTACCAGGTCGTTCCAGAACGGCGGACAGTCAAAGTGCTGCGGATGTGGACGCACTATGAGTGACGGGCTGCCTCGCGGCTAAGGGATTAGGGATGCACCGGCACTAGGTTATGATTTATTCGAGCGACGAAGATCAGGTTTTCATGGCCGGAGGGTGGCGCCTCGATGTATCGGGGCGCCCTTCGGTGGCAGCGCTGCACGGCTTCATCAAGAAGACGCGGCGAGCGCCTGATGAAGATTTGGCCTTGGCGCGCAAGCGTCAGAAGGAGCTAGAGGAATGAGCAAGAAACATATGGGTTCGAGCATCGATGAATTCCTCAAAGAGGAGGGCATTTTTGAAGAAGCCCAAGCACAGGCGGTCAAGGAGGTGGTCGCGTGGCAGCTCGCCCAGGCCATGAAGAAGAAGAAAATCTCTAAATCACGGATGGCGGAGCTGCTCAAAACCAGCCGCTCACAGGTTGACCGCCTGCTCGATCCGAGAAACGACGTTACGCTCTCAAGCCTGCAGCGGGCGGCAGCCATGGTGGGACGCCGAGTATTAGTGGAGTTGGTCTGAGAGGGATATGTGCGCGAATGAGATGGATTGGAGGATGGGTTTCGCTCCCTTGGGCGCGACAGAGCGCGAGGGGTGGCGCAGGCTGGCGCGGGGCGAAGCCCACCGTTTTATGTGCGAAGCAGGTGGGTAAATGGCAGAAGCACGTTCTGTGCCAGCCGCGAAGGGCTGAGCATGGTCGTAGTTGTTTTTGCTCCCACCTTGGACCGAGGCCACCGCACGGGATAACCAACCCTCTAGAACTTGACCAGGATGTCGATGTCGATTAACGATTCATCCTTGCGCAAATCGGGAGTCCACAACCCCCCGTTGCCGGCGCAACCGGCGATGGTCAACGAGGGGCTACCGTTCATACAGGCGTATTCGGCAGGGGAGCCGTTGTTGCCCCCCGGAGGTGTAATCCCTCCCGCCCCGGACCAGTACGGCACGCTCGCGTGACGATAGGAATATTCCCAGCGGAAGGTGATATACTGCCTCGGCATCCAATCAAAGGTGATCGAGCTATCCCAGGCTTTGAAGGGGTTCCCTGGATTCTCCGTAAAGTAGGGCGAATTGGTGGCGGCGGTGACGGCGGTTTGTCCGTTGATGGGCGGAATCAGCACGAGATAGCGCCCCGGGTTATTGATCTGACCGCCGCCCAGAGTCAATCCATACAGGTCCTTCTTGAACCAGAAGCGGTTGTAAGCCATATAACCAACAAAACTCTGCTTGGGTCCGTTCTTGGTATTCGTGTGGCAGCTAACGCCGCCGCCAAACTCGCAGCCCAAGTCGCCTGTGAGGGTGAAGGCCATCTTGTCGAGGAGCTGGGCGGGGCGGTCGTAGTATTTGACTTCCACGCTGTTGTCGGTATGGATGCGGGCGCGAGCGGGGATGAACAAGTCATCGTGCCCTAAGCCATAGTTGTTGGTGATGATATTGATCCAGGGTTTGGGCGTCCACTTGATTTGCCCCCCAAGACCCGGCCGGTGGTTGGGGGAGGCGTAAGACTGCCAGCCGTTGATGAACCACGGTTCGATTTTCAAATGCGTGGTGGGATAGATCTGGACGCGCACGCCGTTGAAGAACCAGGGGGTGTTCGAGGAGACGTAGGAAGGCTGGTAAGCCCAGTTATCAAAGTTGTAGTAGCTGAACAGGCCGATGTAGGAGACGAAAATCCCCGCGTCCAAGTTGATGCCGTGCAGCACGTCAAAATGGTACCCCCCGTAAGCTTCCGACACGTAGCGGTAAGCGGTGTCGAGATCCCACTGGCCGTGCCCGGGGCTGGCATCATTGCGGGGTGTCTGGGAATACATGCCGAGCTGGGTCATCAATCGGGCGCGCACGTGGTCGTAGTGAAAGTCGCCGCCCACACCCAGTTGCGTTACCTGAACTTCGTTGGAGCGGAAAATTTCGCTCGATCCGCCTACGGAATGGTCCGTAGGATTGTTGAAGTCATGGGTATAGTTCACGTCCGCCCTGATTTCGGGGGTGAAGAATTTCGTATCCCAAAAGATCTCCTTCGTACGGGGGTTGCCGTTAAGCCAGGTCCAGTCCGCGTCTGTGAAGGGTTCGATCTGGGATGCGTTTTCAGGGCCCCCCGGGGGAATTGCCTGAGTGAATGATTGCACCGCAGTGGTATTCGTGGCCAACGCAGATTGGATCGGTCCGGAGGTCGTCTCGGTCCTGTCAGGAAGCTGTCCCCGAGATACAGAGTTTACGGGTCCAACGGGGGGATTCGCAGCCATCGTAATCTGCTGACCTGGAGTGGACAAAGCTGTTGGCGCACTCGCGAGCCTCGGACTCCGAGGCTCAGTTACGGCGGATCCGCTGAGGGTGTTCGCAGCCACCAAGGCTGGTCTGGCAGCAGGAGAAGCGCTGGTTTCTTGCTCGCTTACAGACGGAGTTGGGGCGACAGCAATGACCTGGCTCTGCCCCAATTGATTCTCCAGTTGTGCCTCGAGCTGCGCGATCCGGCGCCGCATCGCCTCGAGCTCTTTCAGAATCTCAAGCTGCTCCTGCCGGTTAATCGAACCCGTTGAGGTGGCGGGCCGAGTTAGGGCGCCTGGGGCAGGCAGGGAAGCGTCAGGAGAAGACAGCTCAGCCTCGCCATGGACGGCTGCCCCTTCGACATGAGTGAGAGGAAGAGGAGGGTTCACTGTGGCCGGTTCAGGTCGGGCGCTCAGGACAAGGCATACCCTTTGGTCCCGATGCCCAATCATGCGCAAGCGGATGGATGGAGGGCTGACAAAGCCGGTTTTTTGGGCTGTCAATTGATACGTGTCGGGATTCAGGTGAGTGATGCGGAAGGTTCCGTCTCTTGCGGTGACGACAGCCCGGACGCTGCCCTCGTCGACGGCTCGGACGGTAATTTGGACCCCGCCGATCCCTTCCCCAGTCGCATCCAGGATAGCTCCCTGAATGTCGCCCTCCAGAATTCCTGCCTTTGCAGATGTGAGATTCAAAGAAACAAGAAGCATCACCGCGAGTGCGCGCAAATAACCTAATAGGTCGCGAGAATAGCGGCTCGCCAGCCTATAATGAATTGGGCTAAACTTACTCGATTGAGCTTGCATCATGGGGGTATCCCTCCGAATGAGTAAGACCGGAATCAGTTATCTTGATTCCCAGCAGGCTACGAATGTCTCTTATCAGTTCACCGTGCAAACCAAGTATTAATCGCGGGTCGGCATTCGATCAAGCTTAAACGGGGCTGGCGAAGGGCGAAGCCCTGCGTTTTGTGTGGGAAACGGGTGGGTAGATCGCGGAACAACGTTCTGGGCCATCCGGCGGGTAATGCGACCAGTTCAGGGTCGGGCGACTTCTCGGTTGCGTTTCCGGGGGCGCTGCCCCCGGCTACTTTCTTGTGCCCTTGCAGGGCACACGATAGGGCCGGAAAGGGCCGTGTACCGCAAAGGTTGAGGTATAGCCTGGAGGTGTCCGTCAGCCGATGGTTCCTGCGTGCGACCCCCTCCCCCGTGTGGCGCAGGAGGGGGAACCAAAGGGGGTGGAGATTGATTCCAGGGCTTTACGCCCTGGGCTATGTTATTCCGCCCCTGACGGGGCTAACATCGGACCGGTGTTCTCTCTCGGTCGGCCATCTTGGCATCGACCTTTTTTCGGGCTTCCTCCTGCAGGGCGGTTTGCTCTTCGGGCGACATGGCATCCCAGATTTCGACGAAGCGATCGATTTGCTCCTCTTCTTCAGGCCTCTCTAGCAGCGGATCTCGGCGCGGGCGGAAGCCTTTCCAGCGGAGCTTGCCCTGCGAGCGTTTTCGGATCAGCTTGCGCAGCCAGAACTCCACCTGTGCTTCGAGCCTGTTGAGTTCGCGGAAGAAAGCGTCGAATTGCATGAGAGCCAGGGACAGTCCCTCCGCGCGGGCGACCGTGTCATCGAGGCTTAATTGGGCGGGCGCGGGCGCTTCCGCGATCATCCTTTGCAACTTCTCCTTCTCCCAGCAGCCTTGAGCGCGGAAAAACCGCAGGCGCCGCCACACGGTTGCCGCGAGCCTGCGCACCATCCGCTTTTCTTCTTCGTCTCCGGGAGCGAACACGCGCTCGAACTGGCGGAGGTGCTGGGCAAATTCCTCTTTGTCTTCCGCCAGGCGGTCTACGCTTTCGGCCAGCGTCTGCTTGCTGTAGAGGCCGTGCTTCAAGGCATTGAGCCGCGCGGAAGCATTGCCCTCGGGGCGGCGCCGGGCCGCAATGGCTTTGGCGAGATTGGCGCGGCTGGCCTGGAGCCGCTTCTCGGTGGGCTGGTAAGCCTCCCGCGGGGCCGCGCGGGCCTTTTCGAGGTTGGCGCGGCGGGCGGCCAACTCGCGAGCCGTCAATGGGAGTCCGGGCTTGCGGCCTTTTGGCCGGGCTGACCTCTCGGGCGTTGCTTGCGGTGGGTGAGATAGAACTTCCATCAGGCAGCTCCTCGAGGGGCGAGTGACCGGGCGGGAAGCACTCCCGGATAGACAATACTAGCCTACACCATGGGGAGCAGGTTGTCAAGCCCCGGAGAGCCGGGCTAGGGGCTGAGGTTATTTTGGATTTTAGATTTTGGATTTTGGATTGGGCAGCGGCTTGGGACTGTGCCCCGGGTGTTATGGGTTTTGAAACCTAGATTTCGGATCAGGTGAGGGCTGAAAGCGCACGGCGGCAGAAAAGAGAAAGCAGACAGCGGCGCTCCTTTCTGCGCACGCCAGGGAATCCAAAATCCAAAATCTAAAATCCAAAATTCAAGGAGCAGGTGCGTCCTACCCATTTCTCATTGCATGGCGGATTGGGCTTGTTGGAGTGTGGGGAAAATCATAAGAACCTCATCCACCCGAGTGGTCTTCATGAGCGCCCTGATCCTGTCTTGTACTGCCACCAGTACCAGGCGGCGCCCGGAATTTACGCAGGAAACGTGCGCGTTCACAATGACCCCCACGCCTGCCGAATCGACGTAAGGAACCTGGCTGAAATCGAGGATCAGGGTTTTCGCCGTCTTTTCAGCCCGGACTGTATCCCGCAAAGCAAACAAAGTGCGGATCGTTACTGGACCATTGAGTTGGAGTATTCGTTCACCCTCCTGGACACCCTTTGCATCTGTGATGGAAAGCTTTTCGTCCCACACAGTTTTGTAATATAAGGGGCTGCCGACGTTTTGTCAATGGTTAATGGCCTGTTACGCTAGACGTTACGGAAACGTTACATGCCCGGTTCCTCTTAGTGTCGGGGCGCTGGAGTGGAAGTTGGGAAGCTGCTGCCTTCCCTGGCGAATTGCGGAGGTTGACATACCGATGGGCAAACCCTAAGATACCGCTCGAAGGAGGGAGTCGCTATGCAACTGACCATCGACGCCAGGGAAGTCCAGGGCATCCGCGTGTTGAGTCTTAGTGGCCGAATCGTGGCCGGTCCCGAGTGCGACACCGTGCGCAGTTTCATCAAGGAATTTCTGGCCAATCATTGGAACAACATCTTACTCGATTTTACTAATGTCACGCGCATTGACAGCACCGGGATCGGCATGTTGGTGGAGGCGGTAATAAATACCACCAAGGCGGGAGGACAACTGAAACTAGCGAATCTTTCCCGGCTGATTCACAACATTCTATCTACTCATCGGTTGCTCCAGGCCTTCGACATCTACTCCACGGAAGGAGAGGCGTTGGCCAGCTTCACTAAGCCGGCGCCCGTAAGCGGCCCTTGACGGTCCCTCGCGCCGACCCCCCGCGGCTCTCGCGGCAGCGTCGTGCTCCCACGCCGTCGTAGTCCTGGTTCCCCGTCACGGGGTCAGCACAAGCGAGGTCGAGCCCTTGGGCCAGCGGTCGGCGCTACAATTGAAATGGAGGCCAATCATGAACGGCATTCTTCCGCTCGAAATACTCGGGGTATTGATTTGCTGGGCAGTCGTTGCTCGCGCAATTTGGCAGTGGGGTCCAGGCTTGCGGAGTAGGTCTGTCAGTTGCCCGGAGAAAAGGCTGGGCGCGAAAGTCCTGGCTGACCAGCGCGAGGGCGATTTCGGCTGTTTTCGAGTGGCCGACGTGAAAGCGTGTTCGCTATTAGGTAACGGTCCGCCCGCGTGTAGCAAAGGCTGCATGGCGCGCTTGTGATGCGGTCAGGACATTCATTCCCTTTTGAGCTTCATAGCGGGTTCGCCCCACGATACGCAGAGGCCGATCACGGCAGCCACCCAGATGTACCACGGAATCGAATCGTGATAGTGAAACTGTAGGACGACACACGTAATAAACAACAGAACTCCAAACATGGCTCCTCCTATAATTGTTCCTCAGCCCGCCATCCGCCCGCTGAGGGCCAAGGTAACGAACCCCAGGATAAGAAACAAAATCCCCGCCAGCATCGTTGCCAGCGCCTTCTGACCGGCAGCCTTCCATTCGCCGGTAACAAATCCCCAAACGTTCGACGTAATGATGATGGACGACATGAAAAGCGGCCAACCCAGAATCGGTCCCATCTCGGACAGGCGCGCGGAGACCCCACCGTAAATGACCGTGCTTCCAAACCAGAACAAGCCCATAACGGCGCCGAGGACCCAATTCAGCCCACTCCCTGGAGCGCGGAACAGGCGCGCTGTCCCGTTCTTTTTCCAAAGGTAGGCGCAGTAGGTAAGATAAGGAATCAGCGCAGCCGTGTTGAGGGGCGCCCAGATGACATTAGCTTGGCTGCCCGGGCCGACTCCTTGTGCGATGGCGGCGTTAAGAAGTGGCCTCCCAAAAGCCAGCCCGAAGTTAGTACATGGAGAACCAATGCCAGCCAGAACGCAAATGAACACCCCTGCCTTGAAACTCATTTTGACCGCAGTGGATTCCTTGGGGCGCGGCGCGGCGGCGAGTTGTTTCTCCTTTATGCCTCCCGCGGCAGCGCATCCCACGATTCCGGCGAGGATCAGCCCCACTCCGAGGAAGATCATATACCCTTGAGGTGTGAAGATTTTCTGCCTCTGCAAGGCCAGCAGTGGCACCAGGGAGCCGAGGGCCGTGGCGAGGCCAATGGCAATAGCAAAATTGAGAGCAATCCCAATCGCGGCAATTCCCAGTCCGAAGAAGATTTGTGCCAACCCGAAACCGACGCCGAAGAGGACCATGAGCAGCAGGACTCGCAACCCGGCGACCTGGAAGACGCTCCAGGCATTCGGAATGGTCAGCCACACTGCCAGCCAAGGGAATACGAGCATACCCATGATTCCCCATACGGCCCAGATGTTTTCCCACTTCCAGCCTTTCACACATTTGGTGGGAGTTGCGAAACTGCCGTTGAGAATCCCAGCAAGCAACGCCAAGCCCACGGCTAAAGGCACATTCGACACAGTAGCATCCTCGTTGATTCAGAAATCAGGAGTCAGGAGTCCGGAGTCAGAATCAAGAAGCAAGGAGCAAGAAGCCAGACCAAGACCCAGCTCAACTCACCCTGGTCCCCAGCCCCTGGCACCTGGGACCTGCCTTTCTCACTGCCTTATCTGTCCCGACCCTAGGATTTGGTACTTCACGGAAGTGAGTTCCGGCAGGGCAAACGGGCCTCGACAATGCAGTTTCTGGGTGCTGATGCCCATTTCAGCGCCCAAGCCGAATTCACCCCCATCCGTGAAACGGGTGGAGGCGTTCCAATAGACCGCGGCCGAGTCCACTTGGTCCAGGAACTTCTGGGCGCGCCTCGCATCACGCGTTATGATGGCATCGGAGTGGCGAGTGGAGTAACGGTTAATGTGGGCGATAGCCTCATTCAAATTCGCTACCACCGCCACGGCCATCTTCAAGTCCGAGTATTCAGCCAGCCAGTCCTCGGCAGAAGCGGCGCGGACCTTGTCTTCGCCGGCCAAAAGGCGCGTCAACTCATCCCCCAGCACTTCCACCCCGGCCGCCCGCAGCCGCTCGACAATTCTCGGGACGTATTCCGCGGCGATTTCCCGGTGGACGAGAAGCTTCTCCGCGGCATTGCACACGGAAGGTCGCTGCGTTTTGGCGTTGATCACGATCCTGTCCGCGAGCTCGAAATCGGCGTCTTTATCCACGTATACGTGGCAATTCCCTGCCCCGGTCTCGATGACCGGCACGATCGCCTGCTGCACCACACGGTTGATTAATTCCGGTCCGCCGCGCGGCACCAGAACGTCCACGTAACCCCGCGCGCGCATGAGCTCATGCGCCGACTCATGGGAACGGGAATCCAGCAGCTCGATGGCCCCTTGCGGCAACCCCGGGGCGCGACTGAGAAGTTCCACGAGCTGTTCGTTCGTATGGACCGCCTCGCGCCCCCCGCGCAGGACTGCTGCGTTGCCGGCTTTGACCGCCAGGACCGCCGCATCCACCGTCACATTCGGGCGGGACTCGTAGATTACGCCTACAACCCCGAGCGGAACTCGCACCTTCCGAATGCGCAAGCCGTTGGGACGAACCCAATCGGCCAGAACTTCACCCACGGGGTCCGGCAAGGCAATAACAGCCTGAATCCCCTCCAGCATGTCGGCCAGCCGCTCCGGGTTGAGCAACAGGCGATCGCGGCTGGAGGGGAGGAGGTCATTGGACTCGAGATCGAGGCGATTGGCCGCCAGAATGGCGTTTTGGTTTCCCGCAACCAGCTCCGCCATGGCCTTAAGAATTGCGTTCTTTTGCTCCGTGCTCAAGCAAGCCAAGCTGGGAGCCGCCGTCCGCGCCCTGCGCAGTTTTTCGAGCGTAGATTCCATGTTCCCTTCGACCCTGTGGAGGTGGAGCCAATCCTAGCGTTGCGAGGGGACAGCAATCCGTCCCCCCACAAATCTATGGTGCCCACCGCCCCCTAACCCCTCCCGCGCCGAGAGGGGAAGTTCTGACGCTTATGAGGCTTCACATTCTTGGTTTGCAAGGGCGGGAAATAGGTCCCGACGCGACGCTGCAAGGCGAGTGGAATAACCTGGGGATGGTTTCCGTTGGCAATCACCACCTGAATTCCCGCCGCCGTGGCCCTGAGCGCCGCCCTCAATTTGGAGCGCATCCCTCCGCGCCCAAGCTGGCTTTTTCCCGTGCAGGCAGCTTCCATCGCCGGCGTGACGCGATGGACCATCCGGGCCAGGCGCAATCTCCCCAAGCGACCCCCGGCCCGGAAGAAGCCGTCCACGTCAGTGAGCAGAAGCAGCCAGTCGGCTCCCAAGGCAGAGGCCACAAGGGCGCTCAACTCGTCGTTGTCGCCGAACGCCCCTTCCAACTCGCGCACTGAAACGCTGTCGTTTTCATTGATGATAGGCAGCACTTTCATACGCAGCAACTGGTTGAGTGTTTTCGAGAGGTTACGATAGCGCGGGGGGGAGGAAAAGTCGTCGCTGGAAAGCAGCAACTGAGCCACTACCTTCTTCCCAAAGAACAGCCTCTCATAGGTGTGCATCAGCCGGCTCTGGCCTACGGCTGCGGTTGCCTGCATCAGTCCCAGGTCCTTGGGCCGCCGCTTGATTCCAAGGGAGGACATTCCGCAGGCGATCGCTCCTGAACTGACAATCACATATTCATGGCGCGCCAGATCGAGCTGATCGATCAAAGACCGCATCCAAGCGAAGTTGATCTGCCCATCCGGAGCTATCAAGCTGGTCCCGACTTTGACAACTACGCGCACAAATAGATTCCACCTTCGCCGTCGGACTTCTTGCTTTGCGACTCGGCCTGCTCTAAGGAGAGGACGGACCGGCCCTCGCATTGGCGGGAATGGCTGCGGCTGCCGGCCCCCATGGCTTGCAGATGGCTCCTACTCCCGGTCGGGGCGTTACTTGCCGCCGGCGGTCTGCTTCTTGCCCTCCCAGACGCCATTTTCGGTGTCACTGGACCACTTGCCGGAAAGTTCGCCTTTCTTGAGTTTGCCAGTCAACTGGTAGTTGCCTTGCGGCGTGTCGATATGGATTTCAATATCATTTTTCTTGAAGGTCCCCGCGCTGATCTCGGTTCCGCCCATGGGCGAGGAAACCGATCCCGTCAGCGTATCCTTCGTCTGTTCCAGATACAGGGTGAAGGGCATGTCACCCTGGGAGCCCCCGTGCGCCGTGCATTCCCATGTTCCGGTCAGAGGGCCAGGCTTGGGCTTCTTTGCTTGCCCAAGGGCAAAAGTGGCGGCAAAAAGCACCGTCAAACACAAAGCGATTGGAACCATCTTGCTCATCTTCATGCGTTCTGCTCCTTATGCGTTCTCATGGAATGGGCTGCCCAGTCATTTTACTGTGGCGGCGGCTTTGGCGTCCAGAA
>Ga0187781_10004635_pt1 | contig 10251 bp, 8 predicted proteins | sample 0715_SJ02_MP02_2_FD_132447 | JGI IMG/M metagenome (GOLD analysis project Ga0187781, IMG submission 132447) | Tropical peat soil microbial communities from peatlands in Department of Meta, Colombia - 0715_SJ02_MP02_20_MG | ecosystem: Environmental > Terrestrial > Soil > Wetlands > Peat | place...
ACCCCAGAAGACGACATCGGAAGTAGACATGCTTGCCGTCGGCCTCGAATTCCTCGAAACGATGCGCATCCCGCTGGTCCTAGGGCGCCCTTTTACCGCTCGAGACTTGCAACGAGCGGCCGAAGCTTCCGCATCTGAACAGGCAGCCAAACAGGGCACGGCTGCTAACGGCGCGACACCTGTCATACAATCCTCCCCCGTGCTAAGTCCGCCCATCCCTGTTCTCGTCAACGGGACTTTCGTGCGCAAGTACTTCCCCAAACACAACCCATTGGGAAAACGCCTGTACGAAGTGAATAACCCAGAGACAAGCGAAGAAGGCATGAACGTCGATCCGTGGAAGCCGCAGAGCTGGGAGATCGTGGGGGTGGCCGGCGACACGAAGTGCAACGACCTGCGGCGGGAGATTCAGCCCATGGTTTATGTACCCCTGACCGGAGGCGGGACTCATTTCGAATTGCGAACAACTTCCAATCCTGCCGCGCTCATTCCCGCCGTCCGCGATCTCGTCAAGCGCACAGATAGTAGCCTTCCTATTTTTGCAGTCCGCACTCAGACTCAGAGGATTGAAGAATTGCTGACCCAAGAGCGAGTAATTGCACGCCTCGCGAGCTTTTTTGGTCTTCTGGCCCTTCTCCTTGCCTGCATTGGACTCTACGGTCTACTTTCGTACGAAGTCGCTCACCGGACGCGCGAAATCGGCATTCGGATGGCGCTTGGCGCCCAGCGGCGTGACGTGACGAAGCTCATCATCGTTCAAGGAATTAGCATGGTCTTGGTAGGACTGCTTGCCGGAGTTACAGGCGGACTGGCGCTGGCTCGCCTCGTCGCGAGCCTGCTTTACGGCCTAAAGCCGACAGACCCGCTGACGTATTTTGCCGCGGCGGCCATTCTCGCTGTAGTGGCGCTCGTGGCTAGCTATATTCCCGCGCGCCACGCAACGCAAGTGGACCCCATGGTGACGCTGAGATACGAGTGAAGCACCAAGGCTTCCGCTCGGAGATCACCCGTCCGAAGGTGGTCCCCTGGCTCGCCGCCTTCAAGCTTTGGGGGCGTTGCCCCAATTGGGCTCGCCATAATGGACCCATCCTCGCCGCCACTAACAATCAAAGACGTGGTCGTAGCGGAACCCCGCGGTGGCCTCCCTCTGCCCCAGGAAGACCTCGAACCTCGTCCGTGGCTGCTCTCAGCGCCACAGCGTGTGTCTAGAACCAATAAATGCTCCCAGGATGCCACCAGATTAACGATCAGACATGGGTGCGACCGTTAGCACTACCCGAAAATCAACGGAAACGTTCACCGAAGCCGCTACGACCGCTGAATTACACGAAGAACGCATGTGGCCTCGGGTTACATTTTGATAACTTGACGGCTCACCCGAAAGTCACATTCTGAAATGGCTTCACACGCGGGCATCATTGGCCCCTCGCCTTTCACCCGCCCGGTTGAACCGGAGTGGCTGGCACTTGGCCCAGCGAACCGTGGCTCCGGATGGACCACCCACGGCACGCCTGTCTGGCTCCGCAATCGCAAACCGCTCTCCGCCCCGAGCACCGAAGCACAGATCTCGCCTGACGCGCTTCAGCGGGATTTCGTTTGAGCAACGCGCTGGATCCTCATGGCTGAAAGAAACTCATCCGCGGTGCGGCGGTCATCGCCCCGGTCTCATCCGCCCCCGCCGCGGCGGCCTCGAAATCCGCCGGCGCCCGATAGCCCAGCGCAGAATGCAGCCGTTGGCGGTTGTAATACTGGTCGATAAACGCCTCCAGATGCTGGCTCAGATCCTCGTAATCCTGGTAATCTCGGCAGTAGACCTCCTCTCGTTTCAGAGTCTTCATGAAGCTTTCGCAACTGGCGTTGTCGTAGGGATTCCCCGGCCGGCTCATGCTGGGAATCATGCCGTGCGCCTCCAGCAGGTCCGTGTATTCCCGACAGGCGTATTGAATCCCGCGATCGGAGTGGTGCACCAGGCCGGGCTGCGGCCGTCGCAACGCGATCGCGGCTTTCAAAGCGGTTTGGGCCAGCTCACTGTGCAAGCTCCGAGCCAGGCCCCGGCCCACCGCCCGGCGCGAATACGCGTCCAGAATCACGGCCAAGAAAACAAACTCCCGCAGCAAGCGAATGTAGGTGATGTCGGCCACCCAGAGTTGATTCACGGCTGTGACCTTCATGCGCGCCGCCAAATTCAGGTACACCTCAAAGTCGTGCTCGGAATCCGTGGTCTGCACCACATACTTCCGCTGCCCGATGGCGATCAAATTGTCCTCCTGCATTAGCCGAGCCACACGCTTACGATTGACCAGCAGGCCGCGATGGCGCAGTTCGGCGGTAATGCGGCGGTAGCCATAGTGCCGCCGGTGCTCGAGGTAAATCCGCTGGATGGCGTCGCGCAATGCTATCTCTTCTTCGCCGGGTTCGATTTCCACCAGGTGCCGGTAGAACCCCGCTCGGCTGACGCCCGCTAGCTGACACATCCGCTCCACCGAAAGCCTGCCTTGCAATGGCATCACGTCCCGGATGTAGTCGTAGATGCCTCTTCGCCAGTCGCAGTATTCGGCTGGCGTCGAGCCTTTACTTTTTGCAAGGCACCCTTGAAAAAATCCACCTCCAGGGCGCGGTTGGCGAGGGATTGTTTCAGCTGTCGGATTTCGTCTTCCAGCTTTTTCTCTCGGGGCACTGGCTCCCTGATCTTCTTGGGCCTACCCAGTTGTATGTCTTTCCAGCGGTACAACGTACGTACCGAGATCCCCAACTCTTTGGCTAACAGCCCGAGGTTTTTCGCTTGCTCCATTCGTTCAAGAGCTTGCTTCCTAAAGTCTGGCGTCTTTCTCTCCCATTTGCCCACTTGGACCTCCCCATTCAATGCAAGTTGTGACATTTTAGGATGTCTCAAGTTTGGGGGTCACGTGGTGGCGACGCTAGTTACGACACAGAATGCTCCCTTGACGTTTTGGGAAGATGGGTCAATCCGCATTGGAAGCTCGCGCGTGACGCTCGATACCGTTGTGCATGAGTTCAAGACCGGGGCGACCGCCGAGCAGATCCAGGATGACTTTCCCACCCTCAGCCTACGTGAGATTTACGGGGCGATCTCGTACTATCTCGAGCACGAGGAGCAGGTCGAAGAGTATTTACGGAAGCGCGACGAGGAAGCTGACCGGATTCGCCGTAAAGTCGAAGATCGGCCCAAAGCTGAAGCCCTGCGCCGGCGGATTCGCGAACGTTACGCTCGATTGAAGGGCAAGCCGTAGGTGTTGTAGCTCGGCGCTAACCGGAATCATCAAATCCACTTACAATGCCTGAAATATCTCGATTCCTGGGTATCGTGATCGGCGTGTTTTACAGCGACCATGGCGTCCCTCATTTTCACGCCATATACGGAGAGCACAGAATCTCTGTCGAGATAGAGACGGGCACCGTACGTGGGGAGCGGGGTAGCGCGGAGGTATCCGTCAGCCGACGGATTCCTCCGCGGTTCTTAAGATGGCTTCAACCGCGTTTTTAAGATCCACACGTGAATTCACACGAACGGGCGAATGACCGTAGAGGAGCGCGCACTTCGCGCACCTCTGATGCGCTACCCTGCTTGGACGGACATGGCCGGGCGCGCGGAATGCATTTTTCGCTTGACAAGTCGGCTGGCCCGTGTTAGGCTAACCCCGTTGTCAAATGGGATGTTTTGTCGCTACGAAGCGCCGGGACGGTCGGTCGGAAGGTGGAAAGGCAAGAGCGTCCCGGCGAACGGAGGAAAGAGGGTCTGGGAAAAAACAAAAATTATACGAACGAAGCCACCAAGTTATTGAAAACAAATACACGCAAATCGTTAGTGCTGGAACGAAGCTAAGAAGTGGTTGAAAACAAAGGTAGTTATACGAGAGTGATGAGAGCAAAGCTAAGAAGCTGATGAAAACAAATGAGTTCGCAGTCTCGACGGGCGCCCATGAGAGAGCGTTTTGTGCGCGAATTTGCAGCTTTATGACCCCAAAGTCAGCGAAACCCACCATCTTTTGCGAAGCTGGCCTAGGCTTGCGAGCCTGAAGTCAGGCGTAGCATTGACATATTGTCGGCTAGACGCACTTTGGAGCTGTACTCACGTCGAGGTTCCAGAATTTCCCGGCAGGCCCCGCAACGACGGACCGGACCGGCAAGGGCGAACACTCCCTGCCCCGGCGCCGCCTTGGGATTCATCCCTGGGTGTTGGCTCGAGAGGCGAGACGCCGCCTCGCCCTGGCTCCTTCGCTGCCCATCCGCACCGTATCGACGGATGGGCTAGCCGGTGGTGTCTCAGTTCGGACGTCGAGGCGGCTTTACGCCGCCATGGGGCGAGGTAAACTCGCCGCTACGCATTCGAACTGAGACGCTACCGGCTAGGCCGTTTGCATTTCCGAACCCGCCCATACTATAGTCTCGTTTTGTTCCCGTGACTTTCGACTCTCGACTTTCGACTTCACGACTTCTCGACTTTGATGCCCGATCCATTCCTCAGCATAGTGATTCCGGCTTACAACGAGGCGCGGCGAATCCGCGATACCCTGAAGCGGGTTGCGCACTTCCAAGAACTGAAGCCTTACGCGGTCGAACTGATCGTGGTGGATGACGGTTCGACGGACCAGACGGTGGACGTGGTCGCGGAGTTTCCCGGCTATCGGCTGCTTCGAAACGACCGCAACCATGGCAAAGGCTACACGGTGAGGCACGGCGTGCTCGAAGCGCGGGGCGAATTCATACTCTTCACGGACGCCGACCTTTCTACTCCCATCGAGGAGGCCGATAAGCTGCTGTCCGCTCTCGAATCCTCGGGCGCCGATGCTGCCGTGGGCTCACGCGCCCTCGAACGCGAGTTGATCGGGGTCCATCAGCCCTGGCTGCGAGAAACGGGCGGACGGTTTTTCAACCTGCTGGTCAGGGCCTTCACGAGCCTCAACTTGCACGACACGCAATGTGGGTTCAAACTGTTCAAGCGCAATTCGACTCGGAAGGCGTTTGAAGGCATGCGCATTGAGGGCTTCGGGTTTGATCCCGAACTCTTGTTCCTGATTGAACGAGCAGGCGGCAGGATCGTGGAAGTGCCGGTAAGGTGGAACGATCACCCGGCCACCAAGGTGCGGCTGCTTCGCGACTCCACGCGAATGTTCATGGATTTGATCGCCATCCGCTGGCGTGCCTTTTCGGGGAAATACCGGTGAACATTATTGAATTCACCGCACTGGTTTGTGCCTGCTCAATCTTGGCGGGATTCGTAGGCTCGCTGACCGGACTGGGCGGCGGCATCATCATTACGCCGGTATTGACGCTGGTTCTGGGCGTCGATATCCGGTATGCCATCGGAGCTTCGCTGGTATCGGTGATCGCGACCTCGTCGGGCGCGGCCGCCGCTTACGTCCGCGAGGGCTTCTCCAACATCCGGATCGGGATGTTCCTCGAAATTGCGACCACGTTCGGGGCGCTCGCGGGCGCTCTGCTCGCTGCCCGAGTCTCGACGGGCTCCATCTCCATCATCTTTGGGCTGGCTTTGCTTTACTCTGCCTACGTATCTAGCCGTTCGCGGCGGGGGCGCGGGGACGAGCGCCGGCCGAACCCTCTCGCCACCCGCCTCAAAATGAACGGCAGCTATCCAACACCTGCAGGGCCGAAGGGTTATTGTCCGCACGCCGTGCCCGCCGGCTTCAGCATGATGTTCGGGGCAGGGGTCCTTTCGGGCCTGCTGGGCATAGGGTCGGGAGCCCTCAAGGTGATCGCCATGGACCAAATCATGGGGCTTCCCTTCAAGGTATCGACCACGACCAGCAATTTCATGATCGGGGTGACGGCCGCGGCCAGCGCCGGCGTCTATCTTTCCCGCGGATACATCGATCCAGGCCTCGCCGCGCCGGTCATGCTGGGGGTGGTGGCCGGCTCTATAGCAGGGGCGCGCCTTCTGGCCGAGGCCAAGACCAAGTGGCTGCGTCTGGTTTTCGGGGTCGTCATTGCGGTTATGGCGTTCGAAATGATCTATCACGGTGTGACGGGGAGGCTGTAGCTTGACGAACCAGGCGCGACCATGGACTGACCAGAGAGTCGAAGAATGGATCGGGGACCTCCTCCGCGCCGGGGTGACGCTGGCAGCGGCAGTGGTCCTCTTCGGTCTGTGCGTGCACCTGGCACGCCATGGCCAGGTGGCGCCAGAGTACCATGTTTTTAGGGGTGAGCCCTTGGACCTGCGCACCCTGTCGGGGATCATGAGAGAGGTGCTGGCCTTTCGAGGACGCGGCTTGATCCAGCTTGGCCTCATCCTCTTGATCGCTACGCCGGTGGCGCGGGTGGCCTTTTCGGTGGTCGCCTTCGCGATGCAACGCGATCGCCTCTATGTAGTGGTTACGCTCCTCGTGCTCGCCGTTCTGTCCTATAGTCTGGCCGGTGGGCGCCCGTAGGGATTGACGATTCTCGATTGACGATTGCCGATTGGGGAATCCCTCCCGCCCGTGGGGAAAGCGGCGGCCGGCCGTCAATCGACCATCGGCCATCGGCCATCGTCAATCACCAATCCGGGGGCAACCGAGTCGGGAATTTCGGAATCGAAATACACGGCATAGACATCGAACAGGCGTGGTATACTACCCGCATGTCATACCGGCTCCAAATCACGGGACCGGCGGGACGACGGCAACGTTGCGAGAGCGTCGCACGCGCCAGTTTTCGGAGCGAAGGACGCTGGAAGGAGCGAATTATGTTAGGCCGGACGATGAAGGTGATGAGTGCCTTGGCGGCGATGCTGGTTATTTTCACATGTGCCCTTGCTGAAGACGCCAAAACTCCGCCCCCAAAGGCGGGGCTTTCAATCCCGGCGGGCAGCGTGCTTCACATGAAGCTCACCACCACGCTTACCTCCAAGACCAACAAGTCAGGCGACCCGTTCACCGGGCAGGTTTCTCAGCCCATTGTGGTGGACGGCAAAGAGATCGTCCCGAAGTACAGCCAGATCAGCGGGCACGTCTCCTTCGTGAAGGCCTCGCAGCGGGTCAAGGGCAAGGCTTTGATGCGCTTGGTCATCGACAAGGTCACGACCCCCGACGAGGACAAGGTCTTCCAGTTGCCGAGCACCTTGGACGATTCGAACAACGCTCCCTGCGCGCACACGAAGGACGACGAAGGTACACTCGAGGGGTGCGGCAAGAGCAAGAAAGACGCCCTCGAGGGCGCCGCGATTACAGGAGCGATGGGCGCCGGGGCGGGCGCCGAGATCGGCCTGGGCCATGAGATCGAGTGCGAGTATTACGGCATGTGCGGGGGCCACGGCATGGGGGCTGACGTTGGCTATGGCGCCGCGATCGGGGCGAGCACCGCATTGCTCTACAGCTTGCTCAAACACGAAAAGGACATCGTCCTGGTGCAAGGCACTGAGCTGACCTTCATCGTCAACCGCACCTCGATGGGTAAGGATGTGCCGCCGCCACCGCCCCTCGATCAACCGGATGGCGGCCAGATAACGCAGTAGGCGGCAGGACAATTGCAAGTTCCCAATGGCCAAGGTCAGATTTCAAATTTGGCCTTGGCCATTTTTGCTGTCCGCGCCACGCCGCGACCGGTTGCGCCGCGCGACCGCAAGCGCCAGCCCTACTTCACGACGCTGAGCCGGCAGAAGATATTGCGGGCCGGCAAAATCCACGCCAAGTGCTTCTCATAAAAGTCTAAGGAAAGAGCGGCCAATATCCTGCCCAGGTTGTCGAGGAGCAAGTTGCCGCCGAAGGTCAAGCGTTGCTCCAGGATCCGAAACCCGCCGGCGTTGTAAGTGAAATCCCGAAAGCTCTTGCGCTGGAAGTAGTCAAAGCTGTGTAGGCCCAGGTGGAAGAGGTGGGTGGGGTCGGTGTACGAGTCCGGGGAACTGTAATGGGGGGTGATGATCAGGACTTCCGCGCCCGGCAGGGCAAGGCGATGGACCTCGGCCATAGCCCGCAGAATATCCGGGTGATGCTCGAGAAAGTGCGCGAGGTATATCTTCCCGGCGCAATTGTCCTTGAGCGGCCACGGGAAATGCCTCAGGTCGCAGAGCACGTCCGCCGAGGAGCCGGGTTGGCAGTCCAGGCCGATAGCCGAGGGCTCTTGCTTCTTCTTTCCGCAGCCGATATCCAGAATGAGCATGGCGGAGTGTATCGCGAGGCGGTTTCTCAGTAGACGACATCGAGCGACACGTCGTAAAAACGGTGCAGAAATCCGGCGAACTGGCGGAAATAGAGCGAATCCACGTTGTTGTGAACGTCCCGATAGTTGCCGTAGTCGCTGATATTGAAAATCCGCAGGGCCCCGCGGAACTTGTGGTTTTTGGCCCAGGGGATCCAGCGCAGCTTGAAGTCCTTGGCGAGCTGCAGGTCGAGAGAGAAATAGGCCGGAAATCGTAGGCTATTAGGATTGCCTACATAGTTCTGCAGGTCGTCCACGGCGGAATACGGGAATCCCGTATGCCAGTCCAGCACCGGCCCCGCCGTGATGTCCCACGGAACCTTGATCCGGCCCCACGTCACGACCCGGTTGGGTACGTTGCTGGGCAAGGTGGAAAAGAAATTGGGCCGGATGACCGGCTCTTCGAAGGGCACGTTGACGGCCGAAAGCGTGTTCAGGTCGCCCCGCGCCAGGCTTTCCACGTAGGAGATATTGAGGTCGGCGTGTTCGCGGACCTTGAAGCGCAAAGTCGTTTCCAGTTCGTGATAGCGCGACGAGCCGATGTTGCTGAGCAGCATCAGGGGTCCGAGCGCGGTGTTGTAAAGCGGATTGACGATAAACTCCTGGTACGACCGGCTGCTGAGGTAACTGACCCGCGCGATCACGTTGGGGCGCAATTCCTGATCCAGTTCCGCGTTCCAGGTCAGATTGAAGGGCGTGCTGCCCAGGCGGTTGTGGGAGGGCACCACGATCCCGTTCGCTTTCTTCTCCTGGTAATAGTTTTGCAGAACGATGGGCGGGCCGGTTGCAATTCCTTGTGGGTCGTAATAAGTCACCACGCGCGTCAGGTTCTGGGTGAAGTCGCCCGCCAGCAGCGGCAGGCGGTCATAAAAAAGCCCGATACCCGAGCGGAGGATGGTCTTTGAACTCTGGCCGGGAGAATAGACCAAGCCGGCGCGAGGTGCGAACGCCGCAGGCGACCCGAGCGTCTGCCCGGAATAGCGCACGCCGTAGTCAAGAGCCAGGTGGTCGTTGAAGGCCCAGTGATCCTGACCGAAGACCGCTATTTCCGTATCTTCCGCTCTCAGAACACCCGCTCCCTGAAAAGTTATGAGTTCCGCCAGGGAAGTGTCCGGGCGCAGGAGTTCGATCGGATGCGACTTGCTGAGGTCGCTGTAGGAGCGATGAACAAAGTCTCCTCCGAACTTGAGTGTGTGCTGGCCGCCCCAGTTTATCCTTCCGGATTGATAGTTCTGGAGGAGTTCTTGTTCGCGGCCGGCCCGAGTCCAGGAGTTGAACCAGTTGCCTTCCCAATTGTCCACGGTCAGGATCATATCCTGCGAACCTTGGCCATGGGCGTAGCTGTCAAAGTCGGTGTACTGGAAGAGGGAGGTGAGCACGCCGCCGTTCATGAACATATAACGGTCCGTAGCGCCGACCGAGAATCCGCTTTGAGCGTAGTCGGAGGAGGCGGACTGCGCGAGGAAGGAATTAATATTGTCGAATTGGTCGCGGAGCGGGAACACCTTCAAATTAGCGGTCACCAGGCTCTGGGCAGACGCGGCGTAGTAGACATCCGTGAAGGAGTCGAAACCCTGCTTCTTCATTTCATTGTGCGGCCATGCCAGGCCGCGCACCGGCTGCTTGTTGAGGTCGTAGCGGGTGTATTCGGAGAACGTCAGCTTGTCTTTATAGAGGGGGCCGGTGAAGCTGAGGCGGGGCGAGTCGTCCTCGATTCCCACAATATGGCCGCTCCGAAAGCGCATGCTGGGAAGAAAATCGTTCAACTCCCAGTTCCATTTGTCCCGCGGCGCTTTGGTTTGAACGCTGGTCAGCCCCCCGCTGAAGCGGCCGAACTCGGCTTGATAGGCGGTCTTCTGAACTTCCACCGACTCGACGGAGTCGATGGGAACGTCAATCGAGAAACTCCCTGTCACCGGATCGACGGTCTCCGCGGAGTCGACGAGCAGCATGCCCTGGTTCTCCGTCACGCCCTTGATGTTGATTTTCCCGTCGGGGGTGCGAATCACGCCCGGGACGAGCGGCAAAGCCGCCAGGAATTTCTGCTCGACCAGCGGCAGCGCGCGAATCTCGCCCGAGCTGAGGGTGGCCGGC
>Ga0187781_10004636_pt1 | contig 10249 bp, 8 predicted proteins | sample 0715_SJ02_MP02_2_FD_132447 | JGI IMG/M metagenome (GOLD analysis project Ga0187781, IMG submission 132447) | Tropical peat soil microbial communities from peatlands in Department of Meta, Colombia - 0715_SJ02_MP02_20_MG | ecosystem: Environmental > Terrestrial > Soil > Wetlands > Peat | place...
CCAGGAGCGTGCACAATGCCGTAGGGAATCACACCGGCTTTCCGCCAGGTGTGCAAGCCCGTTAAGGACTTTGCCAGTTGGGAGTGGCCGCTGTAGCCGTGGCGCAAAGCCAGGATTTCATAATTGCCCGTGTACATGCGCGCCGCGACGATAGCCACTTCGTTGGCCTCGGTGCCACTGTTGGAGAAATAGCTTTTCTTCAATTTGCCTGGGGCTATCTGCGCCACCTTTTCCGCCAGAGCGACGATGGCCTCGGTAGGGAAGAGTGTTGAGGTGTGCTGGACGCGGTCAATCTGCTCCTTGATCTTTGCCGTCACTTTCTCGTTCGAGTGGCCCACGCTGATGGTGACGATGCCTCCCAGGAAGTCGAGATATTGCTTCCCGTCCAGGTCCCACACATATTGCCCTTTGGCATGATCGATCACCAGCGGGTCTTTGAAGTAGGTCGTGACGCAGTTGAAAATGTATTCTTGCTTTTTGCGAATGATTTCGTCTTTGGTCATGGTGCCCTCGAAGCAAAGTTAACAGTCGACAGTTGACAGTAGCGGTGCCGTCCCCGGCGGCGGGTTTCGCTCCTCGGAACGAAGCCAACTTTCATTCAGAAGACGAATAAAACTGGCTACGCGCTTTCGAATCGGCGGAGGATCTCTGCAATATCATGGACAAACTCGATTGCTTCCTTCTTCGACAGTGCTGGATTTTCGTGATTGCCCGATTCCGCTGTTTTTTCCACTTGGCACGCCCTTCGCGAGTTATTCCGCGTTCGGCGAATTCGTCCGGAGTCACATTTTCGCGCAGCGCGTCGTGCACCTTCCCCGCGACAACTGCTGCGAGTCTGTAATCTGTCTTTAGCATTGCCTTCGCAAGTATTATTTGGTCCCCCTGCGTTCGCCGGTAGTATTTTCCCAAGCCCCCCAACAAGTTCCCCAGGCGGGCCTCTTGGAAAAATTCGTCTCGATACATCTCTTCCGCCAAGGCCGGATGCTCGGTCTGAAGATGGGCCGCGCTCCAGAGGGCCAGGTCAACGTCTGCGACCCTCCACGCCTTTTCATAGTGTTCACGAAATGCCTTAAGGATTGACTCGTATGTAAGGAGGTGCGCGACATGATCGCGTTCTGGTGGCAAGGCAAGCAAATGGGCTACGGGTGGAGATATGATTCCGAACTCTTGCGGGACTGTAAATCGCACGACAACCGACACTACTTCGATGTGCTGCAGCCGGTCGTACAGCTGGTCCAGGAGCTGGCGACAGTTACTGGATGAGCTAAGGTCTGATGGCACTCCAACCGGCTGCTTTAGGATCATGCTCAGGCGCGGCCACCACCGTGGATAATCCCAAGATGAGCTTTCCTCGATGGCCCGGAGGACGCCAGCGGTGATTGGCCCGCCCCCACGGGCATCCGCGACCTCACACTCTACGCGGGAAAGGTCTTGACGCCGACCCGTGTAGCATTCAGTCGCTTCCGCAAACAGCTTGTGGAATTCTTGAATCCACATCTCCCCTACTCACCTTGTGCTAATCGCAGAACCTTGGACGAAGGACGCTCAAAATGAAATGTTCACCCCACCGTAGGGTATCCTCATCCTTAACAACTAGAAATCTGACCAAACAGTTTGCCCGCACCCAGGTCTTCGCCTCGATCAGGTCCCTACACGTCTGGGCCCGCACCAACTGCGCGCGGAGGTTGCCGGACTGATCTCCCATTAGATGGTTTTGGTAGACCCGTTGCCGCAGGCCGCCAGCCCCTGAGGTTCGTCCGGCGCGTAAAACCTCCTCGGGGCCATTGCCTCTTGTGAAAATCACATAGAGGCCGGGCTCTTCCGGTAGATTCGATCGCAAGGATTGATCGAAACTGTGGGGCGTCGCGGCAAGAAGGCTGTTCAGCACCCCTTTTAATTCCTCAACACGTCCTTGGAAGGTATCCATCGTGCTTACATGAGGGTGCGACTAGGCTTTGGTTGATGTGACGCGAGGAGCGGGGGCGCCGCGCAGCAATCCCTCCGTGCTCAAGTCCTCATCGATGTCAGGCCAATGAATGCCGTAACCGGCCCCACACGTTTGCCAGTTCTTTCTCTGCTTTGCCGTGGCGTGCAGAAGCCGAGGGTACCATGCGAGTGGCGCACTGATGGTGCGCCCGTCCATCAGGGTTACTCGCAGCTCGTCTTCGGTGAACCGCACGTCGGCCACCCGCTCGTCGGCGTTAATCGCCAAAATACCCATACCACGCCTCCAGCAATCCCGCTTGATGGTCCTCGACCAGTCTTTCCAGTTTCCTCAACTCCCGCGCACTAAAGCCAAGATTACGCGCCAAGCTCACTGGCTGCAACCAGAACTTCGCCGAAAGGTCCTCCCGATCCACATGGACATGAGGCGGCTCCCCCATATCGTGGCTAACAAAGTATATCCGGTAAGGACCGGTCCTGAGAACCGTCGGCATATGCCGCAACCCGCTTGCCGAGAGGGGCGCTCTAAGTTCGCACCCCTTCCTCAGTATATTCCTTTCCAATCAAGGGCAACCGACAACTGACAACGGACGACTGACCACTGACATTTTCCAATCGTCGACTGTTGACTGTCGACTGGCAATCACTTCAGATACTTATCCAACCACCCCAGCACTGTCTTATACCAAAGCTGGCTGTTCTGTGGCTTCAGCACCCAGTGGCCTTCGTCGGGAAAGTAGAGCAGGCGCGAGGGGACGCCGCGGCGCTGCAACGCGGTGAAAAGTTGAATGGCTTGGCCCTCCGGCACGCGGAAGTCGAGCGCGCCCTGGACCAGCAGCATGGGCGTCTGAATGTTTTGCACGTGATTGGATGGCGACGACTTTTCGTAGGCCTGCGGCTTCAGCCAAGGCGGGCCCTGGTGTTCCCACTCATCGAACCAGATTTCCTCGGTTTCGCCGTACATGCTGCGCGAGTCGTAGACACCGTCGTGAGAGACCAGCGCCTTGAAGCGTTGAGTCTGGCCGGCGATCCAGTTGATCATGTACCCGCCGAACGAGGCGCCCGCCGCGCCCACGCGGTTCTTGTCAACGTAAGGCAAATTCTCCAGGTAATCTGTTGCCATCATGACGTCCTGGTAGCACGCGCCACCCCAATCGCCCGAAATCTGCTCGACGAATTTCTGCCCGTATCCGGTCGAGCCATGGAAATTGGTCATGATCACCACATACCCGCGGGCAGCAAACATCTGGGCATTCCAGCGGTAACTCCAGGAGTCGTCCCAGGCGCTTTGCGGGCCGCCATGGACCAGGACAATGGCAGGATATTTCTTGCCGGGGTCGAAGGCAGGAGGCTTTACCAGCAGGCTCTGGATTTCCGCCCCCAGACCGCCTTTCGTCATTACTGATTCCGCGGGATTCATGTCGAGTTCAGCCATCAAGGAGTCATTCGAGTGGGTCAATTGTGTTGGATTGTCTCCCGAAACGGCGACGCGATAAACCTCCGCGGGCTGTGTCAGGCTGCTGCGGGTTAACACCAGCGATTTGCCGTCGGGTATGACCTGCTGCTCATCGTTCATTCCACCCAGAACCTTTTTGACTTTGGGCTTGCTGACGGAAGTCTTGAACAACGGTTGCCGCGTGCTTTCGGGAGCGGCGAAATAGATGGTGTCGCTGTCCGGGGCCCAAGCGAAACTCGAAACCCATTGATCGAAGCCTGCCGTCAGGTCCTTTATAGTTCCGGTTTGCCGATCGTAAACGCGCAGGCGAAACAGGTCGGATTCATAGCCATCGCGCGCCTGGGAGGTGTAAGCGATGTAGCGCCCATCAGGCGAGTACTGCGGAGAGGCGTCGGACCCAGGATTATCTTTGGTGATGTTCTTAGCTTCACCCCCCTGGGTGCTGACGAGGAAGAGATCGTCGTTGGTGCTCCAGGCAACGCGTGAGCCGCCCGAGCGGTTGGAGGTGAAGCAGGCCTCGGAGCCGTCCGGCGAGATGTCGTAACCGTCCGGCGCGCCCAGGAACCAGGTGGGAGAGTCGACTGCGCCTGGGGTTAAATCGAGCGGCGTGCCCCCCTGGGCTGAAACCGTGAACAGATGCGTGTACTTGCCGTCTCGCCACGCATCCCAATGCCGGAATAGCAGCTTGTCAATGACCCGGGCTTTGACCTTGCTTTTCTCCGCTTCCTCCAGGCGCTTCTTGTTGCACGCGTCGTCGGCGCAGTCGGGGTACACCTGGGAGGTAAACAGCAACGCATTGCTCTTGCGCGCCCAAGTCACACCGTCCGCTTCGGTCGAGATGCTCGTGAGTTGGCGCGCCTCGCCGCCACGTACGGGAATGATCCACACCTGCGGCTTGCCTCCGCGGCTCGATATAAAGGCAATCGACTCGCCATCCGGCGACCAGCGCGGCCGCGAATCCGACCCGTCGCCGGTGGTCAGTTGTTTCGGCGCACCGCCATCGGCGCTAATTAACCAGATGTGTTTGACCACTTTGTTGGCCTCGAAATCAACCGTCCCTTGCACGTAAGCGATCCAGCGCCCGTCAGGAGAAACTTGCGGATCTGAGATCCTTTGCACTTTCATCAAATCGTCAAAAGTTATTGGACGTTTTGCTTCTGCCACGTTGCCCCCTAATATCACAAACAGAGCTATAGCTAACCTCATTAATGTTTTCATAAAAATGCCCCCTCAAACACCTCGATTCCTTTTTCTTGAAGCAGATACTACCAGAAGGGCGAGAAAAGTTTAGAAGGATTTTGAGCTCGAGACTGCAAATCGGAGCCGTCATGGGAAAGGCGCGCCTACCCCGCCGATGATTTAAGCCCTCTCTCCTGGGGCTGATCGTTACTCATATCTTCGGCTGGACACCGCGCTGCCAAGTCGCGCAGCTAGCCCCTCCCTTGGGGAGGGGGTGTCCGGCGACGGCGCTTTCTCCAGCCGTCGCTGGCCGGGTGAGGAGTCACCTAACGTTTGATTCTTGCCGAGCCGCCTTTCATCACGTGTTTCACTTCCTCCCACGTCACCATGCTGGTATCGCCGCGCGTACTTTGCAAAAGTGCCCCATGGGCCGCGCCGAGATTAACTGCGTCTTGGGGCGACATGCTGGCCAGGAAGCCGTAAATGACCCCGCTGCAAAACCCGTCACCGCCACCCACACGATCCTCAATTTCGAGTCCTTCATAGCGCGTGGACTGATAAAAGCTTCCATCATAATAAAGAATCGCCGACCAGTTGTTGACCAGTCCGCTGACTACCTCGCGCAATGTTGTCCCGACCGCCTGAATGTGCGGATACTTCTCAACCACTCGTGACACCATCCTTTTGTAGCCTTCCACGGGGAGTTTCCTCAATGCCTCATCAACTCCTTCCACCTGGAAGCCCAGCACCTTCTGGAAGTCTTCCTCGTTTCCAATCAAGACGTCGATGTAAGGGACCAACTCTCTGGTGACAGCGATCGCTTTCTCACTGGACCAAAGCTTACTGCGAAAGTTCAGGTCGTAGCTGACCACGGTGCCGGCTGCGTGGGCGGCCTGCATGGCTTCCTTCACCACTGCGGCGGAAGAATCGCTGAGCGCGGTGCAGATACCGCCAGTATGAAACCAGCGAACACCGCGCCCGGTGAAGATCTGTCTCCAATCGACATCACCGGGCTGGATATGAGTCGCGGCAGAGTGGCCGCGATCGTACATCGTCACGCTGCCCCGAACCCCGATGCCCACTTCCGTGAAGTTCAATCCAATGCGGTCGGCCTTGCCAACCCCGTCGTAGGGTGCCCAGACCACATGGCTTATGTCCATGCCGGAAGTCCGAGCGTGATTGCGAATGAACCAACCCAAGGGATTATCGACCAGGCGTGAAACCCAGGCAGTTCGCAAGCCTAATCGGCTCAGGGCGTAACTCACGTTGTACTCTCCACCACCCGCCCAGGCTTCGAAAACCGGGGTGAGTTCAATGCGCTGGTGCCCCGGTGGGCTCAGTCGAATCATACATTCGCCAAAGCTCAGCACGTCCAGTTGGCAATCCGTTGTGGGACGAAGTTTCAAGGACATCGATAAACCTCCGAGGAGTGGATTAACTTCCAACAGTGCCCTGCCGCAACTCAGGCGGCTGAATGACGCAACATCTTAACGCAAATGTTTTGGCGTGGGTAGTAGCTTGAACAGGTCGGCTCAACGCGGTGCGTGAAAATGCGCGAAGCGCTTCGCGCATTTTCATGCACAGTGGTGAGCCAAAGGACCATGAAATCCCCGCTCGGAATGACACCGCGTCAGGATTGGGCGCTAGCTTCCCCTTGCGGAGCACGGACACCTGACACCCCGGCACCTGAAACCTGCTTTACTTGTCCCACTCCGTGTGGAACTTTCCTTCCTTGTCGATACGGCGGTAGGTATGCGCCCCGAAGTAGTCGCGTTGCGCCTGGAGGAGGTTGGCAGGCAGACGCTTGGAGCGGTAGGCGTCGAGATACGCCAGCGTGTTACTGAAGGCCGGAATGGGTGTGCCCAAGTCGGTCGCCGTCCTCACCACTCGACGCAGACTGCTGCTTGCTTTGTTCAGCAGTTTGCTGAAATGCCGCGACAGCATCAGGTTTTTCAAGTCGGGCTGGGACTGGAAGGCGGCGCGGATGGGATCGAGCAGCTTGGCGCGAATGATGCATCCACCCTTCCAGATGCGAGCGATCTCATCAAACTTCAAGTTGTACTTATAATCTTGTGAGGCAATCCGCAGTTGCTCAAAGCCTTGTGCGTAGCAGCCGATGACCGTGATCTTATAGGCCTCGCGCAGGCGAGCAATGAACTGCAACTTGTCGCCAGCAAACTTCTTGCGCGGCCCACGCAGAACCTGGGACGCCGCCACGCGTTCCTCTTTAGCTCCGGAGATGATTCGCGCGATCACGGCCGCTGTCAGGGTTGGCACCGGAGCGCCCAAATCCAGGGCGTCCTGTGCGGTCCATTTGCCGGTGCCTTTCTGCTCGGCGGTATCGAGGACGAGATCCACGAGCGGTTGGTTCGTTTCCGGGTCGATCTTCCCCAGGACGACGATACTGATTTCAAGGAGGAAGGAGCCTAGGTCTCCGCCGTTCCACTCCGCGAAAATGTCGCGAATCTCCGGCCCCGACAGCCCCAGCACATTCTTCAGGATGTCGTAGGCTTCGCAGATAGTCTGCATGATGCCATACTCGATGCCGTTGTGGACCATCTTCACGTAATGGCCTGCACCGCCAGGCCCTAGATAGGCGCAGCAGGGACCATCGCTGGTCCGGGCAGCCATGCTGGTCAGAAGAGGCTCGAGGTGGCGATAAGACTCTTCGAACCCACCGGGCATCAGGGATGGCCCGTGCAAGGCGCCTTCCTCCCCGCCACTGACGCCCATGCCAAAGAAGCGCAGGCCGCGGGTTTCCAGTTCCCGCGCGCGCCGCTCGGTGTCCTTGAAGTACGAGTTGCCGCCGTCAATTAAGATGTCCTCAGGAGTCAAGTAAGGCTTCAACGTCTCGATGACCGAATCCACTGGCTTGCCGGCCGGAACCATCATCCAGATGCGGCGGGGCGTTTCCAGCGCGTCCACGAATTCCTGCCATGAGCGGGTGGTCCGAATGCGGCCCTCACTTTCTTCACCCACTTTTTCCGCTTTGTCGATGTCCAGGTCGAAACCTGCCACCGAAAAACCTTTGCTGTGGGCATTGAGCCCGAGGTTCTTTCCCATCACGCCAAGTCCGATAATTCCAAGATGTCGTTTGTCCACATTCGCCTCCTGAAATTAAATCCATGAAAATATAAGAATATCAGAAACCCAAGCGCCACAGGAAAGTGCCTCGGCGGACCTCCTCCCCTCTGGAAGGACTGGCCCCCGGCGCGTGCAGCCGAAGATGTGGGTGTGTTCGATCTCGGAGGTTATATAATGAATATTCGTCTTGAGCCCAACCAAGCGTTCCTGGCATCTAAAATATGTTATAGGGCAGCGAACCGAGTCTAGGTTTAGGTTGTGCTTGGACGGGGTTGGACTCACGTTTAATCTCACTCAGGAGGGCAAATCCTTTGGACGGTCAAGCCGCGGTGAGTGCACGCAATCAATCCGACCAAACGCAACTCGACCAACTCTGCATTAACACGATTCGGTTTCTTGCCGTGGATGCGGTTCAGAAGGCAAACTCCGGCCATCCCGGAATGCCGATGGGCGCGGCGCCCATGGCCTACGTGCTCTGGACGCGTTTCATGCAATACGATCCTCTCAAACCGCATTGGCCCAATCGGGATCGTTTCGTTCTTTCCGCCGGGCACGGCTCGATGCTTTTGTACAGTCTTCTTCAGTTAACCGGATATAACCTCCCGCTCTCGGAGCTTCAACAGTTTCGCCAATGGGGAAGCAAGACTCCTGGCCATCCGGAATACGGGCTGGCGGATGGCGTTGAGACAACCACAGGGCCTTTAGGCCAAGGCTTCGGGAATGGGGTGGGCATGGCCATCGCGCAAAAGTACCTCGCGGCACATTTTAACCGCCCTGGATATGAGATCGTAAATTACAAAATCTATGGCATCGTCAGCGATGGCGATCTCATGGAAGGTGTGGCCTCGGAGGCGGCATCCCTGGCCGCCCACCTCGGGCTCGACAACCTCATCTACTTCTACGATGACAATCACATCTCGATTGAAGGCTCGACGCACTTGGCGTTCACAGAGGACCGCGGCGCGCGTTTCGAGGCTTACGGCTGGTTCGTGCAGAGGCTAGCGGACGGCAACGATTTGGAGGCGATTGATGCCGCGATTCGCGCCGCGCAGGCCGAAACTGAGAGGCCCTCTATCATCATGGTTCGGACACACATTGGCTACGGCAGCCCTCACAAGCAGGACACGGCCGAGGCGCATGGCAGTCCGTTAGGTGAAGAGGAAGTGAAGTTGACCAAGGAGAATTTGGGCTGGCCGGTAGAGCCGAAGTTCCTCATCCCTGAAGAAGCGCTTGCCCACTTCCGCACCGCCATCGAGCGCGGTGGAAAGGCCGAAGCCGAGTGGCAGACGCGACTCGCGGATTATCGCAAGACACATTCGGACCTGGCAGCGGAATGGGATCGTTTCGTTAAGGGTGAGCTCCCCGAGGGTTGGAGGTCCAAGCTTCCCTCGTTCAGTGCGGTTGAAAAGCCCATGGCGACCCGGCAGGCGTCAGGAAGAGTGTTGAATGCTATATCGTCCAGCCTGCCCACGCTTTTGGGCGGGTCGGCAGACCTGGCTCCCTCGACAGACACCCTGATCAAGGGCGAAGGAGACTTCAGCAAAGGGAATTATGGGGCGCGCAATTTCCACTTTGGGGTGCGCGAGCACGGCATGGGCGCAATCCTCAACGGCATGGCGCTGAGCGGGCTTATTCCCTATGGCGCGACCTTCTTTATTTTCTCAGATTATCTGAGGCCCACTTTGCGTCTGGCGGCGTTGATGGGCGTACATTCCATCTTCGTCTTCACGCATGACAGCATTTTCCTCGGCGAAGACGGGCCCACTCACCAGCCCATTGAGCAATTGCCGGCGTTGCGGGCCATCCCAAATCTGAGCCTGATTCGGCCTGCCGATGCGAACGAGACGGCAGTGGCTTGGCGCGTGGCGATTGAGCATCGCGGGGGGCCCGTGGCGCTGTGCCTGACCCGCCAGGGCTTACCCATCATCGATGGCAGCAAGTATGGGGCGGCAGAAGGTTTGGCCAAAGGTGCTTATGTGCTGGCCGACGCGCACGGGAAAACGCCTGAGCTAATCCTGATTGCCTCCGGCTCCGAGGTGGCCCCGGCCCTCGAGGCTTATGAAAGACTGTCAGGAGAGGGAGTTGCGACGCGGCTGGTGAGCATGCCTTCGTGGGATATTTTCGAAAAACAGCCCCAATCTTATCGCGACGAGGTTCTGCCGCCCGAAGTGACGGCGCGGCTGGCCATTGAGGCTGCGGCGCCCTTTGGTTGGGAACGCTACGTCGGATCGAAGGGGGATGTGGTCGGAATAAGGCGCTTTGGGGCGTCGGCGCCGTACAAGACGCTGGCGGAGAAATTTGGATTTAGCACGGCCAATATTGTGCAGCGCGCCCGCAAAATGCTACGGGCTGCCGGCTAGCGGCTCGGAGGTGGGGACGGAAGAGTGGCATGGTATCCGTCATTCTGAGCGAAGCGACCCCCTATTCCCTAGCCCCCAGCTACTACCCAGGAGGGAATTTCATGGCTGAGAATCCTTTGAGGCAACTTGAGCAAGCTGGCCAGAGCGTTTGGTTCGACTACATCCGCCGATGGGAAATGGTCTCTGGTCATTTGAAGCGTTTGATCGATGAGGATGGGATCTCGGG
>Ga0187781_10004637_pt1 | contig 10242 bp, 10 predicted proteins | sample 0715_SJ02_MP02_2_FD_132447 | JGI IMG/M metagenome (GOLD analysis project Ga0187781, IMG submission 132447) | Tropical peat soil microbial communities from peatlands in Department of Meta, Colombia - 0715_SJ02_MP02_20_MG | ecosystem: Environmental > Terrestrial > Soil > Wetlands > Peat | place...
AGTATTTCGTGATGGCTATATGAAGCGGGGCCTTCTTCGCCGCCTCGCCGGCCGTTTCGAAGCCTGGTACACCGAGACTACGGCCTTCCAGTTCGTGACGCTTGCGCCTTTGCGCCTCCAGCGCCTGGGCTGCGGTTACGCCGGCGCCTTCCCGCCGTCGCGTCCCGCCCATGTACCACTCGACGTAGTAGCGGCCGTCGGGCAGAGAGTTCCAGTCGTAGTTGCCTTTGGGATTTCGGGGAATGGAAAGCATCTTCCACCGCCCGTCAGTTTTGATGCGTTGACGATGTTGACCCGGGACACAATTTCTCTCCTGCGATCCGCATCTTAACGGACAGCAGGAAAGACAGCAAATGAAGGTAAATGACAGATAAGAAAGGAGGTGGGTAGAAGCTGGCATTCTACCACTGGCCTCGCGTGGAAAATCAAGCGGTTAGCAAGATTTTTGACGGACCCACTTTTACTCAGACACGTCGTCCGTGAAAATGAACCGGTGGCGGAACTGCTGGAGGGCAGGCGCGTCGAATTCTTGGATTGACAACCGATGCGATCCTGCCTTGAGTTTCTTAAGAATTTCGAACTTCGGCCACGCGGCCCACTCGCTGCTGTTCGTGAACCTGCCCCTGGCCACACGGCGTTCGTCCTCCAGGATTCGCTGTTCCTCGCCGTCGAAACGTGTCTTCAAGCTGCATGCGATGTCCACGTCATTTGGTCTTTCGACACCGTCCATGCAGCTTCCGAATAAGGCAAGCCAACGTACGCGGAAAGCCAGATCGTCTTTCCGATTGATTTCGTGGGCCCTTTGAATGACCTGTTCAGTCAGTCGCTCAGCGGTAGCTCTTCGAAGGGGCGCCGCCGCAGTTGCCATTGTTAGGGCGTGGCCGTGTTCTGTGGCTTCCCAAAAGTCCTGCTGAGCGGCGATCAACCCCTCCCGCTCAAGAGCCCGAAGCAATCTGAGAGCCTGATTCTCCTGCAACCCTAGGACCTCCGTGACCGTGCGCGGTCGAATGATGAAGCCGGCGGACTCACGCATGAACCGCCGAACTTCTCTTGCGGGAAGTCCGGCGATCAACTGATCCCGTTCGATTCGCATAGGCAAACCTCATCCCTCTTTCAGCTTCGCTCATCCTCGAGCCCTTGCGGGCAAGAGACGCACGGCGCCGGCACCGGCTCCCACGGGCGCCTGAGGCTCACCGTTGTGGTGCAATTTACCAGTGTCCTCGTTCGTTTCGTGAAGTCCGCCACCGACTGGTAGCGATGCGAGCCATTGATCTACGTCGGCTTGCCTGTAACGGACCAGAGAACCGACCTTCAAGAATTGCGGCCCCTTCTTCATGACCCGCCACTTCCGAAGGGCGGCCAAGCTTACGCGAAGCTGTTTTGAGACTTCTGTTTCCGTAAGGAGCGTTTGGGGGAGGTTAACGTCAGACATAAGTCTTCCTTTCATCGTTTTCCCGGGGTGACCGATCCAACATTTCCCCTGACTCCTTTGGGGGCCATCTGTCGGGGACCCCGGAATGGACCCCTGGCAGCAGTCTGGAACTATTAGCGATTCCTGTCAAACAAAGTAACAACCGGGCTGCGCGCAACCCAGCCGATATCAGGCCAAATCAGGCGAAACCCAACGCGTGTGGACCTGCTCCCGTTGGCTCAGCTTAAACAACGGCCGAGCAGGATCCGTTTGTTTGGCAAAACCGGCCTAATCGCTTATTCTGGAACAGGCCTCCTGGGTTGGAGATTTTCGGTTATGGCAGTTTACAAGCAAAGCGGCTCAAAGAACTGGTGGTACAAATTCAACTGGAACGGCGAGAAGATTCGCGAAAGCACGAAGCAAACCAACAAACGCGTGGCGGAACAAATGGAGGCCGCGCATAAGGGGGCACTCGCCAAGGGCGAAGTGGGAATACGAGAGCGGAAACCCGTACAAACCCTTTCCGAATTCGCCGACCAGGATTTTCTGCCATTCGTTGCATCTCGATTCGCCGCCAAGCCGAAGACGCTTGAATACTACAAGACCGGGCTTAAGCGCTTGAAAGAATTCTCGCCGCTGGCGAGGTGCAAGCTGGACGCGATCTCTCCAAGCGCGATCACGGATTTCATCGAAGTACTCCGCTCTGACAAACTGCAGATCAGCAGCATCAATCGAGTGCTGGAAGTTCTGCGCCGCATGCTGAGGCTCTCACTGGAGTGGGGCAAGACGGAGAGAGTGCCGCCGAAGATCCAGATGATCCCCGGGGAGAACGAACGGGATCGTGTTCTCACTGATGACGAAGAGAGCCGCTATTTGAGCGCGGCGACAAAGGTCGGAGCCAACATCGAAGAAGCCTATCGTCGTGCCCTCGGCGGGCTGCGTGCTCGGAAAGGCGAGGTACCGATCGAGCCCGAAGACCCCTACCTCCTGAGGGACGTCACCACGATTCTCATCGATTGTGCGCTCCGGCCTGAGGAGTGCTTCCGCCTGCGATGGCCGAATGTGCGTGACGGAGCTGTGCACGTTCCTTTCGGGAAGACTCAAAACGCTCGCAGAAGCGTGCCGCTCACTCCGCGCACCACAGCGCTGCTTGAAATGCGCCGGTCCGCTCATGGTGTCGAGTGGGTTTTTCCAGCACCAACTCGAAGCGGCCACATTGAAAAATCCACTCTGAAGAAGCAGCACGCAAAAGCCATCAAGCTGGCGAAAGTCGAGCCATTCACGCTATACACGCTCCGCCATACTTGCCTGACCCGTTGGGCGGTTCACATGGATCCCTACACTCTGGCGTATCTTGCCGGGCACAGCGATTTTTCCACCACAAAACGATACGTCCACCCTCAGGCCGAGACGGTGCGTGCCGCCATGGAACGCGTAAGAGGTGCAAAGGGTGGGCATAGTTTTGGGCATAGTGACGAAAAAGCGGCTGAGGTGCCTTCCGCCCCAGCCGCCGCATCTACTAATGATTTCAGTGATTTAGTTGGTCGGGGCGAGTGGATTCGAACCACCGACCTCCTGGTCCCGAACCAGGCGCTCTAGCCAGGCTGAGCCACGCCCCGAATTCCTTTGAGACAGCCCCAGTATACCACCGTGCTCGGACTCACGAGCCGCTCATCGTTCTACCGGGTGCGCGACATGAAAGTGGCTACTGGGCGACTTTTCTTTTTCTGACGCTCCTTTCCGAGCGTATATAGTACGCTAGGAACCGGGAGGCCCCTTCGTGACTACGTCTCTTCCAAATCTCGAGGCTCGCCGCGCCTGATTCTTCGACAACTTGCACACCTCGGCGATATGCGCAGCGGCTCTATCACCAACACAACCGGACGCTGTGGCAAACCTTCCTGCCACTGTCATCAGCCCGGCCAGCCGATGCATGGCCCCAACCCGCGCTTGACCTACAAAGTTCAGGGTAAGACTGTCACCGAATCTCTGCCCACTCCGGCGGCACAGAAGAAAGCCGAACGCGAGATCGCCGAGTTTCGCGTCTTCGAGCAGCTGATCCGCGAGTTGATCGAGGTGAATGCCCGGATTTGCCACGCTCGACCCGTGGAGCAAGCGCCGGTGTCCCAGGAAAAAAAACGACCGCGGCGGCCTGCCAAAAAGCCACGGGCCAATTAGCCGAGCAATTGCAGAGGATCTTCGCCGATCAGCGCCGCACGGGGCAATTCGACCTCGAAGCCGTTGAGACAGCGATTCGCTCCACCGTGCATCAGACCGGCGCCGACACCCTTACCGAACTGTTGCGGTTCCCGCCGCCAGATCAGCAACAGCGCAGTGTCCCTTGTTCCTGCGGCGGCTTGGCAAAGTTCGAAGGGATGCGTTCGCTCTCCCTGCTGACCGTCGTAGGTCGGGCCGAGGTCACTCGCCCTTACCACCTCTGTCCCGCATGCCGCCAGGGCCAGTTTCCCGCCGATGTTCAACTCGGTATCCACAAGACGGATTGCTCCCCGGCCGTGCGCCGCATGCTGGCCGCTGTGGGCAGCGACGCGCCCTTCGCGCAAGGCCGCGAACAGATGCGGCTCTTGGCAGGGCTGGAAGTTACCGCCAAGGCCGTGGAACGGGTGGCGGAAGCAGTGGGAAGCGATATCGAGGCTCAACAGCAACAGGAGATTCGCAGCGCCAAGCAACTTCATCTGCCAATCATCGCCGGGCCGACCATCCCGTACCTATACGTGCAGATGGACGGCACGCAGGTACCTGTCGTCAAATCGGAAACCGAAGGCCGGGCGGGCAGAACCGCAGGCAAGCCTGCCCGTACCCGCGAGTGCAAACTGGGGGCGGTATTTACGCAAACCACGCTGGACGAGGACGGGCGGCCGGTGCGGGACGAAGCCTCCACCACCTATGTCGGCGCCATCGAGACCGCCGAGGATTTTGGTCTACGCCTCTACACCGAGGTTTGGAACCGGGGCTGGGACCGCGCCACGGTCCGCATCGTCATGGGCGATGGTTCGCACTGGATCTGGAACTTGGCCGAGCGCCATTTTCCCGGCGCCACCCAGATCGTCGACCTTTATCATGCACGTGAGCACCTCTGGGATTTGGCCCGTACTCTTCACCCAGCCGACGAAGCGGCTCAAAAGCGCTGGATCAGGCACAAATTGGATTGGTTGGAGCAGGGGAAAATCGAAAAACTAGTCGCAGCCCTGCGCCAAATGGCCGACGCGAGCATCCATGCCGAAGTGGCAAACACCCTCCGCCTCGAGGCCGAATACTTCGAGACCAACCGAGAGCGCATGCGCTATCCCGAGTTCCGCAACCAGAATCTCTTCATCGGTTCGGGCGTCGTTGAGGCCGGCTGCAAGACCGTGATCGGCTCCAGGCTTAAGCAGTCGGGCATGTTTTGGACCGTCCGCGGCGCCAACTCCATCGTTGCGCTCCGATGCTGTTGTGTCAGTGGGAGATTCGAAGGCTACTGGGAGCGGAGGGCCAGTTAATTGCCACTTTTATGTCGCGCACCCCGTTCTACCGGACTTAACGATTCCTCCACCACTCGCAAGAGGCCTCCGGCGGTAAACGGCTTGGGAAGCAACGTGAACCCTTTGCGCGCCACAAAGCGCTGCACTAGATCCGCGTCGTGGAAACCAGAAACGAAAAGAACTTGCAGCCCCGGCTGTTTGGCCCGGAGCCGTTCGGCTACCACCGGACCCGTTAAGTCCGGCATGATCACATCGGTCAGCAGGAGGTCAATGGGATCCGCCGTTTTTTCAAAAACTTCCAGCGCGCTCCAGCCACCGCCGGCCGTCAACACGCGATAACCGGCGGCGGAAAGCGTCTTCTCAATCAACCCGAGAATTGCCCGATCGTCATCCACCACCAGTATCGTCGCGTCCGGCATAAGTCGATTATACCGGGCGCGACGCTCATTCCAGGAAGCCCCGAAAGGGCCACTACACGCGCTACCGAAAATTTCCGCGAGTCAGCCAGTTACTGACTGGACGCCATCGCTACGATGTGAATCCGGCGGTTCTTCTGCCAGCAGCCTTCGTCGTGCTCGTCGCAGACCGGCTTTTCCTTGCCATAGCTGATCACACCAAGCTGGTCGCCTGGAATCCCCACCTGCACCAGGTACGCCTTGGCCGATTCGGCCCGCTTCTCGCCTAGCGCCATGTTGTATTCGGCCGACCCCCGCTCGTCGCAGTGGCCTTCAATCGTAAGTTTGTAGTTTGGGTAGTCCTTCAAAATATCCCGCAACTCGGTGGAATCCGCCTGTAACGCCTTCACTGCGTCGGGACGCAGCGTATGCTGGTCGTAATCGAAGTAAGCATCTTCAATCCTCGCCAGAAGCTGATCGATACGGGCGCGGGTGGCCGCATCCGGCATGCTCGAACGCGCCGGGGGAGCCGGCGTCGGCGTCGTCACCGGGCGCTCAACCGGACTGGATGGCGGTGTATTGGCCGCCGCCTGGGTCGGCTGCTGTGCCGCGGGCGTCGGCGGGGGCGTTGCCGCCACCTTCTTTGAACATCCGGCCACCATCATCGACAGAGCCGCAACCGCGATTACAGCCGCTTCGCGAAAATTCCTCATTTCCAACAACCTCCTCTTACACTATTATCGCCTCTCAGCCTTTCTCGCAATCCTGTTTGGACAGGATTATAGTCAGCCTCGGGCTTGTCTACACTAAATATAGAGGAGAATTCCGCTTGCAGGTTTCAGGCCCCCGCAAAGCTTCGGGTCTCGTTCTATGGCTGGGCTTCGGCGGTTTGTTAGTTTGTATCCTGGGCGCCGCCGCCGGAAGCCTGGTGGTGATGGACCGCGTCCACCAAGCCGAAACCCGCATTCGCAAAGCCTTCGTCTCCCGACTCGACGCTCTCGACCAGATCCGTTCCCGGATCTATCTGTCTGGTACCTATGTCCGGGATTTCCTGCTGTCCCCCGATCCCTCGGGCGCCGCGGCCGAAGTGGCCCGGCTGGCCGCTCTGGAGCGCGATAGCGTGGCGGCGCTCGACAGCTATGCGAGATCGCTCGAATCCGAAGAACGCGACCCCTTCCTGGCGCTCCGCTCGGAAATCGAAGCGTACTGGAAGATACTCGACCGCACTCTGGCCTGGACGCCCGAACAACGCAATCGTCTCCGCGACTCCTTCTTCTATGATGAGCTGATCCCGCGGCGCAATGCCATGCTACAAATCGCCGATCGCATTGCCATCGCCAATGAGCGCGGTCTCAATCGCGCCGAAGAACAGATCACCGCCTCTTCGGACGGACTGCGCCACTCCCTGATCGCCACCTATGCCGTGACGCTGGCGGGCGGCCTGCTGCTGGCCCTGCTTACCGTCACGCGGACCCTACGCCTGGAAAGCGAACTGGAGCGGCGCCTCGAAGAAAATACCCGCGCCCGCGCCGATCTCCAGGAACTCTCCGCGAAACTCCTTCGCGCGCAGGAGAACGAGCGCCGAACCTTGGCGCGCGAGTTACACGATGAAGTCGGCCAGTCGCTCTCGGCGATTCTGATGGAAACGGAAAATGCCGAGGAAGCCGCCAGCGCCGGCCAGATGCGCGATCACCTGGGCGCCATCCGCACTCTTGCCGAAAAGACCGTCAACGAAGTTCGCGACCTGGCCCTGCTGCTGCGGCCCTCCATGCTCGACGATTTCGGCCTGGTCCCGGCGCTCAACTGGTACGCCCGCGAAACCAGTAAGCGCACCGGATTAAACGTGGTGGTTTCGGCCGAAGAGGATGCCGACGACCTCCCCGACGAGCACAAGACCTGCATCTACCGGCTGGCGCAGGAAGCCATCAACAACTCCGCCCGCCACGCCAACGCGCGCACCGTCGAGGTGGACATGAAACGAGAAGACCACCGCGTGGTCTTTTCGGTGCGCGACGATGGCGCCGGATTCGATACTCGTTTCGTGCGGGGCCTCGGGCTTCTCGGCATGGAAGAGCGCGTGCGCCGCCTCGGCGGCCGCCTGGAAATCGATTCGCGGCTCGGACGCGGCACCCGCATCTCCGCCGAACTGCCTCTTGAACTGATTGCCTCGAAGAACGGACACGATGCCCATTCGTATATTGCTGGCTGACGATCATACAGTGGTCCGCGACGGCCTGCGCTCGCTGCTGGAGCGCCAGCCCGATATGGCCGTGGTGGCCGAAGCGGCCGATGGCCGCGATAGCGTCCGCCTGGCCGAAGAGCAATCGCCGGATGTCGTGGTCATGGATATCGCCATGCCCAACATGAACGGCATCGAAGCCACGCGCCGTATCCTGGCCGCGAACCCACATACCGCGGTGGTGATCCTCAGCATGCACCAGGACGAGAGTTACGTGCTGCGGTCGCTGAAAGCCGGTGCCAAGGGTTACCTGCTCAAAGATTCGCTGCGCTCGGACGTGCTCGACGCAATTCGCTCGGTTTCGCAGGGCCGCTCCTTTCTCACTCGCAAAATCAGCCGCATCATGCAGGAGGATTACGTGCGTCAATTGGAGCGGCGCAATCTGGATGATAGTTACGACCTGCTCACCGATCGCGAACGAGAAGTGCTGCAACTGGTAGCCGAAGGACGAACGAATAAGGAAGTGGCCGGCCTGCTCAACGTCAGTCTCACCACCGTGGAGACGCATCGCACCCACATCTTGCAAAAGCTCGGATTGCACAGCATTCCGGAATTGATTCTCTACGCGGTGCGCAAAGGGATTATTTCATAGGCGCGCGATCGGCTGCTGGTATCATGTTTGCACAGTTCCCACTATGGCCAGAGTATATTTGAGCCTTCTATTGGCCGCTTGCATCTGGGGACGCGCCCAGGCGAGCGATCCGGCCGCGGGCAAGTGCCGCGTATCCGGGCAAGTGGTGCACTTCACTTCCGGGACTCCGCTTGCGAAAGTTGCTGTCAGGCTCAAGCGCTTCGGCTCCGAGGGCGTGGGATCCGGATCTGGGCCAGATGCGCCCAGTGTGTCGAATTACGCCACCACCACCGACGCTCAAGGCAGGTTTCAGTTCGACGGCGTCGCGCCAGGTGTTTTCTGGCTGTATGCGAATCGCACCGGTTACCTGGAGCAGGCTTATGGCGCGCGAGAACCGCTCCTGAAAGGCACTCCTTTGAAACTTGCCGCGGGAGACCGCCGCGAAGGCCTCACAATTAAGCTGACGCCTCAATCGCTCATCTACGGCAAAGTGGTGGATGAAGATGGCGACATCCTGCCGAATTCCCAGGTGCAGGTTTACAAGCCGACGTGGGCGCAGGGACGCAAGCGATTCGTAGTGGTTGCATCGGCTGTCTCACAGGATGATGGCAGTTTTGTCGCCGGTAATCTGCAGGGGGGCCGTTACTATCTCAGCGCCGGAGGACCCCAAACTGTTGAGGACTCTCAAGGCGACGACGTAGCGCCACGCGAAACTTACGCGACCACTTACTATCCCAGCGCAACCGATGCCACATCGGCGTCTCCCGTCGATATAGCCGCGGGAGTAGATGTGCGCGGGCTGGAGATCCGGCTAAGGCGGGCGCGCGTATTTCGGATTCGCGGTAAGGCAATGAACACGCTGACTGGCGGGCCGGCGGCGCAGGTTCCTTTGAAGCTGACATCGGTCGATGCATCGAAGGAACCGGGTCACCCGGGCGCGGAAGTGAGCGTGGGCGCGGAGGTGAGCGTGGGCACGGCAACGGATGGAAGCTTTGAGTTCCAGAACGTAGCGCCGGGCGCTTATGCGATCACCGCCGGGTCGCCGGGGTTCACTGGGTTTTTCGTGATTGGCTCGGTAGGCGGCGAGGGACCCGTGCAGCTTAAGACCGATCCGTCCTTGATCGGACGCGTGGTGGTTCAGGTAGGCGAGCAGGATATCGATAATCTGATCGTGCCGCTGGGCGCAGGCGCTACGGTTACCGGAACCGTCAGGATGGCCAGCGAAGCTCCCAACCAGCTAGCGCCCTGGCCCGGTCTGACGCTCACGCCCTTGGATGGCCAGAACGACCAAGCCATGGATGCGCAGGTGAAGACGGACGGTTCTTTCCGCCTTGCGCGCCTCGTTCCGGATCGGTATTCCGTGCAGGTGACCGGGCTGCCGGACGACGTCTACGTCAAATCGGTGCGCTTCGAGGGACGCGATATCACGGGCGGCGATCTCGACCTCTCTTCCGGCGCGGGCGGCCGGTTGGAGATCGTGCTTTCGCCCGATGCCGGTACGATCTCGGGCGTGGTACGCGATGCGGAAGGAAACGCCGCTCCGGGCGCCACGGTGCAGGTCTGCGCGGGCGAGAACACCGTGAAGTATCTGACTGCCGATGAAAACGGCGCATTCAAAGCGGGCGGCCTTCCCGCTGGCGATTACCTTGTCCTGGCATGGGAGGAAGTGGACCCCGGCCTCAGCTTTGATGCTTCCTTCCGCGCGCGCTTCGAACCGCGGATCGCCTCGGTGAAGCTGGGCGACCGGGGGCACTCGACCGTCGACCTGAAGATGATCGCCCGCGAGGCAATTTCGTCCGAGGCAGCGAAGCTGAAGTAGTAGCGAGATCCGCCCCCTTGCCCGCGTTATATTCAAAACAGTGCGTTATTTCCTCACTCGCCGGCTGCCGGAAACCGATGCGATCCTGCTGATCGAGAGCGGATCGCGCAGCTTGCTCGAAGGCTTGATTCCGAGCCTTCGGGAGACTTGGGGCGAGGAAATCCCCATCGACTTGGTTACCTGCTACCCTACGCTGCCGGGAGGCTTCCGCGAGGAAACCACGCGTCTCTACTGCGTCACTGAGTATCGCGGACGGCAGGGACGCGCCAAGCTCTACCGGCAGCTCGCCGCCAACCGATATCGTCTGCTGGGCATCGTGTGCTCCGGC
>Ga0187781_10004638_pt1 | contig 10242 bp, 11 predicted proteins | sample 0715_SJ02_MP02_2_FD_132447 | JGI IMG/M metagenome (GOLD analysis project Ga0187781, IMG submission 132447) | Tropical peat soil microbial communities from peatlands in Department of Meta, Colombia - 0715_SJ02_MP02_20_MG | ecosystem: Environmental > Terrestrial > Soil > Wetlands > Peat | place...
GAGTACGGAAGCGCCGAAGGAGTATGGCTTCTACTCGAACGTGAACCCAAGCGTGGACCATCCGCGCTGGAGCCAGGCTACCGAACGACGGCTGGGCGAATTTTTCAAGCGCAAGACGCTGATATTCAACGGCTACGACGATGTGGCCAGCCTTTATAGCGGCATGGATCTCAGAAAATATTATTAGAGGCTGGAAGTCGGAGCAGACACTTTGAGAGAGAGCCCGAAGACCGCTGAGCTTCCGGCATGACCGCCGACCGATTTGTTCGCTATTCCAAGCCAGCTGTCTTTTTCGCCTGCCTGGTCCCGATGGCTCTGTTGGTCCGGAAGGGACTAATCAATCAGCTCGGCGCCAATCCCATCGAGGTCATCACCCATTCCACCGGCGATTGGACCCTGATTTTCTTGTGCATCACGCTGGCCATCACGCCGCTGCGGCGCGCCCTCGGGCTGCCCTGGCTTATCCGCTATCGCCGGATGACCGGGCTCTTCGCCTTTTTCCACGGCTTTCTGCACCTCACGACCTATGTCTGGCTCGACCAGTTTTTTGATTGGCACCACATGCTGAAAGACGTGGCGAAGCGGCCGTTCATAACTGCGGGTTTCACGGCTTTTGTGCTGATGGTGCCGCTTGCGGCTACATCGACGGCCGGAATGATCCGGCGGCTGGGCGGGCGGCGCTGGCAGATGCTGCACCGGCTGATCTACGTCAGCGCTGTGGCGGGAGTAATTCACTACCGCTGGCTCGTGAAGGCCGATGCGCGCGTGCCGCTCCGTTATGCGGCCATCGTGGGCATTCTGCTGGTCTCCCGCAGGGTGATTTATTTCCTGGATCGGCGCCGGCTGGAGACTCGCCCGATGGAGCAGGCCGAGCGAGTGGGCTAGACGAGCGGGAGCGAGCCGGACCGCGGCGCTATCCTAAGAGTATCTCGCCATGCGGCGGGCGCGAGCCAGGCCTGCGCGATAGGCTCGCTCTACGAGCCGGTCGTAGCCGCGCGCGCGCATCACGCGTATTACTTCTGCCGCAATCCCTCCTGGAGTCGCCGCCTCCGCGAGCAAGTTCGAGGCAGCGCCTGGATTTTCCTCGAGAGCGCGCACGCCTTCCACCATCCCATGAGCGGCGGCGAGGAATGCAGTCCGCGGGCTGAGTCCGAGTCTTCGCGCGGCACTAACGCGGGCGGCGAGTGCGTGATAACCCTGGCTGGTCGAGTAGACCACAGTGAAGGCATCGAACTCGCGCTCGGGGATCACTACCGTCGGGCCTACGCGGCCGAAAAGGCTCTTCACGCGCTGACGCGCGCGGCTCGGGAATGCGCGATCGAAAACGAGCGCGGTGAGCCCGCGGCGGTTGCGGGAAGCGGGCGAGGGCATTGCGCGCGCCCATGCGACGGTCTGACGGCAGGCGCGGCGCAATGCGCTGAGTGGTACGCCGGCGGCAAGACTAACGCACATCGCTCGTTTCGGGATCTGTCGCGCCCCAGCGAGCAGCGGAATTACATCCTGCGGTCTAACGGCGACAATCAGTATCCCGGCGTGCTGCACTGCGTGGTGCAGCGACGGCTCGGCCTCAATGGCAAAGCGGCGCGCGAGGCTGCGCAGCTTCTGGGGATTGCGGTCGTGGACCACAATGCGGGCGCGGCCTCGCAGTTTCGGAGACGCGCCACGCAGGCCCGCGATCAGCGACGCGGTGATGTGCCCGCCGCCTAGAAAAACGATTGCGCTCATCCCAGGGCTGCGCATACTTCGTCAGCGACGAGGAAGAGTTGGTCGATGTCGGCGGGTTTGTGCGCTGTGGAAATGATCCAGTGAAGCCCATTCGAGGGCGTCATGTAGATTCCACGCTCGAGCAGCAGATGGACGAAGTAGGAGAACTTGCGCGTATCCACGTGCTTGCAGTAGTCACGGTAGTCGTGGATTGCCGGACGGTCGGTGAAGTAAATCTGGAACATCGGACCGAAACCCTGGAGTATCGCGGCCACCCGGCGCCGGCGAAAGACATCGCGAAGGCCGTGGATAGCCGCGTCGCCCAATTCATTCAGGCGTTTGTAAGCGGCGTAATCATTCGCCATGAGCAGGTCGAGATTCGTGGACACGACCTTCATCGTCAGCCGGTGGCCGTTAAACGTTCCGTAGTGGAGCACCATGGAGTCGTGCCACTCCATTCGGTTCAGAATCGCGCTCGGGCCAGCCACTGCTCCCACCGGAAATCCCGCGCCGAGGGCTTTGCCGAATGTGGAAAGATCCGGCGTGATGCCGAATTTCTGCTGGCAGCCGCCGGGCGCATAGCGAAATCCTGTGACGACCTCGTCGAAAATGAGCAACGCGCCTGCCTGCTCGGTCAGCTCTCGGAGGCGTTCCAGGTAGCCGGGCCGGGGCGGTATGCAGCCGAGATTAGCCATAACCGGCTCGGTGATCGCAGCAGCGATCTTGCCCCCATGCTCGCGGAAGACGCGCTCGAGAATCGCGACATCGTTCCACGGAGCCACAATCACATCAGCAAACACGCCCTCCGGGATGCCGAGCGAGTCCGGGATTCGTGCGGGAGATTCAGGCGGCCCAAGCGCTTCCGGGGGATGAGGATGTGCGTTGAGGAGGTAGGGGTCGTACCAGCCGTGATACTGGCCCTCGAACTTCAGGAGCTTTGCGCGGCCCGTGTGCGCGCGCGCCAGGCGCAAAGCGAGCATCGTCGCTTCGCTTCCCGTGTTGGTAAAGCGCACGCGCTCCGCATTGGGCACCATGCGGCGAAAACGCTCGGCGGCCTCCACTTCTGCGGCAGTGCACGCCGCGAAATGCGAGCCCTCCGACATTGCCAGGGAAACTGCATCGACGATGGCAGGATGTGCGTGGCCATGGATCAGCGCGCCGAATGCCATCATGAAGTCGACGTATTCGTTCCAATCCACGTCAAAGACGTGCGAGCCGGCGCCGCGCTCGATCACCACGGGACCGAGGGAATAGACGGCGGGGCCGCGCGACGGCGAGTTCACGCCTTCGACCAAGGACTCCTGAGCGCGCGTGAACCATTCGCGCGACTTGGTTCTGCGCCGCGTTTTTGGGATTTCGGACATAGCCGTCAAATCAACATTTACAAGCTATCGCAACTTCCGGGCAGACGGCAAAGGAGAAACGCGGAACGGTGCGGCAGTTTGGAAGCCTTTGCGGATTAGTCGGCGGAGCCGCCCCCATCCACGGCGATCGCGGCACCGGTGATGAAGGATGATTCGTCGGAGGCCAGGAAGAGCACCGTTTTCGCGATTTCATCCACTGTCCCGATGCGGCCGAGCGGGCGATTGGCGCAGCCTTCCAGATACCTGTTCCACCCCATGCCGCGGTGCCGGGCGTCTTCCGGAAGCATGGGAGTATCCACGTCGCCCGGGCAGACGCAATTGACCCGTATGCCCTGCCGGCCGTGATCGATGGCCATAGCTTTTGCCATGAGCACGAGGCCGCCCTTCGCGGCGCAGTACGCCACGGCCCGGTCGCCGCCCACGATCCCCCAGCCGGAACTGTTGTGGATGATGTTGCCGCGCCCCTGACGAATCATGTGCGGCAGCGCGAATTTCGACATGAGAAAAGCGCCTTTCAGGCTCGTGTCCACCTGCGCGTCCCACTCCTGTTCGGAGCAATCCACGGCGGTGTTCGAAAAGAAAACGCCGGCGTTGTTGAAGAGAATGTCGAGGCGGCCATATTCGGAGATGGTGTGTTCGATGGCGGCGCGGCAGTCTGCCTCGCGGCATACGTCAGAATGCAGGTAGCTCGCGCAGCCGCCGGCGGCGCGGATTTCGGCGACCACCTCGCGGCCGCGCTGGTCGTTGCGGCCGGTGAGCGCCAGGCGTGCGCCCTCGCGCGCGAACAACAGCGCCGTGGCGCGGCCAATTCCTGAAGTTGCGCCCGTGATAATTGCCACCCGGTCCGCCAGCCGCATAGTGCGTTCTCCTCCGTTCGCCGCTCAGGCCAGCCCGCCCCCATCCACGACGAGCGCCGTTCCGGTGATGAACTGTGCTGCATCGCTGGCCAGAAAGACGGCAGCATCCGCTATGTCTTCCGGCCTGCCGATGCGCCGGAGCGGCCGCCGCGCCGCATCTGCCAGAAATTCTGCGTCCGGCTGGCCGATTTGCCGGGCCTCGGCGCGCAGCATCGGCGTGTCGGTATCACCGGGACAGATGCAATTCACACGAATTCCCTGTGACCCGTGATCGATGGCCATGGCTTTGGTCAGCAGAACGACAGCGGCCTTCGATGCGCAATAGGCGGCGGCCCGCGGGCCGGGAGCGAGTCCCCAGCCGGAGGAGATGTTCACGATGTTGCCGCGCACGGAGGCCAGATGCGGCAGGGCGGCGCGCGACATCAGAAACACGGATTTCGTGTTGACGTCCATCACCAGGTCCCAGTCCGCCTCACTGAGCTCGGCGACGGTGGCGCGGCGAATTACTCCCGCGCAATTCACAAGGATATGGAGTCCGCCGAAGGCAGCGAGCGTTTCCTCAATGGCGCGAACGCAATCCGCGGCGCGGCTCACATCCGTCCTCGCGAAGCGCGCGCGGCCGCCCCGTCGCGCGGCCTCTTCGGCCGCTGCGGTGCCTGCTGTTTCATTCACGTCGGCGAAAACTGTCGCAGCGCCCTCGGCGGCAAATCGCAGAGCGATGGCGCGCCCGATTCCGGACGCCGCTCCGGTGACGAGCGCGACTTTTACTTGGAGCGTGCCGCGAGATGGAGTGTCGGTCATGGATCGTTGCGTGCCGGAGGCCGCACGGAACTAGCGGCTGGCCAGATCGCCGGCCGTTTCTCCGCCGTCCATCACGATCACCTGTCCGGTCACGTATTGCGCATCGTCAGAGGCGAGGTAGGCGAACAGCGCGGCAATTTCCTCGGGTTTTGCGTGGCGGCGCAGCGGGATTTTTTGGTTCACGGCTTCCAGCATTTCGTCCGTATATTCGGCCCGCTGCATTGGCGTGAGCACGTAGCCGGGCGCGATAGCATTGACGCGCACGCGCGGGGCGAGCTCCAGCGCCATCGTTTTTGTCAACTCGATGACCCCAGCCTTGGTAGCGTTGTAGTCGGCGTAATACGGATGGCCGAACATTCCGTTCGTGGACGCGGTTTGCAGAATCACGCCGGCGCCGCGTTCGTACATGTGGCGCGCGGCTGTCTGCGCCATGAAGAATACTCCGGTGAGATTCACGGCCATCACGCGGTCCCATTCTTCCGTGGTGATATCAAGAAATTTGTGACGAATGCTGATTCCCGCATTGTTGATCAGCACGTCTACCCCGCCCATTAGAGAAACGGCCTGGCGAAAAGCGGCCTGCACATCGTCCAGCCGGGAGACGTCGGCGCCCAGCGAGCCAGCGAGGCCAGGCAATTCGCGGCAGATGCGCTCACGAGCGCGGGCGTCGCGATCCAGGATGCAGACGCGCGCCCCTTCCTCCAAGAAGCGAGCCGCAGTGGCCGCGCCAATGCCGCTCCCCCCGCCCGTAATCAGCACGCTTTTGCTTTTGAGCCCTCGCATCGTTTCCTCAGCCGAAGCATCGTCCGGCGGTAGACGTGCGAGTATACGACAGACCCGCGCGAGTCAGGCGACAGCAGCGGCTCGATGCTCCGCGGATTCGGGTCGGAGCCGCGGAGTTGGCTAGGCCGTCTTTGGCTGATGCGTGCGCCAGCCCTGGTGATAGGTTTCGCGCGCGACTTTCGAATATGGCACAGGGCTTAAGATGGCCCGGATGTGCGCCTGCTTGTGGCGCTCCACTGTGCTCTTCTGCGTGCCGCCGCCCTCTTCGCCCCACACGATGGTGACCTCGCTCCCAATCTCGACGTCGGGATCCACTACACCCAGAGAGAGCATCGACCGTTCGTTGTAGCTGTAGCCGCTGTACATCGATAAGCCTGCCAGTTTTCCGTCATGCAACACCTGGTCGTACGACGCAGAGGCGTAATTTGAAAGCGGAAGGTCTATGTACTTGTAAATTTCTCCGGGTTCGAGCAGAGAGCGGAAGACCTTGGCAACGTCTTCAGGGTTCCAGGCAAATGTCACCTTGTTGCGGTGTTCCCTGACGGCCATTTGCTCGAGCGCTTCGCGTCCAATGAAGTCGTGGTCGAACTTGACGAACGGCCCATATCCCAGCTCATAGGGTGTCATGTAATAGTCTTCGATATCCCCGGACACGAAGCTGCCGGCCAGCGACCCAGTCCCCTCGTAGCTCGTGGCTGGAGACCACTGCCGGAATGCCTTCATCGCTTCGCCCGTATAAACCGCGGGAAGGGGGGAAGGAATCCAGCCCGACTCCAGGGTATTTGTGGCATACGCCCGTGCGCCGACCTCGCGTAAGCCGAAGTCCTTCCCGGCCTCCAGGATTGCGGCCCGGATTTCTTCGCGCTCCTCGTAGGGCCCCCAAATTTCGAGTCCTGGAGCCCCGGCCATGCCATGGCGCAGGGCGCGCACCGCGCGGCCCGCGATGAGGATGGTGCCTATGTTAAAGAACTTGATTTCCGGGGGCGGTCCGCCGTTCAGCTTCTCGATAATCTGGGGAGCGTTCGGCCCTTGGATCTGGAACCGGTAGCACGTGCGCACGACTGCCTTGCCCTTGGGGTTCGATGGAGAGCGGTCGTCTCGTTCGATCTTCACCCTATACCCGCCCGTCTCAGCATGGAATTGGATCCAGTTGGTGGCCGGCGCGCGCCCCACGAAAACATATCGGTTCTCTTCCAAATGGAACACGATTCCGTCGCCGATCACGTAGCCGTCGTAGCTGCATGGAGCGAACTGCTTAGCCCGGTTCACGGGGAACTTCTCGAAGCTGTTGGTCCCGAGCTTCGAGAGCAGCTTCAGCGCGTCCGGGCCCTCGATGTAGAGATTTGCCATGTGGTGAGACTGGTCGTAAAGAGCAGCCGTCTCCCGCCAGGAGAGCTGCTCGTCTCGCCAATTCGAAAATTCCGACGGCACCACGGGATAAACGTATGCGCCGATCTTAGAATTGCGGAGCAGCGTCACCGCGTTTCCTGCGCTCCTGAGTAAGTCCTCCAAACTCTGCTGTGCCATCGCTTGATTCTCCAAACACCCGTTTCAACTGGGCTGCGGGGCGGAATTGTACACCACGCTGAATCTCGGGCCGACGCGGGTACTGTGGTTCCGTGCGATTACCGGCGATTTGGCAGCAGTTGAAGCCGGAATTTCGTGTACGCCCAAATCCACTACAGCGGTCCACCGGGAGACACTCACTCCCATTTCTCGCCGAGGCAACGCCGCTGCGCCCGATGCTACTCTTAATGCACAGGTTCCAGGCCTCCCCTGACGGTGCCATCTCCAGCACCGCCCTCAAGGCCGTCGAAAACAGTAAGGCTCGGGAACCTGGCAGGGCACAACGGTGTCTAACCCGAAAGAAGCGAACTCGGCGTTGACGTCCCACATGGCGGAATTGGAGGTGGACGTCCGAGCTCCGCACTTCGAGGTATGCGACGAGGAACTGGGTGCTATGGCCCAAATGGCACAGGCTCTCACCTGGGGACGAGACGAGGCCGAAGTCGTCACGGAGCTTCAAGCGGGCTCGCCGGCGGCCTTCGACGCCCTGATCCAGCACTTCCACGGTCCTTTGTTTCGGCTGCTCTGCCAGATGCTCGGAAATCCCGCCGACGCCGCCGACACGACGCAGGAAGTTTTTTTGAAGGCATTCCGCGGGTTACACGGCTTTCGCGGGGGCAGCTCGCTGAAGACTTGGCTCTATCGCATCGCCATCCGTGAAGCATTGAACCAGCGGCGCTGGTGGCGGCGGCACCAATCGAGGGAAACATCGTTCGATGGAGACGGAATGGGGGACGAGGCGCTGGGCGCCGGAAACGATCCGGGTCCTTTTGAGGCCTGCGCCTCCCGCGAAACGCAGCGGGCAGTGCGGCGCGCTCTTGCGCGGCTGCCGCAGGCTTTTCGGAGTGCCGTGGTGCTGAGGGACCTGGAAGGCTTGGCCTATGAGGAGATCGCCGAGGTTCTGGAAATTTCCATCGGCACCGTGAAATCACGAATACTCCGCGGCCGCCGTGCCTTGAGGGATTTGCTCGAAGCTGAACTGGGCAACGCGAAAGCGGGCGTAAAGCCAAGCGGTTTCATGTCGGCCGAAATGGCAGGAGACGAACCATGAACTGCCGCGCGGCGCGTCGCAAACTTCCGGGCTATTTGGACGGCGCGCTTTCCACTCGCGATCATATGGAGATTGCGCAGCACCTGCCCGGATGCCCCGAATGCCGTAGCCAGCTCGAGGGCTACTCGCGCATGGCCGCCGTGCTCGCCCATGCGGAGCCGCCCGCACCTCCGCCGGAGCTTTCGCTTCGGATCCGGCTGGCGGTGGACCGCGCGCGGCGGGATACCATATGGCGCCGTGTGCGCCGCGCGGCCACGCGCATGCTCGAAGACATTCTCGAACCTCTGGCCGTGCCCGCTACGGGCGGCGTAGCCATGTCGTTGATGTTCTACGCGATTGTGCTGCACAGCCTGCTGTTGGGCGTGCCTCTCGGCGCCGTGCCGCATGACCAGCCTATCCCGGTCATTCAGCCCGCGCGGCTTGAGATGCTTTCGGCGCTGCCTGCTTCTGCAGGCCGTCAGCACATTCCGGATATCAGCTCCGACGTGGATCTGGTGGAGTTCACCATCAATGCCCAGGGGCAAGCGGTGAGCTACGAGGTGCTTTCCGGCGCGCCCGTCCGGGATACGCTGCGCCAGCTCGACCACATCATGCTCTTCTCGCATTTCCAGCCGCAATTGAGCTTCGGACGGCCAACGGCGGGGCGCGTCCTAGTGCGGTTCGACGAATACCACGTGAAGGGCTGAGCCCCTCCGCAGCGGCCGCTTCCGGCCGCGCTTCGCATGCATGCTGTTGACAGCGCATCCCAATTCGGCTATATTTCCATAGTTCTGGAAATATGAATCCATCGAAAGCTGTCGATGTGCTCGCCGCGCTGGCTCAGCAAACGCGCCTGGAAATCTTCCGACTGCTCGTGCGCTATGCCGACGTGGGGCTTCCCGCAGGGGAAATAGCCCGCCAACTTCATATTCCAGGGCCCACGCTCTCGTTTCATTTAAACGTGCTGGCCGCGGCCGAGCTCCTCGAGCCGCACAAGAACGGGCGTTCTATTCGCTATTCGCCCCGGCTCGATGTGTTGAGCGGCTTGGCTTCATTTCTGGTGGAAAACTGCTGCACTGGCTGCGGGGCCCAGCCTGTCCCGCGCGGTTCGAAGCAGCGGCGCGCGGTGGAGAGGAGCCACAAATGAGTTCAGAAAACGTCAAAGAGGTCGTCAAAGCGAAATACGGTGCTGCGGCGAAGCGCGTGGCTACAGGAGAGGGCACAGCCTGCTGTGGCTCGAGTCCCGCTGCCGCCGTTCCCTGCTGCGACCCGATTAGCTCAAACCTCTATGGCGAGAGCGAGGCCTGCGCTGTTCCGGAGGCCGCGCTGCGGGCCTCGCTCGGATGCGGGAATCCGACAGCGCTGGCCCAATTGCAGCCCGGAGAAATTGTTCTGGACTTGGGTTCAGGCGGTGGCATTGACGTTCTGCTCTCCGCACGCCGCGTGGGCCCCACGGGAAAAGCCTACGGGCTGGACATGACCGACGAAATGCTAGCCTTGGCCGAAGAGAACAGGCGCAAGTCCGGGCTGGCCAATGTGGAATTTCTCAAAGGCGAGATGGAGAACATCCCGTTGCCGGCGGAAACCGTAGACGTCATCCTCTCGAACTGTGTGATCAACCTATCGGCGGACAAAGACCGCGTCCTGCGTGAAGCCTTTCGCGTGCTCAAGCCCGGAGGCCGCCTGGCGATTTCCGACGTGGTTGTGCGCGGCGAGGTGCCGCAGGACGTTCGCCGCAGCATGGAGTTGTGGGTGGGCTGCGTGGCAGGCGGGCTGAGCGAATCGGCTTACCGCGAAAAGCTCGCTGCCGCGGGCTTTCGAGAAATCGAAATTGAGCCGACTCGCGTTTACCAGGTGAGGGACGCGCGTCAATTTCTGACAGGCGCAGGACTCGATGCTGATGCAATTGCGGCTGAGCTGGACGGCAAGTTCATGAGCGCGTTTATCCGCGCGTCAAAACCCGCCTAGCGGCACCGCTTCCCGAGGCAACAACCTGGAGACCGCGCGAGCATCCCTTCGTGTTTGCCCTGCGTCTCATCCCCGAATAGCAGCGAAGGCTGTTTGCGGGGTTGTTGACTCACCGCAGGGCGCCCGGTAGATTGGAAAAGTCGCTCGGGTTCGCCCGCCGCGGGACGCA
>Ga0187781_10004639_pt1 | contig 10240 bp, 10 predicted proteins | sample 0715_SJ02_MP02_2_FD_132447 | JGI IMG/M metagenome (GOLD analysis project Ga0187781, IMG submission 132447) | Tropical peat soil microbial communities from peatlands in Department of Meta, Colombia - 0715_SJ02_MP02_20_MG | ecosystem: Environmental > Terrestrial > Soil > Wetlands > Peat | place...
AAATGCCGTCGTCGATCGGCAGCGTCGAGTTCTCGATGAAGAAGTCGGCTGAATGCAGCACAAAACCGCGCTCGGTCTCGACCGGCCCACCGCGCATGACCTTTACCACCTCGGCGCGCGAAGGTAGCTGGATCGCGTCGGCAGCGGGAATCACGTTGAGCTTGACCAGGAGATCGGAAAAATTGATGTTCGGCGCCGGATGGTTGACGACGATGCCCATCGCGCCTTCGGCGGAATGCGCGCAGACATAGATGAGCGAGCGCGCAAAGCGATCATCCAGCATGGCCGGCATGGCGATTAGCATTTGGCCATCCAGATAGCCCTTACCCCGATCGCGATCACGATTCTTTGCGGACTTGGCGCGGGGCAATTTCATAGCTGAAGGTTAGCCGATCAACCCGTTTTTGCAAACGAACAAAAAACGGCGAAGTTCGGGGTGTCGCCTATGATACTTCGGCGCGGCGGGGGGAGCGGTGCAAAGTCACGATGATGTCAATGGCGCGTGTGGGCGCTTCGTCCTAAACGACAGCGTCATGCGGAACTTAATGACCCGTCGAATGATAATCTCGATTGTTGTCGTGGCGTGTTTTAGCCGCGTGCCGGTCGCGCGCGGTCAGGATGCTTCGGCCTGGGACGGACAATTCCACGCCGCCGCGCGACTCATTGCCGGCGCGGCAGGGCAAACTGCGGATACGAAGTGGCTGCGGGCCGGCATCGAGATTCGGCTCGACCCTGGCTGGAAGACCTATTGGCGTTACCCGGGTGATTCGGGCGTGCCGCCGACATTCGATTTCGCCGGCTCCGAGAATGTCCAATCGATAACCGCCCTGTGGCCGGCGCCGGAGCGGTTCGCCGACGGCGCCGGCGGACAATCCATTGGCTATCTTGGCGACGTCGTGTTGCCGCTGCGCGTCGTCCCCAAGGACGCAAGCATGCCTTCGCTGTTGCGCGTAAAGCTCGGCTACGCCGTCTGTGGCAATCTCTGCGTACCGGCGCAAGCGCAGCTCGACCTCACATTGTCCGCCAAGGCGGGCGCCGAGGAGCCGATGCTCGTCGCCGCGGAAGACCGTGTACCGCGACCTATCCAGCTCGGTTCGCACGATCAGGCAGGCCATCGTCTTTCGGTCCAGTCGGTGCATCGTGAGATCGACGGCGCACACGAACGCGTCGTGGTCGAGGTTGCCGCGCCGGAAGGTGAACCGGTCGATCTCTTCGCCGAAGGACCGACAGCTGATTGGGCCTTGCCGCTCCCGGAACCGACCAAGCCCGCAAATAGTGCACCGGGATTGCGGCGCTTCATCTTCGACCTTGACGGACTTCCGCCCGGCGCAAAGGCGGACGGCGCGATGCTGAGACTGACAGCGATCTCGCCCACGGACGCCATCGAAGTCGAGGCACGCCTCGACTAATTCGCCGGTTAGGCTAACTTAGCCCGGACGAATAACCCGATCCGTTTGTACAAGAGGATATGACCATGCCGATAAAGGTTGGCGATCGCCTGCCGCCCGATATCAAATTTCGCGTTATGGGCCCGGAAGGACCGGCCGTTAAGACGGTCGACGAAGCATTCAAGGGAAAAAAGGTCGTGCTGTTCGCCGTTCCCGGCGCCTTCACGCCGACCTGCAACAACAACCACCTGCCCGGCTTCCTCAAGAATGCCGACGCCTTCAAAGGTAAAGGCGTCGACACGATCGCCGTCACCGGCGTCAATGACGTATTCGTCTTTGATGCCTGGAAGAAATCGACCGGCGCCGGCGGCAAGATCGAGTTTTTGTCGGACGGGAACGCCGATTTCGCCAAGGCGCTCGACCTGACGATTGACGGCTCGGGCTTCGGGCTTGGCACCCGTTCCAAGCGCTATGCCATGCTGGTCGAGGACGGCGTGGTGAAGAAGCTCAACATCGAGGACGCGCCCGGCAAGGCCGAGGCTTCGGGCGCGGAAGCCTTGCTGAAGCAGATATAGCAATTCTCGCGGCGCGGATCGGCGGGGCGGCGGGCGTTTATGCCCGCCGCGCGATATGGCTGAGCATTTCCTCAAACGTCTGCCGTCTCCGCCGGCGGTCCGATCTGACGAAAACGTAGGCAACAATTCTCACGGCCCTCCTGACGATGCCCTTGCGCAACCGATCGCGCGCCCGCATCACCATGATCTGAGCCTTTTTCTTGTCGAGTTCCACATGGAGGCGGTAGATTTCAAGGTCCTTCCTGCCGATTTCGCCGGAATGGCCCGCCGCTTTCGCCCGCATTTCATCGATGTTGATCTCAAGGCGCCGCACCGACATAGCGAATTGCGCGCGCAGGTGATCCTTTTCGGCCTGAATTTCGTTGATCGCCAGCGGCGTCGCTTCGACAATATGTTGTTGGGTGAGCCGTACTGCGCGCTTGTGAACGAGCGGGAAGAGCGCCAGCATTAACAGGCACCCCGCCAGCAAGCCGATACCGCACAACATGAAGGATTCAATCATGGCACGCCTGGGCGCAAACGAATAGTCTGATCGAGTGCAGACACGACACGGGCATCGTCGGTTTGTTCGTATCGATGCCAGCCGAGGCGCTGGTTGGTAGCATGACGGCGGTGGTAATTGAATCGATACCTAAATTAACCGTGAACGTGTTAACATACCGCGCGTCCTGAAAAGAAAACGGGCACCCGAAGGCGCCCAGTTGGATTCAGACAGGCAGTGCGGGCTGCTCTTGATCGAGCGGCTTCTGGCTTAAAGAGCGTTCTGGATCGTGGTGAAGATGACGACCAGCTTGTTGCCTACGCCGGTGACCGCCGGGATAATGGCAATCGAGATGCCGGAGGTGATCAGGCCGTATTCGACGGCGGCCGCGCCGGACTCGTTCTTCAGAAATTTGCGGATCTGGTTCGACATGTCGATTGGCTCCTCATCTAAAATCGACTGATGCGCAACTCCGTATCAGAAAGACATTGGTAAATAAATCGAAACCGAAATTAACGGTGAACTCGTAAACGCCGTTAAGTAAATGGCGCCGGCGTTTTTCCAGTTCATCTCTCCCGACGTATTTGTTGCCGGGGCGCCGACCGCCTGCCGAGTCATCCAGCAGGGCGGGAGGCATTGCGAAATTCGACGATCGCCTGACGTGCCAGTTCGTCAGCGCGCTCGTTCTCAACGTGACCGGCGTGACCCCGCAGCCAGTGCCAGTGGACTTGGTGCTCGCCCAGCGCCGCGTCGAGGCGCTTCCATAAATCGACGTTCTTCACCGGCTTCTTGTCCGACGTGCGCCAGCCGTTACGCTTCCAGTTGCCGATCCACAACGTGATGCCGTTTCGCAGATACTGGCTGTCGGTATGCAGATCGACGCGGCAGGGCCGCTTCAGCGCTTCGAGCGCGGAGATGGCCGCCATCAGCTCCATGCGATTGTTCGTGCTGTTGGCTTCGCCGCCTTTAAGTTTTTTCTCATGATCGCCAAACGTCAGGATCGCGCCCCAGCCACCGGGGCCCGGATTGCCCGAGCAAGCGCCGTCGGTGTGAATAACGACGCGCGGAAGCGGGGAATTCACGGCGTGACGACTCCATAATCGCGGGGGCTTTTCACCGTCTGATGGAATCTGAGCTTGCGCAGATATTCGATCGGGTCCTTGGGGCGCACCAGCGCACCGGGCGGCACATCGAGCCAATCGACCAGCCGCGTCAGCAAAAAGCGCAGCGCGGCGCCACGTGCCAGCAAAGGCAGCTTGTCCCATTCCAGCGGCGACAACGGCCGCGTCCTGGCGTAGTTCGCGAGCAGCGCGCGACCCTTGGTGACGTTGTAGGAATGATCGGCTTCAAAGCACCAGGCGTTGAGGCAGATGGCCACATCGTAGACAAGCGTATCGGTGCAGGCGAAGTAGAAATCGATCAGCCCGGAAAGCCTGTCGCCAAGAAAGAACACATTGTCCGGGAACAGGTCGGCGTGGATGACGCCTTGCGGTAGCCCGCGGGGCCATTCCCGCTCAAGCGCGTCGAGCTCTAAGGCGAGCACGGATTTCAGGTCGCGCTGCACCTCGTTGGCGCGTTCACCACATGCCGCGTAAAGCTGGCGCCAGCCGGCGACCGACAGCGCGTTTTCGCGACGCATCGGAAAATCGGCGCCGGCGAGATGCAGCCGCGCCAGCACCTCGCCCAAAGCCGCGGTGTGAACGGCGCTGGGGCGGCGCACCCAGATGCCCTCGAGAAAGGTGACGATCGCCGCCGGCCGCCCCGCGAGCCGGTCAAGAGCCTGCCCGGCGCGATTCTTGACCGGTTGCGGACAAGTGATGCCACGGCTCGCCAGATGCTCCATCAGCCCGAGAAAGAACGGCAAATCCCGTTCGGCGACGCGCCGCTCGTAGAGCGTGAGAATGAAATAACCGCGACTGGTGTGCACCAGGAAGTTTGAGTTCTCGACGCCCTCGGCTATGCCCTTGTAGGTCAGAAGCTCGCCGATGTCGTAGCCGGCAAGGAAGGGGGCGAGATCTTCCGCCGCGACATCAGTATAGACGGCCATGCAGGTCTCCAGCACGTCGCGGCTAGCCTGTCGTCTGCGCCGCCGTCAAGATGGGCCCGGGCATTTAAGCGGTTTGGCGGGCGATTGGCCCGGCCATATGATCATCGGCGGCGCGAGCGAACGCATGTTGTTTTTTCTCACAACCCAACCGCTTTGGGTATCGAGCACGATCGTCGTCGGATTGACGACTTTTCTGACGATGCTGGGACTTTTCGTCGTGCGCCGCTGTGTCGCCCACGGGCGACTGACCGAGAACAACGAAGTCGCCGGCTTCAACTTTGCCACTGTCGGTGTCCTGTATGCGGTGCTGCTTGCCTTCGCCATCGTCGTCGTGTGGGAAAAATTCAGCGCCGCGGAGACCACCGTTGCCGAAGAAGCCGGTGCCGCCGAGAGCATTTTCCGGCTCTCCTACGGGATCGAGGATCCTGGCGGCGCCGATCTTCGTCAGGCACTAAGCAAATACCTTGGGGTTACCGTTGCAGTCGACTGGCCGGCCATGGATCGCGGAACCGTCGGAACCGGAACCAGGCCGGCGCGGCAAGCCCTTGACGAGGTGTACGCGGCACTCCTCAAGGCCGGCGCCGCGCAGCGCATCGAAGCTCCGCTGATGTCCGAAGTCATGCGCCAGCTTGACGCCATCGCTCAAGCGCGCCGCGCGAGGCTGATCGCCTCGGAGGGCACCGTGCCAGGCGTAATCTGGTTCCTGCTGTTCGGCGGCGCCGTTCTCACCATCGTTTTCACATTTTTCTTCGGCATGCGCAGCTTGCCGGCACAAGCGTTGATGACGGGACTTCTTTCCGTCCTGATCTTTTCGGAGCTGCTGGCGATTGTTGCGATCGACCGGCCGTTCTCCGGCGCCGTCAAACTTGGACCTCACGCGCTCGCCAACGTATTGGAGCTTTACAAGGCGCCCGCCGGGCCGGGTGGCGCGAGCGAGCGACATTGACGGCGGCCGCTGCCCTACCGGGCCTTCAGGCTCGGCGGTATGATGTTACGATCTCCGAACCAGCGGGGTGCGCGTCGATGAAAGCCATCCTCGTTCCCACCGAGCACAGCGCGGCGATGCCGTCGGCGCTGAATGCAGCACTGCTGCTCGCGCAGAAATTTGACAGCTGTATCGAGGGCTTTCCGCTGCGCCCCGCGATCGCCGACATGGTGGCCATGGACCCCGATGCCGGATTGACCATGGTCGCGGTCAAGGAAAACGACGCCGAGATGGTGCGCCAGGCCGAAGAGCTGTTCCGTTCCTTCATGCAGGGTCACGGCGTGAAAGAGCGCGTTGACGAGGTGTCGACCGCATCATTGTCCTGGGTTTGGCACGCAGCCGCGCCCAGCGGCCACGATTTCGTCGGCAGTTACGGCCGCGTATTCGACGCTATCGTGCTGGCGCGGCCGGGCGACGAATGGCAAAGTCCGTCGATGGTGACGCTGGAATCCGCTTTATTCGAGAGCGGCCGCCCGGTGCTCATCGCGCCGCCGACCTCGCCGCGCTCGCTCGGAAACAACATCCTGATCGCCTGGAATCGCTCGACGGAGCAGGCGCGGGCCATGGCGTTTGCCATGCCGCTGCTTCGTCTCGCCGATCGCATCAGCATTCTGACCGTCGAGGGTGCGACGGTTGCCGGCCCGAGCGGCGTCGAATTGGCGCGTTCGCTCAGGATGAATGGAATCGCCGCGGAACCTCTTACGCTCGCGGCCGGCAAGATCAGCGCCGGCGAAGCAATCCTCGCCAAGGCCGCCGAGCTCGACTGCGACCTCATCGTCAAAGGCGCTTATACGCAAAGCCGCTTGCGGCAGATGATTTTCGGCGGCACGACGCGTTACATCCTCGCCAACGCCAATCTGCCTGTGCTGATGGCGCACTGAGCGGCCTACCAGCCTATTTCAAGTCTTTGCGGATGATCTTGCCGATATTGCTCTTGGGCAAGGAATCGACAAAGACGATCACCCTCGGCACCTTGTAAGCGGCAAGCCGCTCGCGGGCGAACTTCGTCAGCTCGGCCTCGGTGAGTGCCGGATCGCGCTTGACCACGAAGAGCTTCACTCCCTGCCCGGTGTGCGGGTCGGCAACACCGATGACGGCGGCTTCGAGCACGCCGGGATGGCGCACTACGACGTCTTCGACCTCGTTGGGGAAAACCTTGAACCCGGAGACGTTGATCATGTCCTTCTTGCGGTCGAGGATTTTTAAGAATCCTTCCGCATCGAAGGCCCCGATATCGCCGGTATGCAGCCAGCCGTCCGCTCTGAGCACCAGCCTGGTCTCGTCCGGGCGTTGCCAATAGCCCTGCATGACTTGCGGCCCACGCACGCAAATTTCGCCGGCCTCACCGACGGGGAGATCGTTGCCGTGATCGTCGCGGATGGCGACTTCGGTCGATGAGACCGGGAGACCGACGGTGCCGAGCTTCGGGTTGCCGACCGGATTGATGCAGACAATCGGCGACGCCTCGGTCAATCCGTAACCCTCGACGATCGCCTTGCCGGTAATTTCGCGCCAGCGAGTCGCCACCGCATTTTGCACGGCGGCACCGCCGCCGATGGCGAAGGCAAGCCTGCTGAAATCCAGGTCGGCGAATTCCGGCGCGTTGATGAGAGCGTTGAACAACGTATTCACGCCGGTCACGGTCGTGACTTGGGCGCGGCGCAGCGTGCGGATTAGTCCTTTGATGTCGCGTGGATCGGGAACAAGCACGCTCAATCCGCCCATCAGGGCGAAAGAGAGCAAATTCGCAGTGAGCGCGAAGATATGATACAGCGGCAACGGCGTCAGCACGGATGCCTGCTCGTCTGGCAGGCTCGGCCCCATCCAAGTACGGCCCTGCAACGTGTTCGCTATGAGATTGCGGTGCGTCAGAACGGCGCCCTTCGGCACCCCGGTCGTTCCTCCCGTATATTGCAGCAGCGCAGGCGACGAAGCCGCCGGCTTTGCGTCGGCGTAACGCGCGCTGGGTCGGCGATTGCAGGCATCCTGCAACAAGCTGAAGCGATCGAAGCGCCAAGCCGGCACCGCGCGCCGCACATGGGTGTTGGCGAAATTGAACAATGTGCGCTTGAGCGGCGGCATGAAATCGCCGAGCCGGGCGACTACCACGCGACGGATTTGCGTGTCGCCCAATATCGATTCAAGCTTATGGGCGAAATTTTCCATGATCACGATGACCGTGGCACCCGAATCCGCAAGCTGCTCCTTCAATTCGCGCGGCGTATAGAGCGGGTTGACGTTGACGACGATCAGCCCGGCACGCAGCGCGCCGAGAAATGCGACCGGATAGGCAATCAGGTTCGGCAGCATGATGGCGATGCGGTCGCCCGACTGGCACTTCACTTCCTCGACGAGGAAGGCGGCAAGCGCCCGGCTGACACGCTCCCATTCCGCATAAGTCATACGAACGCCCAAGCACTCGAAGGCAGGATGCGTGGCGTGGCGGTGGCAGGCATCAATCAGCATCGCCGGGAGCGAGGGATAGATATCGGGATTGATGCTTCTCGGAATTCCAGGCGGGTAGGAGGCGAACCAGACCGGCTCTCCCGCGGCGGCCGGTGCCGGTGCGCTCTCTGTCTCAAGTGTCATGGCTTGGATCCTCGCGGCTTGGGACGCGGTCCTCGCGACATGTTAGGCCAAATCTCTATGGCGCGAAATGAACGGCTCTCCGGCTTTTCGGGCTGGAAATAAGCCGAGTCCCACGAACCTCGCGCGAGAAAATAGCTATCGATCCCTTCTCGGCAAGATTTGCTGGCCGATGTTATTGAACCGGGCCTTCTGATCGTCGCTGAGCGAGTCATAGAAATCCTTGAGCGGAGCTTCCACGGTTTGCACCGCAGTGAGCTGAGTCTGCAGCCGCTGCCCTATTGCGGCGAGCCTGCCCGGCGGCGTTGCCGGCACCTCGCTGGGGCAAGCAGCCTTGATCGTATCAGCGGCTTGCGCGGCGGCCGATTGCAAAGCCTGAAGCTTTTCCTTCTGCGCGGCGTCCGGCTTTAATAGCTGGTCGATCTTCTCCACCGGCCAAGCCATTATGGGGCCGGCGCCACAAGCTTCCTGCGGATTTGCCGGCCCGGCGGCCGGTGGAGTCGACACTCCGGTCGAGGCGGTAGCACCTCGCCCCGCGTTCATTTCGTTGAAGCGGGCTTTTTGCTCATCGGTGAGCGAGTCGTAAAACCTAGTAAGCGGCGGATCGATGGCGTTCACCGCGTCAATCATGCCTTGCAAGCGGACTTCCATTTGCGCGAGGCGGTCAACCGGTATGAAAGCGACGCTGCTCGGACAGTGCGAGGTGATGTTGCTGCTTGCCTTGACAATGGCGTTGCCGAGATCGTCGAGCAGCGCCCTCTGCTCGGCGTTTGGCTGGATGACCTGCTGGATTTGATCGATCGGCCAGCCGGTGACTTCGGCCGCTTCGCTGTCGCAAGCGCTCTTCATGCTCTGCGTCAAGGACGCCATGCGTGCCGGCGCTTGCGGCCCCTGGACATAAGGCTCGTAATCGTAGGGAGAAAAGATGCCGGCGTAGATGTCGTTGTAGCCATAGGCCCAAAACGGATCGTAGGAGTCGTACGCGTAAGGCCAAAGCGCATAATAGAAAAAGCCGCCATACGCGAACGGCCAAAACCACGGGCCGACCCAGCCAAGGTGATTGTGCCAGTGCCACCAACCGCGACCAAGGAACGGCCGGAATGCGGGATAAGCGGCGAATTGACGCCGCGTGGCGAAACTTTGCGGACTGGTCGGACCCGCAAAAGCGCCATGAACGGTGGCCAATGCACCTCCATGCGACGACGCTTGTCGGCTAGCCGCATTGGGCGGGGCATGGTGCGCGGTGAAGTGGGCGGACCCACGCGGCGCCGTGCGCGGCACCTCCGCCGCCACCGCCTTTAGGGGGAGCCGCTTTGGCGATCTCCGCGGCGCCCACGGCTAGAACGATGGCAGCGACAGCGCACGCACCGACTCCGACCTTGCGCATGACCGAATTCCTTCCCTCAGCGCCACGATGGCGTGGAACGTCCACTGCCACTCACCATGCAAGTTCCCATTGCCGCTCAAAATATGGGCCCGGAACAAGCCATTTTCTTGGGGTCCGTCTCCATCCAGGAGGCTCGTCCCCGCTGGCAGCCAACCCATTGTCCGCACACTATAATTGCCGTTTACCATGTCCTGTGATGGACCGCTTATCCCCGTGCCCCAAGGGCGATGCTAGCTACCCGCGGCCATTTTTTGCCATACTACTATTGTTAACTGCTGTTTAGTCGGGGGTGGGGTGACGGTTGGTCGGCGTTAACCCTTCCCAATAACACTGCGTTAGGCTTTGTCCCCGCGGCGTCGGGCCGCGGCGGACGCAAGACAACGTGTCAATGGCGGGGACGCCGGTGCTGGTTGGTGGGGCGCACCTGAGAGCTTTTCGTATCGTTGCGACGCGGGCCGCCTACTCCTGCGGCCTGGCTATTCTTGTCCTGCTATTTGGCGCGCGGGTGCTGCAGAACGCCATAGCCGAGGGCGATACGCGCACGATCTCGTTGCACCACATCCATACCGACGAAGACATCACGATCACTTTCAAGCGCGAGGGCCGCTACGACGAAGCGGGGCTGGAAAAGCTCAATCGGTTCCTGCGTGACTGGCGGCGCGAACAGGAAATCCGCATGGATCCGCACCTCATCGACCTCGTCTGGGAGGTGCAACGGGAGACCGGATCGAACCAGCCGATCTGGGTCGTGTGCGGCTATCGCTCGCCGGAAACCAATGCCATGCTCCGAC
>Ga0187781_10004643_pt1 | contig 10235 bp, 9 predicted proteins | sample 0715_SJ02_MP02_2_FD_132447 | JGI IMG/M metagenome (GOLD analysis project Ga0187781, IMG submission 132447) | Tropical peat soil microbial communities from peatlands in Department of Meta, Colombia - 0715_SJ02_MP02_20_MG | ecosystem: Environmental > Terrestrial > Soil > Wetlands > Peat | place...
AAGCCCCACGAAGCCTTGACCAGCCGCGCAGGGCAGGGCGCGTGATCGACCGCGTCGTAACCGAGCATTTCGCGAACGAAGATGCCGTAAATCATGTATTCCGAGAACCGCAGCGTCCGGGCGAGCGCGACCTGCCAATCCACGTCTCTGCTGCTTTCGATCGCCTGCCGCATCGCTCTGACGGTCTCGCGGTTCCAGCAAATCATGTTGCCGACATGGTTCCGATAGCCGGTCTCTCGCGGCGGAAGGCCGAGCAAGCGGCGGGCGGTCGCCGTCCACTGGCGGGTTTCATCGTTGATGAATTCGACGTCGAGCAAACCAACTTTCCCGTCGACCAGAAGACTGTTGCGGTCGAAACTGCGAAAGAAGGCAGTGTCTGAATCGCAAAATACCAGGGTTCGTTCCCTAATGGCTTCGATCGATGCGATCTTGAGTATCTGCTGAAAGATCCACCCGCGCACCGGCGGCGCCCTCAGGCTCAGCCGCAGTCCCTTGCGGCCGGGCATCTGCCACAGCCAATTGCCGACGAGCGACTCGGACTCGAGCAGCCGCCGGCGGCCGCCGGCGAGATGGCGAAAGGCCGGCCAATCGCGACGGTCGACGATGAGATAATGCGGCACGCCGGGGGCGGTCCGGTCAAGCGACTCCGCCAGAAGTTCGCAGCGTGCCAGGTCCGGCAGGTAAGTCGGCGTCACGATCGCGAACGTGCGGTCCTGCAGATCGTTCGCCGGCTCGGTCGTCGGATCCGGTCCGGCCGGGAGGCTCGGTTCCAGCGTATCAGCCGATTTCACGCTCACGTCGCCATGCGCCATCGCAAGCCTGGCCGTCCGGCCGAATGTTAATCGCATATCATACATAACATATCATTGCCGCGGACATCGGCAACCCATATAATTCGTTTGTCGGTCAGCCTTGGTTGTCGCGCTCTTCGTCAGTGGTATGGTCGGGTGATCATCGCGCGTTACACGCTCATTATTCTCATTTTCACCCGCGCCAGCCTCGACCTGCTGCTCGGACAAGCCAGCCTGGGCGAGGGCGGCCTGACGCTCGGCGCAGGGCTTAACGTTGTCATGCTTGCCCTGGGACTGGCGGCCTTGGTCAGCGGGTACCGCCCGTCGCTGCGCATTCCGGCGTTGATATGGGCGCCATATCTGATCATTGCCGTATTGTCGTTGAGCTACACGCCCGATTTCAGCGGCGGTATCCGACTGTTCCTGAGCACATTGACTTTTCCTGCGATGTTCGTGTCGGCTTTCGCGCTGTTGAAGTCCGAAAACGACATGATCGTTTTCCTTCGGGCCATCGTCTATTCGTCGGCCATTCCCGTAATCTACGGCATCATCCAGATCGTTTCCGGCGCGGCGCCGGATTTTCGCGTCAATGCCACATTCGGGCACGCGAACATCTTCGCCTTCTACATTGTGGCGGTTCTGGTCGCCATTCTCTATCACAACATCTTCGTGGCGAATGCGACCAGCGTCATTTGGCGCTACGGCTCGAGAATCTATTTGATTGTGCTTCTGGCCCTGCTCGTGGCGACGCAAACGCGCAGCGCCTGGATCGAAGTCGCATTCATCTCCGCTGCTTATGCCATCACCGTGAACAGGAAGCTGCTGCTTGCCTTGCCTGTGGTACCTCTCGTGCTGATGGTGCCGCAGGTTTCCGAGCGGCTGACCGATCTCGACACGGGCAATCGGGCATCGATCGAGCAGGTCACGCGCGGCGAGGTCGCGCTCAACTCGTACGCCTGGCGCAGGATGCTGTGGGATAGCGCGCTGGCGGATTCCGCCAACGCGCGGATGCTCGGGAAGGGCCTGGGGTCCTTCCATCATAACGTGCGCTATTTCTTCCCGCTGACACAGTCCGAAGGCGAGGCGCACAGCGGCTACATCCAGGCAATCTATGAGCTCGGAACCGCAGGGCTGATTGGTTATACGTGGCTCTATTTCGGAATTCTTGTTGCGGCGTGGCGACTGAGACGCGCAAGCGGAGCGCTCTCGTGTCTGGTGATGGCGTTTGTCGTCGGCAATCTCATTATCAACTACTCGGATAACCTGCCTTACTATCTTGCCTACAACTGGTATGCCTGGGCCCTTGTGGGAGCCGATCTATCTTGGCGGCTTCGCAAGCTTCGAAAAACCCAGCCGCAAACGATCAGGCCGACAATCGGCGATGCCTCAGCTTCCTATCCCGACGGCGCGGGCGCTTCGCCGGCCGTTCGCTTGCGCGCGCGTCCCGCCGCTGGCAGCGCCTGGTCGTCGGCAGAATGAAACAAATTATTTCAGTTCAGTACCTTCGGGCGGCCGCCGCGACGGGCGTCGTTGTCCATCATGCGCTCGGCCCGCCCTTTATCAACAATGGATCAGCGCCGCCAACCACCATCGGGGAGGCAGGGGTCGATCTGTTCTTCGTCATAAGTGGCTTCATTATTTATGTGACGACCAGAAGCCGAGAGGTATTGCCGGCAGATTTCGTTCAGCATCGGATCATCCGCATCGTGCCGCTGTACTGGCTTTGCACGTTCGCCTATCTGGCGATGCAGCTCGCCGGGCGAAAGTCCGAGACGATTTCGGTCTCGGCTTTGGTGCGCTCGCTTTTGTTCATCCCGACCTACGATCCGGCTCTGGCGCAGAAGATATCCGCTTTCTATTTCCTCGGTTGGACGTTGATGTACGAGATGTTCTTTTACGCGCTGTTTGCGGTGGCGCTCACATTGCCGCGGCGGCGCCAGCTGGTATCAGTCATCGCGGTGCTCGTGTGTCTCTCAGCGCTGGGCGCCGCAATCCCGTTCCAAGGGGGCATGTCATATGCGTACACGAGCCCCTTGCTGCTGGAATTCGCCGCCGGATGTGTCATCGGCGCCCTATACGCCAAAAATGCGTTGCCTCGCACGTCCGCAGGAGTGCTCCCGGTCATGGTCGGCTTTGCGGCGCTGGCCGCAACCGCATGGAATCTGCCCGAGGGGCTTTATGCGCGAACGCTGTTCTGGGGAGTTCCAGCTGCGCTCATCCTGCTTGGCGCCCTGTGCGCGGAAGAAACGGTGAGGAGGCACTCATCGAGCCTGCTGGTCTCATTGGGCGATGCCTCCTACGCGATCTACTTATCGCATGTGTTGATCATATTGGCGTTCAATGTGGTCGTGCAGCGTCTGAAGATATCGGCCGGCTTTCCCGTATTCCTTGCGCTCTATTTGATCGCAGGCGGCGCTCTGGCGATTGCGGGTGGCGTCTTGGTCCATCGCTTCATCGAAAGGCCGATGAATGCATTCCTGAAATCAAGGCGCAGCGCGCCGGCCGCGCTCAATAGTGACGCGTGGCGGACCGGCGTTGGGAGAAGTGATGCGTGACAGCATGAACGAATCCGGCGCGGGCGAGGCGGCACCACGGTCGAGCCTTGCTGCAAAGCCGAGCGACATCCGCGGCGGGCCGACGGAGACGATCGAGTCCCTGCAAATCCTGCGCTTCTTTGCGGCGCTGGTGGTTGTCCTCGATCATTGCAAGTTCGTCGGATCCGCGCTCGCCGATCGCGTCGGGCTTGCTTTTACATTTCCAAGCTTTCACGGCCGCCTGGGCGTGGACATTTTCTTTGTCATAAGCGGCTTCATCATGGTCCACATCTCGTCGGGTCGTGACGAATGGTCCACCCCGCCCGGCGTATTCGCCGTCGATCGCATTTCCCGGATCGTGCCAATCTACTATATCGCGACCGCGACGTGGGTTGCGCTTTTCCTGGGCGCCGGATTTCTCAACAGCCGAAATGTCGATTCGCCGTGGCCGCCGAGCGAATATGTCTTGAGTGCGCTGTTCATTCCTTATCTCGATCCCATCACCAAACTGCCGCAACCGGTGCTTCCGCAAGGTTGGACGCTCGATTATGAAATGTTCTTCTATATGCTGTTTGCGGTCGCGCTGACATTCACGCGAGCGAGGGGAATAAAGTGTTTGTTTCTTGCATTCGTCGGCCTCGCGGTAGCGGGGCAACTATGGAATATGATCGCCGGCAATGTATTCGTGCTGACGCCGCTGAAAGAAGCGCCGGGCGCACAATACTTCACCGTGCCGCGCTTTTGGTTTCACCCCATCATCTTGGAATTTCTCGCGGGCGTAGGACTGGCGCTGTTGCGGGGGAGGCTGATCGTCATAGGCGTCCTCGCGAGCTTTCGATATACGACAGTTGTCCTGATCGCTCTGATCGGTGCGTACATGTGCGCGTACAACGCGGAAGTCTTCTCTGAGTCGGCGCTCGACGCACTGCGCGTGTCGCTCGCAATTGGCGCGGTATCCATATGCGTGCTGACAAGAGACATCGCGCCGAAATCAAAACTGCGTAACCTTTCGGTGGAGTGCGGTAATGCCTCCTATAGTCTCTATCTGTGTCACGTCCACATTCTGTTCATCATGACCTCGGTCTGGAGGAGGCTGGGCGTCGCCACGATGGGCGTCGGCAGTTTCGTGGTCGTGAGTCTTGCTGTGTGCCTGGTCGCGGGCCTCTTGACCTACCGCACGCTGGAAAAGCCGCTATCGCGTTATTTGCGCAGGATGCTGCGCGCGCGAATGCAGCCGCGCCTGGCCGTCACCGTGCGGTAGCCTCTAACAATCAAAGCGGTCGGCACCGATGAGATGTCGCCGCGGCCGAAAGGATCGAAGATTTTATGAAACATGCTTTCGTGACCGCCTGCCTCAGCGCCGGAGTCGCGGTCGCTAAACAGACCGATCGCAATGCGGCAAGGCGCTTGGTCAGTCGCTTGCATCCCGTCATCACCAGGCATCCCCTGATCCGCATGGGCGCGCGCGGAGATGGCGGCTATCTCGTTCCCGACGATCTTGAGGGCGTCGCCGCCTGCTTTTCGCCGGGCGTCGATGACCGTGCATCCTTCGAGAGCAGCATGATCGAACGGGGAGTCCGGTGCTTTCTGGCGGACGCTTCGGTAGAAAGCGCACCTATAATGGGCGAGATGGTGCATTTTACCCGGAAGCATCTCGGTGTTGTCGACAACGACACGACAATCACGCTTGATCGTTGGGTTGGCGATTGCTGTCCCGGCAGTGCCGACCTCGTCCTGCAAATGGATATCGAAGGCGCAGAATGGCAGGTGCTGCTCAATGTCTCAAACGAAACACTCCGCCGCTTCCGCATTGTTGTCATCGAACTGCATGACTTGGAACGATTGATGGATAAGCACGCGTTTGCGATCATCGCGGCGGCGTTCGAGCGGCTGTTGCAGGACTTTTACATCGTCCACAATCATCCGAACAATTACGGGCGCAGCGTGCGGTGCGGGTCGTTTGTCATTCCGCGCGTGCAGGAAATGACGTTGCTGAGGAAGGACCGGGGAGCCCCGACAGGCTTCGCAAAGAGGTTCCCTCATCCGCTGGATGAGAAGAACGACGTCAGTGGCCCGGATCTGCCGTTGCCACCCGAATGGTTTCGCCGGTGAGCCGGCTGGTGTTGGCGGGGGCGAGCGAAGGCGTTCGAAAAGTTATCAGGCTGCGCTGTGCAGCCTGATGGGGGGAACGCGCTCGTAGAGATAAAAATCGCCGAACTTGTCGGTCCTCGGCGCGTGGTCGGCGACCCGAAACTCCGGAATGTTCTCAGCGATATAGTCGGAATATTTCCGATAGCGCACCGATACGTGGCCGCGCTGCACGTCGTCTTGATCCAATGCATAGATGATGACAAAACGGCGCCCGCAACTGAACAGGTTTCTTATGTAGCCGGCGAACACGTCATCCTCAATCAGATGAAACACGACGTCGAGCGATATGGCGCAGTCGGCGCTCACGATCTGTTGCGGGTTATGGAAACAGCTCTGGTCGTACCAGAGGAAACTGCGCTTGGCGGTGTCGCCGTGCTGCGCAACGCAACGCCGCACAGCATTTTTTGAGACGTCGAGCCCGATATATTGTTCGACTTCGATCAGGGCCAATTGATTGCCGTCGCCGCAGCCGAATTCGACGATGCTGCGAATGCCGCGTTCGCGGACGAACTGGTTGATCACATGCGCCTTATACGAGGCGGACTCGCCGTAAGATCCAGGTCCGGAATTGCCGCCGTGCTCGTAATGACGCTGCCAATGCGTCGCCGAACCCGGAAACCAGCGCTTCCATGTCCAATAAAACACGGGCAGGTAGCGGGCCCTCGATACGATCGGCCACATCCAGGGGATCGTTCTGATCGTGTAGTTCTTGATGCTGTACAGCGACACGCCCATTTCCTTGGCTATTGAACCTTGGCTCTTGCACTGGAATCGCGATCGAATCGACGGGTGATCTGTTCGGTCTATTGGACGAGAGGCGGAGGAGGACGCGTGACGCGGTCGCCGGGGCCGCCGGGGGACGAGTTGCTGTTGTTGGTCACCATTGTCAGATACCGCATGATTTTTTGCTTATCGTGCTGCAAGCGCTCAATATGCTCCGGTTTGCAGCCGGCTTCGGCATTGCCCAGAATCATGGTTTTTGGCGCGGTATCGACGACGTATCCGCCGAATTGCTGATACGCGCGCGCCAGCGCCAAGCCTTCCGGCGACAGGCCGAGACCTTGCAGGTTCACGGAAGGCTGAATCGCAATAAGGGCGCCCATCGGCACCAATCCGGAATAGGGATTGTGTCCGTCATTGTCGGTGGTCGATGCAGGCCAGACCTTTTGCTCTGCCGCGGTTCGGCCCGCCTTCATTTGCGTCGGACTGAGAACCATCGCGAGCGCGTGCGGGATCGAGAAATTATCAAGCTCGTGACAGCGAATGAGGCCCCCGAGCAGCGAGCCGCCGAACGCCCTTATCCCCTCGGACGTGCGATCTTTTCGGGCAATTCCCTGGCCATAAAGATCCGTGCCGACAATATAGCGCGCGCGATAGACGTTTGCGGCCTTGTCGTGCGATCCGAGCCAGACCTCGTACGCGAATCTCGCATCCTCGGTCACGACGATTGCGTAGCGGTCGGCTCCGAGAAATTCCACGTCGACCGGCGTGCGCAACATGAATGAAGAATTCTGCAGGCCGCCTTCATTGGGCCACGGGGCAGTGGCGGATCGGCCGTCGTAAAACCATTGGACCAACGGATCGCCAGCCTTCTGGCGGAATATCCTCAATCCGTCGCCGCTGATCCAGGAATATGACCCTGATGGCCCGCCGACGTTGTCGCTGCGAAGCATGGCGGTTTCCGGGGCGGACGAATCCTGAAAGATAGCGCCTCGGCCGAGCGGCGTGTTCCAAATGCTTTCGGACGAGAAAGGTTGCAGGAACGGATCGCGCGCCGGTTCTGCGGACACGGCGCCGACGGCATCGATGCCCGCGACTGAGAGTGCAACGCCGGCGACAAGAATACCCGCGAGCGAAACGCCGATGCCGATGCTGCGAAAATTTGAGCTACAGAGCCGGGACAGTTTCAGCATAGGACCTCTCGATGGCCGGTCGCATCGGCCGTCGGCCGAAAGGCGCTGGCGCGGCTCTCGCCGGGGCCGCCATGCCGCCCGGGAGACCCAGCGCCATTCCGCGCGATGCGCGCCTCGCTGATTTGGCCGGCTTCGCGCCGGTCAGTCGCCTCGATTGATTGCATGACCTAAGTTAACATACCGCGTCGATTTGTGATATATATTATGTTATATAACGGCTCAACATTGTCATTTCTATGATATTCTTGTTGCATCGCGATGTTAGCATCGACCATATTTGGGTTGCCGCTGTGATGGCGGAACGCCCGGCGGAAGGCTTGACCGATACGGCGGCGGGCGCTTTCGGGCAGCAGGGGTGACGGGATACGGCGATGTCGTTCGCGTCATACGACTTCATTTTCCTGTTCCTGCCGATTGCGTTGATTGGGTTTTGGATCGTTCAACGGACGAGCGATCGCCTCGCATTGTGGTGGCTGTCGGCTGCTTCGATCGTCTTTTACGTTCAATGGAACCCACGGGACGTCATCGTCGCCGGAACGTCGCTGTTGCTCAATTTCTTGGCGGCTCGCGCCATCTTGCGCGATGATCGGAACGGGAAGGTCATCCTGCTGGTCGCGATCGCCGGCAATCTTCTGGCACTGGGATTTTTCAAGTACCTTCTCTTCGCGGTCGATCTCGTTCAGAGCGCCATCGGTGTCCAACTGCCGGGGCCGCCGCACGTCGCGCTACCGCTCGGCATATCGTTCTTCACCTTCACGCAGATTGCCTACCTGGTCGATTGCTATGCCAAGAAGATAGCCGGCAGGGATCACGTATTCCGTGAATACCTGTTGTTCGTATCGTTCTTTCCGCATTCGATTGCCGGGCCTATTCTCCACCACCGCAACCTCATTCCGCAGTTTCACGGCGAGTTCCGGCGCAACCTCGAGCCCAAGTTGACCGCGGCGCTCATTTTGTTCACGATCGGCTTGTTCAAGAAAACGGTATTGGCGGACTCGCTTGCGACCGTCGCCGATCCGGCGTTTACCGCAGCCGATGGCGGAACGGCGCTGTCGGCCTTGGCCGCTTGGCTCGGTCTTCTATCGTACAGTTTTCAGCTCTATTTCGATTTCAGCGGATACTCCGATATGGCGGTCGGCGCCGCGCTCGGTGTCGGCATGCACATCCCCTTCAACTTCAATTCGCCCTATCGGGCGGACAGCATCATCGAATTCTGGCGGCGCTGGCATATGTCGTTGTCGGCGTTCCTGAAGGACTATTTGTACATTCCGCTCGGCGGCAATCGGCACGGGCCGTTGCGCCGCTACGCCAATGTCTTTGTCACCATGCTGCTCGGCGGTATCTGGCACGGCGCGGGATTGAACTTTGTGATCTGGGGCGCGCTGCACGGCGCCTTTATCGTCATCAATCACGTGTGGCGCGACCGCGTCGCGCCGCGGTTGCCGGAAATCGGCTTCCCGCGCGTACGTCGAGCGGCAGGCGCGATCGCGACTTTGCTATGTGTCGCCTTCGCCTGGGCGTTTTTCCGGGCGACGACGGTTCATGGCGCGACGAACCTATTGACGTCCGCCGTGGCGATGCGAGGCAGTGATCTCGTGGTGCAGCAGCCGAGCCTCTCTTTCAGTCTCGCGATGCTCGCTGCCGCCGGCCTTGTGACATTCGCATTTCCGAACTCGCTGCAAATCCACCAATGGGTCATCGATCGCAGGATCGCCGGCTGGCGAGTGGCATCGGCGGTCGGACTGGCCTGCGGCGTGCTTGCGGCAGTCGCCATCGTGCTCGTCTCTCGCGATTCTCCGTTCCTTTATTTTCAATTCTAGGGCGAGGTGTCATAGGTGAAGATCGTTTGGGCGTTCGTCGTCGGCTTTGCATCGGCCGCGCTTGTCCTGGCGCTGCTGCCCATTCCGGAACGAGCTCGATACGACACGCTGCATCAGGACGCGGCACGCCTGAAATACGTCTATGAAAGGATCGTCGACAGCCGAACTCCGATTGATATCGCTTTTGTCGGGACATCTCACATTATGAACGGCGTCGACGATCAGGATATCGAGCAGCGGTTACGCGATCGGCGCATTGATTTGCGAGTGGCCAATCTCGGCGTGATCATGCCGGGACGGGATCTTCAGCTGCTGATGGTCAGGAAGCTCGTCGATAAGAAGGCGCCTCGCCTTATCGTGCTCGAAGTCGATGAGCATGAGCCCCCCTACAGTCATGCGCTGGCGCCTTATGTCGAGGAGCTTACCGATATCTTTTGCTGCAAATTCTTTCTTGATACGCGCTTTCCCGCGTCCTTCCTCTTGTTCCTCAAGCGACAGGCGGTGAACGTTCCTTTGCTTTTTCGGGCGCAGCAAGCGGCGTCGCCGGAAGCGATCGATGATTTCGGATGGTTGCCGATCGAACACACCTGGTCGGCGGGAAATTCACTCATCCCCGCGTCGGCAAGCCCTTCTGGCCTGCAGCAACGGTTAAAGGAATGGGCCTACCGGAAAACCGCCTGGTACGGCATCGACGTAGTCAAGCGAATCAAGAACCTGGCGCAAGAGAACGCGATCGACATCGCGTTTCTCTATCTTCCGGAATATGCCTACACCAAGCGGTCCAGCGTGGACCTGCAGTACTATCAAGCGCTCGGACCCATGATATTTCCCCCGCAAAGCGTCGTCGCCAACAGCCTGAACTATGCGGATGGCGTCCATCTCAACGCGGGCGGCGCCAGAGCGCTCGCCCCGTTTCTCGCCGATCAGATAGCGGCGCTCGTGACGACAACGCCCGCGCCTGTGATTCCGGATCAGAAACTGAGCTCTGAAGACGCGCTGCGCCGGGCAAAATAGACATAGCCGGTC
>Ga0187781_10004644_pt1 | contig 10230 bp, 9 predicted proteins | sample 0715_SJ02_MP02_2_FD_132447 | JGI IMG/M metagenome (GOLD analysis project Ga0187781, IMG submission 132447) | Tropical peat soil microbial communities from peatlands in Department of Meta, Colombia - 0715_SJ02_MP02_20_MG | ecosystem: Environmental > Terrestrial > Soil > Wetlands > Peat | place...
GGTCAGTGGCAACATTCCAATCACACCAAACACGTAGCCGATCATGGACGGAATCGAGCCGCCCGCGCCACGCCTCCACATTTCGTCGGAGATGAGGAATGGAATCATCAGCAAATGTGGCAGAGGAAGCCACACCGTCCCCAGTTGCAGCAGCCCTGGCGTTTTCGAATCGAACACGCGGCGCGCGATGTTGATGTGGGCGACGGCATCGCCGTAGAGCAGAACTTCGCCGCGCTTGAAATAGAACAGAAACGCGATGACGGAGACGCAGGTCGCCAGCCAGGCGAGCAGGCGGAGTTCGGAATTCCACGGCGAGGACGCAACTGGTTTCGCTTTCGGCATTTCTGGCTTACGAGTGTTTCACAGCGCTGCCGGCCGGATAAAGAGCGAAGAAAGATCGCCTGCGACTTGGCGCAGCCGACGGCCGAGGGCGGCCGTCGCTACAGGGCTTACTCTAAGTGCGTCAGTTCGCGAAACACCTGAAAGCGGGCGTCGATTTCCTCGCGGGTCAGCGAACGCAAACGTTCAGGTCCGAAGCGTTCGACGGCGAACGATCCCATCACGCCGCCATAAAACAGTGCGCGCTTGAGGACTTCGCGGGTCAATTCGTTCTGCGAGGCGATGTAGCCCATGAATCCACCGGCGAAAGAATCTCCGGCGCCTGTGGGGTCTTTGACTTCTTCGATGGGCAGAGCGGGAGCGCGGAAGGGATGGCTGCCGAATCCGAAGGCGCCTTCGCGGAAGAAGATGGTCGCGCCATATTCGCCGTGCTTGATAACCAGCGCCTTCGGCCCCATGGCCATGACTTTCTGCGCGGCGCGCGGAAGATTGGTTTCGTGGGCCAGCATTTTGGCTTCGGTATCGTTGATCAGAAGGATGTCGACCAGCTTCAGAGTCTCAGCCAGGTCGCGCGGCGTGCCTCTGATCCAGTAGTTCATGGTGTCGCAACCGACGAGGCGCACCGCGCTCATTTTGCGCCGAACATCGGCCTGCAGCGTCGGTTGGATGTTGGCGAGAAAAAGAAAGTCCGTGTCCTCGTATTCCTTGGGAATGCGCGGCTGAAACGACTCGAAGACGTTGAGATGGGTGAAGTCTGTTTTCGCCTCGTTGAGATTGTCGGTGTAAGTGCCTCCCCAGCGGAAGGTCTTGCCCGGAGCGCGCTCGATGCCGCGAATGTCGATGCCATGGCCGACGAAAACTTTTTCTTGCTCGGGGCCAAAGTCTTCTCCCACGACGCCGACGACCCGGACCTTCGTGAAGTAGCTGGCGGCCAGCGAAAAGTATGTTGCGGCGCCGGCGAGAACGTTTTTTACGCTCCCCGAAGGCGAGGTGACGTCATCGAATGCCACCGAACCGACTACAAGAATGCTCATGTTTAGTCCTTAGTCGCGAGTCCTGAGTCCCTGGCGCTTAGCGCGCCTCACGGTCGGTGAGCAATACCAAACGATTGTGCGGCGCGGGGCGCGAGAAGATCACGGTGTCGACCGTTTTTCATCTCACTTCACGTACTTTCCGATCAGCAGCTTCAGTCTCTTCTTGGCTGCCGCGGGAATTTTCTTGGGATCGGTCAGAATCGCGTGCGCCAGCGCTGAGCCGCACTTGCACGAGCGATCCTTCGGCATGGCCGCAACGGTTTCGCGCACTACCTTGGCGGCGTGTTCGGCGTTCTTGGTCAATACCGCAAGAATCTGATTCACCGTCACCGAATCATGATGCGGATGCCAGCAATCGTAATCGGTGACCATGGCGACCGTGACGTAGCACAGCTCGGCCTCGCGGGCCAGTTTGGCCTCCTGCAGATTGGTCATGCCAATCACGTCCATGCCCAGGCTGCGATAGACATTCGACTCGGCCAGAGTGGAAAACTGCGGGCCTTCCATGCAGAGATAAGTCCCGCCGCGCTTGGCCGTTACCTCAGCCTTCCCGCAAGCATCGGCGACGACGCGCGCGAGTTCTGCACAAACCGGATCGGCAAAGGAGATGTGGGCCACGATGCCGCCGCCGAAAAACGTATCCACCCGATGGCGTGTGCGGTCGAAGAACTGATCGGGGATGACGAAGTCGAGCGGCTTGTGCTCTTCTTTCAGTGAACCGACAGCGGAAAGCGAAACGATGCGCTCGACACCCAGCTGTTTGAAGCCATGAATGTTGGCGCGAAAATTCAACTCGCTGGGCATCTGACGGTGGCCGCGTCCGTGACGCGCCAGAAAAGCCACTTTGCGGCCTTCCATCGTTCCGCAGATATAGGCGTCAGAGGGCGCGCCGAACGGCGTCTTGACCCGCACTTCCTTCACTTTCGTCAGCCCAGGCATCGAATACAACCCGCTGCCGCCGATGATTCCAATTTCGGCCCGTGGCATCACCCTCCCCATGGCTTGCGCCTGCGCAAATCAAACCCGCGATTATACAGGATGCATGATGCGCTCCAGCGTGAGTTGAGACTACTTGCGGACCGAAGGCGGCCCGAACACTTCCCTCTCCAGCGTCGCCGTCGTGGCTGGGTCGAGACTCTCGCTGACCAATACGGTGTCGCCCTGTTCTTCGATCACCACGGTGCCCTCTTCCGTGGTCCACGTGTGACGGCCATGCAACAAGGCTGCGGCGGAGTTTTCCGCGGTTGCGTTCCCAGATGAGAGCTCTGGCTGGGCTGTGGCTTGCTCCTCCGCCTTCTTGTAGCGCTGCTTCAGCGACTGGGCATAAATTCCTGCAAATTCTGCGGCGCTTCCATCGTTCGACCAGCGCGAGACATAAAGCAGACCGAGCGGCGCGGCTGCATCCGTCGATTTTTCGGTTTTGGATCTCACCGCAAAGTAATATCCGCCGCGCCATTCCGGATAAATTTTCTTCGCCCGCGGCTTGCCGGCGTATTGTTCGATCAGCATGGCGACATCGAACTCGCCCATTGCCCCAATGTCGAACTTCTGATATCCCGCGAAATCGCGTTTGAAATTGACCACGGGAATCGGATCGATCGTTTCTCCCGACAAATACGTTTCCGGCTGCATGATCTGCCGCGTGGTGCGCGGCGGGTTCTTTAACAGGGCGGCGAACGCTTTTTCCTTGCCTCCAGCGCGCATCAACCTGATCACAAACTCCATCCCGTAGCTGTATGGAAAAGTCAGCGACTCCTTCATGAAGATGGGCGCTTCGTTGAATACCTTCGTATCGGCGTCGCCGGTGACGGTCTGTTCTTCCATGGCATCGACCAGCGAGGGCGCATCGACAATCGAGTGATGCGTGGGCGCAAGCGCGTATTGGAACATCATGGCCTGCGCCTGGCCTTCTATCACGGCTTCGCGCACGTCATCCATCTCGTCGTTCTCAATGTCCAGCGGAGTCGGATCGTGGTGAATTTCGGCCAGATCCTTGTCTCCCTTCTTCATCCACTTCTGCATGTTGACGGATTGATCCTGCAGCGCATGCGTCAGCTCGTGGGCAATGACGGGTTCCTGCTCCTCCATCGGAACCCAATCGAGCAGGTTGACGGTTTTCGTCTTGGGATCGTAGTAGCCGGCCACTTGTTCGCGCAGCAAAGCCACGAGAAACTTTTCCAAATTGAACTCGCGCGGCAGCAACCCGAATTTCTTCAGCACCAATTCGGAGCGGCGCAAGCGCTTGGTGTCTTCGTCGTTGAGGTGCTGGGTGAGGTAGGAGACCACTTCGTCGCGATTGGCCAGCCGGCGCTTGACCTCGTGTTTGATCGGTAGTCCCGTCTGCTTGCTGTCGAACTCCAGGATTTCGTCGATCGAATGGAACAGTTCCTGCGCCTCACTGGGAGTGATTTTGACGTCGTCTTTCGGCGGCGGATTCGGCGGCTGCTGAGCTATCGGAGCTTGCCCGGGAGCACTGCTTTGATCCTTCTGCTGCGGATAGGCAGCCGCGGCGGCGCCTACAGCCGTCACGACCGCCAACACCAAAGCGCGGGAAAAATGCCCCCAGCTATTCATTGAGATTGAGTGTATACGCTTTCCTGCATCTTTTTCGTGCAGAGCGCCGCGAGGCGAAGCCAGCGGCCGCCGGAAACCACGCGCCGAGCTCACACAGCCTTCACAACGCGGCTTGCGCCCCAATGGTAGAATCACAACCACAAGGCTGGGTTGCCCGCCGTTTCGCCAGAGACGGAACCCCGCCACGGAGGTCCGCCATGCGTCTCGTCACCCGCAGTGCGATTTCCCGCTTTCTCCTGGCGACCTTTCTCGTTCTGATCGCCATTCGGTCCGCCGCCGCGCAGTCGGCCGACGCGCATCGCCTGCTGGGCTACTATCCGGAATGGGGGAAGTACCAAATTCCGCCGTACACGGCCGAGCAAATCCCTTACAAGAAGCTCACCCACATTGCTCACGCTTTTGCGTCCCTGTCGCCTGCGGCCGACGGCACGGTGGTGATCCCCCAGGGCATGATCGAACCGAAACTGTTTTCCCTGGCCCACGCCGCAGGGGTCAAGGTTGAGCTCTCGATTGGTGGCGGGGGTGGCAATCAGGGCACAATATTCAACCTCATGGCCGCGTCCGAGACCGCCCGCCAGAACTTCGTGGCCAACGTCCGCACCCTGCTCACCACCTACGGCTACGATGGCGTGGACATCGATTGGGAAATCCCCGGCAACCCGACCAACCAGGCCAACTGCACCACCCTCATGCAGGAACTGCGCAACGGCCTGCCCTCCCCGTGGATCATCTCGATGGCCGTCACCGCCGAGCCTTTCGACTACGGAGGCTACGACATTCCCGCGCTGAGCCCGCTGGTCGATTTCTTCAACGTGATGACCTACGATTTCTATGGAACCTGGTCGGGCATGACGGGACTGGTCTCTCCGCTGTTTCAGGATCCCGCCGACCCCAATCAAGAGGGCAGCGTCAGCACTTCCATGAATATTTATGAGTACACCTACGGCGTGCCGGTTTCGCAGCTCAACATAGGCACGCCGTTCTATGGCTACGAGTGGGATGGCGTGGATACGATCTGGACCTCATGCGCAACCTGCCCCAGCTATTCGTGGAATTACGGCACATACATCGAGCAGCGCATTAACAAGCTGGGATGGACCGAGCAGTACGACAGCGCGGCCGAGGCTCCCTACCTGACCAATGCGACGATTCCCGGGTTCATCACATACGACGGCGTGGATTCCACCAAGAACAAGGTGCGCTACGTGAAATCTCGGGGCTTTGGTGGCGTGTTTATGTGGGAACTGAGCGCCGATTACGACGGCCATCATCAGGCGTTGCTGGATGCGATGTATGAGGTGTGGAAGTAGGCGCGCGTGGAAGCAGAAGTAAAAGTTTGGAAGCCGGTGTAAAACCTTTGTCATCCTGAGGCCTGCGTCTTTTGCAGGCCGAAGGACCTATGCAATGCGCCGGAGCTTCGATGCTCCCGGCAAGTTGCATAGGTCCTTCGCGGCACAGAACGCCGCTCAGGATGACATATCCTTTACAATCCACTCCCCGGCTTCTCTCGTCCCTAGCGGACCGCCGATGTCTTGTGTGGCCTTCTTCTGGCGCACCGCTTCCAGCACTGCCGCCTCAATCTTGTCCGCCTCTTTGGCAAATCCCAGGTGCCGCAGCATCATCGCCGCCGTCAGAATCGCGCCGAAGGGATTGGCAATGTTCTTCCCCGCGATCGGCGGGGCGGAGCCGTGCACCGGCTCGAACATCGACGTGCGGCCGGGATGAATATTTCCGCTGGCCGCCATGCCCAACCCTCCCTGCAATCCGGCGGCGAGGTCGGTGATGATGTCGCCGAACATATTGTTGGTGACAATCACGTCGAACTGGCGCGGGTCGCGGACCATCTGCATGCAGAGCGCGTCGACATACATGTGCTGCGCGGTGATCTGCGGATATTCGGCGCTGACTTCTTTGCTGATTTCGTGAAAAGTCCGCTGCCATAGGCCCCCGGCGTGAGTCATGGCGTTCGACTTGTCGCACATCAGAACTCGCGAGCGCGGCGAGCCGTCGAGCTTGGTGTGCGCTTTGCAGTACTCGACCGCATAACGAATAATCCGCTCCACCCCCTTGCGCGTGTTGATGTCTTCCTGCGTCGCGATCTCGTCGGCAGTTCCCTGCTTGAATACTCCGCCGGCATCGGTATAAACGCCTTCGGTATTCTCGCGCACGACTACGAAATCCACATCTTCCGGCTCAACGCCCTTCAGCGGACAGAGCGCGGCATCGAGCAGGCGCACCGGGCGGACGTTGGCGTAGAGATCCATTTTGAAGCGCATGCCAAGAAGAATTTCTTTGGCATGGATATTGGTCTGGACGCGGGGATCGCCGAACGCGCCAACCAGGATGGCGTCGAAATTTTCGGCAAGATGTTTGAAGCCGTCTGGGGGAACAGTCGTACCGTCGCGCAGATAGCGGTCGGCACCCCAGTCGAAATGAGTCAGTTCCACGTTTGCGCCGGAGGCTTGGATCACGTTCACGGCCTGGGGAATGACTTCCTGGCCGATGCCGTCTCCGGGGATGACGGCGATGCGTTTCTTGTTTGCTGAATTGGTATCCACGGCAGGAACGTTATCACACTCGCTATAATCGAAGAACGACTATGGGTCTCACCGCACTACAGCAGCATGGGGAAGGATTGGGCGCAGCCGCCGTCGGCGAGTATTGTGGCGCAACGACAGCTGCGCGTTTTGGCGATCCCCAGGCAGAGTTGGCCGCGCTGCGCGGCGCGTGCGGCGTCTACGATCTCGGCTACCGGGCGAAGCTTTTGCTCACGGGCGGCGACCGCGTGCGCTGGCTGAACGGCGTGGTCACCAACAACATTCGCGACTTGGCCGTGGGACAAGGCGTGTATTCTTTCCTCCTGAATCCGCAGGGGCACATTCTGGGCGATCTGTATGCATACAACCGCGGCGACTCGATCATCGTCGATACAGATCACCGGCAAGTCGATCAGATGCTGGCGACCTTCGACCACTACATCATCATGGACGATGTGGTTGTGGCGAACTTGTTCGAGGAGTTGACTTCTTTGGGGATTGCCGGACCGCGCTCGCCAGACATGCTGCAAGCAGCGGGGATTCAGATTCCAGAAACAACGCCGTTACAGATATTTGAGGCCACCTGTACCTGCGATTGCGCATGCACGAAGTGCACGGCCGTCCGCGGCGAAGACGCAGCGCACCAAAGCTATGAGTTGTGGCTTGCCCCCGGCGACGTGCGCAAGACTTGGGATGCACTTGTCGCCCACGGCGCCACGCCCGTGGGCTACGAAGCCTTGGAGTTGCATCGCATTTTGTCGGGCATTCCGCTGTATGGAGTCGATATCCGCGAGCGCGATCTGCCGCAGGAAACCGAGCGAGCGCGGGCGTTGAATTTCAACAAAGGATGCTATGTTGGTCAGGAGATTGTGGAGCGCATTCGCTCGCGGGGTATGGTGCACCGCAAGTTCTCGGCGTTCGTGACGGAAGGCGACGCCAAGATCGCGCCCGGCGACAAGATCAGCGCCGGCGAAAAGGAAGTGGGAGAGATCACCAGCGTTGCGCACTTCCCCAAGACGAATAAGGCCGTCGCCCTGGGCTACATTCGCCGCGAGTTGGGGACGCCGGGGCGGGAAGTGACGATTGGCGGGAAGATGGCGAAAGTGGGTGCAACGCCGCTCGCCGAAGCCGTGCTCGTTCCTGAATGGACGCTTGAGCACCAGAGAGCTTAACCTATGGCCGAGAAGAAACACGAACAATCCGGTTTCACGGTAACCGACCGCCGCTTGTTCACGTCGGATGGAGAACTGCGCTCCGAGGTCTCCGAGGAGAGAGAGAGTCCCCGGGCCCCGAAAGCGCCCGGAGACGGCGCTGCGCCACAACCACAAACGCCGCCTCCGGCCGAGACTTCCAGCCCCCTGGCAAGCGACATGCCCACGCCTCCGACCAGCGCCGAACAGGAGGCGCAGGCGGTGGCTTATCGCGCGTCCTCGAAGGAACTCGACGAGCAAGTCACGATGAGCGGCCACTCCGCCAAAGAGTTCGAGATGACGTTCGAGCGCTTCCTGGCCTCGCTCTACATGACGGCCATGCTGCAGCTCGGCCTGATGCGGCGGCAGGGAGAGCAGCCCACCGTCGATATTATTGGCGCGCGGCAGACCATCGATACGCTCAGCCTGCTCGCCGAGAAAACAAAGGGCAATCTTACGACCGTCGAAGAAAATTTTCTGCAAAACAGTTTGTACGAGCTGCGCATGGCCTACGTGGAGGTAACCAACGCGTTGGCGCGGCCTCCGCAGCCCGGTCCGGCAACCGGAACAGCGGGAAGATGAGCGCTGAGCAATGAGCTATGAGCAGTGAGCCACACGAGACCCGGGCTCTTGGTCATTGCTCACTGCTCATCGCTCACTGCTCCTAACGATGGAAGCGATCCTCACCGTACTCGGCAGCGGAACTTCGATGGGCGTGCCCACGCTGGGCTGCGATTGCGCGGTCTGCCATTCGAGCGATCCGCGCGACCGCAGAACGCGGCCTTCCATCCTGCTCGAATTTGGCGGCAAGGTGGTCATCATCGACACCACGCCGGATTTCTACACGCAGGCGGTGCGCGAGAACGTCACGCGGATTGACGCCGTTTTCTACACCCACACCCACGCCGACCACATTCTTGGCATCGACGATCTCCGTCCGCTGAGTTATCGTCATAAACCGGGAAAGCTGCCTTTGTATGCGCGCCCCGACTCAGCTGCGTATCTGCGGAAGATGTTCGGCTACATTTTCGACGAAAGCTATAAGTTTGGCGGATTGGCTCGGCTGGAATTGAAGCCGATCGACGGCCCGGTGGATGTGTTGGGAGCGCGCTTCGAGCCGGTGATTCTGATTCATGGGGAGGCGCAGATTTACGGCTATCGCTTCGGCTCGGCGGCGTACCTCACCGATCACAGCGAGATTCCCGAATCTTCGATCGATCAGCTCGAGGGGCTCGACATCCTGTTTCTGGATGCGCTGCGGCATAAGCCGCATCCCACGCACTCGACGGTGAAGAATTCGCTGGAGATCGTGGAGCGGCTGAAGCCGAAGCGGGCGTTTTTCACGCACATCTGTCACGATCTGGGGCATGAAGCCACCAACGCCACGCTGCCGCGGAATGTGCGGCTCGCCTATGACGGGATGAAGCTGGAGTTTGAAATTTAATTGTTGATTTTTGATTGTTGATTGTTGAATGAAAACCCTTGAGGTCGTCCATTGAGGATGAGTTCCTGGGGTTTTCATTCAACAATCAAAATTCAACAATCAACAATTTGTTTTTCTATGCGGCTCTTCCACTCCCTCGACGACATTCCTACCGGCTACGGCCCGTCCGTAGTGAGCGTGGGGAATTTTGACGGCGTGCATCGCGCGCATGCGCATGTGCTGGGCAAAATCGTGGCGCGGGCGCGGGCGATCGGGGCCAAGGCCGTGGCCGTGACGTTCGAGCCGCATCCCACGCGCATTCTGAAGCCGCAAAATGGCTTAAAGCTGATCACGCCGCTCGCGGAGAAGCTGCGCTGGCTTGCCGAGACCGGAATCGATGCGGTTCTGCTGCTTCCCTTCGGGCGCGACTTGTCGCTGATGACGCCGCGGCAGTTCGCCGAACGCATTCTGAAGAAGAAACTGCGGGCGCGTGAGGTGCACGAGGGATTCAACTTCCGTTTCGGCCACAAGGCCGCCGGCGACGTGCACATGCTGGTCGAGTTCGGCCGCGAGATGGGATTTGAAGTGAAGGTCTATCCCGAGATGAGGGTGCGGGGCGAAAGTGTCTCCAGTTCGCAGATTCGCAGACTGATCGCGGACGGGCGCGTGAGCCGGGCGCGGCATTTGTTGGCCCGTCCGTTTTGCATTCTGAGCACGCCCGGGCGTGGGCGTGGATATGGATCGAAATACACGGTGCCCACGATCAATCTCTCGCGTTATGAAGAGCTGGTTCCGAAGGACGGCGTGTACATCACGCGCACGCGCGTGGGCGAGGAGCGGTTCGATTCGGTCACCAACGTTGGGAATCGTCCTACGTTTGGGCATGAGCTGTTTGCCATCGAAACGCATCTGATGAATTTCCATCCCCTGGAGTTGACCCCGGAGACGGAAGTGGAGATTTGCTTCCTGCAGCGGCTGCGGAACGAGATCAAGTTCCCCTCGGTGGAGGCGCTGCGGATACAGATCGCGCACGACGTGGCTAGGGCGAGGAGATATTTTCATCTTTGGGTGAGGACGAGGGCAGGGTGAGGCTTGTCATTGTTGATTCTTGATTGTTGATTGTTGATTGTTGA
>Ga0187781_10004645_pt1 | contig 10227 bp, 8 predicted proteins | sample 0715_SJ02_MP02_2_FD_132447 | JGI IMG/M metagenome (GOLD analysis project Ga0187781, IMG submission 132447) | Tropical peat soil microbial communities from peatlands in Department of Meta, Colombia - 0715_SJ02_MP02_20_MG | ecosystem: Environmental > Terrestrial > Soil > Wetlands > Peat | place...
AACCCAAAAGGTGGTGCGTTTCCGCTCGTAATGTGACCAGCTTGCAGCGCTGGTCTTCAGATAGCGACAATCTAAATGCGCACCACAACAAGCGCGCGTCGGGCTACGCCTGCTTTGAAGCAGGCCTCATCGAAGAATGGCTGATGGTTTGTGGCCGGCCGGGCTGCCATCGGCGCTACGGCAACCATCTGTTCTAAGCTTTGCTCGCATCAGGACAGATCAACACGCGCAAAGTCAATGGACGGCAAACTGTCGCCGCCATGCCCACCGATCACCGAATTGACCTTGCAGCTTGACGAGATACCTTGAAATTTGCCGGAGGCCCACCACGCAAATTCCGACCGCCTCCCGGACGAGACCGGGTACGTTGCACTTACGCTCGGGACGTTTGTCCCATCGAGGACCCACCGCCTGATGCGCTCAGTCAAAGTCGTAACGATAGGTGGCCCCGCAGAACATTTCGTGTCTATGGCCTTTCAGGACATTAGTATTCTGCTACAGCTCTCGCTGCGATCGCTGGGCTATGATTGCGAGCTAAGGGACAGCGTGTTCGATCCCACTTCCTTGAACATTGTGCTTGGATATCACCTGCTCCCGGATGCCGAACAGCTTCGCCGACACCAATGCATCGTCTATCAATTAGAGCACCTGCAAGGACAGCACCGTGGCTGGTTGATGCTGGATGACCGCAAAGCCGCAATCTTGAGGGCGGCGCAAGCCGTTTGGGACTTCAGCGCGCTAAATATCGCCTTCTTGGCGGCAAACGGAATTGACGGGGTCAAACACGTGCCGATCGGGTTCCACGAAGAAATTAAGACCGTCGACAAAACCGCAATTGAGGATATAGACATATTTTTCTATGGAGCCATCAATGTCCGTCGAAAGAAAATACTCGACGAGTTGGCCAGATGCTGTCGGGTCAAAGCATCGTTCGGCATTTACGGAGCACGAAGGGACCATTTTATCGCCCGATCGAAGATTGTGTTGAACTTGAGGAGCGGTCCCACCTCGATAATGGAACAGCCGCGCGTGTCTTATCTGCTGAACAATGGCCAATTTGTTGTCACCGAAGACGCAGCCGATAATCCATATGATGATGCCGTTGTAGCAGTGCCTTACGACAGCGTCGTGGACTGCTGCTTACGCTACTTAGCGGACGACGACGGCAGGAAGCGCATGGCGGAACGAGGATATTCCTTCCTTGCCGAGCGACCGATGGTCGAATACCTGCGGCGGGTCTTGTACTAAGGAGACTTGCAGCAATAAGTAAATCGCTTTTCACGGGAAACGGCCCGGTATTTCGATTGCCATTTCAACCGGTATTTCGATTGCCATTTCAAAGAGAGCGAAGCGGTTATTGGTGATAGTCTCCTAAGCGAGGTCACTCAGAGCAGCACGTTATTCCTCTAGGCGAGTTACAGAGAGGGTGTCGCGGTAAAGTGCCCGGCGTGTAACCGCATTATAGATGCTCATGGTCGTTCCCCCAGGGGCCGGCGTTAACAGCATTGACCAGGTACTCGGAAATCGCACACCGGTGGGCCCGACCACTAGCCGCGGGAAGCATTGGCATTTCAGACGATATTCCAGTTTACCGAGGAATAGATGGCTCCACGGATCACGATCGAGCCTTCCTTCCGCATGATCCCAGCACATAAGATCAATGGGAATCCAACCTTCCGATGGCAAATACACCTCGGCCCAAAAATGGAACGCCGGTGTTAATTCGTGCAATATGATGCCGTGAATGAGTCTCGCCTGAATCCCGCGCGCCCGGCATAATGCAATCAACAAAGAGGTCCCGCCAAGACAGTCGAACCAGCCCCGCCGGACGATGTCGATCAAGGGATCGTGTGGGTCGAGTTCGGCGTGGTGGAGATATCCATTCTTGAGCCTGCGAAAAAGAAATCTCCAGAATGCGGTCAGTATCGATCGGAGGTCCTCAGAGCGCCGCCCTGCAATTTCGGCTGCGAGTTGGCGCACCGCCGGTGTCACCTGAATGAGCCCTTCGCGTGGGCGTAGATAAAGGTGTCCATCGGAATCGAGTGGTTCGGCCGACCCTGGGGTAACATCCTGAATTCCACCTCGTTGCTGGAAAGCCGTGAACGTTACATCTGCCTCGACCGACGCCGTCGAACCGTCGGTTGGTACGGGCAAACGCACTTCCAGGCGTCCCGGATGGCGCTCGATTACGGCAGCCGCCTTTGACTGTTTGACCGAAACATCGATATCGCGTTGAGTGGGATCATCATATGGCAGAGGCAACCGAAGCCGCACCATCTTACCCGGCGGATGTTCTGTGAGGTCGAATTCGCGACGATGCGTGACACGGAACCGTCGTGGCGTGTGTAAAACTGGCCCGTCTGTTGGCGGAGGCAGTGTCATTGCACGGGCGGTGTCGCGTCGGCCGATAGGTATCGTTCTGAGTGGGAATACAGGGTCGCGGCCCTCCAGCCCGCTTAGTCTCATGAAATTGAGAATGTGCCCGATGTCGAACGCGCGCCGCCCATCGCTGCTGTGAACGGGAACACCCAGTGACAACCATCGGTCAAGAGCGTCGCGGGACGCTTTCTCGGCTAGTGCCGGGTCGGATTGCGCTTCTTCAGGCCATCCCTGCAGCGCGACGGCCGGCACAATCTCGTCCTCGCTAAAAAAAAATAGCGCGGATCATTGTTCAGGCCGAGTACGGACACCGCGGTCATGCTGGTCACCAACGAAGCTTTCTATTAATCCGGCGATTGTAATCATCTTAAGGGATCGAGCAGGTAGTGACTAGCTCCGTGCGGCGTCGTTGAAGAACAGGAAATCTCCGAATTGTGTAACCCTCACGCGAAAAGCGTTGCATAACTTCCGCAAGGCATGAAGCCCGCATGCTGGATTCTCTCAGGCCCTGCAACTGAAATGCGAGTCGGCGCGGTAATGCCGTAATCATCGCCCCACTGGCGGAAACACGCGCCGGATTCGCGTGGTCAAGGCGTGAGTTGGCACGAGAGATGAAGTGCAAAACATCGCAAACGAAGCTACGATTTGTCTGGGAGGATACGACCATGACAGAGAAGTACGACCGGCGGCAATTTCTTGGCGGCGCCAGTGCCCTCACCCTCCTCGCGCAGCCGGCCTCTGCGCAAACCACGGGCGAGACAGCAAAGAACCGAAACGACGCCAAGGCGGAGGAAGCAAAATCAGAAAGGCAGGCTGACGTGAAACCGCAGACCGCCGACGGGCGGCGCCTGAGCGACATCATCGCGGATTTCGTCGTCGGGTTCGATCCGGCCGCCGTACCGGCGATCGGCATTGAGCGGCTACGTCTTGCCTTTATCGACACGCTTGCCGTGATGCTCGCCGGCAGCCGCGAGCACGGCGCCGAATTGATCTGCGAGATGGTGCGCCAGGAGGGCGCCGCCCCCCAGGTCGCGGTGATTGGCCAATCATTCCGCACCTCACCGCAGCTTGCAGCTCTCGCCAACGGCGTCGCTGCCCACATCATGGACTACGACCTGTCCTCGCTGCTGGGACAGCCCTCCTCGCCCATCATCCCGGCGCTGCTGCCGCTTGCCGAAAGCACCGGGGCAACGCCTGCCGAGGTGGCAGCGGCATTTGTCGTCGGCTTTGAACTATGTATGCGGTTTGCCCGCGCGGCGCCCGAGCAGGCGGCAATCGCCGGCTGGCACGCCGTGAGCAGCGTTGGGACGGTGGGGGCCGCCATGGCGTGCGCGCGCCTTATCAAGGCGCCGCGCGAGACTATCCCCGACATTCTGGGCATTGCCGCCTCGCTGGCAGCCGGGCTGTCGGCCAATTTCGGCACCATGACCAAGCCGCTCCATTCTGGCACCAGCGCCCGCAACGCGATACTCGCCGCGACGCTCGGTCGTGCGGGATTTACGGCGAACGCCATTGCCTTGGAGCACCCTTCGAGCGGTTATTTCCGCGCCTTCGACCGCGACATGAAGGTGTCTTTCGCGCCGTTCGACGATCTCGGCCACAGCTTCGACATGGTCGAGCGCGGGTTCAAGCCAAAGCGTTATCCCTGCGGCGGTCTCGGCCACGCGGCAATCGATGCGGCCCTTGAACTGCGCAATGAGGTTCGCGCCGCCGATATCATTTCGATCAAAGCCGGCATCACGCGCTATGCCTCGCTGCGCATCGGGGACAAATACCCGACCTCGATCGAAAGCGCGAAGTTCAGCATGCCTTACGTGGCGGCCTATACGACGCTCTACGGCCCGCCGATGCTCAATGCCTTCACCGAGGAGGCGATTGGGGACCCCGCCATCAAGGACCTAGCCCGCAAAGTGTCGGTTGTGGTCGATCCTGAGTACGCTGACCTGCTCGACGACAGTCCGGCGCGGGTGACCGTGACGCTCGCCGACGGTCGCACCATTGAGCGCACGCGTTACTACGCAAGCGGTACACCACAGATGCCGTTGACCAGCGAACAGGTCGAGGAGAAGTTCTTCTCCTGCGCTGAGCGCAGCGTCGACAAGGCGGCGGCAACGCGCATCTTTGCCTTCCTCAGCCGGATCGATCAGGAGCCCTCCTTTGCGGAGTTTTGGGGGTTGGTGAAGCGTACGTAAGAATGAGCGGCCAGCTGGAGAATGAGTTCCCAAGGCATAACGATTCAACGACGATCGTTTGGAGTTATATGCAAAAGCGCGTTTGAGGATATCGTGGGCCGCTCCGGGCCTCAGGCGCTTGGCTACGGGTCATTGTAACAAACAAGGAGAGTGTTCATGTCGTTGCGACGCTCGCTTGGGTTGACCACGCTCTTAGCCGGTTTGGCAGCGACGATCGGCGCGTTCTCGGTCGACCTCCAGACTGCAGGCGCGCAGACAACCGGCGCCCAGCCGCGCGGCCACCAGGCGTTCGATGATGCGATCTATCCCAATCTGAAAGGCCAACGGACCCGCTTGCCGATTCCTGGCGTGGCCGGCCAACCCGATTTCGATCCGACGAAACCTTCGGGTCGCGGGCAGCAGGCACCGCTGACGCCGGAATACCAGGCGATTTTCGAGGCCAACCTCGCCGACCAGGCCGCCGGCGGATTCGGCACAACCACTGGCTGGCATTGCGGCGCCTGGGGTTTGCCGGCGATGATGAATGTCTATCAGCCAATGGAAATCGTGGTGTTACCTGACACGACGTACATCCTGACGAGCGACACCCACCTGTCGCAGCGGCGAATCTACACCGATGGTCGCGACTGGCCGGAGCGCCTCGAACCTGAGTTTCAGGGCGGCTACTCGCTCGGCAAGTGGCTCGATGAAGATGGTGATGGTCGCTACGACACGCTCGAAATCGAGACGCGCGGCTTCAAGGGACCCCGGGTGTTCGGCTCAAGCGGCATCCCGCTGCACGCCGACAATCAGACTATCGTCAAGGAGCGCATCTATCTCGACAAGGCCAACCCCGACATCCTGCATAACCAGATGACCGTGATTGACCACGCTTTGACGCGGCCATGGACAGCGATCAAAAGCTATCGCCGCACGCCGGCGGCGCAAACGGTGTGGACCGAATATGTCTGCGCGGTCGATCAGAGCCACGTGCGGATCGGCAAGGAAAATTATTACATGAGCGGCGACGGCTATCTGATGCCCGCCAAGAAAGACCAGGCGCCACCTGATCTGCGTTATTTCAAGCAAACCAGGGATTGATCGCCGAATTCACGTCGATTATTCCGCCGCGCGGCGGTCAGCGTCAATGGCGAAGCAGCTTCCCAAGGCAGCGCGAAGCAAGAATTAGCGCCACCCGGTTAGTTGGGACTCGACGTGCTTTGCACGCGTCGCCGTCTTAACAGCAAGAACGGCGGATTTGAGCGTACCCGGTTTTGGCACCTGTTGTGCCCGGAGGCGCGTACCGCAAGTCTGCGTGCTCAATAATTCAGGTACAGGTGGGACGATAAAAACCTTGAGTGCTTGATGAAGTTTTCGGCGCCAGTGTTCCATCGCGGGCCGAGCCCATTTTCACACTGCAGAAGACTGGGCCTCTCGCAGAGTTGATCGAGGTCAAAGCCGAACTCCATCGGTGAGGGCTGAAATGCGTCATGGCCAAGCGCATCGCGATCATCCAGGGACATCCCGACGCATCGAGCCGCCACCTGCTTCATGCGATGGCGGACGCTTATGCCGAAAGCGCACTGGCGGCTGCGCATACCGTGCGTCGCATCGAAGTGGCCAAACTCGAATTTCCACTCTTGCGGACGCAGATCGATTTCGAAAACGGCCCATTACCCGCCGCTTTGGTGCAACCTCGAGATGACATGCGATGGGCCGAGCATTGGGTCTTTCTGTTTCCACTTTGGCACGGAACAATGCCGGCGCTCCTCAAAGGATTCTTGGAGCACATCTTTAGGCCCGGCTTTGCAATGGAATACCGGGAGAGGCGTTTCCCAAGGCAACTACTTGTCGGTCGTTCAGCGCGGATCGTGGTGACGATGGGGATGCCGGTGCTGCTTTATCGTTGGTACTTTGGCGCATTCGGCGTGCGCGGTTTCGAGCGGAGCATGTTGAGCTTCGCCGGCGTCAAACCTATCCGCGAAAGCTTCTACGGGCTTACATTCGCTGATGACAAGAAGCGCGCCCGCTGGATTGATGAGATGCGCGAGCACGGCAGGCGCGGCGACTGAGAAACGGCGTAGCAGAATCGCACGGGCACGTCCTGCTGATGCAGTGGTGGAACGCTTTGTCCACTATGCCGCACCTCGTTTCGTAGGCAAGGTCGGCGATTTGCGGCCCTTAATAGCGCCATGCAGCACAAACGGTTCCGGTCCATCGGATACACCGGCGAGTCTGGCGGATCGTAGTTCTGGCGACGCAGACGCCACCGACCCGCGTTCTACCCGGACCGCAGGCAAATGCAACTTGCGAGATCATGCTATCGTCCGGCTGATAAATCGGCGCCGGCGTTATTGCTTGCGCCGATGTTGCGAGAACGAACGCGAAGCCGATGGCAGCGATCAACCGATCAACCTGATCATTCCACTTCCTCATGAGGGTGTAGGACGTTGCTTCCTTAAACAAAATCAACAATGGGCCATCTCAGCTCTTCTTCATTGATATTGATCAATGGCTTTCGGGGCTCTCATGGGGCTCCGTTTAAGAGCGGCGCGGTCGACCGGGGCACTGGGAAGATAATGGTCGACCTCAACCCACCCAAAGAAGATTTGGCGAGGCGGCATTGGCTTGACATCGAGCGGAGGCAGGCATGATTAGCGATATGACGGACTATCCGCTGCTGGCAATATTCGTTATCAGTCTTACCGTGATCCTGGGCACCGCCGAGATTGGTCGTCGCCTTGGCTTGCGCGCGGCTGGCAAAGGGGGCGACAATATCACCACGCTAGAAGGAGCGATCCTGGGTCTTCTGGCCCTGATGATCAGCTTCACTTTTGCGATGGCTCTCTCTCGTTTTGAAGCGCGTCGCGATGCGGTTCTGGCCGAGGCAAATGCCATCGGAACCACGGCGTTGCGCGCCCGTTTGCTCGCGGAGCCCGAAGGTGCGGAGGTTTTAAGACTGTTGCGGCGCTATGTACAGCTGCGGTTGGACATGATTGAACGCCTTCCGTCCGCACCGGAATTCAATGCCGATACCACGCGTGCCGGTGAGCTTCAGAACGCGCTGTGGCGGCAAGCACAAGCGGCAGCCGCGAAAGATAACGCGATGGTCCCGACAGGGCTGTTTATTCAAAGCTTGAACGAAATGATCGACGATCTCGAAAAGCAACTAACCGCTACCCGAAACCGCGTGCCAAATATTGTGCTGCTGGCTCTCTACGGTATCGCAGCAGTCGCCAGTGCGTTCACCGGATATGCCGGTGGCCTGGAGTCGAGGCGATCGCGCTTGCCAGTCCACATTATGGGCCTACTGGTGTCAGCGGTGATCCTCCTGATTCAGGACCTCGACCGCCCGACCGCTGGGTTCATCAGGGTCAGCCAGCAGCCGATGATCGACGCCGCTGCCAGCATTGCAGCGCACGGAGAGTGAAACTTCGAAAGGCTTAGTCTAGCTTATGACCAACTTTTTGTGGTGCCTTGATTTATATGAATAAGACCCGCCCAACATTGGATACTCGAAATTGGTGGGAGCTTACGCCCAGAAGAGTGCGGGTCGAGATAAACTTGGGACCGATCAGAGCTTTCATGATCACTCAGCGCACCTGACGAGCCGTCAGGCCGCCCGTTCTCCCGAAAGACCAAGACCTTGCCGATCCTCCTGGCTCGCGATTGCCCGATCCTCGGCATCGAGTGCCGAGCGTGAGATCCCGAGGTCGAGCTGCTTTATGTAAGCCTGCACAGTGGCGGCTCGCGTCTCGCTCGCGACCGCCGCCACCGCGATAAGAGCTGACCGCAGCCGGCGCATGACCTGGACTGAATTGGCACCAAATTGCCGGATCTCATCGAAGGAAAGGCGTAGATAATCCTCCCAGGTGGGCATTGGAAAGATCACACGAAGGATGCCGCCGGTATCACTGGCATAACCCACATCAAGGTCGTGCCGGCCCAGGCGGCGCAAAAGATCTTCGATCTGATCAATCGCCTGCACCGCAGTGGTCGGATCGTTTATGGCCGGCGACAGGGCCTTTATCGCGATATCGACCAGCAAACGAAGGGCATATTTCGGATCCTGCTCAAAGGTACGCTGCCTCGCCAGCAGCACCGACTGCATGAGTTTTCGCTGGGAAAGCGGCACTTTACCGCCACGAACATTCATTATCAGGGTATCGTCGGCGAGGGTATCGCCAACCGCGCAAGTTACCTGGATCACCCCGTCCGCCTGCTCGGCCATCTGCACGAGCTTCGAAGTATCAATTTTGGCAATAGTGCGTGGTTCACCGAAATACCGCACCGATAGACTCACTGGAACCGTCCGCACATCGTCAGCGAGGTCCAACAAGTTCTTGTTGTCGGAACTCGGTTGATCAAGCTGCCGGTACATCTGCGCGATCACAGCCCGCCCTTTGCTGCCGATCAATTGCAGTGTATTGGTGACCTGCAAGTCCGACAAGCCTTTAACCAACATCGCAAAGACATACGTGCTGGCGACGAGCAGAGCGACAACCAGGAGGCTCGACATGAGAGGTACGCGCCCGTTGCCACCTCGATCAACCCAGGCCATCATCCAAAGCGTGTAAACAAATGTCGCCATGAAAATTCCCATTGCGTGGAAAATCCGCGGGTCGTTGGCAAACCACAGTGCCAGCCGGGGCGAGTAGGCAATCGCACTGAACTGCACGGTGATGTAGGCAATGGAAAATATGATAGCCGTGAGTGCCATCATGCCGGACGCGATGGCGCCCAAGGTGCCGAGAGCCGAGTTAACTGACACATCGTTCACGTAAGAAGGAAATAACTCAAGTTCAAATCTCGGAAACAAAATCCCAGAAACGAGGGCTAAACTAACGTATATCATAGGAATAAGATAGTTTTGCACCTTGCCCTCCTTGGCGCAGTAGTTGAGGTCTGAACAAAGCGCTCCGGAGCGACGGCGTGCGTTAGCATAAAGGGTTCAGGCGGTAGTGGATATCCAGCCCCGCTGACCCGGGATCTGAAACGCATAAGCAAGGTATGTTGTAGGTTCTTTGCTGCTGCTGAATCGACGCTCGCCGATTGGCGTCCATTTCTTGAAGATAGAAAACGTTCGATCGTCCGACCTGGCCATTCCAGTCGATAGACCTCGGTACGAGTGTTGTCCGGAAAACCATCAACCCAGTCGCGGATAACTGGGTTGATGATCTCGATCGCGTCGCTGAACCGGACTGCAGAACTCGGGCGGGCCAAGGGGCGAATGAATCATTGTTTACGTGCCGACGCGTCCGCATTGGTGTCGTAAAGGCAACTCGCTTGTCAGATATTCAGCGCCCGCCGTCTGCAGTCGTGGGTATCCGCGCGCCCGACGTGATCCAGTGGTCATAGGTCTGAAACGGCACGCCAAGCTTGCCATAAAACACCCGCAGATAGCCGTCACGACCGCGGGTGACTGCCCGCGGCGCAACCGCCTCAACTTCCTGCGCCATCACGCCGACATAGGCCTTGTTGCTACCGTTGTAACTGAAGCGATAGAAGCCCAGGCCGTTGTGAAGGCGCCCAAGAAGGGCGATGTCGTGCTTGAGTGCGATGTCGGAACGCCGTCCACCGCCACCCCGACCGCCGCCGCCACGCATGCCCCCGCCGCCGCCACGCATGCCTCCGCCGCCCATACGTGCACCGCCGCCGCCGTGTGCAGCGAAACCTC
>Ga0187781_10004646_pt1 | contig 10226 bp, 9 predicted proteins | sample 0715_SJ02_MP02_2_FD_132447 | JGI IMG/M metagenome (GOLD analysis project Ga0187781, IMG submission 132447) | Tropical peat soil microbial communities from peatlands in Department of Meta, Colombia - 0715_SJ02_MP02_20_MG | ecosystem: Environmental > Terrestrial > Soil > Wetlands > Peat | place...
ACCAGGTAGCCCCGGGAGAACCCGGCCGCCAGCGCGTGGTGGTAGATCTGGGCCCGCAGCGCGGCCGCCTGGGCGGCGGACGGATGCGCGCCAGCCTGCGCCGCCGCGGCCAACGAAGATCGCAGGTTACTGGCCACCGCGCTCCAGGCCACGGTGCCGACGATCGCCAGCCCGATCGCGCCGCCGACCTGCTGCCCGACGTTGACCAGGCCGGAGGCCACGCCGGTGTCGCCGGGGTTCACCTTGGTCAGCCCGACCAGGAAGATGAGCACGAACAGCGGCCCCAGGCCGAGGCCGAGGAGCAGTTCGGGGCCGAACATCCCGTTGGCGTACGTGCTGTGCTCGGTGAGCCGGGACAGCCAGACCATCCCGCCGGCCGCGACCGCGCTGCTGGCGATCAGCAGCGGCCGGGCGCCGATCCGGCTGACTCCCTGCTGCGCGACCGCGGTCATGGCCAGGACCGCCGGGACGAACGGCAGGTAGGCGGCGGCGGTCTTCAGCGGGCTGTACCCCCACACGTCCTGGACGAACAGGGTGAGGAAGAAGAACATGCCGACCAGCGCGGTGCCGACGCACAAGCTGATCAGGTAGGCCCCGGACCGGTCCCGGCTGCGCAGCACCCGGAAAGGCATCAGCGGGTGGCTGCTGCGGGCCTCGATCACGACGAACGCGGCGAGCAGCGCCGCGGCGGCGGCCAGCGGCGCGACCACCTTGGTGTCGCCCCAGTGCGACGTCGCGACCACCCCGTCCAGGGTGGTCGCGGCGTTGGACAGCCCGTACACCAGCAGGGCGACCCCGGCCGTCGCGGTCAGGGCGCCGGGCAGGTCGAACCGCCCGGTGCTTCGTCCGGTCTCGGGCAGCACCCGGGCAGCCACGGCCGCGACCGCCAGCCCGATCGGCACGTTGACGAAGAACACCCAGCGCCAGGACAGGTAGGTGACCAGCAGGCCGCCGGCGACCAGCCCGGCCACGATGCCCACGATGGCCATCGCCGAGTACACCGCGACCGCGCGGTTGCGCGGCCGGCCTTCCGGGAAGGTGACGGCGATCAGCGACAGCGCGGTGGGCGCGGCCATCGCCGCGCCGGCGCCCTGCACGGCCCGCGCGGCGATCAGCCAGGCCTGGCCGGTGGCCAGCCCGCCGAGCAGCGAGGCGAGCGAGAAGACCAGCAGCCCGGCGATGAGGATCCGGCGGCGTCCCAGCAGGTCGCCGGCCCGGCCGCCGAGCAGCAGCAGGCCACCGAACGCGACGGCGTAGGCGTTGACGACCCACTCCAGGTTGGTCCCGGAGAACCCGAGCGCGGCCTGGATGTGCGGCAGCGCGACGACGACGATGGTCAGGTCGAGCACCACCATCAGCTGCGTCGTGGCGATGACGGCCAGTACCAGGCCCGGCCGCCTCGGCGGCTGGGCGGTGGTCGCGGCCTGGGCCTGCCGGGCAGCGGGCCCGGCGTGTGGTGTTCCAGCGGTCACGATGATCTCCTCCTCCGGTGCTGTTTGGCCGGCCTGGGGCCAGGCTGCCGCCCGGCTGCGTGAGCGGGCATCACGCAATCGATGTGATTGAGGCCGGTGGCGGGATGGGCGGCGACGCGGTGTTGCCTGGCAGGCCGGTGCGCACCTGGGCTGCCCGAGGGCGGCTACCCGGCCCGCCGAACCAGCCCATCGTCATCGTTGCCGCGGTGGAGCTCACCAGCTGCACGGTGCCCGGCAGGCGTGCGTGCGGTGCCGGGATCCGTGGCCGGCATCACGACGGCCGGCGCTTCTGAGGACGGGGCGGCCGGTGCCCGGGGCGGGGGTGTCAGGCTGGTGGCAGGCGGCGGACTTCGAGCAGCTCGAGCCGGAGCGTCTCGATCTGCGCGAGCACGCCGTACAGCGCGGCGCGGTCGGGCAGCGGCCCGGTCAGCACGATGTCGCCGCCGCTGGCCTTGGCCTGCAGGGCAGGGAACGCGGAGCGTATCGTCTGGCCCAGGCGGCCGCGGACACGGATGCGGGCTCCTGCTGTGACCTGCCTGAGCCGGGCGGCCGGTTCAGCGCTGCGAACGGGTCGCGGGCCCGATCACCTACAGTGACGTACCGCGCTTGGCCCTTCGCGCGATGTCCGCTTATCCGGGCGGCTTGTGCCTGGTCGATGATTATCGGCTGAGGTGCGCAGATGAGGTTGCTCTGCGCGCTAGCGCCGCGCGGGTCTGGCCGATGTGATCGCGTCCGCTCATGCGTTGCGAAGGGGGTGCCGGATCGCTCTCCTGGCTTGTAGCCGGGATTCATTGACGTTCGCGTTCGGAGGGCGCGAGTGCCAGGTAGTCGTGGATGAGGCGGATGGCGGTTGAGCCATCGCCGACGGCGGAGGCCACGCGTTTGATCGAGCCGTGCCGGACGTCACCGACGGCGAACACGCCCGGGGTGGTGGTCTCCAGCAAGAAGGGAGCCCGCTGCAGGGGCCAGTCCTGACCGGTGTCGGGTCCGGTGAGGACGAATCCCCATGGGTCGCGCTTGATCGCCTCGGGAAGCCAGCCGGTGAACGGCTGCGCACCGATCAAGATGAACAGCCCGGCAGCCGGCACCAGTTCGGTGTGGCCGGTGTCGCGGTCCCGCAGCAGCAGATGGTCGAGATGCCCGCTGCCGCCGCCGCCCGCGACCTCGCAGCGGTAGCGGACGGCCACATTGGGCGCGGCTTGGATCTGGCGGATCTGGTAGTCGGATTGGATTTGGCGGATCAGGTAGTCGGACATGCTCGCCGCCAGGGACTGCGAGCGGACGAGGATCGTGACCTGCTGCGCGTACTTCGATAGGTGCAGGGCGGCTTGCCCGGCCGAGTTGCCGCCGCCCACCACGAAGACAGGTTTCCCCGTTACGGCCTGCGCTTCGATGGTGCCAGCGCCGTAGAAGACGCCCGCGCCGACCAGCGCCTCCAGTTCGGGGACCCCCAGCCGCCGGTACGACACGCCGGTCGCGATCACCACGGTGCGAGCCCGGGCCGCGCTGCCGTCCTCCAGCCCGACCGCCAGCAGGTCCTGGTCTCGGTCCAGCGATGTCGCCGGGTTGCCGTAGACCAGGTTGGTGCCGAACACCCACGCCTGCTGGTAGGCGCGCTGCGCCAGCTCCGCGCCGCTGACACCATCGGGGAAACCCAGATAGTTCCTGATCCGTGAACTCGTCCCGGCCTGGCCGCCGAACGCCTCCCGCTCCAGCAGCGCTGTGCGCAGGCCTTCTGACGCCGCGTAGACCGCGGCCGCCAGGCCGGCCGGCCCGGCCCCGACGATGACCACGTCATAGATCCCCTCGGCCGGCCGCACCTCCAGCCCCAGCGCCTCGGCTATCTCGGCGTTGGACGGGTCCACCAGCACCACCCCGGACTCCAGCGACAGCACCGGCCCAGCAGGCTCGCTCACGCCCAGCCGACGCAACGCCGCCTGGCCCTCCGGGGAGTCGCTGGGATGAAAGGCGAACGGGAGGCTGCCGCGGGTCAGCAGATCCCGGATCTCGTGGACCCGGGCCAAGGGCTCGTCCCCGATCAGGGTCGCCATCACCCCGTCGGACTGCCCGCCGTGCTCGCGCCACCACTCCTCCAGCGATCCGGTGATCACCCGGTGGAACTGCTCATCCGGTGACCGCGTCGGCTTGATCAGGTAAAACTCCAGCCAGCCAAGCGCCGCCGCCTCCAGGAACGGCGCCGGCGCCGACATGTCGCCCCAGGTGATCAAAAGCCCGCGCCGGGCGGTGGGAAAGAATTGCCTCACCCGGGCCAGCAACTGCGTCCCGCCCATTCCCGGCAACCGCTGGCTGGCCAGCACCAGCGGCACATCGGCCCCGGCCGCCTTCAGCTCCGCCAGCCGGGCCAGTGCCACCTCCGCCGACGAACCAGGCACCACCTGGTAGTGCGCGCCGTACCGCGATTCCAGCTCGAGCCCCAGCGCCTGCAAGCTGGCGTCCTCATCATCCACCACCACGAGCACCGGCTTCGCCATAACGGCCACCTTATGTGCCCTGCTTCCGGGTCATCGCCCCGGCGAGCAGACAGACCACAGCCGCCCTACCTGCATCCGTCCCCGCGCGCCCCCGCGCCCCGCGCCCGCCTCGCCCGCGCCTGAACTGAAGCAGGCCCCGGCGTGTGGTGTTCCAGTGGTCACGGTGATCTCCTCCTCCGGTGCTGGCGCGCCTGGGGCAAGGCTGCCGCCCGGCTGCGTGAGCGGGCATCACGCAATCGATGTGATTGAGCCGGCTTGGGGGATGGGCGGCGGCGCGGTGGTGCACGGCAGGCCGGCGCGCACCTGGGCTGCTGGCCCCGGGGCGGCTACGGTGTACCGGCGAGGCTGGCATCCGGCCCGGCGAACCAGGCCATCGGCGTCGTTGCTGTGGTGGGGCTCGTCAGCTGTACGGTGCCCGGCAGGCGTGAGCGCGGTGCCGGAATCCGCGCCGGCACCACGACGGCCGGCGCTCGCTGAGGACGGACGGCCGTGGCCCGGGGCGGGGCGTCAGGCCGGTGGCAGGCGGCGGACTTCGAGCAGCTCGAGCCCGAGCGCCTCGATCTGCGCGAGCACGCCATACAGCGCGGCGCGGTCGGGCAGCGGCCCGGTCAGCACGGTGTCGCCGCCGCTGGCCTGAGCCTTTAGGGCGGGGAACGCGGAGCAGATTGTCTCGCCCAGGCGGCCGCGGACACAGATGCGGTACCGGTGCGCCGGCCGGTCGGCGCGGGCGCCGGTCACGTTCTCACCACCCGCGCGGTAAACCGGCCTGCTGGCGGTTGCACGGTTACAGGGACCTGCACGGGTGACCCCTCCTGCCTAAGCGGATCCTCACCGCGAGCCGTCTGGCGGTCGCGGCCTGGTTACCTGGCGTCCGGACGGTCGCCGAGGTGGGTGTGCGTGAAGCGGTCGCTGTACTTCAGGCCCGTGCCGAGGAGCCGGTCCAGGCCGATGTGGGCGAGCCAGACCAGGGCCAGGGCCATGACCAGGCGGCTGGCTTGCCAGTAGCCGGCGCCGAGCATGACGGCCGGCAAGGGCGTGGCGTGGGTGAGGTTGTACAGATGCGCGCCGGGGCGGGTTCCGGCGGCGTAGCCGGTCATGGTGATGTCGGGGGCGAGGATCGCGGCCGGCACGAGCCACCACGGCTGGCCGAGGGCGGCGAAGGCGATCAGCGCGCCGGCCAGGAGAACGAGGCCCTCGAGGAGGAGCCACCGGCGGGGCGCCCCGGTGACAACGCCCTGGGCTGAGGGGAGTGTCCCCGTTCTAGGCACCGGCGTGTTCCTTGAGGAACAGGATCACCAGTTCGGCCACCGCTTCGGGGGATTGCGCGTGCGGGTAGTGCCCGGCGCCGTCGACCATCGCGACCGTGCCCGCCCCGGCCGGCATGGCCGCCACGATCGCGTCGCCCTCGGCCCTGGGGCTGGTGAAGTCGGGGTCCAGCGTGCCCATGATGACCAGCGCCGGGCGCCTGATGTTGGGCAGCTGCTTCTCGGCGTCGGCGGGCGTGGACTTGAAGGTCTTCAGGAACTCGGCCATCCGGCCGGGTTCGCGCAGCTTGGCGGCCAGTGCCGCCATGTAGCCGGCGTAGTCGGCGGGCCTGGCCGGGTAGGCCAGGTCCAGGTAGCGCAGGAACAGGCCCAGGCTGCGGAACAGCTGCGTGCCGCCCAGCAGGAAGAGGCACCGGCGGTAGCGGCGGACCCGCAGCAGCCCGCCCAGGCTGTACTGCACTTTCCGGGTGAACGGGGTGATCTCGACGATCCCGGCGACCAGGTCCGGCCGGGTCGCCGCGGCGATGGTGGCGGCCCCGCCGGAGATGGAGTGCCCGACAATGACCGCGGGCCCGCCCAGCTGGCCGATCAGCGCGGCCAGGTCGCCGGCGACGTCGGTGCGGGTGATCGACGCCCAGCCCATGCTGGACTCGCCGTGCCCGCGCAGGTCCGCGCTGGCCACCCGGTAGCCGGCCTGGGCCAGCATCGGCGCCAGGAACCGGTAGTCCTGCCGGCCGACGCCGATGCCGTGCGAGAGCACCACCAGCGGGCCGCCGCCGGTCACGTCGTAGGCGATCCGCCCGCCCGGAACATCAAGGAACTCGGTCATGTCAGCCTCCCTGGCTGATGTGCTCGGTCGCGCTGTGCGCCTTCCCGAGCTTCTTGCCTGACAGGGTGAGCTGGCATCACGCAAGTTGCGTGATCCGCGCCGACAGCCCAAGGAGCGCGACAGCAGCCGCGACCAGAGTCCGGGCCCCCTTGCGGGTGACTGATCGCCGATACTGCCCCGGCTGACCCGGGCGTATATCGTCGCCGTTGTTCATGAGCGCGAGCAGGTGTGCGGTCCGGCTGGCGGTGCCGGCCGTCATGCTCGGCGCCGGCTACTGGCAAGCCAGCCGCCTGGTCATGGCCCTGGCCCTGATCTGGCTCGCCCACATCGGCCTGGACCGGCTCCTCGGCACGGGCCTGAAGTACAACGACCGCTTCACCCACACCCACCTCGGCGACCGTCCAGACCCCAGGCAGCCAGACCACGACCGCTAGACGGCTCCCACCTGATCGCAACGCCTAACGGGGAGTTCTGCGCACAGCCGCTCGTCTGATCGACGCAGCGACAAACCACCCCGAATCGGCGATCTGTAATTGTTCGAACCAATAACAATGTCCTGCTTGTCACGTTCCGCAACCGCGAACGCTAACCGAGCCTGTTGTAACCCGCCTGGACCGCTGTCGATGATATGACCTTCCGTTTTTCAGGAGCTCTGTCATTCCGAGAGCGCTTACCTGGGAAAGACGTCAACAGCCCAGCTCACGTGCATTGGCGCTGCTGAGCGGATATTTCCGTACCTTTAACACGCATAACAATTGTACCGTAGTGTGCCGTTTCGTCTGTGGGATTCCTGTGGGGATCGGCCGCCGTGTCGCTGAGTTGTGGGGTTTCTGCGGGGCTCGCTGAAGCTCAAGGCTGGCCCCAACTCGGCGATGAGCCGTTGCTCAGGAGGACACTTCACAGTCAGCGCTGACCTCGATGTACCCAGCGACCGTTTGCAGTGCCTTTTGAGTAACTGCTTATGACCGCAGTTGTCCCTCCTCATGGCATGCATGTGGCACGCCGACAGACGTCTCGGCGTAGGTCATGGTGGCCGGCCGCACGGCGGGCGGGGGACCCGAGGGTTCCCGGCGCCGGTTCGCATCTTCGCCGTGAGCGGGCGCATCATGGACACAAGCGGGATCCGTTCTCGAGCGGGAGGCAGGATGTCCCGGATCGGGCGTCGCGTACGCGCAGCAGTCAATCCGGTATCGACCGCGGCTACCGGGTGGTGGTGCCATTCGGCCTTGCGTCACATGCTGACCGGATACGGGCTGACGGCCAGGCAGCGGCGGTTCATCCGCCACGGGATGACCCGGGGCGCCCACTCCAGGCCGCCCGCCGAGCAGGTGAAGGCGCGTGCCGCAGCGATCAACCAGCTGCTTGCCCGAGACGACCACCAAGTGTGAGAAACACAGCAACACAACGACCTGCCATATCGCACCACGGACGCTCGCTGAGTAGCTGCCTCGGTACGGCTGTGGTTCTCCACGCACCCGGTTCAGCCCCAGCCCTGGCCCGAAATCGGGCGGGAATACCCGACACTGGCGCCGCGCTCCCGGACAGTTGAGCGTGTTGATCACCGTATCCATAAGGAGCAGCCGTGGCGACAATTGCAATTCTCGATCTGCAGCTGAAGGACGACTCGCTGGAAACTGCGCACAACGTCATCCACGCGACGCTCACCGACACCCGGGCGTTCCCCGGCTGCCTGGGCGTCACGGTCCTGATCGACAGCAATGACCCGGCGCACGTGGTCATCTATGAGACCTGGGAATCGATCGAGCGCGACCGGGCTTACCGTGAGTGGCGGGCCACGCCCGAAGGTACCTCGGATCTCGGCTCGATCCTGGCCGCACGTAAGCTCACCCAGTTCACGGTCGCCGAAGGCGTCTAGATTCGGCGAACCGCGCGCTCTGATGGCCCGCCGAAGTAGGAGCGGGTCAAGGCTGAGGTGCTGGCCGTTGCCCTGACGACGGCGAAGCAGCGCGTTCGCTAACAGGGTTTAGGCGTGGCGGAGGCCCGCAGCTCCAGGGTATATCTGGGCTGAGCCTGCCGGCAGTGCGTCAGATGTAAAGGGCTGGGCCGTAACGCTGCGGTGGCCGAACGCCGCGGCCTTCGTGTCGCGGGGATGGGACCGGATTCCGGCGGGAATAGCGGGGACACCGGCCCGGCCACCGACGCCCGGCTCAACGGACCGTCTGCGACGGCGGTGACCGCCGAACGTGCGCTCGCTCCAAGGGGACGACTGTCATGGCCGCGTGCCCGGTAGCTGACCATTCAGCCATCAAGTGGAGGCGGTCCGGGCGTGCCGGTTGCGGCTGAGCGTGGCGGAGGCGAGTGTTTCCATCTCGGACTCGACGGTGTCCAGGCGGAGCAGCCGGGCAGCTGGGACGAAGACGTCGCGTGCTTCTGCGGCCTTGCGCAGCTGCTTGTCCGGCGGCAGGAACTCCACGGTGCGCATGTTGTGCAGCCGGTCCGCGACCTTGATCGCCAGGACCTGGCTGTCAGCGGCCCGGACGGCGGCGATCGCCTGGGCCAGCGTGCTGGTGCCCTGGTATCTGATCTGGTCGAGCGCGGCGATCCCCGCCACCATGCCGGTGATCTCGGTGCCGAACTCACGGTTCAGCTCGGCGAAGGTATAAGGGGTGTAGGCGGTCGTGTCGTGCAGCAGCGCCGCGCACAGCACCTGGTCGCTGGCGCCGAGCCCGGCCAGGATCGCCGCGACGGCCACCGGGTGGGTGATATACGGGTCGCCGCTGAAGCGGGTCTGGCCGTGATGCCAGGCAGCCGCGACATCATAGGCCCGCCGGATCAGGCCCAGGTCGGCATCCGGCCGGGTGGCCTGGAGAATCTCGTACAACCCGGCCAGCGGATCGGCCTGCACCGCGGCCAGCTGCGCCTGGCCGGGCAGGACGGCGGTCACAGCGACGCCCCCAGCGTGCCCGGCTGCGCCGCGCTCAGGGTCGCGCGGCGCTTGTCCCGGATCCGGGATATCTCCGCCAGGGCGAACCGCGCCTGCTCGGCGCCGTGCCGGGTCAGCAGGTAGTAACGCCGCCGCGGGCGTCCCTCACGGACGCCCAGATCCGGGTCTTCCCAGCTGCTCTCCACCCAGCCCACCGCCTCCAGCCGGGCCATGACCGGGTACAGGGTCCCGGTCTCCAGGCCGGCCAGCTTGCTGATCTCCAGCCCGTACCGCGGGCCCGATCAGCCCGCCGACAAGGGCATCCACCGGCCCGACCCCGTCTCCGGCCATCACCCGCTCAAACCCAGGCTCCCGCCGACGGACCAGCAGCGACAGGCACGCCAGGAACGGGGTCCTCATGCGCGCCGCCACCGCAATCCTGGTACCTGCAACCGCCGCGGGGATTAACCACGGGGTTCCCCTCAAACCGTGGAGACTTCCTCATAGCGGATTCGTGTAATTTTGCCGTTTCTTCTGGATATCGAACACCCGTTCACTTCGTTCCCTGGGCGTTTGCTGGTACGCGGGGACCGGTGGTCACCGGACGCGGCGCGCGCCGGGTGGGGGCAGGCCCTGGCCTGCCCGCTTTTCCTGGCCCTGGGGGCCGCCGGAGGCTCAGCGCTCAAGGCCGGGCTTAGCGTGTACGTGTGCCAGGCAGCTGGACGGTTCGCGGTTGCCCTGCGGTCACAGCCGGCCTTGACGCTGAGGGGCGGCCCGGTATCCTTGCGCGGCGCGTCCCCCGGCCACAGCGCGGCAGCCCGTTCCTGAAGGTAAGCGGCGGCCAAGCCGCCTCCTTGTGGTTCTGGGCCGCGCAGCGGCCGGCCCGCCTTCACGCGGCGTCCTTTCCGGTCAGGGACCGCTCGCAGGCCACGGGCGAGATCTTGCCCAGCGCGGAGTGCCGGCGGTGGTGGTTGTAGTCCTGGATCCACGCCGCAACCCCGGCCCGGGCGGCCGCCTTGGTCGCGAAGTGCTCCAGGCGCCGCAGCTCGAATTCCAAGGTCGAATGCCACGATTCGATGACGGCGTTGTCCAGCGCCGGCCCGGGCCGCCCCATCGACTGGGAGATGGACAGCCGCTGGCAGGCGCGCCGGAACCGGCCCGCGGTATATTCGCTGCCCTGATCGGTGTGCATGATGACGCCGGGCACCTGCCCGCCGCGTACCGCCACCGCCATGGCCAGCGCCCCGTAGGCCAGCTCCGCGTCGTGATGCTCGCCCAGGGCGA
>Ga0187781_10004647_pt1 | contig 10219 bp, 5 predicted proteins | sample 0715_SJ02_MP02_2_FD_132447 | JGI IMG/M metagenome (GOLD analysis project Ga0187781, IMG submission 132447) | Tropical peat soil microbial communities from peatlands in Department of Meta, Colombia - 0715_SJ02_MP02_20_MG | ecosystem: Environmental > Terrestrial > Soil > Wetlands > Peat | place...
CCGGGTCACTCGTCATCGAGACGGTATTCGGCCTGCCCGGCAGCGGGCGCTACCTCGTGCAGGGCGCGATCGACCGCGACTATCCGCTCGTCATGGGCATGGTCATCGTCTACGCCGGCCTGACGCTCACCTGCAATCTCGCCGCCGACCTGCTCTACGGCTGGCTCGATCCGGGAGCCCGGCGTGAGTGAGGCCGCGGCGGGCCGCGGCCTGTGGCGGGATGCCGCCCGTCGCCTGCGCGCGAATCGTGGCGCGCGGGCCGCGCTGGCGCTGCTCGGCGGGGTGGCGCTGCTCGCGCTGCTCGCGCCGCTCGTGAGTCCCTGGGCGTTCGACAGCCTGGACTGGCGCCACCTCGCGCAGCCGCCGGGGCTCAGCGGCGCGCACTGGTTCGGTACCGACCGCCTGGGTCGGGATCTGTTCGTGCGCACGCTGCAGGGCGTGCGGCTCTCACTCCTGATCAGCCTGCTCGCGAGCGCCATCAGCGTATGTCTTGGGCTCGCCTGGGGTGCGCTCGCGGGCTTCGCCGGCGGCCGGACCGAGGAAGTGATGATGCGCTTCGTCGACGTGCTCTACTCGCTTCCCTACCTCTTCATCGTGATCATCCTGAGCACCGTGATCGGCCGTGGCAGCATCGCGGTGCTGCTGCTCGCCATCGCCGCGGTCGGCTGGCTGACGACGGCGCGCATCGTGCACGGCCAGACGCTGCAGCTGAAGCGCCGCGAGTTCATCGAGGCGGCGCGCGCCACCGGAGTCCCGACGGCGGGGATCCTGATGCGGCACATCGTGCCGAACCTCGCCGGCACGGTGGCGGTATATGCCATGCTCACCGTGCCGCAGATGATCCTGTTCGAGAGCTTCCTGTCCTTCCTCGGCCTCGGCGTGCAGGAGCCGCACGCGAGCCTCGGCAATCTCATCAACGCGGGGGCGCAGGAAATGGAGTCGGCGCCGTGGATGCTGCTGGTTCCGGCGGCCTTCCTGGTGCTGCTGCTCACGTGCCTCAACCTGCTCGGCGACGGCCTGCGCGATGCTCTCGACCCACGCGAGCACTGAAGCCGCGGTGGCGGGCGCACCGCAGGCACTGCTCGTGCTCGAGCGGCTCACGGTGAGATTCGCCACGGCGGCGGGGGAGGTCAACGCCGTCGAGGATGTCTCGCTGTCGGTCGCGCCCGGGGAGTGCCTGGGGGTCGTGGGGGAGTCGGGCGCGGGCAAGAGCCAGGCGTTCCTCGCACTTCTGGGACTGCTCGCGGCCAACGGCCGCGCCTCGGGCAGCGCGCGCTTCGCCGGCGCGGAGCTTCTGGGTCTCCCGCCGGCGGCGCTCGACCGCGTGCGCGGCGCGCGCATCGGCATGGTGTTCCAGGATCCGATGACCTCGCTCACCCCGCACCTCACGATCGGCGAGCAGATCGCCGAAGTCATGAGGCGGCATTCGGGTCTCGGCCGGGCTGCAGCCCGCGGCCGCGCGCTCGAGCTCCTCGAGCGCGTCGAGCTCAGCGACCCGGCGCAGCGCATGCACCAATATCCGCACGAGCTCTCGGGCGGCATGCGCCAGCGCGCAGGAATCGCGATCGCGCTCGCCTGCGGACCGGAGCTGCTGATCGCCGACGAGCCGACCACGGCGCTGGATGTCACCGTGCAGGCGCAGATCCTCGCGCTGCTCGCGAGCCTGAAGCGTGCGCGCTCGATGGCGATGGTGCTCATCACCCATGACATGGGGGCGGTGGCGGGGGTCGCCGACCGCGTAGCCGTGATGCGCGCGGGACGCGTGGTCGAGGCGGGCGCGGTGGCCGCCCTCCTCAAGTCGCCGCGCGACGCATATACGCGCGAGCTGGTGCGCGCGGCGGCGCCGCCTGCGGCTGCCGCGCCCGCGCCGGCCGCGGCGCCTGCGCACACCGCGCTCGCGGTCTCGGGCCTCAATGTCGAATTTCCGGTCAGGCGCGGCTGGCTGAAGTCCCCGGCGCGCCTCGCGGCCCTGCGCGGCGTCGGCTTCGAGCTCGCCTCGGGCGAAGCGCTCGGGGTGGTGGGAGAATCGGGCGGCGGGAAGTCGACCCTGGCGCGGGCGGTGCTCGCACTGCTGCACCCCTCGGCCGGAGAGGTCGTCTGGATGGGGCGGGAGCTGCTGGCGCTTGGTCCGGAGGAGCTGCGCACGTTGCGCGGCGAGCTCCAGATCGTCTTTCAGGACCCCGCTGGCGCTCTCGACCCGCGCATGACGGTGAGCGAGATCGTCGGCGAGCCGCTGCTCGTGCATCGTCCGGAGCTCGACAGCGAAGCCCGCGCGCAGGCCATCGTGGCCGCGCTGCGCCGGGTGGAGCTCGGCCCGGAGCTCTCGGGCCGCTATCCGCACGAGCTCTCCGGCGGACAGTGTCAGCGGGTCAACCTCGCGCGCGCCATGATCCTGAAGCCGCGCCTGCTGGTATGCGACGAGCCCCTGAGCGCGCTCGATGCGCCGACGCAGCGCGAGATCCTGGCGCTCCTCGAAGGGCTGCGGCGCGAGTCGGCGATGAGCCTGCTGTTCGTCAGCCACGATCTCGCGGTGGTGCGGCGGCTGTGTGAGCGGGTCCTGGTGCTGTACCTGGGCACCATGATGGAGCTCGCGCGCTCGGACAGCTTCTATACGCGGCCCCGTCATCCCTATGCACGTGAGCTCCTGGCTGCCGTGCCGGTCGCCGACCCCGACGTGCAGCCGGCGCGTCTCGGGGGAGCCCGGCCGGGGGAGCCGCCGTCACCGCTCGCGCCGCCGAGCGGCTGCGTGTACCGCACCCGCTGCCCGCATGCACTCGAGCTGTGCGCCGAGCGTGTGCCGGAGTGGCAGGAGACCGGCGAGGGCGGGCGGGTGGCCTGCCATCGCTGGCATGAGCTACCGTAGTATTCTCCCCGTATGAAAACCGAATCCGGCATTCGCCCCAGCGCCGCCCTGCAGCACGTCCGCTACGAGATCCGCGGGCGCCTCGCCCGCCGGGCCCTCGAGCTCGAGCGCCAGGGGTACGAGATCATCTCGCTCAACATCGGCAACCCGCGCGCCTTCGGCTTTCGAACCCCCGAGACCATGCGTCTCGCGATGATCGAGAACCTGGGACAGGCCGAGGGCTATTGCCACCAGAAGGGAATCTTCCCGGCGCGCGAAGCCGTGGTGATGCAGCAGCAGGAGCGCGGCGTCCCCGGAGTGACCGCCGAGGAGGTCTTCATCGGCAACGGCGTGAGCGAGCTCATCGATCTCACACTGCGGGCGCTGCTCTCCGACGGCGACGAAGTGCTGGTGCCGAGCCCCGACTACCCGTTGTGGACGGCGGCGGTGACCTTGAACCGCGGCCGCGCGGTGCACTATCCCTGCCGGCCGGCGCAGGGCTTCGTGCCGGACCCGGCCGAGATCGCGCGGCTCATCACCCCGCGCACGCGCGCGCTGGTCATCATCAATCCCAACAACCCGACCGGCGCGGTCTATCCACGCGCCGTGCTCGAATCGCTCGCGCGACTGGCCGAGCGCCACGGTCTGGTGGTCTTCAGCGACGAGATCTACGACCAGATGACCTATGACGGCGCCGAATTCGTGCCCATGGCGACGCTGGTGCACGACACGCTGTGCGCCACGCTCTCGGGGCTCTCCAAGGTGTACCGCGCCTGCGGCTACCGCGCCGGCTGGGCGGTGTTCTCCGGCCGCGTGCACGCCGCGGCCGATTACCTCAACGCGCTCGAGCTGCTCGCCTCGCTCCGCCTCTGCTCGAACGTCATGGCGCAGTGGGCGGTGCAGACCGCGCTCGGGGGACACCAGAGCGTGCGCGAGCTGGTCGCTCCCGGCGGACGGCTGTACGAGTCGCGCGCCGTCATCCTCGACGCCGCGGCGAGCAGCCGCCATCTCACGCTCGCCCGGCCGCGCGGCGCGATGTATGCCTTCGTGGGCGTCAACGAGTCGGGCCTGCCCGCCTTCGACGACCAGCAATTCGCGCTCGATCTGCTCGAGCAGAAGCATGTTCTCGTGGCCCCCGGCGTGAGCTTCAACGTGCCGTACCGCAATCACTTCCGCATCACGAATCTCCCCGATGCGGCGACGCTCAAGGAAGTGTTCGGCCGCATCGAGGAGCTGCTCGCTTCCTACGCCAACGGCGAGCAGCGCGAGGAGGGACGGGAGAACGTCGTGAGCGCGAAGTCATACTTCAAGTAAATCCTCTGAATACATCGTAATAGCCTGTTTTGTTTAGGCTAAGTATCGACCTAAGCGAGCATCTCGAGCGCGGCGGAACGGTGATCGTCCCGACGCGCCAGCGCTCGCACGCCGTGAGCCTCGCATACGCCGCGGCACTTCTTGAAGGCGACGCGCGTGTCTGGGCGAGCCCGAAGGTGCTGGTGCCCGCGGCCTGGCTGCGGCGCGAGTGCGAGCGGCGTGCCGAGCGCGCACCCGCGGAGTGGCCGCGCCTGCTCGGCCCCGCCGAGGAATGGTGGCTGTGGCGTCAGGCGGCCGGGGAGGCCGCGCGCGAGGCGGCTGGTCAGAACCCGTTCCTCTCCATCGAGCCGCTCGCGCAAGCGCTGCGGCGTGCGAGTGAGCGCGCGGCCGAATGGGACATCGCACTTGCGAGGGCACCGCTCGAGAGCGAGCCGGGACTGCTGTTCGAGGCGCGGCGGATTTTCACGGCGCGCTGCCGTGACCTCGGCGCCGCGAGCGTCGGTGCATTGATCGCGCGCCTCGAGCCGGTGGGCGCGACCGAAGCACCGCGGCTTCGCGGGTTCGATGCGGTGCCGCGCGCGCTGGCGCGCCTCGCGCACCACGCAGGGACTGCGGCCGCCGCGCGCGAGGCGGGCACACGAGTGAGCCCGCGCGGCGTGCGCACCGCCGATGGCGAAGCTCAGCTCGAGGCGATCGCGGCCTGGTGCCGTGAGCGGCTGCGCGCTTCGCCCGAGGCTCGGCTGCTGGTGATGCTTCCCGGTCCTGCGGCTGCTCGTGAGCGCCTCGCGGACCTCATTGGTGGTTGTCTCGATGCGGGCGCGGTGCTCGCCGGCCGCGGTGACGGGCGCACCCTGGCCGGAATCGAAGGGGGTGAACCCCTCGCTTCCCAATCCCTCCTGGCTCAGGCGCTGCTCTCACTGACGATTCTTGCCGGCGGCGCGCTCGAGATCGAGTCGATCGGCCATTGGCTCACCTCGCCCTGGTGGGGCGGTATCGGGGCCGCGCCGCGCGCCGCGCTGGCGCAGTTCCTGCGAGAGCGCGCTGGCGCGAGCTCGAGTCTGCGGGAGCTCCTCGGCGCCCTGCAGCTCGCACCAGGCGAGCTCAAAGTGGCCGCGCGCGAGCTCGAGGCCCTCGCGCGCCGCGCCGCGGGCCTGCTGGGCGAGGGCAGTGCCTCCCCGAGGCGCTGGTCCGAGCGCTTCGATGCCGCGCTCACGGCTCTCAGCTGGCCGGGTACGTTGCCGCCCGAGGGCGCCGCGCAGCAGACGCGGCTGCGCTGGCGCGAGCTGCTGGAGGAATTCGGCGAGCTCGCCGCCTGTGCCGGGAGTCTGACGCGCGAGGTGGCGCTCGCAGAGCTGCGGGCGCTTGCCGCTCACACCGCGTACCGCCCGGCCGACGAGGATCTGGCCGTGACGATTTCCCCGATGCTGGCCGATCCGGTCGTGACGTACGACGGCATCTGGGCCGCGGGCCTCACCGCCGACGTGTTTCCCATGCCGGCGGCACCCGATCCCTTCCTGCCGCCCGAGGCGCAGCTCACGGCCGGTATGCCGGAGGCGAGCGCGGCCGGCCGCCGTGCCCAGGCCCGGTCGCTTCTCGATGCGTGGCGGCGCTCGGCCCCGGAGCTCGTCCTCTCGCTGCCGGCGCGTGAGAAGGACCTCGGGCTCCTGCCGAGCCCCGCCCTCGAGGGGCTGGCGCTCACCGATGAGGCGCCGGCGTCGCTGTGGCTGCCACTCACGCTGCATCGCGAAGGCTGCACCGAAGGGCGCGAGGACGCGCGCGGCGCCGCGTTCACCTCGCCCGCACCGCTCCCTTCGGGCACCCGTGCCGTCACGCTGCAGAACGAGTGCGCGTTTCGCGCCTACGCGGAGCTGCGGCTCGGTGCGGTGGCGCCCGAGCACGCCGAGCCCGGCGTACCAATGGATCAGCGGGGACTGCTGCTGCACGCGGCACTGCAGCTGCTGTGGGAACGGCTGCGCGACTCGGCGACGCTCGGCTCGCTCGAGGAGGGCGCGCTCGATGCGCTGATCGAGGACTGTGTGGCGCGCGGCGCGGAGGTGCTGCAGGTCGAGGTGCGCGGCCGCCGGCGCCGTGCGCGCCGCGTGCCCGACGGGCAGTTTGACCTCTTCAGCGTGCTCTCGCCCGCTCTCACGCGCGAGTGCGTGCGCGCGCGTCGGCTCATCCGGCGGCTATGCGACCTCGAGCGCACCCGCACAGCGTTTGCCGTGGAAGCGACCGAGCACACCACCGAGCTCGCGCTCGCAGGCGCGCGCGTGCGCATGCGGCTCGACCGCGTGGATTCGGTCGCCTCAGGCCGGGTGGTGCTCGACTACAAGAGCGGGCGCCGCGAGGCCCCGGACTGGTACGGGGAGCGGCCCACGTACCCGCAGCTGCTCGCCTATCTCGCGGCGCTGGGCGCGGACGTCGTGGGGCTCGCGACCGTCAACCTCTCGGCGCGCGAGGTGCGCTTCACCGGGGTAGCGGCAAGCGGCGACGTCCTGCCGAAAGTGAAGGCGATCCCGGCGGTGACCGGGGCAGCCGCGGGCGACTGGAGCGCGCAGCGGCAGGTATGGGTCGCGCTCATCGAGCGGCTGATTCGCGACTTCCTCGCGGGGGAGGCGCGCGTCGACCCGGTGCCGGGTGCCTGCGACTACTGCCACCTGACGGATCTGTGCCGCATCGGCGCGCACCTGGCCCCGGAGCTGCACGCTGTCACGGACGAAGCCGATGAATGACCCGCGCGAACGGCAGGACGATGCGGCGCGCCGCAAGGCCGCAGAGCCAACCGCCTCGATCCTGCTGGAAGCGCCGGCAGGCTCCGGCAAGACGGCGGTGCTGACGCAGCGGTTTCTGAAGCTCCTCACCACGGTCGATGATCCGGGGCAGATCCTCGCCATCACCTTCACGCGCAAGGCGGCCGCCGAGATGCGCACGCGCGTCATCCGCGCCCTGCGCGCCGAGCTGCCAGCCGCGGATCCCGGCGCCGCGGCGCTCGCTCCGCTGGCCGCGGCGGCACGCGCGCACGGCGCGGCGCGCGGCTGGAAGCTCGAGTCGGAGCCCGAGAGGCTGCGCATCCAGACCATCGACTCCTTCAACTACTGGCTGGCGAGCCAGTTGCCGGTCGCCTCGCGCGCCGGCGGAGTGCTCGCCATTACCGAGAATGCCGCCGAGCTCTACCGGCGCGCGGCGCGGCGCACGCTGCTCGCGGCCGAAGGCGACCCGGCGCTGGCCCCGGACGCGCAGCTGTTGTTCGAGCGGCTCGACAACCACTGGCTGAACCTCGAGCGCCTCATCGCCCAGATGCTCGAGCAGCGCGGGCACTGGCTGCGTTTCGTCATCGCCGAGGATCCGGACTCGCTCTGCCGCCGCGTGAACCAGAGTCTCGCCGCCGAGACCCGCGCGCGTCTCGCGGCGCTGCGCACCCTGATGCCCGAGCCGTTGCGCCGCCGGGCCGAGAGCCTGCCCGGCTCGGGGCCACTTGGGTCGGAGCCGGCCGACCTCGTGCACTGGAAGCACTTCGCGCACCTCGTGCTCACCCGCAACGACTGGCGCAAGCAGCTGTCCGCTCACCGGCTGCGGCCGGGCTTCACCGATCCGGCCGTGCGCATGCAGCTCAAGGACCTGATCGACGACCTGCGCGGCGCCGCCGGAGTGCGAGCGGCGCTGCTCGAGCTGCGGCGCGCGCCCGCTGCGCAGCTGGAGGAGGCCGACGCCGCGGCGATCGCCGCCCTGGCGCGGCTGCTGGCGCGCGCGGCGGTGGAGTTGCACGCCGCGTTCGCGGAAGCCCAGCGTGTCGATTACACCTACGTCACCGGCGCGGCCCGCCAGGCGCTGGCCGAGGGCGGCGAGCCGACCGAGCTCGCGCTGCGCGCGGGCCTCGCGCTCCGGCACATCCTGGTCGACGAGTTCCAGGACACCTCACTCGCGCAGGTGCAGCTGCTCGAGGCGCTCACCGTCGGCTGGGAGGAGGGCGACGGGCGGACGCTGTTCGTGGTGGGCGATCCGATGCAGTCGATCTACCGCTTCCGCGATGCGGAGGTGGGACTGTTCCTGCGGGCGGGCGCCTCGGGGGTGGGGCGGGTCGCTCTCGAGCCGCTGCGGCTGCTGCGCAACTTTCGCGCCGAGCGGCCGCTGGTGGAATTCACCAACGAGCTCTTCTCCCAGGTGCTGCCGGCGGTCGACGAGCTGCGCGCCGGCGGTGTGAGCTATCGCGAGAGCCTCGCGACCCGCGCGCACGCCGCCGGGCTCGCCGGCATCCCGCCGGTGACGCTGCGTCTCTATCCGGACGGCCCCGCGGCGGAAGCGCGCGCGGTCGCCGCGCGCGTCGCGGAGCTGCGCGGGCTCGATCCGGCGGGCACGGTGGGGGTGCTGGTCGTGGCGCACGCGCACGCAGTTGCGGTCATCGCGGCTCTCGAGGCGCGCGCTCTGGCGCCGCTCGGCGTCGATCTGGTGCCGTTGCGCGAGCGGCTGGTGGTACGCGATCTGGTGCAGCTCAGCCGCGCCCTGCACGATCTCGCCGACCGCGCCGCCTGGCTGGCGGTGCTGCGCGCGCCCTGGTGCGGAGCGCGGCTCACGACGCTCGCGGCGCTCTCGGGCGCGCATGACCGCGAGCTAGTCGTCGAGGCGCTCTCGAACCCCGAGCGCCTCGCGCGCTGTGACGTGGGCGACCGGCTCAACCTCGAGCGGGTGCGCGCGGTTCTCGGCGCGGCCCTTGCGGGGCGTGGCGTGCAGCCGCTCGCGAGCTGGCTGGAGGCGACCTGGCTGCGCCTCGGGGCGGCCGATGCGTATGCGGCGAGCGAGCTCGCCGACGCGCGCGCCTTTTTCGCCGCGCTGGCCGAGCAGGCAACTACCCATGAGTGGCGCGGCCCCGAGGACCTCGAGCCCGTCCTCGAGCGGCTCTACGGCGCGCCGGCGGGCGGCGAGAATCCGGTGCAGGTGATGACGATCCATCGCGCCAAGGGGCTCGAGTTCGACCACGTGCTGGTGCCGGCGCTCGATCGCACCACGCGGGCGCCTGAGCGGCGGCTGTTGCGCTGGATCGATCTGCCGGGCGAGACCAGCGAGAGCAATCTGCTCATCGCGCCGGCCCCGATCGTCGGCGCGCGCGAGGAGGAAGGTGACCTGAATGGCTATCTCAAGGACCTGCTGCGCCAGCACGAGACCCACGAGCGCGCGCGCCTCATGTACGTCGCGGTGACACGCGCGCGGCGCACGCTATGGCTCTCCGCCAGCGTCACGCCCGGCGCCGACGGGACCGTGAAGCCCGACCGGCGCAGCGCGCTCAACGTCCTCTGGCCGGCGCTCGCGGCGCGCTTCGAGACAGTCGGCGGCGGGGACGCCACGGGCGCTGCGCCGGCCCGTACCGGACCGCTGCAGCGCCTGTTGCCGAGCTGGCGTGCCGCCGAGCCGCCGCCGCCGATCGCCGTGAGGCAGCTGCCGCCGCCTTACCTCGCGTCCGAGCCCACCGAGTTCAGCTGGGTCGGCGAGACGGCGCGCCACGTCGGCACGGTGGTGCATGCCCGGCTCGCGCGGCTGTCGCAGGAGCCGCGCCTGCCGCGCCCCGAAGCGATCAGCGACGAGGGCGGGGCGGTGCTTGCGGAGCTCGCCCGTGCCGGCGTCCCCGAGCGCGAGCGCGCGCAGGCGCGCGAGAGCGTGCTGGCGGCGCTGGTGCGGACGCTCGGCGATGAGCGCGGACGCTGGATCCTCGACAGCCGGCACGCGCAGGCGCATAGCGAGTGGGAGCTCTCGGGCCTGAGCGGCGGCAGGCTGCGCAGCGTCGTCATCGACCGCTGCTTCATCGACGAGCACGGCACGCGCTGGGTGATCGACTACAAGACGAGCGCGCACCAGGGCGGGGGGCTCGAGGAGTTTCTCGACCAGGAGCTCGAGCGCTACCGGGCACAGCTCGCCACCTACCGCGACCTGGCGCGGGGCTTAGGCCCCGAGCCGGTGCGCGCCGCGCTGTATTTTCCACTGCTCGGCGAGCTGCGCGAGTCAGGCTAGCCATTCAATGAGTGCTGCGCGTGATAGTCCCTCCGGCAATAGTTAGGCAAATGCCTAACCATC
>Ga0187781_10004648_pt1 | contig 10219 bp, 9 predicted proteins | sample 0715_SJ02_MP02_2_FD_132447 | JGI IMG/M metagenome (GOLD analysis project Ga0187781, IMG submission 132447) | Tropical peat soil microbial communities from peatlands in Department of Meta, Colombia - 0715_SJ02_MP02_20_MG | ecosystem: Environmental > Terrestrial > Soil > Wetlands > Peat | place...
CCTGCAAGCGTGTCGACAGAAAAATCAGAACTGTGTAAAATAAAGAATTGCTCGTGGACCGGTAGCTCAATGGTAGAGCAGTTGACTCTTAATCAACGGGTTGGAGGTTCGAGTCCTCCCCGGTTCACCACTGAATCCAATAAGTTACAAACAAGAATTGGAAATCCCGGAGGACGAGCCGTAGTAGGAAATGTAGTAGGACAGCAACTTTTCGCTTTTCTGCCAATTTCCTTCAGTGTCATCCCACCGCCATCCCCCGTTAGTCCCCACTTGGCAAAACACAGGTCGAGGCGAACTAAGTCGGTCGTTTCATATGTTCAGTCACGTATTCTAAGCTGCCTTGGCCATGGGGCAGTGCAGTTTGCGGAGCCACGCGGAGAGATCCTTTCGTGTGAAGCGCCATTCGAAAGGTTGGGCGATTGTTTGGTAGTGACGCTCGAATGCGAGCAGGCGGTGCGCAAGCTCCTGCAAGGACCGGAAGTCATTAGGCGTTAAGACTTTTCGTTGAAGGATCGAGAAGTAGATTTCGATTTGATTGAGCCAACTGGCGTGGATGGGACCATGAACAAGCACCAGGTTGGAATATTTGGCTTGCAACCTGCGGGCTGCCTTGGGACCCCGATGCGCCGAGCCGTTGTCAACGATCCAGAAAACCCTACGAGCCCGGCGATAGGGCCGCTGTCTCATCACTTGATCGACCAGACGGTCAAAGGCCGCGATTCCATTTTGGGGTTCGCAGCGGCCGAAGAGCTTGGCCCGATGGACGTCCAGAGCGGCCAGATAGGCCCACGCTCCCAGTCGCTTGTATTCGTGCTCGATTTTCATGGGCTGACCGGGTTGCGTGGGTAACGAGCGGGGCTTTCGGGAGCGGGCCTGAATGCTGGTCTTTTCATCCGCCGAGAGGACGAACTCGTTGGCACTGAGTTTACGGCCCTTCCAGAAGCGTTGGTACAAATCCACAATACGCCCGGCCTTGGCCTCGAACTGCGGATCTCGTGGAAAGATCCAGCAGCGGTGCTGCCAAGGACGGATGGCATCCTCGTTTAGCCATCGCCAGATGGTGGTGTCACTGAGGGAGGCGGTCAGGCCACAGGCGCGGATCTGGGAGCCGAGTTCGGTCACACTCCAGCGAGAAAGGGGCACACCAAAGCGGCTGGGGAATTCACAGGCGATGGCTTTAACTTGCACGACCAGCTCTGGGGGGAAAAACCCGGGGTCGGCCGGGGCGTTGGCAGTCTTCCAGTCCGGCCAAGCGTTTTTCGAAGAAGCGCTTTCGCCAGCGGCTGACGATCTCGCGTCGCGTGCTGAGACGGTCGGCGATCTGATCGTTCGAGAGGCCCTGGTGAGCGAGGAGGATCATCTTGGCGCGGGCGACCATAAAATATGGTAACGTATACTTATTGGCGCGGCGCTCTAATTCCTCCCGCTCTTGGCTCGTGAGCGTGATCCTGTATGGACTCTTGCGGGGCAAACTGACATCCTCCCCGCAATAGCATAGCAAGGAAACACTGTCGGCAACAAATAATACGTTATCGTATTTATGACATAGAGCACTAAGTCACCACACAAAGCCCAATCGGACAACCGGATTAGCGCCAAAAGGTACTGCAACGCTGAGTCTCGCTTGGGTGAACGGCTGCAGGCCCGCCTGAGTTGTCCGGCCTAAGGGACGCGAGTGCCCGAGGACGCCTTTCACCCTGCGCGAGCCACTCTCGATTTTTTATTTTTTTTCAGCGCCTGTCCTCTACCATCTGACACATCAGCACAATCCACTACCTGACCTGCACCCATTTTGCACCAAACTCTAGAAAAATCTGGGTCAGTAAAGTTATGCTCCCAACAAAGTTCAAGGTGTGCCGGATCTCAAGAAGGCCGCCTATTTGGCTGAGTCGCGAAAGAGGACGACATCAGAATCGGTGCGTCCACGAATCAAAGCCAGCTTACTCCCGTCGAATGACCAGTGAAAGTCACTGATTAGATCTGATTTGAAATCAGTAATTGGTTTTCCCGGGGAACCATCGAGTGGCTGAAGCCAGAGATTGCCCGCATCCTTTTCACGAAAGGGATAGAGCAAAGCTTTCCCGTCGTGGGTAAACCCTATAGGACCATCAGGCGTGCGTTGAAACGACATGAGTTTTGCATTTTGCGGGACATCCATGGGCACCAATGCAAGCATTAACTGCGCACTGCCAGAGGAACCAGGTGTGGCAAAGGCTGCAAGCTTGCCGTCTGGAGAGATGTCAAATGAGGCAGACACAGATAGCTCGGTTATGCGCTGCGACTTGCCGCCGTCGACTGCCACCTTGGTTAACTTTTGGCCATTCGCAAGATCCAAGTAGTAAACCCAGCGCCCGTCTGGTGAGCAAATACAATGCTGGTCGAGCCTTCCGTCGCTCAGCTGCTTCGGGTTACCCCCATCTACATCCATTCGCCAGATCGTTGAGCTCGCTGGACCTGTAGCGCTCGCAACAACAAATGCAACGTAACGGCCATCGGGACAGGCAGACGGTTGAAACACAATGACGTTTTGTTCGAGCGAAGTGATAGGTGTTCTCTGGTGCGACTCAAGGTTGAAAAGGTCCAAACTGTAGAGATTCTGCGGAATGATCAACTGCCCGTCTCGCGTCCAAGAAAAACCGGGGATATTGGTATCGCCAGAGGTGAGTTGTTCGGCTTGACTCGTGCCCAAACTCGAAGCTGGCGCGACAAAGAGGGCATAATTGCTTTGCCCAAGAACGGTCGCCAGAGTATGAGCGTCGCCCGAGAGACTCAGATCGGAGTAATCGCCGAGGTCGTGGGTGAGCCGCTGAAGCGCGCCGGCGGGGTAGCTGATTTTCACGATTTGGCTGCGCAGGAAGTTGGCCTCTTTATCCCTCAACAAGGCCAGCAAGCCGCTGCCATCTGGTAACCATATCGGTCGCGTCAAGTAACCTGCGGCCGTAAAGAAGAGAGTTTGCTTGCCCGTGAGCGGTTCTATAGCCACGAGGCCACTGAGTGAGTTCATGGTTGGCTGCATGATCATGCAGACGATAACTTTTCCATCGGGCGACCACGCGAGTTGGCTTAGGAATTTGTCCATCGGGCCTGAGGCGAGGTCCTTTTCCTTGCCGGTTTCGAGCGAATCTATAACCAAATGGAACTTGCCGACCTCTGGAGAATCGGCCACGGCATAGGCAAGATTCTGCGCGTCAGGGGAAAAAGAGATGTTGGTGCTCACGCCCGTGACTAGCCTTTGGGGAGTGCCCCCGAGGACAGGCACACGAAAAACGTGACTCTGCGATCCACCGGCCTCGCGGCGAACAAAATAAACATAATCACCCTCTTTAGAGAACTGGACACCACGGTAGCGAAACAGCCCGGGAGACACAATCTGCGTGTTGCTGTTTGCCAACTGATATTGAAGCTTCCCGGGAGTGGGAACGTTACTCAGCCAGAGGCTTTGCTGGCCGTTCTCCTCTCGCACACTCAGGACGTATCTACCGTCTGGAGAAATGGCAGCCAGTCTGGCGTTGCCGGTACTGGTAATTTTGTGGACAGAGAAATTTTGGAAGGGAGCGGCCCGGGCATGGGAAAGAAGCGAGTATATCCCATAGACAGCAGCTCCGAACAACACTATCAGAACTGTGCTGGTAACAGCCACAAGCAACTTGTGCCGACGGGCCGCGGCGGCCGCAGAACTGATTGTTGTGTATGCTGGCGGAGACGTTGCTGGTTGCCAAGTCTCAAGAGGTGGGGTGGTTATCAAACGAGCCGTGGGGCCCGATTCGATGTCCCGCTTCAGCCGTTGCAGATCCGTGCGGATGTCGGCCGCGTGCTGGTAGCGAAGATTCCGGTCCTTCTCCAACGCCTTCGTGATGATTTCTTCCAGTTTCGGAGGAAGGTCGGGATTCAGACGAACGGGAGGCACCGGCACTCGTTCGAGAATTGCGTTGAAAATGACCCCAGAACTTTCTCCCCGGAACGGGAGAGCACCCGTGGCCATTTCATAAAGGACCACACCAAAGGAGAACAAATCAGTACGCGAGTCCAGTTCCTTAGCACGAACCTGTTCGGGAGACATATACGCAACCGTTCCTAATGTTGTGCCGGGACTTGTCAGATGGTCTGGGTCTAGGTCCTGCGTGGCCAACGTTTCCCCACTGCCAGAAGGGCCTTTTGCGAAATTTACCTTGGCCAGTCCAAAGTCGAGAATCTTGGCGTGACCTCTTTCAGTCACGAAGATGTTCGCTGGCTTGATGTCCCGGTGGATGATTCCCTTTGAATGCGCCGCATCTAGAGCATCGGCTATATCAATCGCAATTTCCAGCGTCGCCTCCAATTCCAACGGGCGTCCACAAATCATGTGCTTCAAAGTCTTGCCTTCCAGATACTCCATAGCGATAAATCGCCTGCCCTCATGCTCGGCAATTTCGTAGATGGTGCAGATGTTCGGATGGTTCAAAGCAGAAGCAGCACGCGCCTCGCGCCTAAAGCGTTCCAACGCCTGTGGGTCACTGGCTAGGTCTTCGGGCAGGAACTTCAAGGCAACGAAACGGCCAAGTTCGGTGTCTTCGGCCTTGTAAACCACACCCATCCCGCCACCACCGAGTTTTTCAAGAATGCGATAGTGCGAAATGGTCTGGCCGATGAGGGTGTCGGTATCCGCCACAGTGGGGCCATCTTAAATTTGCGACTCGAGGCAAGTCAACGAATGTAAGCGAATGTTAAGCGAATGTAAGCGGAAACGTAAGCGGAAACAGGGGGTCGTTCGCGCCCCCAGGAAACGGCTTTAGGCTCGTGCGGGTACGGTTCACGGACAATTCACGCGCAATTTTAGAGGAACCGGCAGGCGAAAGAGCAAACAGGTGCCAGCATGGCCCTCCTCCTTCTCCTCACCATGCTGGCACCTGCCGGGCGGGCAAGACCAACGAGCCACCACTTGAATTTTAATTTTGGCTTTGATAGTCCTGCTCTGTCGTTGCTCAAGCGCAATGTCTCGCGGAAGGGCCCAAATCGCCCCCGCGCCCGCATGAGGTATTGCGACCATCGACCCTGGGCCGGTTTGTCAAATATTTGCAATACCTCACTCGGAGCGAACGATAAAGATCGAAGGAACTTCCCGGCAAGAAACTCCGTATCTTCGGTCGCACACGGTCTTGATGCGCCATCGCCATGAAATTAAGAACGTCGGAGGAACACAAATGCTCTTGCTACCACTGCCCATGCGTTGCCTACTTACCATTTCAGCCGCGTTCGCCTTGCTCATCACTTCCCTTCAAGCTGCGGCCGGTTCTGAAGAACAGCTGTCCTTAACCCGTCGTGTGGTTATCGCATCACAGATTTACTCGGCAATTCAGCTTTACTTCGGGCACTGGAAGGGCGTACCGGACTTTGATCTCGACAAGGAATACCGTGCTTACGTCGAGCAAATCATCTCTTCCGATGACCGTCGCGCTTTCGATTTCGCCACCATGGATTTTGTCGCCAAGCTTCAGAATGGTCACAGCGGCTTCGGCGACAAATGGCTGCGCGACAACTTCGGCCAGCGTCTCGGCTTTGATGCCATTCTCGTCGACGGGCAATGGGTGGTGACGCGTAGCAGTGTTACGCAACTGAAAGTCGGCGACATCTTGACATCGATCGATGGTCAGTCGTTAGAATCCTTCTACCGACAACAGCGAAAATACATTGGCGCTTCGGATGAACGCTGGCGGCGCCGCACACTGTTCGAATATCCCTATCTCTTCCCTGAACAATTCGATCTCGGGCTAAGCGACGGACGAACTGTTCATATTACAAGATCGGGCGAGTTCCAATGGCCGGGAAGCGAATACGCCGCCAACGAAACATCTGTAAAGGAGGGTATCGCCTGGATTCACATTCCCGCCTTTTCCCCAAGGCGCTTCGAGGACTCTGCTGTCGAGTTCCTTAGAAACCTCACGAATGTCCAGGCGCTGGTCCTCGATCTCCGGGGCAACCATGGCGGGTCGACTCCGCAGACGTTAGTTCGTTCGCTGATGGACCGACCCTACAAATTCTTCAACGAATCCACTCCGGCGACAATTGGTCTTTGGCAAGTGTGGAACGGAATCGATTCTCACACCGAACTGAGCTGGCAGCCAGAGGTTGAACGCCCGGATAAGCCCCTCTACAGCGGGCCACTTTACCTCCTGATCGATGGCGGCTGCTTTTCAGCTTGCGAGGACGCAGTCGTATCTTTCAAAGATAATCACCGCGCCACCATCATCGGCGAACAAACCGCAGGCAGCACGGGCCAGCCTTATTTTCGTGAGCTCGAGGATGGAATGGCCATTCAGTTAAGCACCAAGCGCGAGTACTTTCCCGACGGTTCCCAATTCGAAGGCATTGGAATCAAGCCGGACATCGAAGTTCACACGACTGCCGAAGACATTCGCAGCGGACGCGATCCGGTCATGGCGAGGGCGCTTAAGCTGATTGCCATCGGCCCAACGAAGCAGTAGCGAGCTTCCTGTGCGTCCCGCGCCCGCACGATGCCGATAATCTCAGGCAACGAAGGATGTCCGCCAGGCGGCCCCGGCTTCCGACCCCAAACCTGAAACACGCGCGCAATCAGAACGAGCTTGGGCTTTGTACACCACACCCATCCCCCCGCCGCCAAGTTTTTCGATGATGCGATAGTGGGAGACGGTCTGCCCAATCAGTGATGCCGTTTCCGCCATTTGGCGGACATATTAGGGGAATATGTCTTCCTGCCAAAACCTTAAAATATAGTGACTTACGAATGAGCTCGAGACTATTCTCCCGGAATTCCGAAAAATCCGCTGAAAGTCTCTTGCTGAAAGCAATGTGGACAGGACGGCAGCGATCTACCGACGAACACGTCAGCTGTCCCCGATGGTGCCACGCCAAACTCATTCTGAAAGTGTTGGAGGCGGGTTCAGGTTAGCATTTGCCAATGTGCAAGGTGCGCTGTCAAACCTCTCCTTATCAACGAGTGCCTCTGCCATCAGACCCTACGCTTGACATCATTGTCTGTAGCTTATAAACTACATGTCGACGAGTGGGTGTTCGGTAAGCCCCGTGAACCTTCGCGATCTCCGGTATGGGATTTACGGTCCGAGTGCCAACGCGTCGATTATTAGCTGAACTTTATATTGACGTACAAGTTGATTACGAATCAAACTTCGGTACCCTTTACATGGCAAGGAGCAGGTGATATGCTCCGTCGTGTAGCTTATGAGCTACACGGGCTGAATCACCAAATGACGTGGAAGCCCGCGAACGCAATGTACTTTACTACCAGCTGGCATCTGGACAATCCCCGGCCCGCGATTATCGGCAATCAATCTTCGACCGTGATTTAAAGGCCGCCGTGGATGCAAGAATTGCGAGGATGCGTGGCGGAAATTTTGGCGATTCAAAGTCCGTAGGGAAAGGAGTCTCCGAATCGCGAATAGATTACGGTCCTGGCTATCGAATCTATTATGGGGTGATGGGTGACGAAATAATTCTGCTCCTTATATCGGATAAGTCGGCTCAAGATTCGGACATTCAGACGGCAAAGGGTTATTGGGAAGATTACAAAGAGCGCAGGAAGCAAGAGCGTGAGAAGCAAAATGCCAAAAAAACTAAATTACCGCGCAGACCTTCTGGAAGATCTAAGGAATGACATCGGATACGCGGCCAAATATCTTTCTGCGGCCATCGCCGATTCCAAAGAAGCATTCCTTATTGCCCTGAGAGATGTGGCTGAGGCACAAAAAGGAATGAGTCAAGTCGCTCAACAAGCAAAGGTCAATAGAGAGAATCTCTATAGAATGCTTTCTGAAGAAGGCAATCCTCGCTTCAGCACACTTGACTCTGTCCTGGGCGTCTTGGGCATGAGCCTCACTGTACAACTAAAACAACCAACCACTGGGCAATCAGTGCCTTCAACTACATCCAATACGAGTGAACAGACAATTGCCGCCGCAAGTGAACCTAGTAGCAACATTCACATCACGACCACGATGCCAACCGAATTTAGCAATGTTGTAGCTGTTAGAAACATTCCGATTTTTACCAATCCCGCAGTCACCGCTCAGAATATGAGATCTGCAATAACTTTCGCGGGAGAATTTCTTCCAGGCTTTGTTTCACACGCTATCGGAGAAGATCGACGAATTACCGTTTTCGGCGATTAGGAGAGAAAATGGCTGACGAATCAGAAAAGAAGCCAGGGAATCCCATGCCCACCGAAGGATTCCCAGTTGCTTATGTCAATCTTGCCAGTGTATCGGCTAGTTTCAATGACGTGCGAGTCTATCTTGCTGACCAGTTTCCAAAGACCGTCGTGACAATGCCCGGGGCGCCTGCACAAGTACCAACTGACTCTAATATTGCTCCGCGTATTTGCATAGCCATGGGACCAGAATTTGCCAAGAGCCTATGCGACGCCTTATCTACCACTCTTTCGTTATACGAAAAGCAATTTGGCCCGTTAAGACCGACCCCCAAAATTCCTGGATCTGATCCTAGATAGTTAGCGGGAAAACATGAGAAGCGAAATAAGTGTATACGAAGACAAAACCCTTAGCGATCAGAGTTTCATCCTTGACGAGGTGGTCTTTATCCGCTGCCGCCTGAAGAATTGCGACCTTTTTTACTCGGGCGGCGATTACGAATGGGTCGACACCGCGATGGAGAATTGCCGCTTCCATTGGCGGGGGGCAGCAAAGAATAGTGTTGCACTGTTCCAACAGCTGCAGTTAATGAATCAACAAGCGAATAAGCCCGTCCCTCCGGCGTCAGCGGGAAGACCGAATTAGGACCACTTTTGGGATTACCCTGTCCAGCGCAACCATAATCGCCCCAAGAAATGGCTCCGAATGTCCAAACTTGAGTAACCCCGAAAGTCTGCCTTTTCCGTCCTAGCCGTCCAATCCGTCCAATCCGTCCTTACTGTCCAGAAGGAAGCGCCTTCAGTACGGCTCCTGGGTCCGTCACTTAAAATAAACATAAAAGATAATAATAAATGGGAAAGAGGGGCCACTCGGCTCACTGAAGATACGCAATGCCGAGTTCGCCGGCTCTCAAAACTAAAGCAGACCGTAACCTGTTCACATGGACCCCGGGGGCATAAACGACGCGTGTCTTTGCAAGTGGGCAAGACGAATGCCTGCTTGGTAGACGTCTCTACTAGCGCATCCTGCTCAGTGTCGTGGCCAATCGAATTTACGTTGGTTACGCCGGAGCGCATCGAAGGTCGCACCCTTATTCCTGGGCCGAACACGAGAATTGACTGGAGCGCTTGTTCATTTTCTCCGCCCGCTGACTGGGAGACATTTGTCTGGATTCCTGTTGGCTAGCAATAGGTTCCGCTACTTTGGCAACGGGTTGTTTCGAGCGGGCTAAAAAGGGGGGTGCCAAATGACCAAGGCGGAGCTTGTCTTAGTCATTACGATGTTCACGCAGCAGGCTCTGGCCATCCAAACACCCCGACTTTTGCTGCGTTGATGGCGAAGCAGTACCTCCGCGTGCGCCTTCGGGCGGCGATTCTACTCTTGTTTGCGGGCTCTGTAGCCTGCCACCACCTCGCGTGAGTCGCGGAAGGTCACACACTAACGTGGGGTTGTTACGCGCAGAATTTGAGAAAGAAAGAAAGAAAGAAAGGGGAACACTATGACCGAAGCCGATGTTGTTGAACGCGTGAAGCGTCTGGAACGTGACAACTTATCCGAAAACCTTCCGAATTGGCCAGCCAAAACGGGCCGAATCATCGCCGATTACCGAGATGTTTGTTGATAATCGCTTCCACTGAACTCCGCGCACATTCGGGCATCTCTATTGCCTGAATCTCTTTCACTATTCTGTCCCGCGAGATGGCAACTGACGCATGAACTGTTCCCGGCCTAACAACGATGTGGGTGTTACCAAAAACCTCATGCATGGCGAGCGTGACGCAGTTATCCCTGGCTTCTGTGACGACTGCGTCTACCATCACTGATTCCAAAGGTTTCAGTTCCATAAGCCCTCCTGAGTTAACCCTGCAGGGGCGGTCGCTACAATCGCTAAAAGATGAAGAGGGGCAAAAATGTGTGTTTCGAGACAGTCCGGAATAACACGTCAATCGCAGAGGAGAAGGGTGGGCCGGGCTGGGTGTTTGTGGGGCGCTTGGCGTGAAGCAGTTCCGTGCCGGATGAAGAGGTAATAGTGAAGAGCCGCCAGTTATGGAGGTCCCCCGGTGCGGAGTTCACCACAAACTGAATCAGCATGGGGC
>Ga0187781_10004649_pt1 | contig 10218 bp, 7 predicted proteins | sample 0715_SJ02_MP02_2_FD_132447 | JGI IMG/M metagenome (GOLD analysis project Ga0187781, IMG submission 132447) | Tropical peat soil microbial communities from peatlands in Department of Meta, Colombia - 0715_SJ02_MP02_20_MG | ecosystem: Environmental > Terrestrial > Soil > Wetlands > Peat | place...
GAGATGCCAAGTCGCTCGTGAGCCACCCGGCCTCCACGACGCACCGGCAGCTGACGGCGGAGGACCTGAAGATCGTGGGTGTCACGCCGGACATGATCCGCCTCTCGGTGGGGATCGAGCACATCGACGACATCATCGAGGACATCGATCAAGCGCTCAGCGTGGCCTGCATCGACGACTAGCATTTGACGGCGTTGGGGCATCGTCAAAAGGAGACATCGTTGCACCAAGCGAGGGAGCCGAGGGCTGACGGTCCTCGCCCGCGGTCGACAGGTGCTCGATGGATCGCTCTCCGAGCGCTGCCCGAGGATCGCCATCGGCCGAGCGTGCTCAGGCGGAAGATGCGCGGAGGCGGCGCGGGACCGGCGGGGTCATGACGGTGGGAACCGAACCCTCCATGACCGACGAGATCCGCCGGGTAGTAGCCGAGCACGCACGCCTCTCGGTTCCCATGGCGGAAGTGGCGGACGACGACGACCTCTATGTCGCCGGAATGACCTCCCACGCCAGCGTGAGCATGCTCATCGCCCTCGAGGAGGCCTTCGAAGTGGAATTCACGGAGGATTTGCTGCTCCAGAGCACCTTCCAGTCGGTCAATGCGATCGCGGCGGCGGTCAAGGGTCTGCTCGAGGACAAGAAGGCCGCAGAGCTTGGCCCACGTCCCTGAGGAGGATTTTCGCTCGCGACTGATGGCCGCGGGTCTGCTCGTCGCGACCGAGGTCGACGGCATCTACCTCCGTTCGGGGGCTTTCGAGAGCGTGGCCCGCGCCATCGACAACCTCGTCAGCGCGGCGGGTGCGCACGAGAACGCCGAGGTCTTGCACCTGCCGGCGGTGATGCCGCGCAGCGTTCTCGAGAAGTCCGCCTATGTGCGGGCGTTCCCTGACCTGGTCGGCTCGGTCAGCACCTTCGAGGGCAACGACGCCCTGCACGTCGAGATCCTGCGGCGTCTCGAACGGGGCGAGGACTGGGCGGAGCTGCTCAGTCGCTCCGACGTCGTGCTCTGCTCGGCCGCCTGCCACCTCGTGTACCCGACCTGCCGCGGGCGGTTGCCTGAAGGCGGGCGGAGATTTGAGGTCTTCGGTCAATGCTTTCGCCACGAGCCGAGCCTCGACCCGGCCCGCATGCAGGCGTTCCGCATGCACGAGTTCGTCTACCTGGGCGATGCCGCCAGTGCTGTCGCCCATCGGGACGTCTGGCTCGTGCGCGCCGCCCAGATACTCGGAGCCCTTGGGCTACCCGTCACCGCCGTGCTCGCGAGCGACCCGTTCTTCGGCCGGGCGGGAAAGCTCCTCTCGGCGAATCAGCGAGCCGAGGCCCTCAAGCACGAGATCGTGACGTCCGTGCAACCGGGCGAGGGGCCGGTCGCAGTGGCGTCGTCCAACTGCCACCTCGACCACTTCGGCCGCGGATTCGGCATCGATACCGCGGAGGGAACGGTGGCCCACAGCGCTTGCGTCGGCTTTGGTACAGAACGCATCACTCTCGCCCTGCTGGCGGCTCACGGCCTCGACCCCGCGCGCTGGCCCTCGAGCGTGCGGGATCAGCTCTGGCCGTCTGCGGGCTGAGCCGGCCGGCGCCGCCGTTCAGCCGAGAGCCTTCGCGAGCGCCGTCACGATCGGGGTCCCAAGGCCGGTAGCCATGTTGTATCGCGGCGCTGCCGGGTAGAGGCCTTCGTTGGTCGTCGTGTAGTCGTTGTCGCCGGCGGTGACGCCGTTCAAGATGGGCTTGCCTTCGGCCGCCAGCTTGTAGAGGGCCGGGTTGAGGAAGCCCAGTCTGTGGACCTTGCCCTTGTAGGCATCGAGAAGGGCGGTGAGGGCTGCCCAGAGCGGAGCGGCCGCGCTCGTGCCGCCCACGACGGACCACTTGCCTCCGAAGACGATCACGTAGCCGTGACGCGGATCGGCACTGGCAGAGACGTCGGGAAGCTCGCGGCAGAATGTGCCCGCCGTAGCACCGCAGGGAACCCCCGAGCTGAACGAGCTCACGACACCCGGTCCATACTGGTACTTGGGCATCGTCCACCAGGCGGAGATGCCACCGGTGCTGGCACCTTCAGCCGAGAGAGGCTCATCCCAGGCCGACTGAGCGGGCGCCGGGCCGAGCTTGGTGAGATCCGTGCCGCCCACGCCGGTCACGAACGGCTGCCCGGAGGGGTCCTCCACGCTCACAAAGAGCGGCAGCCAGGCGACACCTCCCGTGGCCGTGGTGGTGTTGAGGCCCTCGTCCGCCACCCAGGCAAAGCCGTCGACCGGGTCGGAGGCGACGGCGATCCCGGTGTCGATCCCGGTGATCACCCTCGTCACCGTGTTCGTCGCCGTGGAGATGACAAGGATGCCGGCCGCGCCGGTGCTCGAGCCCTCGGCCGCAACGAGGACGCCGTTCCCCTCGGGGTCGAGCGCCACGGACAAGGGCCCGTCCAAGCTGGTGTCCACCGTCGCCGTCACGGACGAGAGACTCGTCGGCAGTACCGACACCGTGTCGCTGCCGGAGTTGGCCACATACAGCGAGTTCGTGGCGGCATCGAGGGCGATGCCGACGGGCCCGTCGCCGGTTGCCAGGAGGCCAGTCGCTGAGGTGGGGCAGTCGAGCACGCTGGCGGCGTCGCAGCCGGCACCGCTGAAGGTACCGACACCGCCTTGCTCATAGCTGGTGTAGAAGACGGTGTTCGTGGAGGCGTCCACGGTCACCTCGGCAGGCTCTTCATAGGCAGCGGCCGCTCCGACCGCAGCCAGCGTGCTCTCGTCGACCACGTCGATCTCGTCGGCGCCGGGGAGGGTAACGTAGACGGTGCTTGTGGACGGGTCGACGGCGAGGCCGACCGGGTCGCTGCTGAGATCGATGCTGTCAGGCTTGCAGTCCGACTGGTCCGTGCTGTTGCAGGTAGCTCCGTCCACCTCGGCGAGCACGCCGGTGCCGGGCTCGCCGGTGCCGGGCTCGGAGATCCACAGCTGGTGGGTGGACGGGTCGACGGCGAGGCCTTCCGGATCGGTCCCCGAGCCGAGAGAGATCGTCGTCACGACCGAGAGCGAGTGCTCGCTCACGACGCTGATAGAGCCATTCGTGTAGTTGGCGACGTAGAGCGTCTGCGTGCCGGAGTCCACCGCCAGGGCGTCCGGGTTCGCCTGCGTGGGGAGCTCACGGGGGGCGCCGTTCGCCATGCAGCCTTCCGATCCGACGTCGCCGTCGGCCACGAAGACGGACTGCCCCTGGGCGGCGGCTTCCTCGAAGATGGTGTTCTCCGCCTTGACGACCGACTCGGGCACGAAGACGTCGCAGCTGAACGGAGCCGACGACCAGCTCGACGAGACGACCTGCGCCTTGTCCTGGGTGACGATCTTGTCGTAGGCGTCCGTCGGACCGACCTCCCCACCGACGGTCTCATAGACGCGCAGCGACGCCTCCGGGGCGAGGCCGATGACCGTCTCGATGTCGAGGGCGGCTTCGGGGGAGAAATCCGCCTCCTTGCCGCCCCCGTCCACGGACACGTTCGTGAGGGACACGTGGGTGCCGTAGCACGACTGGAACTTGGCGATGTCGCTCTTCGAGTACGTCTGCTCCTCGAACAAGGCGATGGTGACTCCCTTGCCGAGGTCACCCTTGGCGAAGACTCCGTCGAAGGAGTAGGCCTGCGCCAGCTGTGTGTCGGTCCAGCCCGAGAAGGCCTTCGCCTCCGCCCTGGCCGTCGCGCACGCCCTCGGAGCACCCGAGGTGGCGATGGTGGGGACGGCCGCCCGTCGCGGGTGGCGGTGGGCAGCGATGGGGCCGGGCGCCGGTGAGGTGACGGTGTCGAGACCGATGATCCCTTGCACGTCTTTCGCGACGATGGCGGGGAGCCGGGGGGCGTCCGTGTTCACGACGGCAGTCGCTGGCGAGCTCCCGCTCGGCTGGCGGTAGAGGCGCAGCGAGACGTGCAGGGCGCGCTCCACGATCCCGACCGTGGCCGTCACCGGGATGATGAGGTGATCCAGTGTGATGGCGCCGGGCGTGAGGCCAGCGGCGCGAAGCTCGGCGGTGACGGCCGCGACGGCGGCCGGCGTAGGCCCGAACAGAGAGGCGAAACGCCCGGCGGGGAGGAAGTGGCGGTAGAGCGGGTTGCCCGGGGTGGAGACGGCCGTGGCGAACGAGCTCAGCGCCGCCGGGTTTCGGGAGTCGAGCACGACGTCGAGCCGGAGGGGCGTGGACGTCGGCGCCGCCCCGAGGAGGTGGTCCTCCGGCGGCACGGCCGGGGCGTTGCCGACCGGAGTGAGGTAGGACGTCAGCACGGCCCGCAGGCGCGGCGCCGGCGAAGCCGCCTGACCGCCGGCCGCGGCCGAGCTGAGAGCGACCAGAGCAGAGCAGACCGCCAGCGTTCCGGTGAGGCGCAACCTCGAGCGGCGGCTCGATCCGCTTGTGACCGTCATCATCTTCCCCCTGCTCGCCCGGGTTGGCGCCGGTGCCGCAGCTACCGTAGCCAACCCGACCCGTTTGCGTCTCGGGGGAAAGGTTTCGCGAGGTTCCGGCCCCTCCGCCTGGGCGCTCGCGAGCGTCTCCAGACGCGACAACGCCTCCGGCGAAGGGGGGTGCCGGAGGCGGTCGCAACGCTTTGGAACAGGCTTCGTAAATTGTCGGCAGCCTTGAGGGGGACTTGAGAAGTTTCTTCTCGGCTCGCTCCGATGCCGCCACCTTCATCATCGACAGGGCGCCCCGAAGGCGCGATTTTCTCGTCGTTGTCTCGGCCCTGGCAAGGCTTCGCTGAACCTGCAGTGCCCGAGACCTCGGCATCGATGCCCGGTCTTGTTGTCCTTCGAGGTGGGCAACGGCCGTTAGGTGCAGCTAACCAACCAGCTTGACTGACGTCGACACCCGGTCCGGGAAGAGAACCGGCTGGTCGTACATGCCGAGCTGATAGTGCTGTCCAGGATCCCAGCTTCCCGTGAAGTCGAGCACGATCGTCGTGGTACCCCCGGCCGGCACCTTCACGAACGCCGAGAAGACGAGACGACCCAGCTCCTGCTGTTCGGTCATGACCAACGGCACCCCGTTCAGGCTCGAGCCATCCACCTCCCATGGCGAGTAGATGGAGACGTACAGCTCGCTCTCGCCTGGAGTCGTGGTCGCCCCGGGTGACGGGTCGATGATTATCGGCGGCAGGCCGGAGGTGGGGCTCAGGTTGTGAAGCTTTAGCGTCAGAACCGCAGTGATCTGGTCAGTTCTTGAGTTGAGAACAGCCTGGTAATCGATCGAGCGACGCAGGTACCAATCGATCTTGTTTCCTTCGGCGTTCTGTGTAACGACGCCGAGGAAGTCACCATCGACGGGGGGCATCGAGCCTGCCACCTGGACGGCCTCGAAGAAGTGCTCTGTTTCCGGGATCTCGCTATACAACAAGAGATGATGGCCGCGAAGTGCCGGCAGCAGGTCGTTTGCCAGCGTCGGAAGCGATGGGAGATTCCGTGTCACGAGGTCATGCCAGAGCAACTTGACGAGGGCTTGCACGAACTCGATCTGGCGTGGATCGCCGCCTCCGAAGTGTATGAACTCCTCGTGGGCGAGGATCACAACTGCGTTCTCCGCATCGACCGGGCCCGGCCATGCGGGCACAAGGATCGGCCCCGTAGCCGCGAGGAAGCCCGCCATGGCAACGGGGTCCAAACTGATAACTCCGTTCACCTTCGTGCCACCGCACTCGGGATAGAGATTGGCGGCGACCTCACCAACTGAGGGGAAGTCTGGTGACATCGGCACGTTCCCCCAGTAGTCCTCGGGTTCGAACTGGCTGTAGCGAGCGAGGTAATCCTCGGGTCCGACGAGGTGTTTGCCAGCTGGGTTGCCGGTCGAATCGAGCTGATCCACCGAGCCGACCTTGGAAAGGATGAGCTTCCCCTCGACGGCGGTGACCACGGCATAGTCCCCGGGGACTCCACCGCTCGCCCGCGACTCGGCCGGGTTCTCGAACAGGACGAGGTATCGCTGAGGACCATCTGCGCCGAGCATGCCCGGAACTGCCCTGGTGGCGAGCAGGGCTATAGCAGCATCGTGCTCGGCTCGAACCAGCTTCTGTACCTCGGTGTCGAGCTTGGCCCTGAGGGGGCTCACGAGCCATGGCGAATGAAACGGCCCGGTCTGGCGTAGCGAGAGCTGGAGCGAGCTGACGTCGGTCGCGAGGACCGGTTCGAGATGCTCGAGCGCCCGGAGGGGGAAGGTGCCGTCGGTGATTCGCAGGGCGTCGACGTTGCCATTCTCCTCGGTCACGGAAGCTGTGCGGGCAAGATCGACCCCGATGGCCGCCGCCACGCGCATAGCTCGTACTTGCTGAGCGACACCCGGTACGAGCTCGCCACCCCGAGCCCACGCGAGGTCGTGAAAGGCCGCAGCGAAGTCTTCACCCGCCGTGACAAACTGTGCACGCGCGACAGACTGATTCCCGCGTTCCACCGAGAGGAGAGCGGTCTCGGTCGCGCGGAGACCAGCCTGCATCGGACTCGTCGACGAGAGTACCGACGCTCCGGCGATCGCCGTCAGGGCGACCGCTGCGAGGAGCGCGACGGCACAGCCTGTGACCACCCACCGGCGAGCCCGTGGAGGTGCGTCCAGCGCGCCCGGCACGAACACGAGCATCGCCGCTCCGGCCGCGAGGAGTGACGGGATGAGAGAGACGTGCGGCCAACCGAACCGAAGTGAAGCCTGGGCGATCACAGCGGCGACAGCCGCCTTCACAGGTGATAGCACCGTCTCTGTCACTCCTCGGGGCTGAAACACCTTCGAGAACGCTTGCCTCGCCGGCGCCGAGCGCCAACCCGCGAGCGAGACTCCGAGCGCGGCGAGGGCGGGAATCGCCGTCGGTTGTCCGAGCGAGCCCAACACGGCCACGATGGACGCTGCCAGTAACCATGACCACCCAGCCGATGCGCCGGCCAGCGCGAGTATTGTCCCAAAGGCTGCCTTTAGGGCCACATCAAAAGGCGAAATCCCAGTTGGCGAGCCGTGTGCGAGGGCACCTGCGATCCCGCTCGCCAGTGCCACGACGAAGAGGACGAGGACAGCGCTCTGCGGTCGACGACCGCGTTGTGTGCTGATTCCAGCCCAACTCGATGTCCGCTCAGCTTCGTTCACCGGCTCCATAATGCTTGCTGACGGGTCATCATCGTTCCGATTCGAGTAAGGGAACGCTCCGAGTGAGTAATACGGACGTCGAGTCGAGGTTGCGCTCGTGCAGAGCTCGATGGGGCTTCGACAGTATGGGCTGCAGGGTACTAGGCTTTCCGTCGCAGCAGCACCAAAGGAGGAAAAATGGTCTCAGTGCGAGGGACTGTGCGCATTTTTGCCGGGTTCATTCTGTCTGCTGGTTTGGTACTCATCGGCTCAAACGTGATGGTCAGCGGCACGGCGTCCGCCTACCCCTTATCTTGCTACCCTCCCGGCTCATCCAGTTGCACGGGAAAGTTGAGCGCGACGCCGAGCACGGTGGCTCGGGGCGGGAAGGTCGCGATCAGCGGAAGAGGGTTCGAGGCTGGAGCAAAAGTCAGTATCAACGTCTGCAGAATCGCAACAGTGCGCACGACGGCTACCTCGACAGGACACGTCAGCGTCCTGATCACGATATCGCTCAAGGCACCGCTCGGTGCATGCAAATTAACTGCGGCGGGTCTCGGTACGAACAAGCAAACTCTCACTCTCACTGCGACGGTCATCGTCAAGCGTGGTTCTAAAACCGTCCTCAAGCTGTTTGCAGCCCAGGTAACCTATGGAGATGAGCAGATCGAGCGCGTGTCAGTGACTGTCTCACCGCTGGCCGTGGGACCGACACCGACCGGAATCGTTGATGTCACCGAGTCGAAGGCGACGCTGTGTGTGATCAAGCTTTCCTCGGGGAAGGGGTCATGCACGCTGTCCGCCAAGCAACTGAAGGTGGGCGTTTACGGCGTCGTCGCCAATTATGGCGGCAGCACGACATATGTCGGCTCAACTTCTTCTACGGAGTCACTCACGGTCGCCAATCGGGCACGTACCAAGCTCAGCTAGCGGCGCGCACCCAGCTCACTTGTCCTTCCCGAGCTTTCTGGCCCATCCGAGCGCATTGTGACCGATCAACCCACGACCGCGTACCTCGCCGTCATCGCCCGTCGAAAGTGGTGGGTGATAGGCCTCACAGTGTTGGCGGTCGTGGCGGCACTCGGCGTGTCGCTCCTCCAGACGAAGAGGTACTCGGCAATCGCGCAGGTACTGGCCGCGTCCAGCGCCAATCTGAGTTCTCCCGGGGCGACGGAGCCACTGACTGCGGGGCAGCTGGCAACTCTCGCGGAACTGGTGCAAAGTCCGCAAGTGGTGAGGCTCGCTGACCGCCAGCCGGGAATGGGTAGAGCCACGGGGACCGTGAGCGCCTCGCTCGTCGGCGCCACGAACCTCGTCGCGATCACCGCTACAAGCCTCCAACCTGGAGAGGCCGCAGTTGTCGCGGATGCCTACGCCTACGGGTTGACGACCTATGAGGAGAGTGTCGCCACTGCCCAGGCTCAAGCCCTAGTTAGCAGCTACCAGAGGAGTCTGACGGCACTTGGGCCGAAGATAAGCGCGGCCCAAGCGAGAAACTCACCGACAGCCAGCCAGCTCCCGACGCTTCTTTCGCAACAAACCTTGCTCGAGCAGGACTTTGCGGGCGCCAAGGCTGCCCTCGCACAAGCAGCTACCGGCATCAGCGTGGCCTCGCTTGCCCAGGTACCGACGTCGCCGAGCTCACCGCGGCCGGTGCTCAATACGCTTCTCGGGCTGATCGTCGGGTTGTTCCTGGGAACTGGAGTCGCATTCGGTCTTGATCACTTCGACGATAAGGTGATCTCGCGCCGCGACCTCGACCTCGTGGTTAGAAATCTGCCGGTGCTCGGGGAGATTCCGTGGGTCAAGTCTTGGAAGCGGCCCGGAAAGACGATACTTGTCTCGCGGTCCGAGCCGACGGCCCCTCCCGCCGAAGCGTATTGGTCGTTGCGGACGGCCGTCATGTTCATCCTGCAGGAGCGTCCGGCTCGGACCATCGTGGTCACGAGCGCCGGGCAGTCCGAAGGCAAAACGTCGACGACCGCGAATCTTGGAGTCGTGTTCGCGCGTGGTGGCCATCGCACAGTCGTAGTCTCCTGCGATCTCAGACGGCCCCGGCTCGCCCGCTTCTTCGAGTTTGCGCCGAAGTTCGGATTTACCTCGGTGCTGCGGGGAGACGTGACGCTCCGCGATGCTGTCCAGGCTGTTCCAGGCGTGGAGAACCTTTGGATACTCGACGCGGGGCCTGTTCCCGTTGACCCACACGAGGCGCTCGGCAGCCGAACGACCAGGTAGATCCTGGGTGAGCTTGCGGACCATTTCGACTATGTGTTGATCGACAGCCCTCCGTTGCTCCCCGTCGCCGACGCGCTCGTCCTCGGACAGATCGCCGAGGCCACGATGCTTGTCGTCGCCGCCGGCCAGACGCGCAAGCGGGAACTCGGCCGGGCCATCGAGATGCTCGAGACGGTCAAGGCGCCGGTTCTCGGCATGGTGCTCAACGAAGTGACCTCGAAGGCGGGCTACGGCTACGCGTATAACGGAAGCTATTCCTACAGGTACGAAGAGCGGCCCGATACCCGCGGTAAGCACAGCACGCACAGCCGGCGCGACAAATTCGTAGTACCGGCGCAGGCGCATGACGTTGCCAAATCCATGTGGCCGGATGGTCTCGGTAAAGACACTTACTCGAACTCGGGATCCACCAATGGTGCCGGAGAAATGCATGATCGACCGCAAACAGGGTCGCTCGCCCCCGAATAACACAACTTCGATGTCCTTCATAGCGGTCGGGCGGATCTCCCGGGCTTACTCTCCGGGTAGCGCTGGCCATCGTGCTGCCCACGGCGCTCCTACCTGAGGGGCGAGCGTCGTTTAACGGGCGCGCCGCGCCTGGCACGCTGAAACCATGTTCGAAGACTGTGACACAGCGCGCGCTAGCGAGGATCGCTTGGACTTGTTGGGGGGTCGCGGATTGGTAACGAACGAAAACAGCCCGAGGTCGGCTCGAGGATTATTTTACTCGTTACGCAATGGGCGAGTCAGAGTTCAGATAGGCCATAAATTCGATTTAGAATCCGTCCATGGTGCGTCCTGAAAGCTGGACCAGACCAGCGGGTGCAAGTCCCGTCCGGGTAATCACCGGAGAGCCCGGTAGCAGGCCCCGGTTCGTCGCCGAGAGGCGGCGGGCTGAGCGGGGCGTCA
>Ga0187781_10004650_pt1 | contig 10218 bp, 9 predicted proteins | sample 0715_SJ02_MP02_2_FD_132447 | JGI IMG/M metagenome (GOLD analysis project Ga0187781, IMG submission 132447) | Tropical peat soil microbial communities from peatlands in Department of Meta, Colombia - 0715_SJ02_MP02_20_MG | ecosystem: Environmental > Terrestrial > Soil > Wetlands > Peat | place...
ATGATGCATTGACGGGACGATGATCCGTCGGCTGGCCGCGCGGGGCAATTGTGCCCTCGTACCGAGGCTGCGCTCGGGCTATGATGCCGCCGCGCGCCGTCGGGAACGCGGACGAAGGGCGCCGGTTCTCGAATTGGCGATGCGTACCATGTGGTAGAAGCTTTCGCCCGCCAAAACAGCGCCAGTCAAACGTGACGCGGACAGGGAGGATGAGATGGCTCGGATCAACCGGCGAAAACTGCTTCAGCTTTCCGGCGCCGGCGCGGTTGCGGCGAGAGCCGGCGGGATGGCCTCGATTCTCGCCACCTCGCGTGCGCCCGCTTATGCGCAGACCGCAACCGTTCACTGGTTGCGCTGGAACGACTTCGTTCCCGCTTCCGATGCGCTGCTGAGGAAGGAAATCGCGCCTGAGGCCGAGAAGACGCTCGGCGTCAAGCTCAACATCGAGACCATCAACGGCAACGATCTGCAAGCGCGGACCACGTCGGCGATTCAGTCGGGCACCGGGCCCGACATTATCTGTGGCCTCAACAACTGGGCCCAGCTCTACGCCGAGAGCGTCGCCAACGTCGACGACGTCGTCGAGGAAATCGCCAAGGCGCAAGGCGGCTATTACGAGGTGTCGACGGTCGTCGCCAACGACGGCCACAAGTGGCTCGGTGTGCCCTGGTGCGTGCTCGGCGCCATGATCGTCTATCGGAAATCATGGTTCGCCGAACAGGGCATCACCAGCTTCCCGACCACTTGGGAAGACTATCGAGCAGCCGGCAAGAAGCTCAAAGCCGCCGGCCACCCGATCGGCCAGACGCTGGGCCACACCTTCGGCGACGCGCCGACATTCGCGTATCCGTACCTGTGGTCGTGGGGCGGCAAGGAGGTAGAGAAGGACGGCAAAACCGTGGCCCTGAATTCCAAGGAGGCCGTCGACTCGGTGAAGTTCATGGCCGATTTCTGGAAGCAGGCGCTCGATGAAGGCGGACTGGCCTGGGACGACACGAGCAACAACCGCGCCTTTCTCGCTGGCACAATCTGCGCCACATTGAACGGCGCCTCGATCTATCTTTTGGCCAAAAGCAAGCCCGACACTTACCTCGACGATCAGGGCAAGCCGATGTTCGAAGACATGGCACATGCCCCCCTGCCCAAGGGCCAGGCCGGACAGTTCGGCTATCACCTGCCGATGACCAACATGCTGATGGGTTATTCGAAGAACCAGAAGGCGGCGAAGGACTTTTTGCGCTGGATCAGCTCAAAGGATGTCTATCGCCGATGGTTCGATTCCCAGCAGGGCTACTCCGTCGGAACAACCACCATGTGGGAGAATGACCCGCTGTGGGGCAAGGATCCGGTGATGCTCCCGTTTCGTGGGGCAGCCCGCGCCGGCCGGTTTCCGGGTTATGCCGGCCCCGCGGACCGCAAGGCGGCCGAGGGCCTGAGCAAATACCTCATCACCGATATGTACGCCAAAGCCGTGCAGGGTATGCCGGCCGAAGATGCGGTCAAATGGGCGGATGCCGAATTCAAGAGTATTCACGCCGCTTGAAGCGTATGGCGGCATGAGCCGGTTGCGCTCCCGGCTCATCACCACGGGGTCGGCATCACCGGCTGCACCGCACTGAGGTCCGAATGGCTGTCACAGGGTATGCACTGACCGAGACCTCCGCCCGCGCGCCCCAGCGCAGCGCAGTCACCCGGCTGCTCGAAGACGAGCGCTGGCTCGCGCTCTGTCTGCTCCTGCCGACGCTGGCGCTCTTGACCCTGTTCATTGCCTATCCGTTCGTGAAAGGCGTCGTGCTTTCGGTCACCGACGCCAAGGTCGGCGTCCCCGGCAACTTCGTCGGCCTGCGCAATTTCGCTGTGCTGGCCGACGACAGTATCTTCAGAACCGCGGTGTGGAATACCTTCGTCTACACGGTGGTGACGACGATATTCAAGCTCGCGCTCGGCCTCTGGCTGGCGCTGCTGCTCAACCGGCATTTCAGGGGCAAGGCGGTGACGCGCGCCTTCGTCTTGTTGCCGTTCATCATCCCGACCGTGCTTTCGACCTTCGCCTGGAAGTGGATGTTCGATCCGACCTTCAGCGTGATCAACTGGACGCTGTACCGGATCGGACTCATTCACGGCCGCATCAACTGGCTGAGCGATCCGGACCTGGCCATGATTTCCATCATCATCGTCAACGTCTGGCGCGGCGTGCCGTTCTACGCGATCAGCCTTCTGGCAGGGCTGCAGACGATAAGTCCCGACCTGCACGAGGCGGCGGCGATCGACGGCGCCAGGGCTTGGCAGCGCTTTTGGCATGTGACCTGGCCGCTGCTGCTGCCGGTCACCATGGTGGTCGTGCTGTTTTCCGTCATCCAGACGTTCTCCGACTTTCAGCTGGTCTACGTGCTCACCGGTGGCGGCCCGGCAAATTCGACGCAACTGTTTGCGACCTACGCCTATCAGATCGGCGTCGGAACCGGACTGCTGAGCCAGGGCGCTGCGGTTTCTTTGGCCATGTTCCCGGTGCTGCTGATCGTCGTCATCGTCCAACTCCTGTACATTCGCCGGGTCGAGACGCTGTGAGGGGGCGTTAGGGAATGATCGAAGGTGCCAAGTGGCGGCGTTGGGCGTTCTTCTACGTCCCGCTCGGGGTGTTCGTGTTCTCGCTGCTGTTCCCGTTCTACTGGATGCTGGTGACCTCGTTCCGGCCGGACAATGAGCTCTACCGGCCGTGGAAGGCGCCGAACTACACGCCGTTCTGGACGCTGCATCCGACGCTTGATCATATCAAATTTCTGCTCGGCGAGACCTTGTTCAACACCTGGATGCTGAACACGCTGATAATTTCGATCGCGGCGACGCTGATCTCGCTGTTTTGCGGCCTCCTTGCCGGCTACGCCCTTTCGCGTCTGAAGTTTCCCTTCGCCGGCAGCCTCGGCACCGGCATCTTCATCACCTACCTGGTGCCGCAGACGCTGCTGTTCATTCCGCTCGCCGACATCATCCGCAACTTCCGGCTCGGCGACACGCCATGGGCGCTGATCCTGACCTATCCGACCTTCCTGATCCCGTTCTGCACCTGGCTCTTGATGGGCTACTTCAAGGCGATCCCGAAGGAGCTCGAAGAATGCGCGCGCATCGACGGCGCGACGCGCTGGAAGGCGATGCTGTATATCATCTTTCCGATCGCCACTCCGGGTATCCTCTCGGCTGGAATTTTCGCGTTTACCCTGTCCTGGAACGAGTTCATCTATGCGCTCGTGTTCCTCTCGTCGCCGGCGGAGAAGACCGTTTCGGTGGGCGTCACCTCCGAGCTGATCCGCGGCGATGTGTTCTTCTGGGGGCCGCTCATGGCGGGCGCGCTGCTCGGTTCAATTCCGGTGGCGTTGATCTATTCGTTCTTCGTCGAGCACTACGTCGCTGGCCTCACCGGGTCCGTGAAGGGATGATGCAATGGCCCAGGTCCTGCTGCGAAGCTTGAACAAATTCTACGACGGGGTGCACGCGGTAAACGACGTGAACCTGGAAATTCGCGACAAGGAGTTTTTGGTGCTGGTCGGGCCCTCCGGCTGCGGCAAGACGACCACGCTGCGCATGGTCGCGGGACTCGAATCCATCACCTCCGGTCAGATCCTCATCGGCGACACGGTCGTCAACGATCTGCCCCCCATGGACCGCGATATCGCCATGGTGTTCCAGAACTACGCGCTCTATCCGCATATGAGCGTGTACGACAACATGGCTTTCGGCCTCAAAATGCGCAAGGTCGAGCGCGCCGAGGTCGGCAAGCGCGTAAGGGAAGCGGCGGAAATCCTCGGAATCGGCGATTATCTCAAACGCAAGCCGCGCCAGTTGTCCGGTGGACAGCGTCAACGGGTCGCGCTGGGCCGCGCCATCGTCCGCCACCCGCAGGTATTTCTGTTCGACGAGCCGTTGTCCAACCTGGACGCCAAGCTCCGCGTGCAGATGCGCGTCGAGCTGAAGAAGTTGCACAATCGGCTCAACACCACCGCCATCTACGTGACTCACGATCAGGTCGAGGCCATGACGCTCGGCGACCGCGTCGTGGTGATGAAGGGCGGCCTCGTGCAACAGGTCGGCGAGCCGCTGGAGCTCTATAATGCTCCGGTAAACCGCTTTGTCGCCGGCTTCATCGGCTCGCCGGCGATGAATTTTGCCGCCGTGCGGATACAGAACACGGATGGCGGCCTGCGGGCGGAAAATTCCGGCCTGCGCATCGACATTCCGGCGGCGGCCGGCCCGCGCCTCAGTCCCTATACGGACCGCGAGGTGACGCTCGGCGTCCGGCCCGAAAATCTGCAGGTTGCCAATGGCAGTCACCCGCCAGGGGTGTGCTTCGAGGCGGTCGTTGAGGTGGTCGAGAGACTGGGCGCCGAGATTTTGCTCGACCTGCAAATCGGCGATCAGACCATGGTGGCGGCGGTGGAACCGACGGTGCGGACCAAGCGTGGCGACAAGCTGCGCTTCGCGCTTCAACCCGAACACCTTCATTTCTTCGACACGACCTCCGAAGCGGCTATTTGAATGAATCGCCGGCGCGACGCGCCGCCGCGGCGCAGGTCTCGCCGATCCGCTGCCCGGGAATTGGTTTGGCAGACGGTACGCCGCCGAGCGCGCGAATAATTCTCGCTCAGGGCCGGCGCGCCGTTTGCCGGCCTATTGACGGGCAGGCTCCTTGTTGGCGTCGACGCTGCCCTTGAGGATTGCCGCCACGCTATCGAAATTCAACCCGCCATTCGAGCCGATGACCATGGTCCCCGGCAGCCTGATATTGGCCAGCGTTTGCAAAATCTGCGGTTTCTCCAGGACCATTTCCAGGGCCTTGAGCAGCGCCACCCGATCCTGACCGAGAACCTCGGTTTGCGACTTCTGGCCGGCGGCCACGCGCTCCAGGTATTTTTGTTCGGCGGCACCGTCGTTGTCACGTTGGCTCACGAACAGCAGTGACTTTTGCAGATTGATCTGCGCGGTGACCAGGGTGTTTTGTTGCTCGGCCGTGGCGCGGGCCTGCTCGGTCTTCTGCCGCTGCTCCTGAGCGGCCTGCTCTTGAATAAAGGCCCGCTTCAGCTGCTCGGCGAGCTGTTCGCGCTGGCGCGCCAGAAGAAGTTCCGGCGGGACCGCGCTTTCGCCCAGCCGTATCTCCTTCACGTCGACTCCGGCGCGCTTGCCATCCACTTGTACCCTGCGGAGTATCTCCTCCTCGAGCGCCGGGCGCTGTTCGATCGTATCCATCACTCGGGTCGGCCTGGTCACGTCCTGCAGAGTGCCGTTGACCATCTCTCGAACCGCGACACTGCCGCCGAAGACGTTGCGGACGTGGCTGCGAATCGACGGAATCATGATTCGTTGCTCGACGTCCTTGAGGCCACCGACCGCGGCCACGATCAGCGGCGCCCGTTCGGGACTGATTTGCAGCACGACGCGAAGCTCCTGGGGAATCTCCCAGCCCTCGGCCTTCGTATAGACCGCCGAGTCGGCGGCATCCGCCGGCTGTTGAATGTCCACGCCCCGCTCGCTCTGGGTGAACTCGCCCTTCGAGTCCACTTTCAAGTCGATGTAGCGCCGTTTGTACCCGCCCTTGAATTCCAGGGTTTGCACGCGCGTATCCGACAGCGCAACATCATAGGCGTCGCGGTTGAGGTAATAGTCGTTCGGCGGCAGCGCGTATTGCCAGACGCCACGGCATCCTTGCGGCACCACTTCGGCGGTGAGACTGTCGGAGGATTGAACGGCGGTGGTATCGGCCTTGGCCGTGATGGCCGTGCAGTTCTTGCTCTTGTCCTGAACGGAGGACCGAACGACCCCGACAAAACCGGCCGGCACGACCGTAATCGACGTATCCAACGGAGTTTGTTCGACGTGATAACCCCTCTCGTCCCAAACATCATCGTGGTCGGATTGGACATCCTTTTGCTTCTTGTAACCCACCTTCACCTGGAACAGCGCCGTGTTGATCGGATAGGTCCCCGGCTTCAGCACCGAAAGCTGCAAGCCCTTCTGGCCCCGGTGGGTCATGAAATATTGGGCATCGAGGAATTGCGAGAACTGCGCATCGGGCCAGGCATCCGCCATGATTTGACCCTCGGGCAGATTGTCGCCGTCGCGCGCCACCACGCGTCCGTAAAATCCGTTCGGCACCATGACGATCGGCACCACATCGATATGATTGAGGATGTTGAAGAACAACGACACGCGGAAAGTCCCCGGCGGAATCGGCTCCGCCTGAATGCCGGTTTCTCCTCTTGTGGCGATGATGTGCCCCTCGGGCAAAGCAGCGCTTCCATAAATCTTGGTTGCGATCCCCACCTGATCCTTCGGGATCATGATGATGCTCGTACTCATGATCAGATAGACAATTAACAGGCCGAGAATGCCGCGTCCGAGCCAAACAGCACCGAGCGGCACCTGATATCTCGCGGGAAAAATGCGCGGACCGAAGATGGCCAATAAAGTCAGCAGAATTGCCAAGATCACCGACGACATGCTGGCTCCTGTTTGCCAAAGGGCCGAAGGGTACCCGAGTTTTCTTCGCCTCCTCGTCGACGTTGCAGCCTAACCTCGCGGACGATACGGCGCCCGAACGCGCGCTCGTCGGCCGGATGCCGCACGCGCCGCCCGAGAAAGACAATGCAAGATAGTCAGCAATCTTGGCGCGCCGGTCGAAAATTACAGTGATTCGACATTGCCGCACACTCCAATCGACTGACCGGAAATGTTGCGGCCGGCGCCAGACACCAAAAACAGCACGGTCTCGGCGACGTCTTCTGCGGTGACCATGCGGCGCAACGAGATGCGGTCCAAATAGGTCCTCTCCATCTCGGCGTAGCTGACGCCGAGCTGTTCGGCACGCTTGGCGATGACCCCTTCCATGCGCGCGCCGGCGACAATGCCCGGCAAGATCGCATTGACCCGGATGTCGGCTGGCCCGAGCTCCTTAGCGAGACTCTGGGTCAGTCCGATGACACCCCATTTGGCCGCCGAATAGGGCGTACGGAAAGCGTACCCGAACCGGCCGGCCGCCGACGACATGTTGATGATGCTGCCGCCGCCGGCGGCCTTGAGCATCGGCACGGCGAAATGCGCGCACAGGAACTGGCCGGTAAGACAAACGTCGATGGTGCGCCGCCAGTCGGCGGGTGCGATCTCGTCCACCCCGCCGGTCGGGCCGGCAATGCCGGCGTTATTGACGAGAACGTCGAGCCCGCCGAGATTGCTTGCCAGCTCCGCGAAAAGCCGCTCGACATCGGATTCGCTCGCTACATCGGCGCGGCTTGTGCCCGCCTGCGCATGCGCCTTGCGAAAGTCGGCGAGGAAATCATCGGAAACGTCACAAACATGCACGCGAGCGCCCTGCGCGATCAGCGCGTCGGCGATGGCGCGGCCGATGCCGGAGGCGCCGGCAGTCACTAGGGCGCGCGTCCCGGTCAAACCGGGACGCGTGGCGGGCGCGTTCATCTGGGCGATCTCCGACCGGATTCAGCAATCGTTAACCACACTCGGCCACCATCTCACGGTATCAGAGGGAGTGATGGATCATGACCTACGTCGTGCCGCGAGCGGTCATCGTGCTCATCGCCTGGGGCTTGACCTGCGGCCTGATCAGGACCCTTTCGCCGGGGGCCGATGCTATGACTTTCTGGGTGGCGGGCGCCTCCTGGGGCTTTGTCGGGATCGTGTATTTCTCCTATCTGCGCAGGCTGCGGCGCGCGCCCGAAGTGCATCGCAGCCGGCCTTAGACTAAAGCGTGCAGCGCGAGCCCGATCCACCGCGCAGGCGCGGCTCGCCCCGGTCAGGTCCCTATCAAGCACCGCCGGCGCGATTCCAGCCCCGGGCCTGGTCGCCATAGACTTCAAAACCGTTTGGCGTCACAGCCACAGTATCCTCGAGCTTGATAAAGCCGCGGCGCGGATGCTGCAGCGTCGTTTCCACTGAAATCACCATGCCGCTTTCGAGCGGCCGGTCGGCATCATAGGCGTCGTAGGGCACCGGGCCCGAGCCGGTGAGCCGCGGCGCCTCGTGGCTGACGAGGCCCATCCCATGGGCGAGGAAATCGATGTGGTTGTGGAGCTTCGATTTGCTCAGCACCGCGCCGGCGGCGGCATAAATCTCGCCGCCGTTGACGCCGGCGCGAATCGGCTTCCTTGCCGCTTGTTGGATCGCTTCCACCTCGCCCAGCAGGTCCTCGAGCTCGGCGTCAGGCTCGCCGGCGATGCCCATGCGTGCGAGGTCGCCGATATAGCCGTCATAATTTCCGCCGGAATCGAGGGAGAGCACGTCGCCCTTCTCCCAGCGCTGGTCCGACGGCGCGCGGTTGAGGCTCGAGCCGGCGGCGACCAAGCAATAATCGAACGTCAAGCCGCGGGACGTCTCCTCGCGGCGCAATGCCTCGGCGAGTTCGGCCTTGGTCACGCCAGGACCGTGGCTCTGGATCACCGCCAGCATCGAATCGATGACGAGATCGGAGGCAAGCCGCAGCTTTTCCAACTCCTCCGGGGTCTTGCGTGCGCGCAAGCGCTCGAGCACGAACACCGCATCCTTAAGCTCGCTGTCAGGAAAGACCTTGCGGAGCGCGGCGGCCGAGTCGGCCGGCAGGAACCCAAGCTCGGCGCCTATGCGCGACGGTTTGCCGAGGAGGCGGCGCACATAATCAGCTGCCTTCTGCATGACGTCGACCGAACCCGAGCTTTTGGTATCGACCTCGGTGACCCAAAACGGTTTCACGCGGGTCTGATACGTTTCCAACCGATGCCCGAAGTAGCCGGCTTTTTGCGGTGCGCCTTTCGGATAGACGAAGACCGGCAGGTAGCGCGTGAGGCCTGTTGCGTCCATGTTTTGGAAAAAGAAAGCGCGGTGGCCGCCGAGGAGATATTGGACATTGTGCTTCGATGTCACGAGCAGCACGTCGAGTGCGGCTTCCTCCATCAGCCGGTCGAGCCGGGTAGTGTCGAATAGCGCCGTGCCTTGTGGCTTGCTGACGTCGAGCATGATCGATTCTCCTCGTGACCAGGGGGCCCCTTCCCTATCGGGCTGAGCCAGCCTAGCAAATCCGCGACCGCCGATGAACCCGGTGCGGGAGCCCGCGGGTCCCACCCGCGAGTGCGCCAGGGCGCGTAAATCCTGGCTCGTAAGCATAGGTTGGGCGCTGCCGGCCGCAGCGCCGCGCGGTCTTACACGTTGAGCGTGATTATCCGGGCGCCCCGATGCGCTTAAGCAGCTGGTCGAGGGCGCGCTGGACCTCGGCGGGCTGGGAACGGCCGGCCAAGTGGCCTTGGGCGGCATCTTCGAGTGCGGCCGATTGGCAGGTAATGCCGGCAAATCCATAAGTACCGCCGGCGCCCGCCAATCCATGGGCGATGTGGTTGATACGCTTAAGCGCGGTTTCCGGCTCCGTGTGCGTCAACCAGGGGCGGCAGGCCGAAAGGGCGTGGGCGTCGGCCTTGAGCCGTTGAAAGAAATCATCACGGGCCGGCGACAGGACGCCTTCGACGGGAACGAAGCGGCGGAGCTCGGCGGCAAGCGCGCGTGGATCGAGCGGCTTCGCCAGGACACCAGAGCCGCCGTGGCGACGCAAGTGCGCGCGATTGCGCGCCCGCAAACCAGTAGCCAGGAATACGACCGGGATCGGCGCGGTACGCCGGTCCGCCCGCAACCGCCTCAGCACGGCCGCGCCGTTCATGTCGGGCATCGTTGTGTCGAGCAGGATGAGATCGGGACGCCACTCGATCGCCATTCGCAGGGCGTCGCTGCCGCAGGTACAGGTCCGCACGACAAAGAACCGATCGCTCGCCAGCGCTGCGGAGACGATTTCGCGGATTTCGGGATCGTCATCGACGAGCAAAACGTAAAGATGGATCATGCGATTCCCGCGATGGCCTCTTCCAAACGCATGGGAACGGCAGCAAAGGTCAACGTCGGGTTAAAGTCGCGCCGACGACCGCCTACGCAACAATACTGGCTCGTTGTCGCAAACCCGCGCAGATCGCCGCCTTCCCTTCTCCGCTCGGCAACCCCGATCCGGACTTGTTTCGAGGGGGGTGGTCATTTAGGGTCCCATGCGGGACAGTGCGACGATGCAGCTTTGCAACGGGATCACCGAGGCGATTGGCAACACGCCCCTGATCAAGCTCGAACGCGCATCCACGGCCACCGGCTGCACCATTCTGGGCAAAGCCGAATTCATGAATCCGGGCCAATCGGTCAAGGATCGCGCCG